>Ga0315540_10000592_pt1 | contig 20647 bp, 16 predicted proteins | sample SalMarSW160110MG_FD_203677 | JGI IMG/M metagenome (GOLD analysis project Ga0315540, IMG submission 203677) | Salt marsh sediment microbial communities from the Plum Island Ecosystem LTER, Massachusetts, United States - Salt Marsh Sediment SW1601-10 ...
GAACCTGATCAATTTTATCAGCCTTGCTTTGTGCAAGATTGTTTGGTCCTAAAAAAGTGAAAAATAATGATAAAGCCAGAACTATTTGTCCCCATTTCATTTTGTTTACCATAACACACCTTTTTATTTCTTCAATAAAAAATAAGATAAAAGCTAAACTAACTATTTAAATACCGTTCATCATTAATATAACATAATTTATCAAAATGAAGTTAACAGTGCACATCATTTATTATTATTTTAACCAACCTTTGCAGGTATTAACTTTAATTCAATTTCAGCCGGAGTATTAAATGAGCAACATCTCAAACAGGTTTTGGGGAGTTTTGATAGTTGGTTTCCTAATTCTTTTTTCAACTTCATTTGCCCAGCAGGTTTTTGAAGTTAACCTAAATAACAGGACAGATGATAAATTCCATGTAACTGTTTATCCTGAAAAATTATCTGTAGATAATAATATTTTCCAGTTTGCTTCTACTGCACCAGGGACTTACCAGGTAATGGACATCGGAAGATTTGTTAGCGACTTTAAAGTCTATGATCCAAACGGAAATGAAATTCCGGTTGAACACAGTTCAACAAATCAATGGACAATTTCTGATCCTGTTAAAGTAAAAAAAATAACTTATGAAGTTGCTGACATCCGGGATACCCCTGTTAAGGAATATAGAATTTACCCGATGTGCAGTTCAACAATTTCAGACGACTTCGTGATGTTGAATGGTCAGGCAGTGTTCGGATATTTAAGCGGCATGCAGTCGGAACCAATAAAAATAAAAGTTGATTATCCATCAAACTGGCTGCTAGGCACTGCTTTAAGACAGGATGCGGAAGGATATTATGATGCGGAAAATTATGATAAGGTTGTTGACTCTCCTTTTTATCTAGGAAACCTTACTAAAGCAACTACTGAAGTCGGAGGAGCTAAGATCGATGTTTACACTTATTCAAAAACCGGAATGATTACTTCGGAAGATATGCTTGGTCTCCTGAAGGATATTCTAAATGCAGAATCTGATTTCACAAAAGGGCTGCCTGTTAATCATTATACTTTTTTATTTGAGTTTGGTAATTTTTCTGCCGGGGCATGGGAGCACTCTTATAGTTCAGAATATGTCACAAGAGAAGATTCACTAAAGGGTCCTGCAGCTGAAAATCTCAGATCTGTTGTTGCTCATGAATTTTTCCATGTGAATGTTCCGTTAAATATACACAGCGAGTTGGTTGAAAAATTTAATTTCGTAAAACCTGTAATGTCACAGCACTTGTGGCTATACGAAGGTGTTACCGAGTGGGCTGCACATATATTACAGCTTCGCGATCATCTGATTACACTTGACGATTACCTCAACGTCTTGAGTACAAAACTGTTAATAAATGATAATTACGATCAGAGCATAAGCCTGACAGACCTTGGGGTTCACGCGACAGAATTGCCCAATGAATACGCTAACATCTATATGAAAGGCGCCGTTGTCGGAACTTTACTGGATATTCGCTTGCTTGAACTTTCGGGAGGGGAAAAAGGATTGAGGGAACTAATAATTGAACTTTCAAAAAAATACGGACCGAAACACTCTTTCAGCGAGAAGAACTTTTTTAACGAGTTGGTTAATATGACTTATCCTGAAATCGGAGATTTTATTGATCATTATATAAAAGGTACAGACAAACTTCCGATAAAAGAATACTTCAACACGCTAGGAATCAATTATTACGAAACAGCAGGTGTAGACAGTAGCCGTACTTCACTCGGCCTTTCTCTTGGACTGGTTAATAATGCTATTGGCGTCACAAAAGTCGAGCCCTATTCAAAAGCAGGTTTTGAAAAAGGTGATGTTATAGAGAAAGTCAACGGAAACCCACTTACGTTACAAAATGCACAGTTGGTTTTCGGTAAGTTGAGAACCCTTAAAGTTGGCGACAAAATAAATATGACTGTAAAAAGAGGTGATAAAGAAATAGATTTAACTGCTACACTTCAGCCACGTGTCATCAGGCACAAATTTGAAGTAAATCCGGATGCTACTCCGGAACAATTAAAGCTAAGAGAAGCATGGATGAAGAATTTGTAATTCCTCATATAACCTAAAAAGAGGCTGTAGGTTCGTTTCTTCAGCCTTTTTTGTTGTACAAGATTTTTAAGCAAAAATAATTTTAATCATGTTTTCACAAAAAAAAGTAAAATCTATCTTCTCCTGTATTAAAGAACTATCTACCAAAAGCTATAACTCAAATAATATCTTGACACATTCCTTTTCTGGAAAAGTTGAAACAGGAGTTACCTTACCCAACGAAATAATTTTTAATGAGTTTGTCTGTTGGAATAATGATGAAAGCCTATTAATTACTTCAAAAAACATCTACTGCTGGACTATTTTAACTACTGGAAATATCAAGCTTGCTCATTTACGTTTTGGGAAAAATAACCCTGTGTTTCTTGTCAAACTGACTCAAACAAATGAAAGTCATTGGGAAAGCCTTAAACCCTATAACTGTAACAATGATCTCTATTCAGCCAGACTAAAATTTGAGAAAGAGAAACTGATTTTACACTGGAGCGTAAAAGGGCCAACAGAAAATTATTATTTGGGAACTATTTATTCCTGAGGCAGGTCAATATTCTAAATAAAAATGCTGTTTATTACTACAAATATAAATTGATCGCATCCTTGCTCCTTTCCTTTTTAGATTTTAATTCCCTCCTTTGCTATATTTATAATCTTAATAAAAGAAATTGTATGAATATAATTGAAAGACTAAAAAAAGTTAAAGACCGCTACGAGATAATCAACCAGCAGCTTTCTGATCCTACTTTTATGAATGAGAGAGAAAAGATTGTCAGCCTAAGCAGGGAAAGAAGCGACCTGGTTGAAATAGTTCAGGCTTATGAAGAGTATTCCGGTATAATTAAAAACATCGAAGGCAACAAAGAAATAATTACCTCCAAATCAGATAACGAACTGGTTTTACTTGCAGAAGCTGAGCTGGATGAACTTGAAGAAAAAAAGGAAGTTCTCGAAGAAAGAATAAAATTCCTTTTGCTTCCTAAAGATCCAAACGATAATAAAGATATTATAATGGAAATCCGTGCAGGAACCGGGGGAGAAGAGGCCGCTCTTTTTGCAGGCGATCTTTTTAGGATGTACACCCGCTTTGCAGAGAGAAAGGGCTGGAAAGTTGAACTAATGGATATAAGTGATACCGAGCGTGGCGGAATTAAAGAAGCTGTTTTTTCAATAGGGGGAGAAAGTATTTACGGAAATTTAAAATTTGAAAGCGGCGTTCACAGAGTTCAAAGAGTGCCTGAAACGGAAGCCAACGGCAGAGTGCACACATCTGCAGCCTCTGTAGCCGTTCTGCCCGAAGCAGAAGATGTTCAGATCGATATTAATCAAAACGATTTAAGAATTGACATCTTTCGTTCTGGAGGAGCCGGCGGACAAAATGTAAACAAAGTTGAAACTGCCGTTAGAATTACACACATTCCTACAGGAATTGTTGTGCAATGCCAGGATGAAAGATCACAATTAAAGAATAGGCAAAAAGCAATGAAAGTTTTGCGGGCACGCCTGTATGATATGAAACTGAAAGAACAAAACGCCGAACTTTCGGCACAGAGGAAATCAATGGTAGGCAGCGGCGACAGAAGTGATAAGATAAGAACATACAACTTTCCGCAAAACAGGGTAACTGATCATAGGATAGGGTTAACGCTTTATAATCTTTCAAATATTATTGAAGGCGAACTTGATGAATTGATTGAACAATTGAAACTAGCAGACCGGACCGAAAAACTTCAGGTGAGCGGTGAAGTCTAATCTTTACATTTAATTGTTATCAGACTTATATCATCTTCAAATTTACGTTCTGTATAATTTACAAATTCTTTCTTTATAGTTTCTAACGGATCATCATCCGGGGATAAATTTTTTATTACTTCATCAAGTTTCCTCGCTCCGAACTGTTCCCCTTCAGCATTTCTGGTTTCAATAATTCCATCTGTAACCAGAAATAAACAGTCACCGGGTTTCATTTCAATTGAGATGTCGTCATAATTCCCATTCGCTGCAAAACCTAACAGCGTTCCGTTTGACTTAACTTTTTTAATTCCTCCATTGGAAGCTAAGCAACAAATTACAGGCAGGTCGCCAGCACCGGTATATTTTACAGTTTTACTTTTATTGTTTAGAACAAGAACAGAGAGAGTGGCAAAAACTTCGGAAACTTTTGCATCCTGATAAACAGACTGGTTAACATGCTGAAGAATTGAACCGGGGGTTTTTTCCTTACTGTCCTGCAAAACAACTCGTACAGCACTTCTGACATAACTTGCATACGCAAAGGCAAAATACCATGCACCCCACTTTTTACCCATTACATCGCCGAGGATAATTGCAAGGTTATCATCATCTAATTTAAAGTAATCAATAAAATCACCTCCGGGTATTCCCTGAAATGGTTGGTGCCATTGACTTATCTCAAATCCTTCAAATTTTGGACTTGAATCAGGTACTACTTTAACGTGCATCGAACCAGCAGCCTGCTGTAATTCATTCACTGCCTTTTGTCTCTCGGTGCCAAGGCTTGTAATAATAGCACTTACTTTGGCAACCACTACTTTTGGCCCAGCTGTTTTGATAACATAATCAGTTATTCCTAATTCATAACCTTCAAGGATATCGCTTTCCTCACCTTTGGCAGTTAAAAAAACAAAGGGAATATCTTTCAGGTTTTCATCTTTAAGCAGCATCTTTCTGAATTCAAAACCATCAATCTCAGGCATCATAATATCTGAAATAATAATATCAGGCTGTATGGATTTAGCAAGTTCAAGCCCTTTCAATGCATCTGGTGCAGCGGTGCATTCAAATCCTTCTCTTTCCAGGTTGTACTTAAATAACCTGGATAGCGTTTCATCATCATCAACAAGAAGAATTTTGCTTTTAGTTTTTTGGAACGATTCTTCCACACTCTTCTTCGGGCCTCCTCCATAAGCCTTATAAATATCAGCTTTACGAAGTAACGCACGAACCTTTAGAATCAATTCTTTTACGTCGAATGGTTTCGTAATAATGTCGTCGCCGCCGACTTCAAGTGCTGTGGATTTATCTTCAATAGTGGATTTTGCGGTTACAAAAACAAAAGGAAGAGTTTTGAATTTTTCGTCAGTTCTGACTTGTTTGCAAAAAGTGAAACCATCCATCCCCTGCATTGTAACATCACATAAGACCAGGTCAATTTTATTTTCCCCCAGGTATTTAAAGCCTTCCTGGGAACCATTAGCAACCAGTGTACTGAATCCGTTTTTTTTTAAATGATGTTCAATGAGTTTGCGAACGGTAATATCATCGTCGATTACCAGAATAGATTTTTGTCCTTCCTGCATTTATGCCTGATTCATTTGGGGATATTTAATACGCGGAAATATACTTAAATAAATTAAATATTATTGGCCAAAACTTTGTACAGCTTCTTCTTTAGTCTTATAAGATTCAAATACACGGTACATCCTGGTTAATTCAAACATTGAATGCACTGAAGGCTGAAATCCCACAAGCCTGAGATCACCGCCCAGGCTGGTGATTTTTTTGAGAGATACAACCAGGGCACCCAGAAATGTCGAATCTATAAATTCGCATTCTGAAATATCAACAACTATTTTTTTAACTCCTTCTTCAATATCCTGTAACAGCGTAAGCTTAAATTCCTCCGCCTCTTTGAGCGTAGCCCTTGTGAGGTTTACAATTTCAACTAATACATCATTATATTTTTCCTTAGTAAAATCCATTTGAAATCCTGGTTTAATTTAAATTCAATTAGAGGGACGATTTTCTATATTATATCGTTCCATCAAACGGTAGATAGTGGCTCTTCCCAGCTGCAGTTTTTTAGCAGCCTCTACAATATTACCGTTAGTCACTTTCAGGGCATGTCTTATCGACTCCTCTTTCAACTTTTCAAAAGGGATTATAGTTTCGTCACTGAATAATGAACCGCTGTATTCAATCGAAGCTGCAGGATCTGCACTCCTTAAATGGGAAGGAAGATCCTCAATATCAATCATATCTTTCTCCGAAACAATAAGACATCTTTCAATTGTATTTTCCATCTCACGAATATTGCCGGGCCAGTTATATTCATATATCAATTTTAATGCCCGCTTTGTAAAGCCTTTTAAATTTTTCCCAAGCCTCTCGCTAAATATTTTAAGAAAATGTTCAGCTAAAATAAGTATGTCCCCTTTTCTTTGACGAAGTGGCGGAATATTTATCGGAAAAGAGTTTAACCTGTAATAAAGGTCTTCCCGGAATTCTTTATTATCAACTGCTGCCTTCAACTCCCTGTTTGTTGCAGAAATTATCCTCACATTCGTTTTGATCAGTTCATTTCCTCCAACTCGCTCAAATTCTTTTTCCTGAATAACTCTCAGCAGTTTAGCCTGCAATAGTACCTCAAGTTCTCCCACCTCATCAAGAAATATACTACCTTCATTCGCAATTTCAAATTTACCAAGCTTACGTTGATGAGCACCTGTAAAAGAGCCTTTTTCGTGACCAAACAATTCACTTTCCAGCAATTCACGCGGAATGGATGCACAATTGACTACAATAAATGGTTTATCTTTTCTTTTTCCGTTATAATGAATAGCTCTTGCAATTAATTCTTTTCCAGTTCCACTTTCGCCATGGATAAGTACAGTTATATCATTATTCAGAACTTTTGTTACAAGCTTAAATACATCCTGCATTTTCCCATCGGAGGAAATAATGTTATCAAAGCTGTACTCCTTTTTAATATTTTCCTTCAGTGTTTCAATTTCCTTAACAAGATCATATGACTTGATAGCGTTTTTAATTGCTGGTTCAAGCTTTTGCATATCAATAGGTTTTTGAAAATAGTCAAATGCTCCCATTTTTAAGGCTTCCACGGCAACTTCAATATTTCCCTGGGCAGATAGCATAATTACGGGAAGATTTTCATCAATTTGTTTTATCCTTTTGAGGGTTTCTATCCCATTTAGCCCCGGCATCATAATATCAAGCAGAATTATATCAGGTCGCAAATCTATTCTCTTAAGTGCGTCTTCCCCATTAGAGAAAACCTCCACATTATATTTCCATTTATCTTTTACCCAATAAGATAAAAGTTTGGAAATAGCCTGTTCATCATCTACAATAAAAACTAATTTTTCCACTATGAGCCTTTATTTATTTTTTAAAATTTAATTCCCTTAGGTAATTTAATTACAAAAGATGTTCCCATATTAACATCACTGTAAACTTTAATTAACCCTTTATGCAAATCTATAATTTGTTTAACAAATACCAGACCCAGCCCTGTACCCGGTATCTCTTTTCCAGGTCTTCTTACTCTATAGAATTTCTCAAAAATATTAGGCAGATCATTTTCCGGGATTCCAGCCCCTGTATCACTTATAATTATTTCAAACTCTTTGTACAGGCTCTGAGCGCTTACTGTTATTCTTCCCCCGGAATCGGTAAACTTTATAGCATTATTAATCAAGCCTTCAAAAACCAACCTGAGCTTTTCTTCATCTCCGTTAATAATAATTTCATCAACCGGAATATCACAAGTCAGTGTAACCCCTTTCTCTTTTATTACCTGTCTATTATTCTCAATAATGGAATTTAGAACTTTGATAATATTAAATTCGCTTCGTTCGAGTTTAATTCCTCCCCCTTCAATTTTTGAAAGATTAAGCACATTGTTGACAAGGATGGCTAATCTTTTACTCTCTCTTAAAATTATGTTGTTAAACTCTGTTTGTATTTCTTTTGGCATATTAGGGTCGGAAAGTATTGCTTCTGAATAACCGATTATTGATGCCAGCGGAGTTCTGAACTCGTGAGAGATATTTGAAGCAAATTCATTTTTCATCCGCGCTAGCTCGTCAAGAATTGAATTTCTTCTGTTTGCTCTGTTCCTTTCTATGGATATCAATCTATTTGCTTCTTTTAGTTTTATCGAAAGATCATTAACACGTTCATTTTCATAACGAAATTTCGTTATGTCTTTGGCAACAGCTAACAACTCGGAACCAATAGCTTCACCAGAGATTATTTTTGCAGTTATCTGAAATATTACTTCTCTTCCGAACTTTGAGGTAAGAGTAACTTCGAATGATGTCAATTCGCCTGAGTTTAAAACTTCCTGAAAAGATTTAGCAATAACCTTGTCACTCTTCTGATCAACAAATTCCCAGAAATGTCTTCCTATCAAATCTTTGGGGTTATAATCCAATAATGTTGCTCCATTATTGTTAACTCTCCTAAAACATCCCTTATTATCCAGAATGAATATTAAGTCTTCCGATGCTTCAAGCACCAGGTCAAATTTTTCTTCTCTTTTCGACAAAGCAACAAATTTTGTTTGATCGGATACTAAGTGATTTAAATTAGACAAACCTTAAAATCTCACTTTAAACAAAAGCTGAAGACCAAAAAAACATTAAACATTAATTAAGTTGTTCCAAAAAAAGACACAATGATTTACGTAATCTTTCAAAGTACAAACCAAACTAAGCTTTAGGTCATCAATTAGTCCAATTGAATATAATCATTTGGATTATAACAATTAAAGTAACCTATCAACAATACTACTGAGCAATAACATATGTCTCAAAATAAGCAATTTATAAACAATCCAAAATATTTTTCTTAGAAAATCAATATGATACAAAATCGGTTAGTTGTTTCGAAAGCAAAAATTGCACTTTTTTAATTTTGATTAAATACTTTATCTTTGTTTATGGCCAAACTTCTAAAAAGAGCAGCTAATCTTTCGCTACTTGTAAATATTTTTCTTTTCCTGATAAAAGCATTTGCTGGAATAGTATCAAATTCGATTGCTGTAATTTCCGACGCAATTAATTCACTAACCGATATTGTTTCTTCAGCTGCTATAATGATAAGCGTAAAGATATCGCTTAAAAAACCCGATGACGATCATCAATTCGGACATAATGCAGCACAACCAATTGCCGTTTTTTTGATTGCATTATTTACGGCAATCGTTGCAATAAATTTGATACAAGCATCTATTAATCGAATTCTGAACCCGGAACCACACAAAATAAACGCTCTTGTTTATTCAATACTTGTTGTTACAATCCTGGTAAAATTAATTTTGACGCGTTATCAATCCAAAGTGGGAAAAACTTTCCGCAGTCCCGGATTGAGAGCAAGCGCAGTTGACAGTCTCAACGATGTACTTGCATCATCTTTATCATTGATTGGGGTTATTGGTGTACAAATAGGCTTCCCTTATATTGACGGTATTGCCGGAATCCTGATCTCATTTTTCATTTTAAAAGCTGGATATGAAATTGCGCACGAAAATATAGATTACCTGATGGGAAAAGCTGCCGATGAAAAAATTATTATCGAAATTGCTAACTGTGCTTTAAATATTGAAGGAGTTAAAGGAATGAACGATCTCAAATCACATTATGTCGGGAATAAATTTCACATTGAAATTCACATCGAGGTTGATAAAAACATGTCCACGAAAGAGTCACACGATGTTGGTAAAGAAGTTCAAAAGGCAATTGAATCAATAGAGGAAATTCAAAAAGTGTTTGTCCACATCGATCCTGTCTAATTTACTTTTTATCCGAACTTACATTTTCTTTTTGGAGTGCTTCATAATACTTTCTGATCAATTCTTCGTAATCTTTGCTAAATCCTTCCTGAACAGATTTATTTAATTCATCTCTCAATTTATTCTTCCCTTTTTCGGAAGATAAGTTTAGTTCTGCCGGAGATTGACGAACAATATTTTTGCCCGCAATTGATTCTCTTTGCTTTTCATAATCTCTTTCATTTACAGATCTCTGCGCATCAAGCATTCTTGATAATATATGTTCCTGCTCCTGTACAACATTATCATTAAGTTTTTGTGTCTGCATGTCTTTCACAACTTCCTGTATTTGTTCGAGCATTTTTTCCATATTAGCAGCTAAAGATTTTGATTTACCGGATGCTTTTGCTTCCTGGTTTAATTGTTCAAGACTTTTCCTGATCTGTTCCTGCTGCTGTGCAAGTCTTTGCAGTTGTGCCTGCTGCTCAAGTGTCATCGATCCATGCATCCCCTGTTGAAGCATTTGCGTAAGGTTGTTCAGATTCATCTGCTGCTGTGCCATCATTCCCATTTGCTGAAGAAGCGACATCATTCCTCCCTGCCCATGCTGCCCATTCATCATCTGCGACATAGAATTTTGCATAAGGGAAGCAGCTTCATTCAAACCCTTCATTGCTTCACCCTGATCTGATGACGCCTGCCTGCCGTTCCTGTCCTGCATTGCCTCAAGAGATTGGATCATTGATCTGTTGGCATCTCCCAAAGCCTTGCCCATTTCTGGTGTAATTGCAAAAGTCTTTTGTGAAAGCTGCGACATTTGCTGTAACGTTTTTTCCAGATTCCTGCGGATATTGTTTTGCTGTTCTGAATTTTTGTCAAAAGCAGAAGAACCCTGGTCCATTTTTTCAGATTCTGATTTTAACTTTTCCTGTTCTTTTGAAAGAGAAATCAGTTTGTTTGTAAGCTTCATCATATCTAAGAATGTCTGCATCTGGTTTTGCTGTGCCATTGACTGCTGAAGCTGTTGCATTCCTTTTTTCATTTGCTTCATGTTCTGCATTATCTTCTGCTGGTTCTGCATTGCGAGCTGGTTCTGGCTCTTCTGGATTTTTTCGGATGCTTCTTTCGACAACTGCTGGTTTTTTTGTTCATCAAACTTTTGCTGCAATGAATCAAGCTGGTCGTTTGGAAGATCCTTTAACTCCTTCATTTTTTCGGAGAGCTTGTTCATATCCTTTTTCATATTATTAAGCTCTTTCGAGACTTCATCCTGCTTTTCGCTTAATTCATTTTTATTTTCACCATTGCTGCTTTTTGTGTCCTTATTAATCTCCTCCTGTTTCTTCGCAAGCTCGTTTATCCTGTTTAACAGATCATTTACTTTTTGCTCGGCCTGAATCCTCTTTAGAAGATTCATCGTCCTCTCAATGCTTGCCCGAAACTGTTCTTCATTAAATTTATAATTTTCCATCGCCTGCTGTATCTTTTGCCTGTCAAGACTTTGCAACCGGTTCTGCATGTTTTCCATTGCTTTTTTCATATCATCGTTGGAAAGGTTATCAAACAGCTTCTGTAGTTCATTGTATTTGTCGAGCGTTTCCTTTGAAAGAAGATTGTTTTGTTGAAGATTTTTTTTCATCTCTTCAATCTTTTTACCTATTTCGTTGACCTTTTCCTGTAGCTTTTTAAACTGATCAAGAGTCTTTTCTATTTTCTGCTTTTCGTCCCAGTTTATATTTTTTTTGTTCTGCTTCAGATCCTGTGAAATTTTTGCAAGATCTTTTTTCAAATCTTCAGCTTGCTTAAAAGTTTCCTGCAAATCATTAAAAGCGTTATTCTGAGTTTTATCCGCTTGTGTAAGCATTTCGTCAAGTGATGGAACACGCACTGTTAATGTGGGAGTTTTGGCTAATTTAGGACCGTTAATATTATCATTATCATATACTTCAAGATAAAAAGTAACTACATCATTTTCAGTTAATTGTAATGGTGTGAGATTCCAGATATAATTGACATTTTGTTCTTTCTGGTTTTTATCAAATGGAATTTCCACTGAATTAAAATCTGTTTCTATCTCTTTATACTTTGAGGATGAAAGCCTGTAATTCAAAACCATTTTTGAAAAGCCGTAATCATCAGAAATTTTTGAGAATAAATTAAGTCTATTATCCACAGGTAGATTCACATTATCATCAGGGGAAATAAGTGTAATCGATGGATAGGCATCCTGCAAAGTATTTATCGAATAAGTGATCGGAGAAAGGTTTTCATTTCCTTTATCATCCGTAATTATTATTTGATAATTATTGTCCTTTTTAATTCTAAAATTTCCAGAAGCGTCATTTCCATTTATTCTCAGATTCACAACCGAAGAATCGCCAAAAACCAGTTTAGCCGTTTTCATTTTTTTTGTTGAACTGATTTTAATGTTAACGTTACTTCCCGGTAAAGCTGTAACGTTGCCGTTATCTTTTTGTTGAACAGGAGGCAATTTAGAATAAGCAGGGGAAATTATCGTCTCGTCGAGTGTTTTGATAATAGGGCGATCAATTACTTCGACTGTAAACGCTTCACTGGAAATATCATCAGCCTTTGCAAAATATTTAAAGCTGCTTCTGACTGACTTCACATCATAATTATAATAGCCGAGCGAATCGCGCTTCAGAGTCTGAAACTCGAACTTTGTTTGATCCTCTTCCTTTGTCCCGATTGAAAGATCTTTTGGAACGGGTCCGTTAACTTTTATTGAAACGGAGATATCATCACCTTTTGTGAGTTGCGTATTTCCGGGATGAATCTCAAAAGTATATTTAGCGGGAAGAATAAATTCCTGGTTAAAATTAATTAACCGAAACGCAGCAGCATTGAGAGGATTTACAAACAGCAATAAGACAGATGAAATAATAAAAGTTACAAAAAAATATTTGAACAGCTCCTTTGCTTTTGCAAAACTGACTATCGATTCAAACTGAATGCTTTTGGATTTTTTATAAACATTCAGAAATGCGGCATCTATCATGCTGATCGAATAATTTTTCGTTCCGTTTTCCACAGAAACAAGCTGCATTGCATTCAGCAGATCATCTTTTAAGAATTGAAAATTACTCCCTGCTCTTTCTGCAACTTTATGATAATCCGTTTTTCTGAAGATGTTAAAATATTTCAGTAACGGATTTACAAAATGAAAAACGAATACGCCAATAGTAAAAACCAGAAAGACAAAAAATAAAATTGTTCTTACTACAGATTCAAAATGAAAGAGAGATTCCAAAACTGAGAAACTAAAAAAGATTAGAATGCCTACCAGCGCTGTAGCCTGAATGCCGATAGCGGCAAAGAGAAAATACTCCCGCTTAACCAGGCGTTCCAGTTTTGAAATTATTTCTTTATAATATGTTGATTCACTTCCCATTCTTTTCTTTTTTTTGTCATTCCCGTGCAAACGGGAATCTTTTAAATTTATATTGGCTCTCCACTTACGTGGGAATGACAATTGTTAATGTACGCTCTTTTATTGGCTCAAAGCCCAAACGACTAAATTCGTCCCAAACTTCAAAGCTTCTTCACGTTTTTCCGGCGGATCGTTATGAACATCAGGATCATCCCAGCCGTCACTCGGATTTGATTCATACGTATAATAGACCGCCAATCTTTTCCCGATAAAAATTCCGAATCCCTGCGGTGGTTTGCCGTTATGCTCGTGAGTTTTTGGTACGCCGTTTGGAAATTCATAAAAATCATGATAAAGACCGTAACTAAACGGAAGTTCAACCAGGCCCTTATCTGGAAAAACTTTTTCCATTTCACGCCTGAATGATTTGTCCATTCCATAATCATCATCAGCGTACAGAAATCCGCCTTCCTCCAGGTACTTTCTTAACCTTGCAACTTCATCACTTGAAAAAACAATGTTACCGTGACCGGTCATAAATAAAAACGGGTAAGAGAAAATATCGTCAGAGGAAATATCGACAAATGTGTATTCAGGATTAACTTTTATGTCCGTGTGTTGTTTTACATAATTCAACAGGTTTGGTTCCTCCGTTTGTCCGTTATACCAATCACCGCCGCCATCGTATTTTACCCGTGCGATCTGGAAAGCACCATCTTTTGTCTGCGCAAACGGAGTTAAGAAACAACAAAGGAATAATATTCCTGTTAAAGATAATTTGTTCATAATCATTAAAAATTTAGAGTTAATATAGGGGGGATGAGTACGAATTTCAATTTAATAAGAAAGGCTGTTCACATAAAAAAAGTCTCCCCCCTTTTTATGAGGAAGACTTTAGAAACCAACAGTAATGGTTAGTTACTTAGATTTTTGTAAGTAAACCACCAATCGTAACCTTCAGCGGTTTTCATTCTTTCTTCCGCACCAACAACATCTTTCGGAGGTGGAATAATTACCTTATCGCCTATCAGTTCATTGTTTGGCCAGTTCTCAGGCATTGCAACTTTATTCTTATCAGAAATCTGTAATGCCTTGAGCGCGCGCAGAACTTCATCTATTTGTCTGCCGATTTCCTGAGGATAGTAAATCATTAACCTGATCACACTATCGGGATCAACAACAAATACTGCACGAACTGTGTTAGTACCTTTTCCCGGATGAATCATTCCCAGTTTTGCTGCAATTTTTCCCATATCATCAGCTATAACAGGAAATGGTATTTCTATCTTTAAAGTATTCTTAATCCACTCAACCCATTTTATGTGTGAAAAAACCTGGTCAATGGATAAGCCTACTAATTCAGCATTAAGTTTTTTGAATTGATCGTTCCTTTTTGCAAACGCAACAAATTCAGTTGTGCACACCGGAGTAAAATCAGCAGGATGGCTGAACAACACAAGCCATTTACCTTTGAAATCTTTTGGAATATTAATCACCCCCTTCGTAGTCTGAGCCACTATTTCAGGAAGCTTTTCCCCTAACAGCGGAATACCCGATCCATTATTCATATTTTCCATTTTGTCCCTCTTTTTTTGATTTGCATTATGATATTAGCAAAAAATACGCCATTAACGATAAGCAGGAATTCCTGCTGTTTTCCTGTTATATTATTTATTAGTTTTAAGAAATTTTTTACCGCCGGGAATTGAATTCCTTCGACAAAGAATAAGTAATGCAATTTTTTTTACCTGTAAATATTTTCAGCAATTAAAGGAGCTATATGGCAAAGCAATACTGGCTTGTAAAATCAGAACCTGATGTGTTTTCGCTCGATGACCTTGCAAAAAGTAAAAATAAAACTACTCACTGGGACGGAGTAAGAAATTACCAGGCAAGAAATTTTATGCGTGACCAGATGAAAAAAGGTGACGGAGTTTTATTTTATTACAGCAATGCTGATCCTAAAGCAGTTGCAGGTTATTGCGAAGTTGTAAAAGAAGCTTATCCAGATCACACACAATTTGATCCGGAGAATAAACATTTTGATCCGAAAGCTGATCCCGCTAACCCGCCGTGGATAATGGTTGATATAAGATTTGTAAAGAAGTTTAAAAAACCTGTAACGCTGGAAGGAATAAAAGCAAACCCGAAACTTAAAAAGATGAGACTTGTACAAAGAGGCAACCGTCTTTCAGTTATGCCCGTTGAGAAAAGCGAGTGGGATGAAATTTTGAAAATGGGAGATCAAAAGTAAAATTGTCCGGGGCTGTAGCTCAGTTGGGAGAGCGGTTCGTTCGCAACGAACAGGTCGTCGGTTCGATCCCGATCAGCTCCACTAACAGAACTGAATTTTTCTGTTAAGATTTAATTGCCTGCAACGAATACATCAACGGCAGAATATTCTCAAATCCTTTTATCCGCCATAAATTATCTTCGCCTTTAATCATACCGGGAAAACAATTATAAAAAGAGAAAGGATATTCGTTAAAGCTTTCTAATTTCAATCCGTTACTTTTTAAAGAATTAAAAACTTCATCGAGTGAATGGTTCCATCCGTACTCGGTCATTTCAATTTCTGCATTCTTATCTGCATAGGTTCCCTTTATTTTCTCTTCAATGGGTTTGCCGGAATTAAAATAAGAGTATTTCAAGTTTTTAATTTCACTGTCGTACATCCAGATAACAGGATGAAATTCAGCAAGGAAAAATGTTCCTCCTGGTTTTAGAAAATGATTTATTATTTCCGCCCATTTGTTCAAATCAGGCAGCCAGCCGATTACGCCATATGAAGTAAAAACAATATCGAATTTTTTATCAAGTTTTTCCTTCAGTTCATAAACATTTGAGCAGATAAATTCAGCGTCAAGTTTTAATTCGCTGTTTAATTCCTTCCCAAGCTTTATTGCTTCATCTGAAAAATCAACACCTGTTGCTTTTGCGCCAAACCTCGCCCACGAAAGCGTATCCATTCCGAAATGACACTGCAAATGCAAAAGCGATTTTTCTTTTACATCACCCAAGGCTTCAAGCTCGACAAAATTTAAAGAGGTTTTCCCTTTCTTAAATTCCTCCAATCCATAGAACTCAGACTGAGTATTAATTGAAGTCCTTTTGTTCCATAGTGATTTATTTGATTCGAAATATTTTTGGTTCATTTTATAGTCGTAATTTGTTATTAATTCAATCCAGGTCTTTTTTTACTACCTGCAAAATATCAAAATTAAACCTGAGGTTTTAAAAAACACTCCATAGTTTTAAAAAATTTGTTTATGTTACTTTAACAAAAATTATTATCTTAACACTTCAATAGAGCAAAATAATTAGTAATTAAACTAATCTCGCTAATGCTTACAACAATCTTTCGATTCAGAAACTTACTTAAATTCATAGCTACTCACATAATAAGGTAAAAAATTATGTCAACCTTACAACCTCTGGATTGGGTAATAATTGCCGGATATTTCGGAATTATTTTAGGTCTGGCCTGGTGGGTGATAAGACAACGCCAGGAAACTTCGACTGATTATTTTCTCGCCGGACGACATTTAGGCTGGTTTATTGTCGGCGCTTCAATTTTTGCTTCCAATATCGGTTCGGAACACCTTGTAGGCCTCGCTGGCTCGGGTGCAACAGATGGAGTCGCAATGGCTCATTACGAGTTGCACGCGTGGTGTTTGCTTGTACTTGCCTGGATTATGGCTCCTTTTTATATGCGATCAAAAGTTTTTACAATGCCGGAATTTCTTGAAAAAAGATTTTCTCCGAGTTCGCGTACTCTTCTCTCATTTATTTCATTGGTTGCTTATATCTTTACAAAAATTGCGGTCGGAATCTTTGCCGGTGGAATTGTATTTAGCGTACTTCTTCCCGACATTAGCTTTATGGGGCTCAATAGCTTCTGGATCGGATCAATACTTGTTGTTGTATTAACAGGATTATACACAATTGGCGGCGGTATGAAAGCCGTTGCTTATACTGAAGCTTTGCAAACTATAATACTCATTCTGGGTTCCATTCTTGTTACCATTTACGGTTTACATGCGCTGGGCGGATGGGATGTTTTAACTTCTACTGTACCTGCGGAAATGTTTAACCTTTGGAAACCGTTGATTCCTCATGGAGTTCAAAGTACGTGGGCACCTGTTATGGAAAGCGGTAAGATGGCATGGTATTTCAACGATAATTATCCCTGGCTCGGAATGCTTTTCTGCGCACCCATTATTGGTCTGTGGTATTGGACAACAGATCAATACATTGTTCAGAGAGCAATAAGTGCAAAAAATATCTCCGAAGCTAGAAAAGGTTCAATCGCAGCAGGCTTCTTCAAATTATTACCGGTTTTCATTTTTATTCTTCCCGGAATTATTGCATTTGCAATTGCAAAGAACGGAGTAATTCCCGCGATACAACATCAGATGGTTGATGCAAGCGGACATATTATAAGAGAAAATGCCCAGGCTGCTTTCCCTTTAATGGTCGCTTATGTACTTCCCGTCGGAATAAGAGGAATAGTTGTTGCCGGACTTTTAGCAGCATTGATGAGTTCTCTTGCCGGTGTATTTAACGCATCGTCTACATTGTTCACTATGGATTTTTATTCGCGCATTCGTCCCAATGTTTCACAAAAACAACTTGTGTGGGTGGGACGCGTTGCGACAACTGTAATGGTGCTTATAGGCCTCTTGTGGATTCCAGTTATACAAGGCGGCAGAGGTCTTTACGATTATCTGCAGGGTGTACAATCATATCTTGCGCCACCAATATTTGTAGTATTCTTCCTCGGAGTCTTTTGGAAGAGATTAAATGCAAAAGGTTGTATGTCAGCATTGATTGTGGGTTTCCTGATGGGAATTTTCAGGCTTGCAGTTGATACCCCTGTAAAATTATTGGGAACAACCTATACTCAGGGCTCATTTTTCTGGATAGTTAATAACATTTTCTTTCAATATTACAGCCTGCTTATCTTTTTAGTAAGTATTGTTGTAATGATAGGTGTAAGCTATATGACTGAAGAACCAAGCTATGAAAAACTGGATGGACTAACATTCTCAACTACAAGCCCTGATCAAAGGAAAGAGAACAGAAGCAGCTGGGGAATTAAGGAGGTTGTTGCATCCGTAATTCTTGTATTAGCTATTTTAGCTATCTATCTGTATTTCTCCTGATGAGTTAGTTAGATAGATAAAAAAAAATTTAGAACTGAAATAAAAAGTAAATGGCAAAATATTCTATCGGGCTGGATTTTGGAACTAATTCCTGCAGGGCATTAATAGTTAATATTAGTGATGGGCAGGAATTAGCCAGCCATGTTTTTGATTATCCCTCCGGTGACGCTGGAGTTATTATTGATCCAAAGGATCCGAACCTGGCAAGACAAAATCCTGCTGATTACATAAAAGGGATAGAAGTAACAATTACTGAATCGTTAAAGAAAGCAAAACAAAATGATCCCGGCTTTCTTCCTGAAAATGTGATAGGAATCGGAGTTGATACTACCGGCAGCAGTCCTATGCCCGTTGATGCGGAGGGAATGCCGCTTAACTTTAACGATAAATTTAAAAACGTACCCGCGGCAATGGTATGGTTGTGGAAAGATCACACAAGTTTTGCTGAAGCAAAGTTAATTACTGAAACTGCCGCGAAACACAGGCCGGAATACCTTGCAAAGATTGGGGGAGTTTATTCTTCAGAATGGTACTGGAGCAAATTGCTTCACTGCGAGAAGGAAAATCCTGAAGTATTTAATTCAGTTTATAGTCTTGTAGAAATTTGTGATTGGATACCTGCAGTTCTGACAGGCAATACAAAACCTGAAAATATAAAAAGAAGTATTTGTGCTGCCGGACATAAAGCAATGTACAACAAAAACTGGGGTGGACTACCGGATGAAGAATTTTTAAATCTTTTATCTCCCAAGCTTGGAGAGATTAGAAAAAGGCTGACTCAAAAAACTTTTTCATCCGAAGAAAGTATTGGCACTCTTTCCAAAGAGTGGGCAGATAAACTTGGTCTATCACCAAAAGTCAGCATTGCTGTCGGTGCATTCGATGCACATATGGGCGCGGTTGGCGCGGGAATAAAAACAGGAACACTGGTAAAAATTATGGGAACCAGCACCTGTGATATTATGATCACTCCGAACAAGGAAAAGTTAGCGGACATTCCCGGTGTTTGCGGAATTGTCGATGGTTCGGTTATGGGAGATTCTTACGGAATTGAGGCGGGACAGTCTGCAGTTGGAGATATTTTTCTCTGGTTCGTAAATAATCTTGTTCCCGAAAAGTACGGAAAGACTACCGATGAAAAATTCCTAAACCTTGAAAAAGCTGCTATCGAATTAAAACCCGGTGAAAGCGGACTGCTTGCCCTTGACTGGAATAACGGCAACCGTACAATTCTCGTTGACGTAAGATTAACAGGCATGCTGTTGGGACAAACTCTTCATACTCAACCTCACGAAATTTATCGCGCGTTGATCGAAGCAACTGCTTTCGGCGCACTTGCAATTATAGATCGAATAGAAGAATATGGAGTCAAAATAAACGAGGTTGTAAACTGTGGTGGGCTCGCTGCAAAAAGTCCGTTGTTAATGCAGATTTATGCCGATGTCACAAACCGTCCGATGAAAATTTCTAGAAGTGATCAAACCCCCGCACTGGGAGCGGCTATTTTCGGAGCGGTTTCAGCAGGTGAACAAGTCAGCGGATTTAAAGATATTTATGAAGCTCAAAAAGTTATGACAGGGATTGGAAAAACCTTCGATCCGATTCCAGAAAATTATGATATTTATAAAAAGTTGTATAAACTTTACCAGCAGCTTCACGATGGATTCGGTATGGTTAAATGGTCAGGAAATATGTATAATGTAATGAAAGAATTACTCGATATAAGGGACAGCATTTCAAAAGGCGAATAATAAATGTTAGAAGAATTAAAAGAGAAAGTTCTAAAGGCAAACCTCGCACTCGTAAAATATAATCTTGTAACTCTCACCTGGGGAAATGTAAGCGGAATTGATCGTGAAAAAGGATTGGTTGTTATAAAACCAAGTGGCGTGGATTATGAGAGAATGAAAGCGGAAGATATGGTGGTTGTAGATTTAAATGGAAAAGGAATAGAAGGAAAATTAAATCCATCATCCGATACGCCAACACACGTTGAACTTTATAAATCCTTTCAAAAAATCGGTGGGATTTCACACAGCCACAGCGAATATGCAACAATTTTTGCACAAGCATCAATGGAAATTCCCTGCTTCGGTACAACACACGCAGATCATTTTAACGGACCGGTTCCTGTTACAAGATTCCTTACTGAACAAGAAGTAAACTCTGGATATGAACTGAACACGGGAAAATTAATCGCAGAAAGATTTAAAGATCTCGATCCGATATCCGTTCCCGCTGTTTTAGTCGCGGGCCATGCTTCTTTCGCCTGGGGAAAAGATCCGGAAGATTCAGTAAAAAATAATTTGGTTCTGGAAAGGATTGCCAAAATGGCTTTGAATTGTCTTTCTCTAAAAGTGGATTTAAAAGACTTACCCGATTACATTCAAAAAAAGCATTACGAAAGGAAACACGGAAAAAACGCTTATTACGGACAAAAATAAATTGATTGAGGAAACAAAATGATAGACTTAAAAAAATATGAAGT
>Ga0315540_10000594_pt1 | contig 20640 bp, 17 predicted proteins | sample SalMarSW160110MG_FD_203677 | JGI IMG/M metagenome (GOLD analysis project Ga0315540, IMG submission 203677) | Salt marsh sediment microbial communities from the Plum Island Ecosystem LTER, Massachusetts, United States - Salt Marsh Sediment SW1601-10 ...
GCACGAGGCCGATCAGCTCGTTGCGCCGCGGCCGGATGCGGAACACGATCGCGAGCAGAACGGCGACCCACAGGGGCATGGAGTACAGGAGCACCGCGGATCGCCCCGCGGGCACGACCTGGAGGGCAAGCACCTGGATCGCGACGCCCGCCCCGATCTGCCCCAGGCCGACCGAGGCCATGATCGGCAGGTTGGCGGGATCGGGCCGCCGGAGGCGCCCCTGCGCGGCAAGCAGGCCGATCATCGTCAGCAGGCCGCCGCCCACGCGCAGTGACGCGTACGTCAGCGGCGGCATGTACCGGAGGCCCTCCTTGACCACGACCCAGTGCACGCCCCAGATGAGCGTCAGCAGGGCGAGCAGGGCGAGCGCGGCGGCGTGGGAGTGGACGGCGTCGCCCGAGGTGGGCCGGGACGAGGGGTCTCGGGACGGAGATCCGGCGATCGACGGTGAGGAGCCGGCCAGGGACGACGACGGGCCGGCCAGGGACGACGACCCTGGCTCCGTCGAGGGCGTGGAGGCGGCGTCGGCGGGAACGTCCGGGTCTACGCCAGGGCTCCCGGCTGGGGCCCGCCGATGACGACGAACGGGACGCGCTCGACGGTGATCACTGGCAGCTCCGTGCTCCCGCGCCCGGTCGGGCGGTCGCAACCATGCTATTCGTGCACCGCGCGGTGCGGCTAGCGCTCGCCGCACCGGCCCGGCGGGGTTCAGCGGTACAGGGCGGGCTTGTCAACGTAGTCGATCACCACACGCTGGCCGCTCCGGATCGCCTCGATCCCGAGCTCGGTGACCCTGGTTGCCGCGTACCCCTCCCACGCCGAAGGACCCACGATCTCGCCGCGCTCGAGCCCGCCGATCCATGCCTGGAGCTCGGCCGCGTACGCACCGCTGAACCTGGCCCGCCAGTCGGCCGGCACCACGGTCCGGGCAACGCCCCCCGTGACCTCGTTGGCGAGCGTTGGATTGAGCAGCGACGCGGTTCCGTCGGAGCCAACCAGCTCGCACCGCACGTCGTAGCCGTACGTGCCGTTGGCGAGGAACTCCGCCGTGGACAGGATCCCGCTTTCGGTGTGGAACGCTGCGAACTGCGGATCCTGGAGGTGCGCGAATGCGTGCCTCGTGCGCTTGGGCGGGATGATCTGAACCGACACGATCTCCTCGCCCAGCAGCCACCGGGTCACGTCGATCTCGTGGATCATCGAGTCGGTCAGCACCATCGGGTCCGTGAACGACTCGGGCGCCCCGGTGTCGCGGTGGACGTTGTGCAGGATCAGGGCGTCGCCGACGGCGCCGCTGTCGAGCGAGGCCTTGACCTGCCGGTAGCCGGCGTCGTAGCGGCGCATGAAGCCGACGATCACGAGGCGCCTTCCCAGTGCCACCTCGGCGTCCAGGATCTGCTCGCACTCGGGGGTCGTCGGGGCCAGCGGCTTCTCGCACATCACGGGCTTGCCGGCCGCGAGGCTGGCGAGGGTGAACTCGGCATGCGTCTCGCCGATCGACGTGATGAGAACCGCGTCGACCTCGTCGGACGCGATCAGCTCGTGGCCGTCGCCGAAGACCCTCGCGCCGCCCAGGTCCGCGGCGACCTGCGAGGCCCGCGCACGATCGATGTCCGTGACGGCGCTGACGGTCGACCCGGAGATCTGGTGCTGGAGCTTGGCAGCGTGGTCTGTGCCGATCACACCTGTCCCGATCACGCCGACGCGAATGGTCATCAGGGTCGTCCTTCCGTGATAGGTGGTCCTTCCGAACGCCAATCGGCGGGCGCCTCACGCCGCGCGTGCAAACGCTTGCGCCAACCTATCGCCGGCCGTCGCAAGGTGTCAATGGCGAGCGCAACGGCACGGTGGTGAGGCGGCCCGGCCGGTCGGCCGCGCATCGACGCGCCGGCCCGTGCGAACCGGACCGGGTCCACCTCAGATCCTGCTGAACGCCGTCCGGAAGGCCTCGACCGCGGCGACGTCGTCATCGCTCGCGAACGACTCCAGCCCGACGACGCCCTGGTAGCCGATGCCCTCGAGCGCCCGGGCCACGGCCGGCCAGTTGACCTCGCCGGTGCCCGGCTCGCACCGCCCCGGAACGTCGGCCACCTGGATCTCGCCGATCAGCTTGCCCGCCGCGCGCACCAGCTCGATCAGGTTCCCCTCGCCAATCTGGGCGTGATAGAGGTCGAGCATCATCCGGACGCCGGGCCGGTCGAGCATGCCGACCAGGGTCATCGTGTCCTGGGCCCTGCCGAACGGCACACCTGGGTGGTCCGTCACCAGGTTGAGGTTCTCGAGGCAGAACACGACGTCGTTGGCCTCACCCAGATCGGCCAGCCGCTCGAGGGTCCGGTAGGCGTTGACCCACATCTGCCCCGTGGTGACCGCCTGCGGCCGGAACGGCAGCCCGTTGCGCGAGCCGTCGAGCTCGGCGCCGTGGACGACCAGGCGCGGGCATCCGATCCGCTTCGCCGCCCCGACCGCGAGCCTCGCGGTCCGAAGCAGCTCCTCGCCTCCCTCGGCGTCGTACAGGTCGCCGTGGATGTATCCCGTCATGGTCGACCAGGTCGCGCCGATCTCGGCGACGGCGTCGAGGTCCTTGGTGGTCCAGTCCCACATCTCGACCTGGAAGCCCAGCTCGTGGATGCGGCGCACGCGATCGAGGTATGGCAGGTCGCGGAACAGCATCTCGCTGGTGACCGCGAGCGGGAACATGGGCGTGGCCATGCGGGTTCCTCTCCGGACGGGACGAGGGCCCTCGCGGGCCCGATGGGTGTCGATGGCGTTGCGGGGGGCGCACTGCGCAGCGTACGATGTAATCGGTTACGTGCGCAACTCCGCGGGCCCTCGCGGCGGGCCGTCAGCCGTGCTTGAATCGCCAGACACACGCTCGTTGGAGGCATCCATGCTCCGCGTCGCACTGTTCGGGGCCGGCCGCATCGGCCAGGTCCACGCCCGCTCCATCGCCGAGCACGGCGAGACCGAGCTCGCCTGGGTCTGCGACCCCATCGAGACGGCTGCCGGCACCCTCGCCGAGCGCTACGGCGCCAGGGCGGCCGGCGATCCGCAGACCGCGCTCGACGACGCGACCGTGGATGCCGTGCTGATCGCGTCCGCAACACCCACCCATGTTGACCTCATCCGCCGCTCCGCGGTCGCCGGCAAGAAGATCCTGTGCGAGAAGCCGATCGACCTCGACCTCGCGAAGATCGACCAGGTCTGGCGGGACATCGAGCCGCTCGAGCCGTTCGTCATGCTCGGCTTCAACCGCCGCTTCGATCCCACCTTTCGCGAGATCAGGACAAGGGTTCAGGCGGGAGAGATCGGGACGCTCCGCACCCTGCGCATCACCAGCCGGGATCCCGAGCCGCCGCCGGCGGCCTACCTCGCCATCTCGGGCGGCATGTTCCGGGACATGACCATCCATGACTTCGACATGGCCCGGTTCCTGCTGGGCGAGATCGCCGAGGTCCAGGCGATGGCCACCGACAACGAGCTGGCGACGTTCAAGGATGCGCATGACCATGCCCAGGCCGTCGTCGTCATGCGCGCCACCTCGGGTGCTCTGTGCACCATCGTCGACAGCCGCTCCTGCGCCTACGGCTATGACCAGCGCCTCGAGGCGTTCGGTGACCTCGGCGCGCTCCAGGTGGGCAACCTGACGGCCACCTCGGTCCGCGCCTTCAGCGCGACGCAGACCGAGGCCGCTGGTCCGGCGCTCAACTTCTTCCTCGAGCGCTACACGCCGGCCTACCAGGCGGAGTTTGCCGAGTTCGTGGCTGCCATCAACGAGCGCCGCGAGCCGGCGGTCGGCTTCGCGGACGGGCGTGCCGCGCTGGTGCTGGCCAACGCGGCCGCCGAGAGCGTCGCCACCGGCAAGGTCGTCAAGGTCGCGGGCGGCTGACCGCGCTCAGGCCGTCACCTCGTCGATCCGCACCGGGCGGCCCTCGCGCCACGATCGGGCGGCTGCGACCGCCAGCCGCAGCGTCTCGAGCGCGTCATCCGGACCCGGCGAGACCGGCCTGCCGGCGCCGAGGTCCTCGAAGAACACCTCGAGCTCGCGACGGTAGGCCACCTCGAACCGATCCGGGAAGCTCTCGTACAGGTCGCCCTCCCAGCCGAAGTTGCGGGAGATCGTCGCCGGTGTCTTCTGCGCGCCATCGATGACGACCTTCGCCTTCGCGCCGGCCACCTCGGTCCGGATGTCGTAGCCCCATTCGGAGTGGCGCGAGGTCTCGAGCACGCCGAGCGCGCCGTTCCGGAACTTGAGCACCGTGAGCGACGTGTCCCAATCGTTCGCTTGGGCGAAGCGGTCATCGAACAGGACCGATGCCCACGCGTGGACCTCCTCCACCTCGCCCACCAGGAACCGTGCGAGATCGAGGTCGTGGACGGACATGTCGAGGAACGACCCGCCGCACGAGAGGAGGTACTCGACCGGCGGCGGGAACGTGTCGCGGGACAGGGCGCGGAACTGCTCGATCCTGCCCAGCTCACCTCGGTCGATCAGGTCCTTGGCGCGGACGTAGCCCGGGTCGAACCGGCGCATGAAGCCGAGCTGGACCGGGATGTCCGCCTCGCGCCACAGGTCGACGATCCGGCTGGTCTCGGCGATCTCCTGCGCGATCGGCTTCTCGCTCCACACGGCCTTGCCGGCCCGCAGGGCGGTCTCGATCAGGGCTGCGTGGGTGTCGGTGGGGGTCGAGATCACGACGGCCTCGACGTCGGGGTCGAGGATCGCCTCGACCGGGTCGGTCGAGACCCGCTGCGCGCCGGCGAGGTCCTTCCCGGCAGACGCGTTGTCGAGGTTCGGATCCGCCACCACGACGATCCGGGCGTTGGGGATCGCCGCCATGTTCCGGACGTGCGTCTGGCCCATCCGCCCCGCGCCGAGGAAGGCGACGCCGATGCTGTTCGGATCGCGAGGCTTGAAGTTGCTCATCGATTTCTCCTTGGACGGCTCGATCAGGCGGACACTGAAGCGGCGAGCGTCCGGCTGACTCGATCGGCGATCCGGTCCGGTGTCAGGCCGAACCGCTCGAGCAGCCAGGCGTTGGGGGCCGACTCGCCCCATTCGTCATCGATTCCGATCGCCTCCACCCGGCGCGGCTGCGCCCGGGTGACGATCTCCGCGACCAGGCTGCCCAGGCCACCGACGACCGTGTGCTCCTCGGTCGTCACGATCAGCGGCGCCGTGGCCGCAGCCCCCGCGATCGCGTCGGCATCGACCGGCTTGAGCGACGGCACATGCAGCACCCCGGCCTCGATGCCGTCGGCGGCGAGGAGCCCGGCGGCGGCCAGGGTGCGGGCGGTCTGCTGCCCCGTCGACATCAGCACGACGTCAGTGCCGTCGCGCAGGCGCAGGACGCGGCCGGGGACGAACTCGTAGTCCGGGGGCACGATATCCGGGCCGCCCTCGCGACCCAGCCTCAGGTACACCGGGCCGGGCGTCGCCGTGGCCCATCGCACCATGGCGGCACACTCGGTCGCGTCGCCCGGGGCGAGCACCGTCATGCCGGGCATCGCCCGCATGATCGTCAGGTCCTGGACGTCGAGGTGGGTCTTGCCGGTGAAGCCCGTCTGGACGCCGGCATAGGCGGCACCGATCTTGACGTTCGCGTGGGTCTGGGCCACGGCCATCCGCACCTGGTCCAGGGCACGATGGGTGAAGAACACGGCGAACGACGAGAGCCACGGAACGAAGCCCATGGCCGCCAGCCCGACGGCTGTTCCGACCATTCCCTGCTCGGCGATCCCCATCTCGTAGAAGCGGTCAGGATGGGCACTCGCGAACCGGTCGGCGCGGGTCGAGGTGGCCAGGTCGCCGTCGAGAACGAGCACGCGCGGATCCTCCGACGCTACCTCGATCAGCGTGTCCGCCCACACGTCGCGCAGGGGCCGGGTCACGGGACGACCTCCCCGATCTCGGCGCGGGCGGCCTCGGCCTCGGCCATCGTGGCCACGCGGCTGTGCCACTCGAAGGTGCCCTCGGTGAAGCTGAAGCCCCGGCCCTTGACAGTGCGCGCGAGGATCGCGGTCGGGACGGCACCCGCCCCGGTGGACCGCGCATCCCCGCAGGCGGCGAGGATCTCGCCCATGTCGTGCCCGTCGATCTCGAGCACGCGCCAGCCGAACGCCTCGAACGCCTGCCGCACGGCCACCTCGCCGAACGGGTCGCGACGGTCGCCCCGGTGCCGCTCCCCTGGCCGGAGCGGCCAGCCGTACTGCTGCAGGCCGTTGCGGTCGATGATCGCCGTGAGGTTGCCCAGGCCGTACTTCGCGGCAACCGGGATCGCCTCCCAGACCTGGCCCTCCTGCATCTCCCCGTCGCCCAGCAGGACCCAGGTGTGGTTGTCCAGACCCAGGCGCCGGGCGCCCATCGCCATCCCCACCCCGATCGAGAGACCCTGGCCCAGCGAGCCGGTGGAGGTGTCGAGACCGGGCAGGCGGGTCATGTCCGGATGGCCCTGGAGGCGCGTCCCCGCGGCGTCGAACGTCCGGAGCTCGTCGACCGGGAGGTAGCCCCGGAGTGCCATCGCCACGTACAGCCCGATCGAGGCGTGACCCTTGGACAGGATGAACCGGTCCCGCTCGGGCCAGTCCGGTCGCGATGGATCGATCCGCAGCACCTGGAAGTAGAGTGCGATCAGCAGGTCCATCGCCGACAGCGGCCCGCCCACGTGACCGGCGCCGGCGCGGGCCACGCTCTCGATCACGAGCAGCCGGCCACGCCGGGCGAGCGCCTCGAGGTCCGCGTCGCGACCGGGAACGGCCTCGCCGGCACCCTCGGCCGGGCCGCTCATCGCGCGCTGGCCGGGACGGCCAGCAGCCGCTCCAGGTACTCCCGGTTGGCGCGGGCGGTCTCGGTCGGGTCGCCCGGCGCCGTGTCCTGCTCGATGACGTACCAGCCGTCATAGCCGGCGGCCTGGATGGCCGCGACAACCTCCGGGATCCGCGCGATCCCCTCCCCCAGCGGCGGGAAGATGTAGGCGGCCAGCGCCTGGCCGAAGCTCCAGCCCTCCGCCTTCGCCCTGCCCAGCACGTCGCCGTCGACGTCCTTGATGTGGACGTGCCGAACGCGATCGGCATATCGCGGCAGCATGTCGATCGCGGCGCCGCCGCCGTACGCCAGGTGCCCGATGTCCAGGCACCAGCCCACCAGCGCCGGGTCGGTCTCGTCGAGCAGCCGTGCCATCTCGGCCGGGGTCTCGACGTAGGTGCCGACGTGGTTGTGGAACACCAGCTCCATACCCATCGGCTCGAGGCGCCGGGCGAGCTCGTGCAGGCCGTCGGCCAGGTTCCGCCACTGGGTGCCGGTGAGGCCCCGCGACTCGTCCACGTGACCCGCCTCGCCCCGGCGGCGGTCGTCACCGGCCTCCGCGGCGATCAGCCGGGTGCCGCCGTTGACCGCCAGGAACCGGGCGATGCCGAGTGCCCGCTCGAGCTCGGCCTCACGCCGGTCGGCGTCGCGAAAGCCGAGACCGACGAACGCGCCCACCAGGTCCAGACCGCGCGAGCGGAGGTCATTGCCGAGCACCTCGGGGTCGGTCGGCATCGAGGGACCCCATTCGGTGGCGTCGTACCCCGCCTCGACGAAGTGGTCCATCGCCTCGCCGTACGGGATCCACGGGAAGACATCGGGGATGTCGGGGTTGTTCCAGTTGACGACGGCCGTCGCGATCCTCACGCCAGCTCCCTCCGCTGCCGCCCCACGGCCTGGTCGTATTCCTCGCGGGCAGCGCGCACGTCGCCCTGTCCGCTGGCCGCCGCCGGTGGCACGTCCCACCAGCCCTCGTAGCCCGGGGCGCGCTTGTCCGGGGAGACGTGGACGTGGATGACCGTCGGCCGGTTGGCGGTCCGGGCCGCCGCCAGCGCGGCGCGGATCTCCTCCTCCGTGTGGGCGGTGACGCCGATCGCGCCCATCGCCTCGGCGTGCTTGGCGAAGTCCACGGGGATGTAGCCGCCGGTCAGGCGATTGCGCTCGGGGTCGCGGAACCGCAGCTCGTTGCCGAACTGCGGCACGCCCACGCTTGCCGCGAGGTCCTTGATGCACTGGTAGCCGTGGTTGTCGAACACGACGATCGTGATCCGGATCCCCTCGGCGACGGCCGTCACGATCTCGCTGTTGAGCATCAGGTAGGTCCCGTCGCCGATCGCGACGACCACCTCGCGCTCGGGCTCGGCCATCTTGACACCCATGCCGGCCGGGATCTCGTAGCCCATGCACGAGTAGCCGTACTCGAGGTGGTAGGCCTTGCTGTCCTCGGGCCGCCACAGCTTGAGCAGGTCGCCGGGCAGGCTGCCGGCCGCACACACGACGGTGGCGTGGCCGCCGACCGCGTCGTTGACGATGCCGATGACCTCCGGCTGGGCCAGATCGGCCGTCTCGCCGCTGGGCGTGCGGTGGTAGTCGACGCGGGCGTCCCACTCCTCCTTGAGGTCACCGATGCGATCCCGGTACGCCTGGCCCGTCCCTGCATAGCCCGCCGCACGCAGCGACGCCGTCAGCGCGGCCAGCGCCTCCCGCGCGTCCGCGACCATCGGCACCGCGCGCAGCTTGATGGCATCGAAGCCGTTGACGTTGATGCCGACGACCGTCGCGTCCGGGTTCTGGAAGATGCTCTTGGACGCCGTGACGAAGTCGCCCAGCCGGCCCCCGATCGAGATGACGAGGTCAGCCTCCTTTGCCAGGCGGTTGGCCGCCAGACCGCCGTTGGCGCCGATGGGTCCGACGTTCATCGGGTGGTTCCAGGGGAGGACGCCCTTGCCGGCCTGGCTCTCGCTGACCGGGATGCCGAACGCGGTCGCGAACGCGTCGAGGGCCGCCTCGGCGCCCGAGTAGATGGCGCCGCCGCCGGCCACGACCAGCGGCCTGGTGGCTGCCTGGATCAGCTTCGCGACCTCGGCCACGACCTCCGGCTCCGGCAGCGGCCGCCGGATCCGCCACACGCGCCGCTCGAAGAACCGCTCCGGCCAGTCGTAGACCTCGGACTGGACGTCCTCGGGCAGCGAGATCGTCACCGCGCCGGTCTCCGCGGGATCGGTCAGGACGCGGAACGCATCGGGCAGGCTGGACAGCAGCTGCTCCGGCCGTGAGATGCGGTCGAAGTAGCGCGACACGGGGCGGAAGGCATCCGACGCGGACACGTCGTGCTCGATGGGATGCTCGACCTGCTGGAGGACCGGGTCGGGCAGGCGGTTGGCAAAGTAGTCCGACGGGAACAGCAGGACCGGCAGCCGGTTGACGGTCGCCTGGGCCGCGCCGGTGATCATGTTCGTCGCGCCGGGCCCGATGGAGCTGATGCAGGCGAACGTCTGCATCCGGTTCTTGTGCTTGGCGTACGCCGACGCCAGGTGGACCTGAGCCTGCTCGTTCTGCGGCCGGTAGTACGGCATCTCGCACTCGTCGCCCAGCTCCTCGAGCGCCTGCCCCAGGCCCGCGACGTTGCCGTGCCCGAAGATCCCCCACACCCCGGCGATGAACCGGCTCTGAACGCCGTCCCGCTCCACGTACTGCTGGGCCATGAACTTGACGATGGCCTGTCCGACCGTCAGGCGAACTGTGCTCAACACGGGCCTCCGCTCGCTGCGTTTGCCGGCGCGGAACCGGGGGCGTCCGATTCGGCTGGACGACGCTCCGGGTAAGCGCTTACACTCGGGTGACATGCCCAATGTAATCGGATACATCGGCGGCTGCAAGACCCAACGTCGAGCCCTGTCGGCCGGGACCGGGCTGATCGCCTTGGGGTGCCGCCTCCGATGACCGGCGAGCCGCGCGGCCGGCGGCGCCGGCCACACCCGATGGGGCGCCCCGCGGTGACCATCGACGACGTGGCCGCCCGGGCGGGTGTCTCGATCGCCACCGTCTCGCGCGTGCTGACCAACGCCAAGGTGGTGCGCCCCGAGACCCGGAGCCGGGTTGTGGGTGCCGTCGAGGCGCTCGGCTATCGACCCTCGGGCCCCGCCCGCGCCCTCGCCCGGAGCCGGACCCACACGCTGGGCCTGATCATGACCGACCTCGCCCAGCCCTTCTACGCGGAGCTCACCCGCGCCGTGGAGGCGGCGGCCCGGACCCACGGCTACGCGCTGGTACTGGCCAACGGCGCCGGCGACAGCCGGCGCGAGGCGTCGTACCTCGACCTGCTCGCGGAGCGCCGCGTCGACGGCATCCTGGTCGCCTCGTGGGGCATCACGGAGCGGCACGTCGACTGGCTGGTCCGGGCGCCGGTCGAGGTCGTCCTGGTCTCGTGCCGGGCGCCCGGCGTCACCCTGCCCGGCATCGTGGCGGCCAGCCGTGACGGAGCGCGCCTGGCCGCGGAGCACCTGCTCGCGCTGGGCCACCGGCGGCTCGGCGAAGTCACCGGTCCACCCCACAGCGCCGCGGCGCCGGACCGCCACCTGGGCGTGCTCGAGGCGCTCGCGAGCGCCGGGATCGCGGCGGACGGGCTCGCGGTCGCCCACTGCGACGGGGACTTCGAGTCCGGCGAGCGGGCGACCGCCCAGCTGCTCGCGCGGTCGCCCCGGCCGACGGCCGTGCTCTGCTACAACGACCTGGTGGCGGCCGGCGCGCTCAAGGCGGCCCGTGCGGCCGGGTTGTCGGTACCCGGCGAGCTGAGCGTGATCGGCTTCGACGACGTGCCCCTGGCCCGCATGGTCGAGCCCGCCCTTACCACCGTCGCGCAGCCCGTCGCCGAGATGGGCGTGTGGGCGGTGGAGCGGATCCACGCCGCGCTGACGACGCCGCTCGACCCCGCCTCCCGGCCCGAGTCGATCGGCCCCCAGGTCGTCCGCGGCCCCGCCGTGGTCGAGGCGCCGTGCCGGCTGGTCGTCAGGGACAGCACGGCACTGCCGCGGGCCTGACCGGCGGCCCCGGGCGCGCGGCGCGCTGCGCAAAGCCTCGATCGGTGGTCAGCCGACCGTGATCGCCACGCGGTCCGGCGCGGTCGCCGGCGGCGAGGGAATCCGCACGATGACCGCCAGTCCGAGCGCAAGCATCCCCAAGACCAGCAGCCAGGCACCGACGACACCCGCGAGCCCGACCACCAGGCCGAGCCCAAGCGGCGCCGAGAAGATCGCGAGACCCGATGCGGCCGGGAGCCATGCGCTGGCCAGGACCGGTGTGTCCTGCGCGTGCGCGATGGCGAGGCTCGCGCCCAGCGGGTACGCCGGTGAGATCCCGACCCCGCCGAGCAGCAACCCCAGTCCGGCCAACGTCGGGTCGGCGGCCAGCAGCGTGAGCGCCGCGCCGGCCACGGCCAGGATCGTGGACGCTCGCAGCACCGTCGTTTGCCGCCATTCGGTCGCGAGACCGGTCGACAGGGCGAGCCGGCCGGCGATCATCCCGGCCACGTACAGCGACGCCAGCCCGGTCGCCGCGACGTCACCGATCCCCGCCCGGGCCGACACGAGCTGCGAGCCCCAGACCACGAACGAGAACTCGGCACCGATGAGCACGACCATGAACAGCCAGCTCAGCCAGTAGGCGCGGGGCAGCCCGGCCAGGACGGTCTCACGGGCGGGCGACGGATCGGCGTTCCGCGCCGCGGGCGGGTCGGGGTCAGGCGCGGCCGGCCGGTCGCGGGCCGGCGACGGCGGCAGCGCCAGCGCCAGCATGGCCAGGAACGGCACCGGCGCGAGCAAGCCGAACCACCAGCCCACCCCGGTCGCGGCCGCCGACAGGACGAGCGGTCCCGCCAGCCCGCCCGCCACCGACCACAGGTTGGCTCGGGTGAGCAGGGTTCCGCCTCGCCGCCCGCCGCCCAACGCGCTGTTCACGTGCACCAGCACGCCGCCGATCGAGGCCCCGAACAGAAGCGCCCCGAGCAGGACCGGCAGGATCGAGATCGGGGTGGCCAGCAGGAGCGCGGACAGGCCCATCAGCGCCGTCCACGCCCGGACCGCCGCGCGCGGCCCGATGCGAGCGTTCAGCCGCCCGGACAACACGCTCGCGCCGACCAGACCCACCGCCATCACCGAGCTGGGCAGGGCCGCCAGCCACGGCGGCACGCCCAGGTCGTGACGGAGGAACGGGGCGATGAACCCGACCGCGTAGATCAGGTAGCCCTCGCATGCCATCAGCAGGTAGGCCGTCCACGTCAGCAGCGACAAAGGCCCTGGTCTCCGAGTGAGGTCCCGTCGGTGCCGCCGGCCGGCAGGGACGGGCGCTAGAGTCATCGCTTACATGATGCAGCACCGCGCTCGACGGCCGATCGTCGCTCGGTGCGGGGCCGGTGCCCAAGGAGCGGGACCCATGGAACGCATGTCAGAGCTGTCGGGCCAGGTCGCCCTGGTCACGGGCGCCTCACGGGGCATCGGCCTCGAGCTCGCCCGCGCGCTCGCCCGATCCGGCGCCACCGTGCTGGCCGGCGTCCGCCACCCCGAGCATGCGCCGGCGGGCGAGGACGGCGCGATCCGGCCGCTGGTGATGGACGTCCGCGACATCGCCGGCACGCGCAACGCGATCGACCGCGCGGTGGCCGAGCACGGCCGGCTGGACATCCTCGTCAACAACGCCGGGATCGGGCTGGAGCACGATTCGCTCGACGTCAGCGAGGCCGACTGGGACACCTTGGTCGATGTCAACCTCAAGGGCGCGTTTTTCACCACGCAGTCGGCGGCCCGACACATGCTCGATCATGGGTACGGCCGGGTGGTGATGATCAGCTCGCAGGCAAGCCTGGTGGGTCTGCCACGGTCGACGGTGTACTGCGCGACCAAGGCCGGGCTCAACGGCATGGTGCGCGCGCTCGCCGTGGAGTGGGCCGGCGGCGGCGTGACGGTCAACGCCGTGGCTCCGACCTGGATCTATACACCCGGCACCGCCGGGCGGCTCGATCAGCCGGCATTCCTGCGCAGCGTCATCGATCGGATCCCTGTCGGCCGTGTCGGCACCACCGCTGATGTGGCCGCGGCCGTGCTCTATCTCGCCTCACCGGAGGCGGGCCTGGTGACCGGCACGGTGCTGCCGGTGGACGGCGGATGGACGGCGCAGTGACAGAGCCCGCCCCGAGTCCCTAGCCCGACGGCGGCGGTGCTTCAGGCTCGGCACTGGCGGCGGACGCCTGCAGCTCGTCGAGCTCGCGCGACAGATCCTCCAGCTCCTCGCCGCCACCCATCAGGCCGAGCAGCTCGTTCATGCCGACCTCGCCGCGCTTGAACACGCCGAGGCTCTGGCCGTGGCTCAGGATCGTGAACTTGTCCCCCACCGGCAGCGCGTGCTGCACGTTGTGGGTGATGAAGATCACTGCGAGGCCACGCGACCTGGCCCGGACGATGTGTCGCAGCACAATCGCGGCCTGCTTGACCCCGAGCGCTGACGTCGGTTCGTCGAGGATCAGGACGCGGGCGCCGAAGTACTCGGCACGGGCGATGGCCAGCGTCTGGCGCTCTCCGCCCGACATCGTCCCCACCAGCTGGCTGGTGTCGCGGACCTCGATCCCGATCTCACGCATGTGCTCCTGGGCGGTACGGTCCGCGTACGCCATGTCGAACCGCCGGAACGGCCCGCGACCCTTCGTCGGCTCGTTGCCCAGGAAGAAGTTGCGGCTGACGCTCATCAGCGGCAGGACGGCGAGATCCTGGAACACGGTGGCGATCCCGTGCGACTGGGCGTCGTGCGGCGAGGACAGGGTGACCGGGTGGCCGTCGATGAGCAGCTGGCCGTCGTCCGGCCGGTGGACGCCGGACAGGGTCTTGATCAGCGTCGACTTGCCGGCCCCATTGTCGCCCAAGAGGCAGTTGACCTCGCCGGCCTTGACGGAGAGCGACACGTCCTTGAGCGCCACCACGCGCCCGAAGTACTTGGAGATGCTCTGCGCCTCGAGCACCGGGATGTCGGAGGCGGCGGCCGAGGCGTCGGTGGAGGTGGAGGGTGCGGTCGTCATGATCGGGCTCCCGAGGCGCGGCGCAGGATCCAGTTGTTCACCAGGGCGGCGACGAGCAGGAGGGCGCCGAGGACGAACGCGTACCAATCGGAGTTGAACCCCGGTACGAAGAAGATGCCGAGCTGGGTCACGCCGAGGATGAACGCGCCGAACGCTGACCCGAGCGCGGAGCCGTACCCGCCGGTCAGCAGCGTCCCGCCGATGACCGCGGTGATGATTGCCTCGAACTCCTTGCCGGTGCCACGCAGGACGTCAGCATTTCCGACGCTCAGGACCTGGATGCAGGCAAACAGCGCGGCCGACGCCGCGGTCGCCATGAACAGCAGGATCTTCACGCGATTGACGGGCACCCCGATGTTCCGGGAGGCTTCCTTCGATCCGCCGACCGCGAAGATCCAGTTCCCGAATCTCGTCCGCAGCAGGATCCAGGTCGAGATGCCGACGACGGCGATCCACCACACGAGCTCGATCTTGAAGTCACCGCCTTCGATCGTGAACAGGACGGCATTGAACAGCTTCGAGATGGGGTCATCCGCGGCAGCCGTACCGACCCCGCTGACGATCGTCTGGCCGTTCGAGACCAGCCTCGTCAAGGCAAGGCCGGCGCCCCGGAGCATGTACAGGGAGCCGAGGGTCACGATGAATGAGGGCAGGCCGGTCCGCACGACGATGTAGCCATTGAGGGCGCCGACGGCCAGGGCGAATGCGAAGGTGATGATGAGCCCGAGCCACAACGGCAGGCCGAACTGGGTGATCGAGAGGCCGAGGATCAGGCCGGCCGCGCCGACCATCGAGCCGATCGAGAGGTCGAACTCGCCCGCGATCATCAGCAGGGCGACGGTGGCGCCGAGGATCCCGACCTGGGCCGCGACCTCGATGTAGGCCGCAAACCCCTGCCAGGACATGAAGCCCTTGCCGACCGTGAAGCCGGTGAGGGCCCAGAAGACCACGAAGATGAGGATCGCCCCGACGATCGACCCGAACTCGGGCCTCGTCAGCAGCTGGCGAAGGGGACTCGCCCGGCGGAGCCGCTGGGCCTCGGAGCCAGTGCCATCGACCGTCGTCATGGGCGTCCCTCGGAACTACCGGTCAGGGCCACCCGAGTCGGGCGGCCCTGACGCTTCGGTTACGCGCAAGGCTAGCGGGTGGTACCCGTGTTTGCCTGGACCGTTGCGACGTTGTCCTTGGTCACGAAACCCGGGCCGGTCGCGACCGGCTGGCCGCCACCCGGCATGAGGCCGTAGAGGTTGTACAGGGTGAGGAACGTGATCGGCAGGTACCCCTGGAGGTACTGCTGCTGGTCGATCGCGAACAGCATGGAGCCGTCGGAGATCGCGGCGAGGACGTCCTGCGAAAGGTCGAAGGTGCCGACCTTGATCGTAGTGTTGCCCATCTGCTTGAGGGCGGCGATCGTCGGCGTCGAGCCGGTCGGGCCGAGGGCCATGACGGTATCGATCGTCGGGTCGGCCGTGAGGGCCGCGGCGATCTTCTGCTGCGCGGTCGTCGGATCCTTCAGGTCGACCTGGAGGACGGTCGACGTGCCGGGGGCGAACCCTTCGGCGAAGCCGTTGCAGCGGGCATCGAGGCCGGCGTTGCCAACCTCCTGGTTGACGCAGATCGCGTTCTTGCCGCCAGCCTCCGCCATGCGCTCGCCGGCCGCCTTGCCCGCCTGCGACTCATCCTGCCCGACGTGGGTCAGGATGCCGAGTGCCTTGTACGCGTCGGAACCGGAGTTCGCGGAGATCACCGGAATACCTGCGCTGACGCACTTGGTGACGCTCGGGCCGAGCGCCGTGGCGTCCGGAAGCGAGATGACGAGGCCGGACGGCTTCTTGGCGCAGGCAGCGTCAATCAGCTGGCCCATCTTGACCATGTCGAAGGTGTCGGGGGCGCTGTAGTTGGCCGTCACGCCCATGTCCTTGGCGGCCTGCACGACGCCGTTCTTGAAGATCGACCAGAACGGATCCGACGCCTGGCCGTGCGTCACGACCTCGATGTCGATGCCGGCACGGTCACTCGACCCGCCGCCACCGGCGCTCGGTGCCGGCGTCGCCGAGTTGGAGCAGGCGGACGCGGCGAGCGCGACCGCTGCCAGGCCGATTGCCCATTTGCTGAACTTCATATGGTCTCCTCACGTCGGATCTCCGGGCCGTCGACCGCCCCGGTTGCTTCCGCTCCTTGCGGTGCGCAATGTCTCCTCGCCCGCGATGCGGGCCTTGCGGCACCAGTGACGAACGCCCTCCTTTCCCCAGTCGGGTGCCCAGGGATTCCGATGGGACGCGCCTGCTCGGAACGATAGGTCCACCGTCAAGGTAACCGATTACACGTGCCGAGATCCACTACTGTACCGATGTCGATACCGGAGGGCAACCCTCCCCGCGCTCCCGCCTGCCCGCTTGACGCTCGGGTGTCCCTCCGGTATCCTGCGCAATCGATTACGCCGTGGCCAGAAACCATCGCCAGGTTCCGTGGACGGGCACGGTCCAGAGGCAGGGGATGAGCGGTTCCAGGGTCTTACCCGATCCGATCCACGCCGAGCGCCGTGCGCCTCCGACCATACGCGACGTCGCCCTCAGGGCCGGGGTGTCGACGGCAACGGTGAGCCGCGTCCTGGCGGGCATCGGGAATCCCAGGCCGGAGACCTCGGACGCCGTGATGGGCGCGGTCACCGCCCTGGACTACCGTCCCTCGGGCGTGGCGCGCTCGCTGCGCATGAAGCGCACCCGGACGCTCGGCCTGATCGTCACCGACATCCAGAACCCGTTCTTCCCCGAGCTCGTGCGGGCGGCCGACCTCGCCGCACGCGGGCTGGGTTACTCGATCCTCCTGGGCAGCGCGGCCTACGACGAGCGCCGGGCGATGCACTACCTCGGCCTGATGGTCGATCGGCGGGTCGACGGCCTGATCGTCGCCTCGAGCCAGGTGTCCGAAGAGAGCCTCAAGTGGCTGCTGTCCTCCCCCGTCCCGGCCGTGGTCGTCAACGCGGAGGCGGACGGCCTGCCGGTCGAGGTGATCACCAGCGACAACGTCGGCGGCGCACGGTTGGCCGTCGATCATCTGGTCGGGCTGGGTCACCGCCGCATCGCCTACGTCCGCGGCCCGGCGACCTACACGGCCGACGCGCCGCGTGCCGAGGGGTTCCGGTCGGCCTGCCGGGATGCGGGCCTGTCCCCCGCCGAGACCCTTGAGGTCGCCGGGGATGGGGCGTTCGAGGGCGGCGAGCGCGCGGCCGCCGAGCTGCTGGCGCAGGGCCGCGATCTCACGGCGATCGTCTGCTACAACGACATCACCGCGATCGGGGTTCTGCGCGCCCTTCGCGCCGCCCGGCTGCGCGTCCCCGATGACATGAGCGTGGTCGGGATCGACGACATCGCCGCCGCCGCCTGGGTCGCCCCGGCGCTCACGACCGTCGCCCAGCAGAAGGCCGAGATGGGCCGTCTCGCGGTGGAGCGGCTGGCCTCGGTGTTCAACGCCCCATCGCATCCGCCGACACCGCAGACGGTCCGGCTCCCGATGGTGCTCCGAGTGCGGGAGTCCACGGGCCCGGCACCGACGGTCTGACGGTCGTGACTTGAAGCGTCATCGCTCGGCATCGGGGCGGCACAGCTCCGGGCCGTTGCCAGGGAGTGAACGGATATGGTTCGCATCGCCAACGCGCCCTGCTCGTGGGGTGTGATCGAGGGGATCGAGGGTGACCGGTCGGGCTACGTCCGCGTCATCGACGAGATGCAGGAGACGGGATACGTCGGCACCGAGCTCGGCGACTGGGGCTTCATGCCCACCGATCCCGACGAGCTGCGATCCGAGCTCGATGCCCGCGGCCTGGCCCTGGTCGGCTCCTGGGTCAGTGTCAACCTCGAGGATCGCTCGAAGCACCAGGCGTCAGCCGATGACGCAGTGCGGACGGGCAGGCAGCTGGCCCGCGTGGGTGGCCCCGAGGCCGTCGTGGTGCTGGGCAACGATCCGTACGGCAATTTCCACCGAACCAGGATCGCCGGCCGCGTGACGCCCGCGGACGCGATGTCCGAGGACCAGTGGGCGGTGTTCGCCGAGGGGGCCAACCACGTCGCACGGCGGGTCATGGACGAGGCCGGGATCCGGACCGTCATCCACCAGCACATCGGAACCCTGATCGAGACCGAGGCCGAGGCGCGCCGGCTGTTCGACATGACCGATCCGTCGGTGCTCGGGCTGTGCCTCGACACGGGCCACTGGACGTTCGGCGCCGGCGGTGACCCGACGGCGGCGATCCACGAGTTCCGGGGTCGCGTCTGGCACGTCCACTTCAAGGACTGCGACCCGGCCCTGATGGGCGCGTCGCGCGCCAACGGCTGGGACGGCCCGGAGTCGGTCGGGCACGGCGTGTTCTGCGAGCTCGGCAGGGGGTGCGTCGACTTTCCGGGCGTTCTCGAAGCGCTCGACGACATCGGCTACGGCGGCTGGATCGTGGTCGAGCAGGACGTGCTACCCGGGATGGGCCATCCTCGGGAGAGCGCCCGCCGCAACCGCGAGTACCTACGCTCGATCGGCGTCTGACGCCTCGCTGGCGCGGAGCTCTCGCGCGCTCGGCCTGACCGCTCCGCCTAGCGTCGCTCGCCCGCCGGCCAGTCCGCTGGGAGTGGCGCGGGCCGATCGAACGTGGTCGAGAGCCGCACAAACGTGCTCTCTCGCGCCGAGGTCAGCATGGCCTCCATCGCCTCCAGCGCGTGGAGCGCCATCGCCCCGCTCGCCCGCGCAGGTCGCCCGTCGCGGATCGCGTAGGCCATGTCGACGAGCCCGATGCCGCGGCTGTTGTCCGCGTGCGACTGCGAGCGGAACGGATGCTCGATGGGGACCTCGGTCCAGTCGGACAGGGGCTCGGACCGGGGCATGCCCCGCCAGCGTGATGCCTCGGCATCGCGGAACAGGACGCGCCCGCCGAACAGGTTCGGCCCATCGAGCGGGTCGATGTCCGCGATGCAGATCGTGCCCCTGGTGCCATAGATCTCGAGCCTCGGGAGCTCGGAGTCCCAGACGTCGAAGCTGGTGATGAGCGTCGCCAGGGCCCCTGACCCGAAGCGCAGGACGCCCGTGACGTGGGTGTCGACCTCGACCTCGACCGTCTCGCCCCGATGCGGCGCGGTTTGGATCGTCCGGGTCGGGAACGTCCGGCGGCCCATCGCGGCCGCCGTCTCCACGGGCCCGAGCAGGGCGAGCAGCGCCGTCATGTAATACGGGCCGATGTCCAGCAGCGGGCCGCCGCCCGGCTGGTAGAAGAAGGCCGGGTTGGGATGGTGCCATTCGTGGCCATGGCTGACCACGAACGCGCTCGCGCCCACGACCTCGCCCAGCCGCCCGTCATCGAGCAGCTTGCGACAGGTCTGCAGCCGGCCCCCCATGAACGTGTCGGGCGCGCAGCCCACCGAGTGACCCTGCTCGGCGGCCGCGTCCATCAGCGCACGACCCTCGCCGAACGTGGCAGCGAGCGGCTTCTCGGAGTAGACGTGCTTGCCGGCGCGGATCGCGGCCAGGTTGAGCGCCGCGTGCGCTGAGGGCGTGGTGAGATCGAGCACGATGTCGATCTCGGGATCGGCGAACAGGTCGTCCGGCGTGGCGTAGGCTCGCCTGAGCCCGTGCCCGGCGGCCATGCGGCGAGCCCTGTCGAGGTCACGGCCGGCGCATCCGACGACATCGACGATGTCCGGGTAGCGCTGGAGGTTGGCGACGTAGACGCCGAAGATGTCGCCGATCCCGACGACGCCGACCCTGAACACGGTCACCGTGACGCCTCCCCGCTGATGCCGGCGGGGCCTCCTCGTTGCCATCTCCGATGGCGGGCGGCGACCCCTCCACGGAGATTACCCGTTGAGCAGCACGAGCGGGCAAGCCCGCCCGTGCCCGGAGGTGACCGCTACGCGTTGCCCGGGAAGACCAGGGACAGGGGGCCTTCCTTGCCCGGCTCGGGCCAGCGCTCGGTGATCATCTTCTGCTGGGTGAAGAAGCGGATCCCGTCCTCGCCGCGCATCGCCAGGTCGCCGATCGCCGATTCCTTCGCGCCGGTGAAGCTCATGAAGCCCGCGGGCACCGGGATCGGCACGTTGACGCCGATCATCGGCACCTCGACCTCGAGCTTGAACCTTCGCGCGGCACCGCCGTTGGTGGTGAAGATCGCCGTTCCGTTGGCGTACTTGTGCCCGTTCACCAGGCGCATCGCCTCGTCGAACGTGTCCGCATGGACGATCCCGAACACCGGGCCGAAGATCTCCTCCTGGAAGATCTTCATGTCCTCGGTCACGTGATCGAACAACGACACGCCCAGGAAGAAGCCGTCCGGGTTGGGACCCTCGAACGTCCGGCCATCCACGACCAGCTCGGCACCCTCGGACTCGCCGACGCCGATCCAGTCGATGATCGACTGGCGGTGCTCCGCTGTGTAGATCGGACCCATGTCCATGCCGGGCTCCATGCCGTTGCCGACCTTGAGCCTGGCGATCCGCTCCAGGACCTTCGGGCGCAGCCGCTCGCCTGTGTCACCCACGGCGACCATCAGCGTCTGCGCCATGCACCGCTCCCCCGCCGAGCCGAAGCCCGCGGCGACCGCCGCGTCCGCGACGAGGTCCATGTCCGCGTCGGGCAGCACCACCATCGCATTCTTGGCCGAGGTGTACGAGCCGACCCGCTTGCCGCGCCGGGTCCCTTCCTCGTAGACGTAGCGCCCAACCGCGGTCGACCCCACGAACTGGATCGCCCTGACGTCCGCGTGCTCGACGATCGCCTTGACCGCCTCGCGGCT
>Ga0315540_10000595_pt1 | contig 20606 bp, 18 predicted proteins | sample SalMarSW160110MG_FD_203677 | JGI IMG/M metagenome (GOLD analysis project Ga0315540, IMG submission 203677) | Salt marsh sediment microbial communities from the Plum Island Ecosystem LTER, Massachusetts, United States - Salt Marsh Sediment SW1601-10 ...
TCCGCTGGAGATGATCGGCGACCCACAGGGTGTCGACGCCCAGCCCTTCGGCATCTCGGGCAAGCTGACGGATCTCCGGCCATGAGGCGTGTCCACCGCCGCGCAGCGGCCACGTGGGAAGGCAGATCCCGATCTGCGGGATCGCGGATTCGGGAGCGGGCATCGGGGTTGACTCTACGCCAACCCCGATGGGGCGATGACGCCACCGGGCCGACGCGACCGACGAAGACCCGGCTGCCGTTCTCGCGCTCGAACGCCTGTCGCCGGTGGCTCACCCGCACCGCCACGGAACGCCCGGCGTCCCAGCCCATGGCCCACGGAACGCCCGGCTGCTCAGCCCATGGCCCACGGAACGCCCGGCGTTTACTGCAGCGGTTCCGGCGGACCCCGGAACACCGGGCGTGCCATCTGGCGGTTGGACAGGCCCGAGAACCGCGAGTTGGATCGCATGGCGTGCCACATCGCGGACGAGCGGCAAACACTGGCGCCTCGTCCGCTGGAGTGAACGCGGCGCGTTCCTGGCCCGATGCGACGCCGGGCCGACGCGCCACCGGGCCGACGCGACGCCGCCCGAACCCGGCCGGACGCGACGCCGGGCCGACGCGCCACCGGGTCGACGCGGCGGGCTTCGAGGGGCCGCTCTCCCGCTCAGTCCGACTGGCGGGCCGCGTTGGCGAGGATCGCGTCGTGGACGTATTGCGCGAGGCCCGGCGCCAGCGTCTCGTAGTTCGCCGTGAACCGCGGGTCGGCCAGGTACATCTCGGCCAGGCCGCGATGCATCTCGTACGAGCACGGGTAGAACGCCTCGTCGATGCTCCGGCGGTGGGCTTCGGCGGCGTCCATCGCCTGGGGCCCGTCGGCCGGGTGCCCGGCGGTTTTCGCCGCGACGAACTGCTGGTTGACGGCCTCGCTCCGGGCCTTGATCCGGGTCCAGTCGTCCTTCGTGTAGCGGCCGGTGCGGCGAGCCGACTCTCGATACGCGTCCGTCTCGCCCCAGCGCTGCTTGACCTCGGCCGCGTGCTCGTCCGGGTCAAACGACCCGAACACCTCCAGCCGCTCCTCCGGCGTCAGGTTGATCCCCATCTGGTGTGCCTCCATCGCTCTGGCGACCGCCTCGGACAGGCGCCGCAGGCGTTCGATCCTGTCCTGCAGCATCGCGTGCTGCCGGCGCAGGTGATCGAGCGCATCGGCGCCGTCATCCGCCATCGCATCCCTGATCTGATCGAGTCCGAGCTCGAGCTCCCGATAGAACAGGATCCGCTGCAGGCGCTCGACGTCAGCTGCGGAGTACCGGCGGTAGCCGGCCTCCGATCGCCCCGACGGCGTCAGCAGGCCGATCTCGTCGTAGTGGTGCAGGGTCCGGACGGTGATGCCGGCGAGGCGCGCCACCGCCCCGACCGTGAGGGTCACGGGTTCGTGCATGGCCGGGATGCTAAACCCTGACGTAACGTGAGGGTCAAGACCGCCGACCGGCCCTGGTCGACCCGGACGGTCAGCTGGGAGCCGCCAGATCCCGCCGCGGGAACTGCCATAGCCCGAAGGCAACCGACGCCAGCAGGACGGCGGCCAGCACGAGCAGGTCGCCGGGCGCGGCCCGGCCCGCCAGAATGTCCATCGGGCGCAGGTAGTGGAAGACCGAGAACGGCTGGAGGAACTCCGCGTCGGGCCACATGGTGCCGAGGATCTCGAGGACGTAGCTGACCAGCACCACGGCGATCCCGATCCCGATGGCCGGCGTCAGACGATCGAACGACGCCGATGCGGCCAGGGAGATGCCGGCCAGCGCCGCCAGCAGGAGCACGACGTTCGCGACCAGGAACGCGAGGTTGCCGGCGTCGAGGCGGTCACCCAGCCCGTACGCGGCGGCCCCGACGAGCGTCCCCAGCAGCCAGGCCGCGGTCGTGAGGATCGCGACGGCGATGGTCGCCACGAGGTTGGTCAGGAACACCGACCGGCGCGACACGGGCCGCGACAGGAGCACCTCGAGCGTCCCCCGCTGGCGCTCTCCGGCGATGGCCGCGGCCGCGAAGCCGACCGGATAGACGACGAACAGGGCGATGGCGATCGGGTGGATGACCCCGAGCGCCACAGCGCCGTCGAGGCTGAACGGGTCGGCGCCCAGGACGCGCAGGAAGGCATCCGGGATCACGCCCGAATGAAGGATGACCTCGAGCGACCGACCGAAGGTGGCGTAGATCACCGGCATGATCCACGCCCAGATTCCCAGCGCGATGGCGATCAGCGCCACCCGAACGCGATGGGTCCGCCAGGTGTGGACGAGCAGCGGGCGGCTGATCACGATCCGGACCCGGCCGCGCCGCGCGATGCCTCGGCGGCTTCGGCGGCCTCCTCACCCGCGTACAGCTCGAGGAACGCCTCCTCGAGCCGGGCCGGCTCGATCGTGAGATCCGTCAGTTCGACCCCCTCGATCGCCGCCAGGAACGGACGCGGATCCCCTTCGAGCGAGCACGTCAGCCGGCCGTCTCCGATCGCGAGGTCGGTGATCCCGGCCACCGCCGAGAGGTCGGGGGGTGGACCGGCAAGCCGCATCTCCACCCGCCGGCGGCGGCGGGCCAGCAGGCTCGCCACGTCCTCCACGGCCGCCAGGCGGCCAGCCCGCACGATCGCGACCCGGTCGCACACCCGCTCGACCTCGGAGAGCACGTGGGACGAGAAGAACACGGTCCGCCCTGACCGGCGCAGGTCGTCGAGGATCTCGTAGAAGGCACGCTGCATCAACGGGTCGAGCCCCTCCGACGGCTCGTCGAGAATCGCCAGCTCGGGATCGTGCTGGAGCGCCTGGACGATGCCCAGCTTCTGGCGCATGCCGCGCGAGTCGTCGCGGACGGGTCGGCGCAGGATCCTCGTGCTCAGCTCGAGCCGCTCGCACAGCAGATCGCGGCGGGTGGCGGGTCTGCCGGACAGCTGCTCGAGGTAGGCGAGCAGCTCCTCACCGGTCAGGCCGTCGTAGAGGGAGATGCCGCCCGGCAGGTAGCCAACCCTGGCGCGGACGGCCACCGACTCGCGCCTGCTGTCGAGACCGAGCACGGTCGCCCGCCCGGCGGTCGGATGCAGGAACCCCAGCAGCAGCCGGATCAGGGTGCTCTTGCCGGCGCCATTGGGCCCGAGGAACCCGAAGATCTCGCCTGTGCGCACCTCCAGCGTCACGTCCTCGAGCGCCGGAACGAACGCTGCCGGCCGACCCGGCCGCGGCGAACCAGAGCGGTAGTGCTTGGTGAGACCGGCCGTGACGATCGCGCTCATCGACCGAAGGCTATCGCCTGCCGGGACCGGCCGCGGCCGAGGCGGTCCTGCTCGCGAACGCATCGTCGCCGCTGGCGGCGCGGACCGCCGACTCCGGCCCAACCGAGCCCGGACCGCCGGCTCCGGCCCAACCGAGCCCGGTCCTCAGCGGTAGGATCGAGGGCGATGCTGTTTCGTGCCGATCCCTGGCTGCATGTCATCGCCGGCTGCATGTCGTCGGGCAAGACCGACGAGCTGCTGCGTCTCCTCCGGCGAGCCGAGATCGCCCGTCGCCGCATCCTGCTCGTCCGTCCGGACGTGGACGACCGGAGCCCGGCCGAGTACGCGGAGAGCCGGAGCCACGCACGCTACCCGAGCGTGCTCGTGCCGCGCGGCGAGCCGCTCCGGATCCTGTCGCTGGCCCGAGAACGCGACGTTGACCTGGTGGGGATCGAGGAGGCCCAGTTCTTCGACGACTCCATCGTGCGTGCGGTCGAGACGCTCCGCCAGAGCGGGCGTCACGTGATCGCGAGCGGCCTCAACACGGACTTCGCCGGGCGGCCGTTCGGCTCGATGCCGGAGCTGCTGTCGCTCTCCGACGAGGTCACGATGCTCACCGCGATCTGCGTCGTCTGCGGCGAGACGGCGACCCGAACCCAGCGCCTGGTCGGCGGCCGGCCGGCCGCCATCGACGACCCGCTGATCGTGATCGGTGGCTTCCAGAGCCCGGCCATCGAGACCTACGAGGCGCGCTGCCTGCGTCACCACGAGGTCGCGCCGGCCCGCGTCGCGCGCGGCGTGGTGGCCGAGGACGACTGACCGCCCTCGTCAGGGCCACATGGGTCGAATTCGTCCACAGCTTATCCACCATGGTTGTGGATCGTGGACAACTCGCCCGCCGTCAGGCCCAAGTTCGTGGACAAGCCCATTGTGGCGAGGGTCCCCAGGCCGATATCGTTCGGTCTGCCCGAAGGGGCCGGTGGCACCGATGCCGGACCGGTGAGCAATCAACGGACCGGGTCCCCGAGCCGCCGCCACGATGGCCGTGAGGCTGACGAGGTGGTTGGAGACCGGGGCCGCTGCGGCAGGGCCGAGCTTGCTCGGCAAGGTCGTGGGCGTGCCGGTGCAGTACGGTTCCTTCGGGCGCTTTCGTGTGCGCCGCGTCTCCAATGGGCTCGCCGATGGCCAAGCTTTCCGCCGGTCTGCTGCTGTTCCGCCGTCTCGACGACGCGCTCGAGGTCCTGATCGCCCACCCGGGCGGACCCGTGTGGGCGCGTCGCGACGCGGGAGCCTGGTCGCTGCCCAAGGGTGCGCCGAACGACGGTGAGGATCTGCTCGACGCAGCCCGGCGCGAGTTCCACGAGGAGACAGGGCACGAGGCGCCGGGCGGACCCCCGATCGACCTGGGCGCGGTCCGCATGCGTTCCGGAAAGACCGTGCGAGCGTGGGCGATCGAGGGCGATCTCGACCCGTCGCAGATCCACAGCATGCAGACCGAGGTCGAATGGCCGCCGAAGTCGGGCCGCACGCGGCGGGTGCCCGAGATCGACCGGGTGACCTGGGCAAACCCCGCCGAGGCGCGACGGCGCCTCAATCCGGCCCAGGCCGAGTTCGTCGACCGACTGCTGCGGGCGCTGGCCCGCTCCTGACGGCTCCGGCAGCGCGCCCGACGGCGCGAGCCTGCTCCCGGGGGCCCGGGATCCCGGCCGCCCCGGCCACCCCCGGCCGCCCGCGATCGCCTGATCGTCCCGGTGGCGCCCGGTGCCGTCCGACCGGGTACAGTCGGGCTGCCCATGGATCTCCACCTCGAGGCACCGCCCGAACAGGTCGACGTCCTGGTCATCGGCGCGGGGATCGTCGGCCTGGCGACCACCCTGCGGCTCCAGGAGGCGAGGCCCGACCTGCGGGTCGCCGTGATCGAGCGCGAGGACCGGATCGCCGCCCATCAGACGGGCCACAACAGCGGGGTCGTCCATGCCGGGCTGTACTACGCGCCCGGCTCGAGCAAGGCGCTGCTGTGTCGCGAGGGCAAGGGTCGCCTGGAGCGCTACTGCGAGGAGCGTGGCGTCCCGATCGAGCATCCGGGCAAGCTCGTCGTCGCTCTCGACGACACGGGCCTGCCGCGGCTGGCGGCGCTCCTCGAGCGAGCGACGGCCAACGGCGTCGACGGCCTCGAGGAGGTCGGCCCGGACCGGATGCGCGAGATCGAGCCACACGTGGCCGGGGTCAGGGCACTGTGGAGCCCCCGCACCGGCATCGTCGACTTCGGGCGGGTCGCCGACGCGTACGCCCGCGACATCCGGGAACGCGGGGCCGTGATCGCGCTGTCGTGCCCGGCCACGGCCATCGACCGGCGATCGGGCGGCGCGATCGTCGCCACGCCCCGAGGCGAGGTACGGGCACGGGCCGTCGTGGTGTGCGCCGGCCTGTGGGCCGACCGGGTTGCGGGCATGTCGGGCGATCAGACGCGCGACGCGCCGCGAATCGTTCCGTTTCGCGGCGACTACTACCGCCTGACCCCCGATGCCGCCGGTCTCGTGCGAGGGCTCGTCTACCCGGTGCCCGACCCGCGCTTTCCGTTCCTCGGCGTGCATTTCACTCGCAGGATCGACGGCGAGGTCTGGGCGGGCCCGAACGCCGTGCTTGCCTTCCGGCGGGATGGGTACCGGCGCCGCGACGTGTCCATCCGGGACCTTGCGGGGACCCTGGCCTACCCCGGCTTCCTCCGGCTCGGGCGGCGCTACTGGAGGACCGGCCTGGCAGAGATGTGGCGCGATGCCAGCCGTTCGGCGTTCGCCCGCGAGCTGCGGCGCTACCTGCCGGACCTCCGCGAGGACCAGCTGCGGTTCGGCCCGTCCGGCGTCCGGGCGCAGGCGCTGCAACGGGACGGGACGCTGATGGACGATTTCGATCTGGCGGGTCGAGATGGAGTGCTCCACGTGCGCAACGCCCCGTCACCGGCGGCCACCAGCTCGCTCGCCATCGGCGACCGGCTCGCGACCCGGGTGCTGGACTGGCTCGGACCGGCATGACCAGCAGCTGACCGCGACGCCGCGGCCAACGCCTGATCGCTCGGCGTCCGGGCGTTCGCCCGAGCGTGACCGGACGGTTGGCACGGCACGATCCGGCCGCGCAGGGCAGACTTCGCGCCGATGCACTACGACGACGACGCGCTCGAGGCCGCGCCCCCGGCCCGGCGCCCCCGGCATGGCATCGGCAGCGCCGCGACGATGGGCCTCGTGCTGTTCGCGATCCTCGTGCTCGCGGGCTTCACGGGGGCCGGCGTCGCGCTGGCCGCGTATTTCAGACTCAGCAGCGGCCTTCCCGATCCATCGGCCCTGGAGCAGATCGAGCTTCCGCAGCAGTCCGTGGTCTACGACCGGACGGGCACAGTGGAGCTGGCACGGTTCGGCCAGTTCAACCGCGTGGTCGTGAGCTTTGCCGACATCCCGCCCGTGCTCGCCGACGCCACCACGGCGGTGGAGGACCGGACGTTCTGGGAGAACGCCGGCTTCGATCCGGTGGGCATCATCTCAGCCGGCCTCGACGCGCTGCGGGGCAACGCGCGAGGCGCCTCGACGATCACGCAGCAGCTCGTCCGCCAGCGCCTGCTCACCGACAATGGAACGGCCCAGACGCAGCTGACCATCAGCCGCAAGCTGCGCGAGATCATCCAGTCGATCCGCGTCACCGAGGCATACCCGGGGGTCGAGGGCAAGCAGCGGATCATGGCCGCATACCTCAACCAGAACTATTACGGCAACGATGCCTACGGCGTCGCCGCCGCGGCGCAGGCCTACTTCGGCATCGACCTCCAGAGCCTGGACCTTGCCCAGGCGGCGATCCTGGCCGCCATCCCCAAGGCGCCATCGAGCTACGACCTGGTCCAGAACGCGGTTGACGAGTGCATCGACCCCAACGCGCCCGAGGACACCTGCCAGACGCAGCTCGTGGTGCCCGCCGACGCGCCGATCGTCCAGCGCCGGAACCTCGTGCTGGACCTGATGGAGCAGGGCCGGACCCCCTTGACCGGCAGCCAGTACACGGCCGCCGACTTCGAGGCCGCCAAGCAGGAGAAGGTCATCCTGGCGCCCCAGAAGTCGACCCTGTGGAAGGTCCCCCAGTTCGTCTACCAGGTCCGGCGTGAGCTCACGACGCTGCTGTGCGGCGAGGGTGCCGACACGTGCCCGGTGCTGGAGCGGGGTGGCCTCAAGATCACCACGACGCTCGACATGAGGCTCCAGGGCATCGCCGAGAAGTGGGTCAAGGCGGCAACCATCGTGCCCCACTCGAAGAACCCCAAGGCGGCCGCGAAGGCGCTCGGCCTGAGCTACCAGCCATGGATGCAGAACCTGCGCTCGAAGAATCTCCACAACGGCGCCCTGGTGGCGATGGACTACCAGACCGGGGAGCTGGTGGCCTATGTCGGCTCGGCCGATCCGACGGCCACCAAGGCGACCAAGAAGTTCCAGCCACGGTTCGACGTGCTCGCCGATGGCTGGCGCCAGCCGGGTTCCGCGTTCAAGCCCGTCGTCTACGCGACCGGGATCGACAGCAAGCTCTTGACCGCGGCCTCGATGTTCATGGACGTCGTGACCGACTTCGGGGGCGGCTACACCCCGACCGACGCCGACAACCTCGAGCGGGGCCCCGTACGGCTCCGGAACGCGCTCCAGTTCTCGCTCAACATCCCGGCCGTCAAGGCCACGGCCGTGATCGGCAACGACCGGATCCAGAAGACGGCCGAGGCGATGGGCGTCCAGTTCCAGAACGGCCAGGTCAGGGCCGGGCTGTCGATGGGTCTGGGTGTGGAGGTCGTCCATCCGGTCGACCTCGTTCGCGCCTACGGCGTGCTGGGCGACGCGGGTCAGCTGGCCGACCAGACGACGATCCGCACGGTCGTCGATGCGAGCGGCAGCTCGATCCTCACCGAGGATGCCCGGCCCGCTCCGCAGCAGGTCATCGACCCGGGGGCTGCGGCGATCGTGACCAACATCCTGTCCGGCAACACGGATCCCCACCAGAACCCGTACTGGGGCAAGTTCCGGATCATGGACGGTGGCAAGCGGCGCCCGGCGACGCTCAAGACGGGCACCAACAACGACGCCCGTGACCTCAACGCCTACGGGTTCATCGCCGCTCCAACCGCGAAGGGACGATCGAACGGCGAGTACGCGCTCGCCGTCGGCGTCTGGAACGGCAACTCCGACAACTCGCTGGTGAGCACGCCCGGCTCACCGCTGTTCTCGCTCGACGTATCCACCTACGTCTGGCAGGGGTTCGTCACCGAGGCATCCAGCGGTTGGGCGATCCACGGCTTCTCGCTGCCGAGCAACCTCCAGAAGGCTGCCGTCGATCCGTGGACCGGGCTCGCGGCGAGCGGGGGTGGCCAGGCCATCGACGAGCTGTTCCTGCCCGGGACCGGTCCGGGCGCCGCCCCGGCACCAGGCTCGGCATGCGGAGCCGCGGTGCTGAGCGCCGCCGGCTTCGAGAGCCAGCATCCCAACTGGCTGGCGGCGGATCAGGCGTGGCTGAACCGCGCCGCCAAGGGCGCGGACGTCCGTGGTGGGCCCAAGGGCACCTGGACCTCGTACTTCTACGACAGGTCCTACGCGCCGTACGGGCGCTCATGGGGTGCGCTCGCTGGCGGTGCCGGCTGCGCGTCGCCAAGCCCCAGCCCGTCGGCATCATTCGATCCGTGCGCATCGCCGTTTGTCACGCCTGACCCCTCGGCATCGGTCGATCCGAACGCCACGCCCGTCATCTGCCCGTCGCCCTCCGGCCTGCCGTCGCCGTCCCCCTCCCCGGCCCCAACGCCGAGCCCGTCCCCGCCGCCGACCCCGACCGCCACGCCGCCGCCCGCGACGGCGACCCTCGCCCCGACCGCCACCCCCGGGCCCACTCGGGCCCCGACCCCGACGCCGGCCCAGACGGGCACACCGACCCCGGCGCCTGGCTCGCCGTCCGCCGCTGGGCCCTGAGCTCGCCCGGGTCGCCCACCGACCGCATCTCAGCGATCTCTCAGGGTTTCGCCCTATCATCCCGGGGGTTGCGGAGAGTGCGGAGGGTTTCGCCGCGCGGCGCGTGGGTGAGCGCGCCACGAGGGCGTGCGGCTCGCACCCCTCCCCTCGTCCTGCCAAGTGTTCCTCGGAATCCATAGCGGAGATGCACGTGTCGGATCGCGCTTCCGGACAGTCCCGACGACGCCAGGCGTCGCGGGCTGCGCTGCTCCTGGGTCTCGTGGGGATCGTCGCTGGTGCAACCGCGCCGATCGCCGCCGCCGCCGGTGGGCTGTCCATCACTACCCCCTACCCGGCGGTCGTGGCGGAGCCCGGGTCCACTGCCTCGTTCGACCTGACGATCAAGCCACCGAGCGCGCAGCGAGTGGACCTGAAGGCGAACGGCGTTCCGTCCGGCTGGACGGCGCGCTTCCTCGGTGGCGGGCTGACGATCGACGGCGCGTACGTCGATCCCAAGGCGCCGCCGAAGGTGACCCTGGACGTCGCGATCCCTGACGGGACCGCGCCCGGCACCAGCACGATCACGGTCGTCGGCAGCGGCGGCGGGTTGTCCGACAGCCTCGCGCTCACGATCCGGGTCGCCAACGCGGCCGCCGGCGACGTGACGATGACCTCGGACTTCCCAGAGCTCCAGGGTCCCTCGAGCTCGACGTTCACGTTCAACCTGACCGTCAAGAACTCGACGGCCGCCGAGGGAACGTACACGATCAACGCCACCGGGCCTGACGGCTGGACCGTGTCGGCGAAGCCTTCGGGCTCGTCCCAGGCGACGACCGTCACGGTGTCGGCAGGCGGCACCGGCAGCATCTCGGTCACGGCCACGCCGCCGTCGACCGTCGACGCGGGCACGTACCCCATCAAGGTGTCGATCGCCGGCGGGGGCAAGACTGCCGAGTCCGATCTCAACGTGGTCATCACCGGCACCTTCAGCCTGGACGTGTCCACGCCCGACCAGGTCCTCTCCACCAGCGCCAACGCCGGCTCCGAGAAGGACTTCGAGATCACCGTCCACAACACCGGCAGCTCGCCGATCACGAACGTCGCCATGTCGGCGAGCGCGCCCACGGACTGGAAGGTGACCTTCCAGCCGGCGTCGATCGCGAGCCTCGCCGCCGACCAGACGCAGACGGTGACCGCGCAGATCACGCCGACCAGCGACGCGATCGCCGGCGACTATCAGATGACCGTCACCGCCAAGGCCACCGAGGCCACGGGCGACGTCTCGATCCGCGTTCGGGTTGAGACGCCGTCGTTCTGGTGGATCGTGGGCATCGTGCTGATCCTGGCCACGTTCGCGGGCCTGTACTGGGTCTTCCGGACGTACGGTCGTCGGTAGCCCGATGACCGACGAGCGGACGCCCCCGTCCGACGGACGTCGGGGCAGGAGCCGGCGACGGAGCCGCGTGCGCCCGGGCACGAGCGCACGACCGGTGTCCGGGCGACACCCGTCCGACGATCCGACGGCCATCGGCGCGGTGGAACCCGGCGATCCCGGAGCGGAGCGCACAGTCCGGCCGTGGGAGGTCGAGGCAGCCGCGCCAACCGCCGAGGATCGACCGCGAGGACGGCGCCGCCGCCGTTCGGTTGCCTCGCTGCTCGCCGATGTCCCCGAGGACACGGTCATCGCGACCCGGCGGCTGACCAAGGAGTACGGCCAGTTCACCGCGGTCGATTCGCTGGACCTCACCATCCGCGCGGGGGAGGTGTTCGGGCTGCTGGGCCCCAACGGCGCGGGCAAGACGACGACGGTCCTGATGCTCCTGGGTCTGACCGAGCCGACCCGTGGTGTCGTACGCGTGCTGGGTCTCGACCCGACCCGCGAGCCTCTCGCGATCAAGCGCCGGGTTGGGTACCTGCCCGACCACGTCGGCTTCTACGGCGCCATGACGGGTCGCGAGAACCTTCGCTACACGGCGAAGCTGAACGGGCTCACGCGCCGAGAGAGCGACGCGCGGATCGACCTGCTGCTGCACGAGGTCCGCCTCGAGGAGGCGGCCGACAAGCGGGCCGACACCTACTCCCGCGGCATGAGCCAGCGGCTGGGCATCGCGGATGCCCTGGTCAAGGACCCGTCGGTGCTGATCCTCGACGAGCCGACCATCGCCATCGATCCGGCCGGCGTCGAGGAGCTCCTGGCGTTGCTCCGTCGCCTGGTCCGGGAGCGGAACCTGACGGTCCTGCTGTCGTCCCACCTCCTTGGTCAGGTCCAGTCGCTGTGCGATCGGGTGGGCTTCTTCGCGGCCGGGCGCCTGATCGCCTCCGGGCCGCTCGAGGAGCTCGCCCGCGGCACGGACGCCATGCAGAGCGTGGAGCTCGAGGTTGGCGTCGACGGCGATCCGGCGGGCATCGATGCGATCGCCGCGGCTATCGCCGGCGTGCAATCGGTCAGACCCCATGAGCGAGACGAGCATCTACGAGTGGTCACGGCGTCGACCGACGTGGCCGGCCCGCTGGCCACCGCGCTGGCGAACGCCGGCGTCCCGCTCGTCCATCTGCGGCGCCGCGGCTCCGATCTGCTCGAGCTGTACCGGCGATACGTCCCGGAGGGACTCGATGTCCACATCCGCTGACCTGCCCCGAAGCGACACGGCGCCCCGGTCCGCGCGCCGTTCCGAGCGCCCGCCGTCGGGCGGCTGGCGCACGATCGCGCTCAAGGAGTTCGCCGACCACGTCGCGAGCGTCCGGTTCCTCGTGCTGCTGGTGGTGATCGTGGTCGCTGCGATCATCCCGATGTACTTCATCTCGACCGACATCAGCGGCTCCGCGCCGCAGCTGTCCGGTCAGCCAGCGCTGTTCCTGGCCCTGTTCGTGGTCGGGTCCCAGAGCGTGGGCGGCGTGACCACCGTCGCGTTCGCCGCGTTGCTGGTCCCCCTGGTCGGGATCGCGTTCGGCTTCGACGGGATCAACAGCGAGCGAACGCAGGGCACCCTGTCGCGGCTGCTCGCCCAGCCGATCCACCGTGACGACGTCGTGAACGGCAAGTTCGCGGCGGGCATCGCCGTCATCAGCGTGATGCTGGCCGCCCTCGTGATCCTCGTGTGCGGCCTGGGCATCGTGAGACTGGGCATCATCCCCACCCCCGAGGAGCTGGCGCGGGTGCTGTCGTGGTGGCTCGCCACCATCCTGTATGCATCGTTCTGGCTCGCGTTCGCGCTGCTGCTGTCGGTCATCATCCGGGGGGCGGCCTCGGCCGCCCTGGTGGGCTTCGGCAGCTGGCTGGGGCTGATCCTGTTCGGCCAGTTCCTGCTGCCGCTGGCGGCCAGCGCGCTGTTCCCGTCCAACACTGCGGGCACCGCCAACGACTACTTCGCCTCGACCAGCGCCCAGGCGATCTTCCTGCGGATCTCGCCTGCGACCCTGTACCAGGACATCGTGACGGCGCTGATGAACCCGACCACCAAGAGCGTCCTCGGGGTCGGCAACCTGGGGCAGTACGTGTCAGCCCAGGAGCAGATCCCGTCGCTGCTGACGCTGGATCAGAGCATCCTGATCGTGTGGCCGCAGATCGTGGCACTGGTCGCGCTCACGGTGGCCATGTTCGCGCTGGCCTATGTTCTGTTCCTGCGCCAGGAGGTCCGCGCCTAGGGTCCGCGCCCCGGGTCCGCGCCCCGGGCCCATGCCCGGCGCTCGTGCGAGACATGGCAGGGGCGTGCGGTTCGCTCCGGCGTGCTGGTCGGATGGAACCCGCAGCGCTCACTCGGGCGGCTACCGATGTGATTGCTCGGCTGGATCCGTTCGATGGAACGCCGCGCGAGCCTGACGGCGGCTGCGACGGTCCTTCGCCCGCCAACCGGAGCGCTCCCCGTGCCATCAGCGTCGCCGACCGCGGGAGTGCTCGCACCCCGTTCCTGCCCGCCGTACGGTGCTGCCTCCGGTCGAGCGCACCGCACCGAGCGTGCCGCATCCCACCGAGCGTGCCGACCCGTCGCTCGACCACCCGTCATCGGGCCGTCACAGCCGCCTGCGACGCTGCACGCAATCGGAGATGATTCCCGCGCCATCGGCGGGTACCCCACAAGCTGCGAGCCGATCCAACGATATGACCTCAACCGACGCCTCTGAGCCCAATCGGTCATCACGCCCCATCAGCCCCTCGCGGTCTGCGGCCGGCGCGGTCGGCGACACGACCAGTCTCGCCTCGCCGGCGCTGGCCGCGATCGCCGGCATCGTCGCGGCGCTGGTCGCCCTCGCCACCGGGGAGCTCGTCGCGGGGCTGGTCATCGGTGCCCCATCGCCACTGGCGTCGGTGGGCAGCGCCCTGATCGACTACGCGCCGCCGGGCTCCAAGGAGATCGTCGTGTCGCTGTTCGGCACGAACGACAAGCCGGCTCTGGAGATCCTGGTCGGGCTGGTCGTCCTCCTGGCCGGCGCGGGCATCGGCATCGTCGCCCGCACGCGGTTCATGATCGCTGCGGCCGCCATCGTCGTCATCGCGGGCATCGGGCTCATGGCGGCGCTCCGCCTGCCCGGAACCTCGGTTTCCCTGGCGGCGATCTCGGCGGCGCTGCAGATCGGCCTGGCGCTGGCGGCGCTCAACCTCCTGCTGACAGCGGCGACCTCGGCCGCACGGCCGTCGCCCGGCTCGGCGACGCGACGGGGCTTCCTCGTGCGGGCGGTCGGCCTCGGGGCGATCGCGGTCGTCGGTGGCGGCTTCGGGCGGCGGATGCTCGAGGGTCGGGCGGTCCAGGCCACCACGGCCGGCTCGGAGATCCCGCAGGCGGTCGACCCCGCACCGGCTCCCGGCCCGGACGCGTCGCTCCAGGTCAACGGCCTCGGTCCGGTCGTCACGCCCAACGACACCTTCTACCGGATCGACACCGCGCTCATCACCCCGGCCATCGACCTCGCGTCCTGGCAGCTCAAGGTCACCGGGATGGTCGACCACGAGGTCACGCTCACGTTCGACGAGCTGGTGCAGCTGCCGCTGATCGAGCGCTACGTGACCATCGCGTGCGTCAGCAACGAGGTCGGCGGTCATCTGGTGGGCAACGCCAAGTGGACCGGGGTTCTGCTCTCGGACGTCCTGGACATGGCCGGTGTCCAGGCGGGGGCGACGCAGGTCGTGCCTCGCTCGTCCGACGGCTGGACGGCCGGCTTCCCGACCGCCTGGATCACGGACCCGGCGCATCCGCGCGACGCCATGATCGCGGTCAAGATGAACGATGCCCCGCTCCCCGCCCAGCACGGCTTTCCCGCCCGCCTCATCGTCCCGGGCCTGTACGGCTACGTCTCGGCCACCAAGTGGCTGACCGAGATCCAGCTCACCACCCTCGAGGCGGTCGACGCCTACTGGGTGCCCCGCGGGTGGGCCAAGGAGGCACCGATCCTGACCCAGTCGCGGATCGACGTGCCGCGCTCGAACGCCTCGGTGAAGGCCGGGCCGGTGGCCGTGGCAGGCGTCGCCTGGGCGCCGGACCGCGGGATCGAGAAGGTCGAGGTGTCCGTGGACGACGGTGACTGGCAGGCGGCGACCCTGGCGACCGAGATCGCGCCGGCCACCTGGGTCCAGTGGAAATGGACGTGGCAGGCGACGCCGGGCCGGCATGTCATCGCCGTGCGCGCGACCGACGCTACCGGCACGGTGCAGACCGGCGATGTGACCCCCCCGCCGCCCGACGGTGCCCGCGGCTACCACAAGATCTCGGTCCAGGTCGGCTGACCCGGCCGGCCAGGCCGATTCTGCGGCTGATCCGGGGTCCAGGTCGGCTGACCGGGTCCGCTGGTCCGTGGTTCAGATCGGCTCACCGGATCGGGCTCCCGGCCGTCCGGACGGGACTTCCGGTACCCTCTGAGCCCCCGGCTGTGGCCGGATGCCACTCCCCCGCCCCACGCTGTGTGAATGCCTCGACATCGCTTTCTCTTTGACATCCCCGAACGCTTCGTTGCCGGGACCGTCGGCGATCCCGGCAACCGGACGTTCTTCCTCCAGGCTCGAGAGGGCGGTCGGATCGTGTCCGTCGCGCTGGAGAAGGTCCAGGTCGCCGTGCTCGCCCAGCGCCTCACGGAGATGCTCGACGAGCTCGAGCGGCGCGGGATCGAGGGCACGGACGCCGATGCCGTGACCGAGACCGACGTGACCCCGCTGGACGAGCCGATCAACGAGGTCTTCCGCGTCGGGACGCTGACGCTTGGCTGGGACACGCAGGACCATCTCGTGCTGCTCGAGGCGCGCGAGCAGACCGAAGACGCCGACGAGGACGAAGACGACGAGTCCGAGGAGGGACCCGACCTGCTGCGGGTGCGGATCACCCCCCCTGCCGCGCGTGCATTCGTCGCCCGTGCGGTGCGAGTCGTCGCGTCGGGCCGGCCACCGTGCCCGCTGTGCGGCGAGCCCCTGGATCCACAGGGTCACCTGTGCCCGCGGCGCAACGGGCACCGGCTGAACTGAGCCGCGTTCGCCGGTGATGGACGATCCCGGAGCCCCCTTCGAGGACGCGCAGCCGTTCGATGAGGACGCGGGCGAGCGGGTGCCCATCGTCGCCAGGCCCGGTGACGGCCCCGTGCTCGACGGGGACGCGGCGCTGGACGAGCCAATGCTCGACGATGACGGGGCGCCCGACGGGACCGGGACGACCACCTCCCTCGATGCCCTGGGGCTGCCGATGCCGGTGCTCCCCGAGGATGTCGCGCTGGACCTGCTCGAACATGGCGACCTGTCGATCGTCGGCCAGCTGTACGCCTCGTCCAACAACGCCATGGTGTGCCTGGCCACGCGCTGTCATCCGGACGGCAGCCCCGACGTCGTCGCCACCTGCATCTACAAGCCGGTCGTGGGCGAGCGCCCGCTCGCCGACTTCCCGAACGGAACCCTGGCCAGGCGCGAGCTTGCCTCGTTCGTCACCTCGCAGGCGGCCGGCTGGGGCATCGTCCCGCCCACCGTGCTCCGGGAGGGACCGTTCGGTGAGGGGATGGTCCAGCTGTGGATCCGGGTCGACGAGGCCGCCGACCCGGTGGCGATGGTGGTCGAGGAGGACCAGCGGCTGCGGGCGATCGCGGTGTTCGACGCGGCTGTCAACAACACCGATCGCAAGGCCGGCCACCTGCTTCCGGTGCCCGGCGGTCATGTGTATGGCGTGGATCACGGCGTGACGTTCTCGCCGGTACCCAAGCTCCGGACCGTCCTCTGGGCCTGGCGCGGCCAGCCGTTCACCACCGGTGAGACCAGCGTCCTGCGCAACCTGCGGTCCGCGCTTGACGATGACCTGGGGGCGCAGCTCCGGACGCTCCTGGCGCCGATCGAGGTCGCCGCCACGATCCGCCGGGTGGATCGGCTGCTCGCAGCAGGCACCTTTCCTCAGCCCGATCCGCGGCGGCCGGCCCTGCCCTGGCCGCCCGTCTGAGCCCGGTCTCAACGCGGCGCCGGTCTCAGCCCGGCACCCGTCTCAGCACACCCCGGGCGATCCCCGGCGGACCGGACCCACTTCCGGCGGACCGATTCAGGCGTCCGAGAGCTCGTCCGCCGTGGCGGTCTCGATCTCGTGCAACAGGTCGGACGCGGCTTCCTCTGCGTCGAGCAGCCCCAGCTGGTCGGCCGGCGTCGCGCGCGGGACGCTGATGCCCGGCCCTCGCGTCCGGCCCCCACGCTGGGACCCCGCCGACAGCTTGCGACGCGTCTCGACCTCGACCCGCGCGCCGTCACCCTCCGCCGCCGGGTGCTCGACGAGGGCGACAACCCGGCTGGCCATGAACCGGCCCGTTCGGACCGGCGTCCCACCGCGCGTGAGCTCCGTAACCTCCACCAAGCCGCGGCCGGTGGTCACCTCCAGCCGGCGTCCGGCGCGCGAGGCGCGAATCTCGAACGTCTGCGTGCCGTGACCCGTATCGACGACCACCTCGACCCGATCGCCCTTCATACGGGCCACGATACTCCGCGCGGCGCACCCGCCGCTCACGCGGTTGCCGGATCCGAGGACGCGAGCCACCGCAGGACCCCGCCGCGGCCGGAGATGATGCCTGCGGGGCATGACAGCCGCGCGCGGGCAAGCTCGATCGACCGTCGCCCCGGCTACCCCCCGTTCGGGCTAGTTGACAGAACACGCGATCCACCCGATGCTACCTGTGTATCGCCCGACTGATCGCGGCCAGCAGGTCGACGCCCAACACGCGTATCCGCCGCCGCGCCGGGCCCAAATGAGCGCCGCTCCGGCCTCCGTCATTCCGGCCGTTGGAGCGGCAGGGCACCCGTCCCGATACCGACGGCTGCCAGGAAGGAACAATCCACACCACATGCTCTCTCGAGCTACATCCAACGCCGTGGCGCATCGCTCCAGCTCGATGCGTCGGATGCGCCGCCGGACCGCCAACGCAAACCGGCTCTACTGCAACACCAACGGCTGCACCAGCTTCCTCCTGGTCGACGAGGCGACGTCTACGGCCCACTGCGAGATCTGCGGCTACACCCGCAAGCTCAGGGTCCACTGACCTCGGAGGCGCCGGCGCGTTGATCGATCCCTCGGTCCGCGCCGAGCTGCTCCGTCTCGAGACCGCCCTCGCGTCACGCGATGCACGGGGCCTTGCCGGCGGTCTGTCGCACCTGATCGCGGACGACTTCATCGAGCTCGGCGCCAGCGGCACCGTGTGGGACGTCGACGCGACACGCCGTCGCCTCGAGTCTGATCCGCTGGCCGGCGTCGCAATCGAGGGCTTCGCCGTCGCGGAGCTCGCGCCGGGCGTCGTCCTGGCCACCTACCGGATCGGCGGGACCCGGCCGTCCAACCGCTCCTCGATCTGGACCGTTCGCGATGGCCGCTGGGTCATGCGCTTCCACCAGGGGACCCTGCGCCCCGGATGAACCGGCGCGCGGCGCGTCCGGGGATGGCCGCCCAGCCCGCCACGCGCGACCCGGCCCCATCCGCCGGCCCGACGAGCCATCATCGGTGTCCACAGGGCCGGCCGCGCCGGTCGACCCGGAAGGAGCATCGATGACCGCCGGCAGGACCCTCGACCGCACCCGAATGGAACGGCTGATGACGGCCGAGACAACGGCCTTCGAGCGCGCCAACCCGCGTTCCCGCGCGCTGTTCGAGCGTGCCCAGGGCTCGCTGCTCGACGGCGTTCCCATGAACTGGATGGTCAAGTGGGCCGGTCCGTTCCCGCTGTTCGTGGACGAGGCCGGCGGCGCCCGGTTCACCGACGTCGACGGCCACGAGTACGTGGACTTCTGCCTGGGCGACACCGGCGCGATGGCGGGACACGGGCCATCACCCACCGTCGAGGCCGTCACGCGTCAGCTGCGTCGGGGCATCACCCACATGCTGCCGACCGAGGACGCGATCGTCGCCGGTGAGGAGCTCCGGCGCCGGTTCGGTCTGCGCTGGTGGCAGTTCACGCTCACCGCCACGGACGCCAACCGGTTCGCGATCCGGCTCGCCCGCCACATCACCGGCCGGCCGAAGATCCTGGTCCACAACCACAACTACCACGGCTCGGTTGACGAGACATTTGCCTGGCTGGACGAGCGAGGCACCGTCGTGGCGCGGCGCGGCAACCTCGGACCGCCCGTGCCGCCGGCCGAGACGACGCGGGTCGTCGAGATCAACGACCTCGACCACCTTGAGCGCGAGCTGGCTCACGGCGACGTGGCGGCCGCGCTCATGGAGCCCGCCCTCACCAACGTCGGCATCGTGCTCCCCGACCCCGGCTACCACGAGGCCGTCCGCGAGCTGACGCGGCGGCACGGCACGCTGCTGATCAACGACGAGACCCACACGATCTGCGCGGGGCCCGGCGGCTACACGGGCGCCCACGGTCTCGCGCCCGACATGCTCACGATCGGCAAGACGATCGGCGGCGGCATCCCGGCTGCTGCCTACGGCTTCACCGAGGAGCTGGGTGAGCGGATCAGCGCGAGCATCGCCTGGGAGGACTCGGACGTCGGCGGGATCGGCGGCACGCTGGCCGGCAACGCGCTGTCGATGGCGGCCATCCGGGCGACGTTGTCCGAGGTCCTGACCGACGAGGCATTCGCGCGGATGCTGCCGCTGGGCGAGCGCTGGGCCGCCGGCGTCGATGGGCTGATCCGGGCGCACGACGTCCCCTGGCACGTGACGAGGCTGGGGGCACGGGCCGAGTACCACTTCATGCCCGACCTGCCACGCAACGGGTCCGAGCAGTGGGCGCACGGGGATGCCGAGCTCGAGCGGTTCCTGCACCTGTGGGCGATGAACCGGGGCGTGCTGATGACGCCGTTCCACAACATGGCCCTGATGTCCCCGGCAACGACCGCCGGGGACGTCGACCGACACACCGCGGTGTTCGGCGAGGCCGTCGAAGCGCTGTTCGGCTGATCCTCGGGCCCGTCGACCAGTGGCGGAACCGGCAACGAAAGCCGCGGTTGGACGTCCCGCTTCGCGGCTGGCCTCGGGACCGATTTGGTGCCTTCGCCGCCGACGCGCGGGCGTGTCCGTCCCTTACCGTGCCCTCGCGAACCTTCCTCGCCGACCGCGGTGGACCGGGGCGGCGGCCGGAGGTGCCGCGACCGACGAGCCGTGCGAGGCCTCGATCACGGCCCGATAGCGTCGACCGATCTGCGTCCGGACGAGCCAGTCCAGGTAGTCCGGGTCATGTCGCTTGAGTGCCTCGACGGACCATCCCTCATACCGCCCGAAGTCGAGGACGGTGTCGTCGGGCCCGGGGGCCGCGGGAGCTCGGTGGACGCTTCGGCTCGCCGGGGGGGCGAGCCTGGCGCGTTGACGATCGTAGGCCTTGCGGGTGAATGGGTCGCGCAGCACAGACCAGGCAGCGTTGAGGACCACCATCTGGGAGGCCGAGCCGCCCGGCATGTCGGGATGGTGGCGGCGTGCGAGCGTGCGGTAGGCAACCCGGATCGTCGCGCGGTCCGCGCCCGGATCCACGCCCAGGATCCCGTAGAGGTCCCGCTGGCTCATCACGACCCCCAGCCTCCGATTTCGTTCCGTGGGGCCTGCACGCGGAGATCCGGCAGCCCAGCCGGACGCCCGCAAGGCACCCAGCGCCCCAGTGCCCAATGATCGAGTCAGTGCCGGTCTGTCCACCACCGGACGATCGGCGGGGACGCGACACCGATAGTCCCAGTGTCCACAGTCCTGGCTGGCTGTCTCGAGCGTGGCTCGTCGCGCCCGCCAGGTCGGTGGCAAGGCCACGCCGTCCGACCGCGCCTATCCGGCCGCCGGCCTCGCCGCCGGACGCCACCATCGACGCTCGGCGACCAGCTCACCACCCAGCTGCTCGTCCAGCGTCTCGCGCGGCTCGAAGCCGCGGGCCTCATAGAACGGCTCGCCCTTGTGATTGCCGTCCAGGACGTCGGCGGCGATTGGCAGGTCTGGGTGGGCATCCACGATCGCATTCAGCAGCGCGGAGCCGAGG
>Ga0315540_10000596_pt1 | contig 20550 bp, 17 predicted proteins | sample SalMarSW160110MG_FD_203677 | JGI IMG/M metagenome (GOLD analysis project Ga0315540, IMG submission 203677) | Salt marsh sediment microbial communities from the Plum Island Ecosystem LTER, Massachusetts, United States - Salt Marsh Sediment SW1601-10 ...
CGGGCTCGCCGGAGGCATCCTGCAGCTGCCGGCGGATGCGCAGACGCAGAGCGTTGAGCTTGATGAAGCCGTCGGCGTCTCCCTGCTGGTAGACGTCGTCCTCCTCGAAGGTGACGACGTCCTGACGGTAGAGGCTCCGGGGCGAGCGGCGACCCAGCACCGTCAGCGAGCCCTTGTACAGCTTGACGCGGGCCTCACCGGTCACCGGCTCCTGGATGTCGTCCATCAGGCCCTGCAGCGCCTCGCGCTCGGGCGCGAACCAGAAGCCGTTGTAGACGGCCGCGGCGTAGCGAGGGATCAGCCCGTCGCGCAGCTCCAGCACCTGCCGGTCGAGCGTGATCGACTCCACGGCGCGGTGGGCGGCGAAGAGGAGGGTGCCGCCGGGGGTCTCGTAGCATCCGCGCGACTTCATGCCGACGAAGCGGTTCTCCACTAGGTCGACGCGGCCCACGCCGTGGCGGCCCGCGATGCTGTTGGCCCGGTCGAGCAGCGCCGCCGGGCTCAGCCGCTCACCGTCGATGGCCACGGGGTTGCCCCCCTCGAAGGCGACCGTCACCACCTGCGCCCGGTCTGGAGCGTCCTCGGGGTCGACGGTGCGGCGCCACATGCCCTTGGGGGGCTCGGCCCAGGGGTCCTCCAGCACGCCGCCCTCGTAGCTGATGTGGTAGGCGTTGGCGTCCATGGAATAGGGCTTCTCCTTGGTGACGGGCACCGCGATGTCGTGCTCGCGGGCGTACGCGATGCAGTCCTCACGCCCTTTGAGGTCCCACTCGCGCCAGGGCGCGATCACCTTGATGTCGGGGTCGAGGGCATAGGCGGAGAGCTCGAAGCGAACCTGGTCGTTGCCCTTGCCGGTGGCCCCGTGCGCGATGGCGTCGGCCCCCTCCGCCTGGGCGATCTCGACCATCTTGCGGGCGATGAGTGGCCGCGCGAAGGACGTTCCCAGCAGGTAGCTGCCCTCGTAGATGGCCGAGGCGCGCAGCACCGGGAACACGAAGTCGCGCACGAACTCCTCCCGGAGGTCGACGGCGTAGGCCGCCGAGGCGCCGGTCTTGAGCGCCTTCACGCGCGCCTCTTCGACCTCCTCGCCCTGCCCCACGTCGGCGGTGAAGGCCACCACCTCCGCCCCGTAGGTGCGACGGATCCAGTCGAGGATCACCGAGGTGTCCAGCCCACCCGAGTAGGCGAGAACGACCTTCTCGATACCGCCGGTTTGCGTATGCATGCCTGCCTCCTGCAGAACACGACCCAGACGCGGCCCCCGTGGACCGCCATGGACCTGCAACCGCTCCGGAGAGCGGCTCAGCGTCGGGCGCGGGGGTGGGTCCGGGTGGTGAGCATCGGGGTCATTTGCGGCGGCGCAGCATTATGCACGGCCGCCGATATCGATGCAACTCTAGCACTGGCCCGAGGGGCGGTCAAGGCGTGTCGCCACCCGTCCCCGGGCGGCCGGCAGGGGGGTCCGCTGCGCCGCGGGAGGGAGCCTCGGGGCCGGACGGCGTGGCCAGCGGATCGCGGGCGCTCCGCCGGCGCAGGCCGGGCAGGGCGGCGATCACCGCCGACGCCAGCACCAGTGCGGCGCCCGCCAGCCCCATGAGGCCGAACCGCTCCCCGAAGAGCCAGGCCGCCAGGCTGGTGGCGACCAGCGGCTCCACCGTGGCGACCAGCACCGCGCGCGACGCCTCCACGTGGCGCAGGCCGCTGTAGTAGGCGAGGTACGCGAGGTAGGTGCTGATCAGCGCCAGCGCGCTCAAGAGCAGCCAGGTGTGGGCGCTCTTGGCGTGGAAGTGGACCAGCGGGAGCAGACCCAGCGCACCGATCGGCAGCACCACGGCGAAGATGGTGACGGGCGCGTACCGGCGCAGCACCCACTTCCCGAAGATGTAGTAGCTCGCGTAGGAGGCGCCCGCGGTCAGCCCCCAGCCCACCGAACGGCCGTTGACGTCGATGCCGTGGCCGCCGCCGCGCGCCACCAGCACCACGCCCAACGTCGCCAGTATCACCAGCAGGGACTTGCCGGGGGTCAGCCGTTCCCTCAGCAGCAGCGCCGCCAGCACCGCCACGAAGGCCGGCGCGCTGTACAGCAGGATCCATGCCAGGCTGACGCCGCCGGCGGCGATCGCCAGGTTGAGCGACGCGTAGAACACGGCGACGCCCACCAGCGCGAACAGCACGAAGGCGCCGAGATCGCTGGTGCGGGCGAGGCGCAGCCGGCCGCGCACGGCCGCGTGCGTCAGGAAGGCGCCGCCTGCCAGCGCCGCGCGCCAGAACGAGATCTCCAGGGGACCCACACCCGAGCTCAGGACGCCCTCGGCGAACACCCCGAGAACACCCCACAGGATGCCCGCTACCAGCACCAGCAGGTATCCCGACGCCGCGGCGCGAGCCGTCGGCGGGGTGTCGGCGCTCAGCGGCTCACGCCGGCGGCTCCTCCCGCCGCCAGCCGGCTTCCATGCCGTACGCGCGTGCGGTCTCCGGACGCGAGCGCTTCAGCTCCGCCATGCGCCTGCGGTAGGAGGCAAGCTCCACGAAGAAGGAGACCACGTTGAGCAGGTAGATGAGCGCCAGCACCAGGTAGTCGGCGGTGAGCGAGATACCGGCGGGCTCGCCCAGGGGAACCGCGTGCAGCACGGCATCGAGCCCGAAGATGGCCCACGGGACCAGCAGCAGCACGCCCCACAGCTCGTCGGCCAGGCCGCTGCCGGGGACGAGCAGGGCCAGCAGGTGGTAGACAGCCGTGCGCGGCGCGTTTCTAGCCACGCCGGGCCTGGGCACCACCAGGCTGATCACCGTCACGGCGGCGAGGGCCAGGAACAGCACCACCAGCACGTCCCACAACCAGTTCGGGATGGCCAGCGGGTTGGTCCCGGTGAGCGCGGTCCAGGGGTCGGTGAAGGCCGACCCCAGCGCTCCCTGGAAGCTCCCCGCCGCCGCCGAGCGCAGCAGCGCCTCCGTGGGGACTGCCAGCAGTGGCGTGTCGGGCTGGTAGGCGGCATGCAGGCGCGAGGGATCGGTCGTGCGACCCAGGTTGTAGAGCGCGGCCGGCAGGTTGGGGCCGACGTCCAGCGCTCGCTGGTACAGACCGTCATCGCTCTCGAGCACGCCCAGGTTGTTGAGGGCGGACGGCACGTCCCCGGCGGCACGGTAGGCCGTCGCCGCGGCCTGGTCGTTGCCGGCGACCTGGGCTGCGTAGCCCCGCACGAAGTCGGCGTCGGGGCCCGGCTGGAGCGCGCTCGTGAGGGCGTCGCGCGCCGGCACGCTGGCGAGCGTGCCCGAGCGCCAGGCGGACGGCAAGGTGTCGCCGTGACCCGCCCACGCCGACAATGACGCCAGCGCCAGCACGGCGGCGAACATCAGCACCAGCACGAACTTCTCTGTGATGGTGTAGTAGCGAAGCGCGAACAGGCGCGGGACGCGGCCCGTGGCGCGCCCCGACTCGAGGCGCTGCTTTAGCGCCAGCGACTGCGGCCGCCAGTACTTGGCGATCAACGTCAAGTGCAGGAAGAGCATCGCCAGCAGTAGCGCGACGACCGCGTACCAGCCGGCACGACCCAGCGCCAGGGCGGCGCGCAGCAGCGCGCGGGCGAGCCGGAACCCCGAGCCCTCGTGGGCGCGTGAGCGCCACAGCGACGCCTGGTCGCGCTGACCGGCCGCGCGTAGCGCGTTGCCGTAGTCCCTGAGCGCCGCCTGGGTGGCGGGCACCGCCGCCGTGCTCATGCGATACGCCCACGGGGCCCAGAAGCCGGCGGCCTTCAGGTCGCCCTTGGCCAGGGCCTGCTCGAGCGCACCGAGCGGGAACCCGTAGGCCTCACGCAGCGCGGGGTCGGTCAGCAGCTCGGCGCTGTAGCCACGGTCGACGTAATCCTTGAGGGCGTCGTCCATCGCCTGCTTGGCCAGGTCCTGCTGGCCTGCGGCGTAAAGCACGCGCGCCAGCTGCGCGCGATCGTAGAAGGTGGCGGCGTGGCCCAGCGCCTGCCGGTAGTCGTCGGAGGCCGTCTGGGCATCGCTCGCCTGCGAGGCTGCCTCCACGTAGAGCCAGGGGTTGGTGGGATCCTGGCGCAGCCGGGCGGCGGGATCGGCTACCTTGGCCTCGTTTCGCAGCCACGCGAACATGGCCGGGTCGGCGTCGAAGCGGACGGTGCCCTGGACGCCCGCGCTGGTGACCTGAAGCTTCGCCTGGCCGCCCGCCTTGAACTGGACGGTGACCGTCACGCCGCCGCCACTCGCGGCCACGTCCGCCACCTGAGCGGGCAGCGGGAAGCGCTGCTGCACCGTGCCGCTGGCCGCGTCGATGACCAGCAGGCTGTTCCCGTGCCCCAGGTAGACGACCCCGCCCACCTGGGCCGCGCCGGCGGTGTCGCCGCTGTCGGCCGGGAACTCCAGGCGCCACTGCTCCTGGCCGTTGCTGCTCGCCACCAGAGCGCTGCCCTGGATGCTCAGCTCGAGCTGAGCCGTCGACGGTGGGGCGGCGCCCGGCGTCTGGCCGGGCTGGCTCTGGCTGCCGCCCGCCTGGCCCGTCCCGGCCTGGCCGCCGCCCGGTGTCTGCCCGGAGCTCCCCGAGCCGCTCGAGACCCCGGAGACCTGGACCCGCAGGGGAGCGTCGATACCCGGGCCGCTGAGGCGCACGGTCCACTCCCCCACCTGATCGAGCACGTGCTGGTAGTGCAATGTCCCCGAGCCGTCCGCCGTCACCTCGGTGCTGCGGCTCGAGCCGTCTGGGGCGGTGAGCGTCACGGTGTAGCCAGCGTTCGAGCGAAGGTCGCTGGCGTCGAGCGCGACGCTGTCGCCGGAGCGCATCAGGTTGGTGTTGAGGGCCACAGTGGGGCTCGTGGGGCTCGTGGGGCTGGTGGGGCTGGTGGGGCTGTTCTGCGCGGCCGCCCGGGCCAGCGTGACGAGCGCCACGACGGCTAGCAGCATCGCCCCCAGCCGGAGGCGGCGCTGCCGTCTCGCGGGCGCGGTGGTGTGGGGGCAGGCGGCCGCCGGAGCGTCGGCCGTGCGAGTGGTGGCCGTGTGAGTGGTGGCCGTGTGAGTGGTGGCGGTGGGAGCGGTGGACGCGGGAAGGGGGCCGGCGGCGCACCACCGCGCCGCGGCGACGTCGGCCGTCGCCCTGGGAGCGCGCGTCCGCGCGGCGGATGCCCGTCGAGCAAGGCGCCTATGCATGTCACCACCTTACAGCACCGGCCCCGGAGCGGCGACGGCCCCGCGCCCCGCGCCGAGGCGCACGGGCGCCCTGCGGGACGAGTAAAACCTCATCCTGAGCGACGTCCGACCCCTGCTATAGTGGGCCGATGTCGCGAGACGAGTGGGCTCGACTGGCTGCCACTTTCCCTCCCGAGGCCCTTACCTGGTGCGTCGCCCGCCTCGACCGGCAGTCCGGCAGCGCGCTGCTCGAGCCGCTGGTGACGGAGGCCGCCGTGCGCGGCCGGCTCGACGACGCGCTCGGCGTCGACGGCTGGTCGAAGCGACTGATGCCGCTCGGATCGGACGCGGTCGTGTGCGAGCTGGAGCTCCTGGGCGTGCACAAGAGCGCCGCGGCCACCTCCTTCGGCGGCGCGATCGACATGGCCACGGTCAGCGACTGGGCCTTCGCCCGCGCGGCGGGGCTGTTCGGGATGCGCCCGCCGGCGAGCGACGGCGGCTGGGTCGACTTCGACGCCGAGGCGGGTGAGCCGCTGTTCCTGCCGGACGCCGGCGAGGATGACCGCCAGGCGGCGGAGGATGCGCCGGAGCCGTCACCCGCAGGCACGCTGCGGACGCCGGCGCCCGGCGACGGGATCCCCGTGGACGCAGCCGCGTTCGAGGAGGCACGCAGCGAGGGTCAGCAGGTCATCGAGCGGCTGGTGGAGCGGCTGAAGCGCGAGGGGCTCGGTCGGCAGGCGGCGACGCTGGTGGTGGAGTACGGCGGCTACGGCCGCACCCCGGAGCAGGCGCGCGAGCTCTACCGCCGCCTGCGCGAGCTGCTCCTCGAGAGGGGCGCGCCGACGTGACGCTTCGTGGCCGGCGCCGCGGCGCCGGAGGCTTGTCGTGATCAAGGTCATCGCCATCGGCGACGTCCACGGCCAGTGGCCCGAGTTGTGGCGCGTCCTGAAGGCTTCGGCCGCTTGCACCCCGACCTACGAGCCCACCCCGGCGGTGGTCGAGGGCCGCTACCAGGTGGTGTGCGTCGGCGACCTCGTCCACTACAAGGACGAACGCGCGTACGCCAACGCCGTCGGGGTGGAGCCGTACGACCCGGCAGACCCCGATCACCTGCGACGCGCGGCCAAGGCCCAGATCCGCGAGCTCTACCGCTTCAAGCGCTTCGTGGACGAAGCTGCGGGCAACGTTACCGTCATCCTCGGCAACCACGACGAGGTCGCGCTCGACCACAACTACGAGCTCGCCACCCGCGGCGGGCTGCGGCACGACGAGTTCAACCCCGAGCGGGGCGGCCTCGCGCTCCCCGACGACCTCGCGGAGTGGTTCCGCGGCTTCACCCGCGAGCGCGAGTTCTTCGGCGTGCACTTCGCGCATGCCGGCCCGCTGCCCGGCATGCAGTACTTCGACGACTTCTTCTATCACGACGGCGACACCAAGACCTGGTGGTTCAACAAGCCCGAGCTCGTCCAGCAGGCCGGCCACCGCTTCGGCGTCTACGGCCACACGGTGATGAAGGACGGCATCTACATCGACAAGGACCACGGCTTCGCCATGATCGACGCGCTCGGGCAGCTGCAGTTCCTGGAGATGATCCTGTCCGACGAGCGTCTCGACTACTCCGTCACCACGCTCTGACGCCCGTCAGGCATCGCCGGAGTCGCCGGCCGGCTCAAGCGCCAGCACCATGTAGGCCTGGTCCAGGTCGCGCCCGTCCGCGCGGAGGCCGCTCGGCTGTACGCCCCAGGTTCGGAAGCCCGCCTCGTCGTAGAGGCGACGGGCGGCCTCGTTGTCGGCTGTGACGGTGAGCTCGAGGCGGTCGGCGCCGAGCTCGCCGGCGGCGCGAACGGCCGCCGCCACCAGGGCCTGGCCGACGCCGACGCGCCTGGCCTCGGGCGCGACATACAGCCCGTAGAGGTCGGCGCGGTGCCGAGTCTTGAGGCGCGACTGGCGCACCACCGTCACCACACCGACCAGCGCCTCGCCCGTTGCACCGGGCATGAAGGCGCCCACCACGCGCTGTGCCTGGGTGCGCCGCCGCTCCTCCTGCAGCGCTCGATACGCGGGCAGTGACGGGAGCTCGTCGAGATGGGAGCCGAAGGCGTCCGGGCTCTCGCCCAGGGCGCGCCGGCGCAGGGCCCAGGCCGCGCCGTCGTCCTCGGCCCCGAGCTCCCGCAGCCGCCAGCTGGGCGTGCTCACCTCAGAGCGAGTAGCCGCCACGATCGTCATCCCGCACCAGCTCGCCGTTGCGGAGCACCAGGGTGCGGCGCTTGAAGCGGTCGACCAGGTCGCGCGAGTGGGTGGCGACGAGAACGGTCGTGCCCTTGATGTTGACGTCGTTGAGCAGCTCCAGGATCTCCATGCCGGTGTCCGGGTCGAGGTTGCCGGTGGGCTCGTCGGCGAGCAGTAGAGCCGGGTCGGTGACCATGGCGCGCGCGATGGCGACACGCTGCTGCTCGCCCAGGCTCAGCTCGATCGGGTAGGCCTTGCGCTTGTGCGCCAGCCCCACCTGCCTGAGGGCCAGCAGCGCGCGCTGCTCCATGTTGCCGCGCCGGGAGGTGGCCCGCAGCGCGAACTGCAGGTTCTCGATGGCCGACAGGTGGGCGAGCAAGCGGTGGTCCTGGAAGACCATGCCGATGTGACGCCGGAGGTAGGGCAGGCGGCCGTCCCGCAGGCGGCTGACGTCCTGGCCATTGACGTAGACCTGCCCCTCGGTGGGGGCGATGCGCCGCAGCAGCAACGCCAGCAGCGTCGACTTGCCGGCGCCCGAGTGGCCGGTGATGTAGGCGAACTCCCCCTTGCGGATGCGGAAGTCGACGTCGCGCAGGGCGTGCGTGTGCGTCCGCGGGTAGGTCTTGGTGACGTGGTGGAACTGGATCATGGCCGGGCTCCGGCTCCCGGCGCCACTCTACCCGAGCCCGTGGCGCGGTGGTGTAGATGGCGGTGGTGTAGATGGCGGTGGTGCGGTGGGCGCTGGTGCGGCGGCCGGTGATGAAGAGCGCGGTGATGCAGCCGGCCGGGGCGAGCCTCAGGCATAGCTCGCCAGGGCGTCCAGCAGCGCCCGCAGCGCCCCCGCGCCGTCGAGCTGCGTCAGCACCGTGGCGTTGGGCGGCTCGCCGCGCCCGTCGCCGACCCGGCGATCGACCAGCGTCATGCCACGGGTGTGCTCCCCGCGCAGCTCCACGGCGACGTGACGCCGCTCGCCGCGGACGAGCTCGGGCCGGGTGACGGCCAGCACCGCGCACGGGTCGTGGAGCGGGGCGCCCGCGTCGCTGCCCGTGAGGCGCTGGTAGGCGCTGCCGTACGCCTCGAGCAGATCCGCGGCGAACGCCGCGGGCCGGGTGCCGACCGCGCGGATCGCCTCCCGCTCCTCGGCGCCTATGGGGAACTGGTGGGTCAGGTCGAGGCCCGCCATGACGATCCGGGCGCCGGAGTCGAACACGATGGCGGCGGCCTCGGGGTCGGCGAAGATGTTGAACTCGGCGGCCGCGGTGACGTTGCCGGGACCGTAGCTGCCGCCCATCAGGCTGATGCCGCGTAGTCGCCGGGCCAGCGCCGGCTGCTGGCGCAACGCCAGCGCCACGTTGGTCAGCGGGCCGGTGGCGACCAGCCAGAGGTCGTCGCGAGCCTCGGCGCTCTCGATCAGGAAGCGCACCGCCGATCGGGGCGCCGCCCGGCGCCTGAGCGGCGGCAGCACCGGCCCGTCGAGGCCGCTCTCGCCGTGGATGGTGGAGCCGTGACGCGGGGCCGCCACCAGCGGACGCTCGGCACCCGCGTGGACCGGCACCTCCAGGCCGGCGATCTGGACGACGATGAGGGCGTTGCGGAGGGTGCTCTCCAGCGGCGCGTTGCCGCTCACCACGGTGATCCCCACCAGCTCGGCGGTAGCGCCTGCGAGAAGGATCGCCAGTGCGTCGTCGTGCCCGGGATCGCAGTCGAGCACCACGGCAGGCCGCGCAGGCGTTGCGGAGGTGCGCGGGTCGGGGCCGTCGCCCACGTCGGGGGCGGCGGCTTCCCGTGCGGGTGTCATGCCTTGGTGCCCTTGCGCTCGTTCATGCCGCGCTCCAGGTCCTCCTCGTCGGGCAGCACCATCGCCGCCACGACCAGGTCGCCCTGCCCCAGGCGCATGATGGTCACGCCCTGCGAGGCGCGGCCGTAGCGGCTCACCTGGCCCACCTTGGTGCGGATGAGGATGCCCTGCTCCGACAGCACGAACAGCTCCTCCTCGCCCAGGACGTGGTTGAGAGCGACGAGCGTGCCCGTCCGGTCGGTGAGGCGGTGGGTGATCACGCCCTGTCCGCCGCGCCCCTGGAGCGGGTACTCCGCCAGGCCGGTGCGCTTGCCGAAGCCGCGCTCCGTGACGCTGAGGAGCTCCGCGATCTCGCTGTCGGCCGCGGAGATGGCGGCCAGGCTCACGACCTCGTCGTGGTCCCTCAGGCGGATGCCGATGACGCCCTGGGTGGCGCGGCCCGTCTCCCGAACGGCGTCCTCCGAGAAGCGGATGGCCTGCCCGCCGCGCGTCCCCAGCACGATGTCGGCCTCGCCGTCGGTGATGCGCACCGCCACCAGCTCGTCGCCCTCGACCAGATTCACGGCGATCAGACCGGAGCTGTTGATGTTGCCGTACTCGTGGATGGCCGTACGCTTGATCAAGCCCTGGCGGGTGGCGAACACGAAGAAGCCGGGGATGTCGAACGCCTTCAGGGCCAGCACCGTCTGGACGGTCTCGCCCTCCTCCAGCGGCAGGATGTTGCGGATGTGACTGCCGCGAGCACCGCGCTCGGCCTCCGGCAAGTCGTAGATCTTCTCGCGGTAGACGCGGCCGCGGTCGGAGAAGAAGAGCAGGTACTCGTGCGTCGACCCCACCAGCAGCAAGGAGTTGACGTCGTCCTCCTTGGCCTTCTGCGCCGACACGCCGCGGCCGCCGCGGGCCTGGGCCCGGTAGCTGGTGATCGGCGTGCGCTTGATGTAGCCGCCGCGGGTGAGAGTGACGACCACGTTCTCCTCGGCGATCAGGTCCTCCTTGGAGATGTCGTCGGAGAGGTCGGCGATGGCGGTGCGGCGGGCGTCCGCGAAGCGCTCCCGGACCTCCAGCAGCTCCCCGCGGATGACCCTCCAGAGCTCCTCCTCTTCGGCGAGGATCAGCTCCAAGCGGGCGATGTCCTCCTGCAGGTCGCGATACTCGTCGTTGATACGCTCGCGCTCCAGGCCGGTGAGGCGCTGCAGCCGCATGTCCAGCACCGCCTGCGCCTGCGCCTCGCTGAGGTCGAACTCGCGCATGAGCCCGTCCCGCGCCTCTGGCCCGTCCTTGGAGGCGCGGATCAGCGCGATGACGGCATCCAGGTTGTCCAGGGCGATGAGGTAGCCCTCGAGGATGTGCGCTCGCTCGCGCGCCTTGCGCAGCTCGAACTCGCTGCGCCGGCGCACCACCAGCGCGCGGTGGTCGAGGAACTTGCGCAACATCTCGCGGACGGGCAGGAGCCGCGGCGAGCCCTCGACGATCGCCATGTTGTTCACCGCGAAGCTGCTCTGCAGCTGCGTGAACTTGTAGAGCTGGTTGAGGACCAGCTCGGGCACGGCACCGCGCTTGAGCTCGAAGACGATGCGCATGCCCTGGCGGTCGGACTCGTCGCGTAGCTGGGCGATGTCCTCGATGCGCTTGGCGCGCACCAGGCCGGCCACCGTCTGGATGAGGGAGGTCTTGTTGACCTGGTAGGGGATCTCCGTCACCACGATGGAGTGGCGGCCGTTGCGCTCCTCGATGCGCGCCCGGCCGCGGACGCGGATACTGCCGCGACCCGTCTCGAACGCCTCACGGATGCCGTCGCGGCCCATGATCCCGCCGGTGGGGAAGTCGGGACCCTTGATGTGCTCCATCAGCGCCTCGGAGGTGACGTGCGGGTCGTCGATCATGCTGACGAGCCCGTCCACCACCTCGCCCAGATTGTGGGGGGCGAGGTTCGTGGCCATGCCCACGGCGATCCCGGAGGCGCCGTTCACCAGCAGGTTGGGAACCGCCGCCGGGAGCACGTTGGGCTCCACCGTGGTGCCGTCGAAGTTCTCGCGGAAGTCGACGGTCTCCTTGTCGATGTCGGCCAGCATCGCCTCCGCGACCTGGGTGAGGCGCGCCTCGGTGTACCGGTAGGCGGCGGCCGGGTCGCCGTCGATGGAGCCGAAGTTGCCCTGACCATGGACCAGCGGGTAGCGCAGGTTCCAGGGCTGCGCCAGCCGCACCATCGCGTCGTAGACGGCCGCGTCACCGTGGGGGTGGTACTTCCCGATGACCTCGCCGACCACGCCCGCGCTCTTGGAGTGCTTCCGGTCCGATGCCAGGCCCATCCGCTGCATGGCGTAGAGGATGCGCCTCTGCACCGGCTTGAGCCCGTCGCGTACATCGGGGAGTGCCCGGTCGACGATGACGGACATGGCGTAGTTGATGTAGCTGGTCTTGATCTCGTCCGTGATCTGGACCGGAACGACCTGTCCCTCGTTCAAGTGGTGCCTCCTCCGAAGCTTGGCCGCAGGCCAGGACGGGACCCGGTTCGGGGCCCGGCGCGCCAGGCGCGAAGCGGGTCTGCGTGGGCATCAACCGGCCGTGGGGCCAACGCACGACTCTACCATCCCCGCCGGCCGCCGGGCAAACCCGGCCCGCCGGCGCGAGAGCCGTCCTAGGCGCGATTCCCGGGGTGACGCGGCTCGCGCTGCGCGCTCCCGCGAGTCACGCCGCCGGTCACTGCCCTGACGGCGATTGCAGCGTGATGAAGTGCCCGAGCAACCCCAGGGCGCGCAGGTCGGGTCCCGCCATGGGAACGGTGTAGACGCTCGCCACCAGGTAGTTCCGCCGTCTCGCCTGCGAGCTCAGCGCCGACTCGATGGCGTTCTGGGTGACGCCGCCCAGGAGCTGACCGAGCGGGCCCGAGAGGCCCGACTGCGCCGTGAGCTGCGTGTTGAGCCGGTCCGCGTAGCTGGCCGCGAACTGCCGCGTGTCGGGGTTCGACATGGCGAATGCCACCACCAGGAGGGCGACGAGCGCCAGCGGCAGGGCCCAGCGAGGGGTGCGCATGGGCTCAGCATAGCCGGGAGTGGTGCGCACCTCCTGCGCGGGATCGCCGCGGGTCCGGGCCGGCGCGGCTGCCGTGGTAGCGTCCGGCCATGATCGACCGCTACACCACGCCGGAGATGCGCCGTCTCTGGGGCGGCGCGTCGCGCTACCAGGCCTGGCTCCGGGTGGAGCTGGCGGCCACGCGGGCGTGGGAGGCGCTGGGCGAGGTGCCCGCCGGCACCGCCGAGCGGATCGCGGAGGCGGTCCGGGAGCGCCCGCTCGACGACGCCTTCGCGAAGCGGGTGGGGGAGATCGAGGCCACCACCCGCCACGACATCGTGGCGTTCACCCGGGCGCTCGGCGAGCGCGTCGGCGAGGCGGCCCGCTTCATCCACCTTGGCCTCACCAGCACCGACGTGGTCGACACCGCCCAGGACCTTCTGCTTCGCGACGCCTGCGACCTCATCCTGGTGGACCTGTCGGCGCTGGCCGAGGCCCTGCGGGAGAAGGCGGTGCGCTACAAGCACACCGTTTGCGTGGGGCGCACGCACGGCATCCACGCCGAGCCGATGACCTTCGGCCTGAAGTTCCTGAACCTGGGAGCCGCGCTGGCCCGCGACGAGGCGCGGCTTCGCCGCGGGCGCGACGGGATCGCCGTAGCCATGCTGTCCGGCTCGGTGGGCACCTACGCGCACGTGCCGCCCGAGGTCGAGGCGCGCGTTGCCGAGGAGCTGGGCCTGAGCGTCGATCCCGTGACCAACCAGACGGTGGCCCGCGACCGGCACGCCGAGCTGATGAGCGCGCTCGCCATCCTGGGGACCACCGTCGAGCGCGTGGCGCTGGAGATCCGCCACCTGCAGCGCAGCGAGGTGCGCGAGGCGCAAGAAGGCTTCGGTGCCGGGCAGACCGGCAGCTCCAGCATGCCGCACAAGAAGAACCCCATCGCCAGCGAGAACCTCACCGGCGTGGCGCGGTTGCTGCGCGCCAACCTGCAGGCGGCGCTCGAGGACGTGGCGCTGTGGCACGAGCGCGACATCAGCCACAGCTCGGTGGAGCGCGTCATCCTGCCGGACAGCACCACCCTGGCCAGCTACGCGCTGCGGCGGCTCACGCGGGTGGTCCGCGAGCTGCTCGTGGACGAGGCGCGCATGGCGGCGAACCTGGAGCTGCTCCACGGGCTGGTGTACTCGCAGCGGGCGCTGCATCTGCTCATCGACAAGGGCCTGAGCCGCGAGGCCGCCTACGACATCGTGCAGCGCAACAGCCTGCGCAGCTGGGAGACCGGCGACCACCTGCGCCGGCTGCTCGCCGACGACCCGGACAACCCGCTCGACGAGGGCGAGCTCGCCGCCGCCTTCGACCCGGACTGGTATCTCCGCCACGTGGACGCGGTGTTCGCGCGTTTCGGGCTGTAGCGGGGCGTTTGTCGCCGAGGCGCTCTGGTATCATCCGGGCGTGACGGCAACCAGCGGAGGTCCCACGCGAGGTGCCTTGCGCTACGAGGGCAAGGCCAAGAAGATGTACGCCACCGACGACGAGCAGCGCCTGATCGTGGAGTACAAGGACGACGCCACCGCCTTCAACGCCGCCAAGCGCGGCACCATCGCCGGCAAGGGGGTCGTCAACAACGCCGTGTCCGGTGCGCTCTTCGAGCTGCTGGCGGAGGCGGGCGTGCCCACCCACTACCTCGGACGCCTCTCCGAGCGCGAGCAGCTCGTCCAGGCGGTCACCATCATCCCGCTCGAGGTGATCGTGCGCAACCGCGCCGCGGGCTCGTTCGCCAAGCGCTACGGCGTGGAGGAGGGGCGCGACCTCGATCCCATCGTCATCGAGTGGTGCTACAAGAACGATGCGCTGGGCGACCCGCCGCTCAACGACGCCACCGCCGTGGCCCTGGAGATCGCCACCCCCGACGACCTGGAGACGCTCTTCGAGCTGGCTTCCAGCATCAACGACACGCTGCTGCCGTACTTCGAGGAGCGGGGCGTGGAGCTCGTCGACTTCAAGGTGGAGTTCGGCCGCACCGCGGACGGGAAGATCGTTCTGGCCGACGAGATCAGCCCGGACACCTGCCGGTTGTGGGACCTGGCGACCGGCGAGAAGCTGGACAAGGACCGCTTCCGGCGCGACCTCGGCAGGGTCGAGGACGCCTATCGGGAGATCTTCCGGCGTGTCGTGGAGGGGCGGCCCCCACGGCCGCTGAGCGGGCAGGAGGCCGGCTAGCGTGCCGACCTATCGCGCCGTGGTCGATGTGCTGCTCAAACGCTCCATCCTCGACCCCCAGGGGCGGGCGGTCGAGGCCACGCTCAGGCGGCTGGGGAACGGCAACGTCTCCGGCGTGCGGGTCGGCAAGCGCATCGAGCTGGTGCTGGAGGGCGAGCGCGGCGAGGTGGAACGTCAGATCGCCCGGATCGCCCAGGACGTGCTATCGAACCCGGTGATGGAGGATTTCGAGGTGAGCCTCGAGGAGGCGTGAGCCACGTGGCTGAGGAAGGCTGGGGCGTTGCGCCCGAGTCGCCGGCGCTTCGCTCGCAGGGCGGTCCGAGGCTGGCGCTGCACCGCTGGCGAGTCGATCGGCCGCACGCCGTGTGCTTGCTGGTGCACGGCTACGCCGGGCACGCCGGCCGCTACCCGAGGCTGGTGCGTGCGCTGGGCGAGGCCGGCCTGGAGAGCTACGCGGTCGACCTGCGCGGCCACGGTCGCAGCGCCGGGACGCGCGCCGACGTTCGCGACTTCGGCGACTACCTCCACGATCTGGCGGCGCTCGAGGACCACGCCCGCAGCGAGCGTCCCGGCCTGCCGGTGCTGCTGTTCGGGCACAGCATGGGCGGCACGGTGGCGCTGCGCTACGCGCTGGAACGCCCCGAGCGGGTGGACGCCCTGGTGCTGAGCGCGCCCTTCCTGCGCGCCAGCGTGCCGCCGCCCGGCTGGCTGCTGGCCGTCGCCCGCTGGCTGGCTCGAGCCCTGCCACAGCTGCCGGTGCAGCCGCTCGACCCCGCAGCTCTGTCGCGCGACCCCGAGTCGGTGACGGCATACCGTGAGGACCCCCTGATCTACACCGGCCGCATCAAGGCCCGCATGGGGCACGCGCTGGTGACAGCCGGCGAGCCGCTGCTGGCCCGGGCCGGCGCGCTGAGCGTCCCGACGCTCATCGTCCACGGGGGCGCCGACCAGATCGCCGACCCCCGGGCCAGCCAGGAGCTGGCCGCCGCCATCCCCGACGCCAACGTCACCTTCCGGCTCTACCAGGGCGGCTACCACGAGCTGCTCAACGACCTCGAGCGGGAGCGCGTTCTCGCCGACATCCTCGAGTGGGTGCGCGCCCAGTCGAGCCTTCAGCCGTCCAGCACGCGCAGCACCAGGAACTTGAGGTAGCGACCCTCGGGGAAGCTGGCGGGCACCGGGTGATCGACCGGCTGGCCCCGCTCGGCCACCAGCTGCGCCCGCACCCCGGCCGCCTGCGCCGCCTCGGCCACCAGGCGCCGGAACGCCTCTGGCGCCACCTGGGCGGTGCAGGAGGCCGTCGCCAGCAGGCCGCCGGGAGCCACCGCGGCGAAGGCCGCCCGGTTGAGGCGCAGGTAGGCGCGTTGGGCCCGGCGCCGCTGCTCGGCGCTGTGAGCCAGCGCCGGCGGGTCGAGGACCACCAGGTCGAAGCGCTCGCCGCCCCGCCCGAGGGCAGGCAGGTAGTCGAAGACGTCCGCCGTCACTGCCTGCTGGCGGTCCGGGTCGAGAGCGTTCAGCGCCACGTTGCGCCGCGCCTCCGCCACCGCGCCGTCGGCGACGTCCACGCTCACCACCCGGCTGGCACCGCCCGCGAGGGCGGAGAGGGTGAAGCCGCCGGTGTAGCAGAACAGGTCGAGCACCCGCCGGCCGGCCGCCAGCTCGCGTACCAGCGCGCGGTTGTCGCGGTGATCGAGGAACAGCCCGGTCTTCTGGCCGCCCGACAGGTCGACGTCGAAGGCGAGGCCGTTCTCCAGGACCCGCTCTCTCGGGGGCGGCAGCTCGCCCCAGAGCGGCTCGAGCCCCTCCGGCCCGCGGCGCACCACCCCCTTGAGGCCGAGGCGCGTGCCGAGGTCGCGGGCGATCGCCGGCAGGAGCCCGTCCACGCTGGAGGCGTAGGGCTTGATGGCGGCGAAGCGGCCGTAGCGGTCGGCGACGATGGCGGGAAGGTAGTCTCCCTCGCCGTGGAGCAGGCGATAGGCGGTGGTGTCCGCGGAGCTCGAGAGCGTGGCGCGGAGCGCCAGGGCGTCGGCCACGCGGTCGCTGAGGAAGGCGGCGTCGGGCACGGCCTCGCGCCGGAACAGCCGCACCGCGACCGCGCCCCGATCGTCGTAGAGGCCGTGGGCAACCGCGCGACCCGCCTCCAGGCGAACCCAGTCGCCGGTCGCGAGGCGGTGGCGCGGCAGGTGGTTGCGGTAGATCCAGGGGTGGCCCGATGCCAGCGCCGGCTCGAGCCGCGGCCCGAGATTGAGGGTCGCCAGGTTCATGGCGCGACTCTACCGCCGCCGGTAGTGCGTCCGGCGACAGGAGCTCACAGCCCGGCGACCCGCTTCGCCTGCGCCAGCGCGGCATCGAACATCGCGGCGGTGAGGCGGCCCGTGGCGGTGTTCTGCTGGCTGACGTGGTAGCTGTCCAGCAGGGGCAGCCCCCCCGGGGGGTCGTGCCGGCCACCGTGCGAGAAGGGGTAACGCGCCTTCACCAGCGCCTGCCCGCGGGCGCGCAGCAGCTCCAGGTAGCTGTCGTGCGCGATGCTGCCGAGCGCCAGGACGGCGCGCAGCTCGCCCAGCCGGGCCAGGTCGTGCTCGAGCCACGGCCGGCAGGTCGCCAGCTCCTGGCGCAGCGGCCGGTTGCCGGGCGGCGCGCAGCGCAGCGCGGCGGTGATCCACACGCCGAAGAGCCGCATGCCGTCGTCCGGCGCGGTCGCCTGGGGCTGCGACGCCAGCCCCGCCCGGTGCAGGGCGGGAAACAGGAAGTCGCCGCTGGCGTCGCCGGTGAACATGCGGCCGGTGCGGTTGGAGCCGTGCGCCCCGGGGGCCAGCCCAAGCAGCAGCAGTCGCGCGCCGGGGTCGCCGAAGCCGGGAACCGGCCGCGCCCAGTAGCTCTCCTGCGCGTAGGCTCGGCGCTTGTGCCGGGCCACCGCCTCGCGGTGCTGAACCAGCCGCGGGCAGGCGCGGCAGGACGCCAGGGCCCCCGAGGTCGCGTCCGCTCGGGGCGTGCCGGTCAAGAGGCGGTGGCGCCCGCCAGGGCGGCCGCGATGCGGTCCAGCGCCTGGTCGAGGATGGCGCGCGAGGTGGCGAAGTTGAGGCGGGCGAAGCCCTCGCCGCCGCGGCCGAAGCGCGGCCCGCTGTTGAGGCCGACGCGGGCGCGCTCCAGCAGGCTGGCGGCGGGGTCCTCGCCCAGGCCCGCGGCGCGGAAGTCCAGCCACGCCAGGTAGGTGCCCTGCGGCGCGTGCAGGCGCACGCCGGGCAGATCCTTGCGGGCACGCTCCAGCAGATGGCGGCGATTCTGGGCCAGGTACGCCAGGGTGTCGTCGAACCAGGTCCCGCCCTCGGCGTAGGCTGCGATGGTGGCGGCCTGGGCGAGGACGTTCGGGCCCGGCGCCACGCCACGCGCGTGGAACGCCAGGCGCTCGAGCATGCCGGGGTTGGCGGCGATGGCGAATGAGAGCTTCAGGCCGGGGATGTTGAAGGCCTTGGTGGGCCCGTAGAGGGTCAGGGTGCGCGCCGCCACCTCGCTGCCCAGCGCGGCCATGGGAAGGTGCTCGCCCTCGAAGCGCAGGTCGGCGTGCAGCTCGTCGGAGACGATCCACAGGTTGTGCCTGAGCGCCAGCTCGGCCAGGCGGCCGAGCTCCTCGGCAGTGTAGACACGGCCGATGGGGTTGTGCGGGTTGCACAGCATCAGCAGGCGCGTGGCCGGCGTCACGGCCGACTCCAGCGCGTCCATGTCGAGGCGGTAGCCTTCCTCGGCGTCGATCAGCGGCACCTCCACCGGAACCCGGCCGGTGTTGGCGACCGCCGCCTTGAAGGGCGGGTAGAGCGGGGTCAGCAGCAGCGCCTCGTCACCGGGGCCGGCGAAGGCGAGCGCCGCCAGGTAGAGGCCCTGCACGGTGCTCCCCAGCAGGCGCACGTGCTCGCGGGCCACGCTCAGCTGGTAGCGACCCTCGAGGCGCGCCTGCAGCCCCTCCACCAGGCCGGGGAGCCCCTGGCTCAGACCGTAGCCAAGGTTGTCGCTCTCGGCCTGCGCGCGGATCGCCTGCTTGATGGCCGGCGCCACCGGGTAGTCCATCTCGGCGACCCACAGCGGCAGCACGTCCGGGTCGTAGTGGGTCCACTTGGCGTTGGGCTTGGCGCGGAGATCCTCCAGGGACAGTGAATCGTACGCGTGGCCGGACATGGGGCCGAGTCTACCAGGGGGTGCCGGCGGCGCGGGATGCGCGGGCAGCGCGCAGCTCCCGCGGGCGGCGGCCTCCCGGCGGGCGGTAGACTCAGGGGCCATGCACGCCGACATCGCGGTCCCCGACTGGGCCACCCACGTGGTCTCCGACCTCGGCGACATGGACCGCAGACCGCGCAGGCTCGAGCCGGGCGTGGAGCGCGAGCTGCCGGTCGAGCTGCCGGACGACGCTTACTTCGAGTACGCCTTCGTGGATGGCGACGGCAGGATGCGTGCCGACCCCGGCAACCCGCGCCGCGCCGACAACCCCTGGTATCCGGAGGTCAGCGCGCTGCTGGGGCCGGACTACCGGCCCGATCCTCTGGCCGACCCGCCGGCGCCGGCGCGCCCGCCCACCGTGGACCGGCTTCGGGTTCCCGGCCGCGGCCTGCACCAGCAGCGCAGGGTGATCGTCGCGACCCCGGCCGGGCTCGAGGGGCGGTCGCTGCCGCTGATGATCGTGCAGGACGGTGTGGCGTTCTACCGCCTGGCCCGGCTGGCCGACGTGCAGGCTGCCCTGCTGGCCGCCGGCGAGGTGCGGCCCGCGCGCCTGGCCTTCGTGGAGCCGGTGGAGCGCTCGCGCGAGTACGCCTTCCATCAGGGCTACCTCGACTTCGTCGCCGACGAGCTGGTGCCGCAGCTGCGCGAGCGCTACCCGGAGGACGGCGGGCTGATCGCCGCGGGCGCCAGCCTCGGGGGGCTCTTCAGCGCGCAGCTGGCGCTCGCGCGCCCGGGCCTGGTGCGCACGGTGGTGACGTTCTCGGGCGCCTTCGTGGGACACCCGGAGGAGCGCGACTTCTATGCCGGCTCGCGGTCCTTCGTCGCCGAGAGGCTCGAGCAGGGCGAGCCGGGCGCCCCCCGCTGGTATGCCGAGTGCGGCACCCTGGAGTGGCTGTCTGACGTCAATCGTCGCGTCGCCGCGGCGCTCGACGCGTCGGGGGCCGATCACGCCTATCGCGAGCGCCACGCCGGCCACAACTGGACCAACTGGCGCAACGGCCTGGCGGCGGCGCTGCGCTTCGCAACGGCTCCCTGAGCCCGCCGCGGGCCCGCGGCGCGCCGCCGGCCACCGCGCGGGTGCCGGGGCTCGCGTCCGCGGTCATGTCGGCTCGGGTGTCCGAGTCGGTGTCCGCGGCGACCGCGGCAACGGTCGAGCGGCCGCCGGCAGGCGGGTAGCATGGGAAGCGTGGCGCCAGCCACCGCCCTGATCGTCACGGTCTCCGTCATCCTGGAGGAAGCATGGACTACCGCACCGAGAAAGACACGCTGGGTGAGGTCCGCGTCCCGGCGGATCGCTACTGGGGGGCCCAGACGCAGCGCTCGCTGGAGAACTTCCGCATCGGGGAGCAGCGCATCCCCATCGAGGTGATCCGCGCCTTCGCGGTGCTGAAGAAGGCGGCCGCGCGCACCAACGCCGAGCTCACCGACTTCTCCTCCGACAAGGCCGACGTCATCGAGAAGGTCTGCGACGAGGTCCTGGCGGGCGAGCTGGACGACCACTTCCCACTGGTCGTGTGGCAGACCGGCTCGGGCACGCAGTCGAACATGAACGTCAACGAGGTGGTCTCCAACCGCGCCATCGAGATCCTGGGCGGCGAGCTGGGCAGCAAGACGCCGATCCATCCCAACGACGACGTCAACAAGTCGCAGTCCTCCAACGACACCTTCCCGACCGCCATGCACATCGCCGCCTACCAGGCGCTGGCGGGGCACGCGCTTCCGCGCCTGCGGGAGCTCCAGCAGGCGCTCGACGCCAAGGCGCGCGAGTTCGCGGACATCGTGAAGATCGGGCGCACGCACCTGATGGACGCCACCCCGCTCACCCTGGGCCAGGAGTTCAGCGGCTACGCCGCACAGGTCGAGAAGGGCATGGAGACGGTGGAGCACAGCCTCGAGCACCTGCGCGAGCTGGCGCTCGGAGGCACCGCGGTCGGCACCGG
>Ga0315540_10000598_pt1 | contig 20473 bp, 15 predicted proteins | sample SalMarSW160110MG_FD_203677 | JGI IMG/M metagenome (GOLD analysis project Ga0315540, IMG submission 203677) | Salt marsh sediment microbial communities from the Plum Island Ecosystem LTER, Massachusetts, United States - Salt Marsh Sediment SW1601-10 ...
CCGGTCCGAAACCGGAAACCGGCCTCGGATTCCGCAGCTCTGCGGCTCGACGGAAACCCGCCGAGTGCGAACTCCGGCGAACCGGAGCCCTTGCCCCACTCGGACTCGAGATCCGAGCAAAGCACCTTCCGTTTCCGGAAGTGCTCACCAGCCCGATCATGCGACCCGGAGGTCCCACGATACGCCTCCTCACGGAGGGCGGCTCCCATGGAGCATGGACGGTGAGCCGTCGCTCGCCAACCGGTTACCCGACCGCCGAGCGCCCACATCGAACGTCTCCAACGCAGGAATCAGGAATGTACGGACTCGACTCCCGAGACGCAAACCGGCTCGCTTCCTGGTTTTCGCGACCGAGCCTCGGGTTTTCGCGATCTGTCACAGGGACTCGCTAACGTCCGCACCATGAGCCTCGAAACCCTCTCTCCGAGCCGGGCCGGCGACTTCAGAACCTGCCCCCAGCTCTTCAAGTTCAGGGCGATCGACAGACTTCCGGAACCAACGACGACCTACCAGGCGCGAGGGACCACGGCGCATCTGGCGCTCGAGCGCCTCTATGACCTTCCCGCCCCCGAACGCACCGCCGAACGCCTCTACCAGCTCTTCCGAGACGCGTGGACGGAGTTGCGGGGAACCGACGAATACTCGCTCTTGTTCGACGACAACGAGACCGAGCGGCAGTGGGGGCTCGAGAGCCTCTCACTCCTCGCCAACTACTTCGCGCTCGAGGATCCAACGGAAATCGCTCCTCTCCACCGGGAACTCGACATGCTCGAGGAGTTGGACGGAATGACGATCCGGGGGATTCTCGACCGCATCGACGAGACGGACGACGGGAAGCTGGTGATCCTCGACTACAAGACCGGCAAGGCACCACCCGAGCGCTACGCGATGTCTGCGTTCTTCGCGCTCAAGATCTACGCACTGCTCATCCGCTCCCGGATGGGACGAACAGCGTCGGAAGTTCGCCTCCTCTATCTGAACGGCCCCGTGCTGTACAGGCTCCCGATCGACGACGCGACCCTCGACGCCACCGAACGTACGCTGCGCGCCCTGTGGAACCGCATCAACGAGGCGATCGACTCGAACCACTTCCCCACCAAGCCGGGCGCCCTGTGCGATTGGTGCTCGTTCAAGGGTGTGTGTCCTGCGTGGAACGACTGATTCCTACGGGTAGACCCCCCGCACGAGCTTCGCATCCGCGACTCGGCGCACGCCCTTGACAAGGGCCGCAGTACGCATGTCGACCTTCTCTCTGATACTGATGGAGAGCACCTCGTCGAACGCCTTGTTCATGATCTCGCGCAGACGAGCCACCGTCTCGTTTTCGGACCAGAAGTAATTCTGGAGGTCCTGTACCCATTCGAAGTAGGAGACGGTCACGCCACCCGAGTTGGCGAGGATATCCGGGATCATGAACACCCCCTTGTCCGCCAGGATCGCGTCGGCCTCCATCGTGGTCGGCCCGTTCGCGCCCTCGGCAACGATGCGGGCCTGGACTCTGTCGGCGTTGGCTCCGTCGATGACCCCCGCGATCGCTGCCGGGATGAGGATCTCGCAGGGAAGTTCCAGCATGTCCGAATTGCCGAGGTGCTGGGCATCCGGGTACTCGTCGAGGAAGCCGTGCTCATCGATCCACGCAACGACCTTGCCCAGTTCGAGTCCGTTCGGGTCGTAGATGGCCCCATGGACGTCCGACACGGCGACAACGGAGCAGCCGAGTTCTGCCGCAGCGATCGCCGCATACCTGCCCACGTTTCCGAATCCTTGGACGATGACCCTCGCTCCGGCGAGGTTGAGTCCTACGTGAGATGCGGCGCTTGGCAGGAGGCTCACCAGGCCTCTGCCCGTTGCCTCGCGTCGTGCAACCGACCCGCCCAGGGCCGGCGGCTTCCCGGTGACGACGGCCGGCTCCGAGTGCCCCACCTGCTGACTGTACGTATCCATGATCCACGCCATGGTCTGTTCGTTGGTACCCATGTCGGGAGCAGGAATGTCCTTGTTCGGACCAATGAAGTTGATGATCTCTGCGGTGAATCTCCTCGTCACCCGCTGGAGTTCCGGAAGGCTCAGCTCCATCGGGTTCACCCGTACGCCGCCTTTTGCGCCGCCAAACGGCAGACCGACGATCGACGTCTTCCAGGTCATGAGCATCGCAAGCGCCGCGACTTCCCCGAGGTTCACATCGGGGGCATACCGAATACCCCCCTTTGTCGGACCCATGGTCAACACGTGCTGCACTCGGTATCCGAACAGGGTCGCCACGTCCGAGTACTTGTCCTTGCGGTACGGGAACGTCACGACGAGCGATCGTTGCGGATATCGGAGACGGTCCCAGATGTTGTGGTCGAGGTCCATGAGTGCCGCAACCCGGTCGAACTGGGCAACCGCCTCCTGGTACATCTTGGATTGCCACTCGCGGGCCTCTACGCCCCCTGCAATGCTTTCCATACGCCTCCTACTCAACCACAATCTACACGGAGCACATGTCCGACAGATTTCCCGTCTTCACGATAGGCCACGGGGCACAAGACTTCCGCAAGATCGCCGATGTGCTCGGCCGTTTCGGCATCGCGACGGTGATCGACGTTCGATCGCGCCCGTACTCGCGTCACGCGCCGGAATTCAACAAGGACTCGCTCGCGGAGCTCGCAACGACGATGGGATTCGGCTACCGATGGATGGGAGACACGCTCGGCGGCCTCGGAGACACACCCGACCCGGCATCGTTCCTCGCATCGCTCCATCACGTCCTGTCACTCGCTCGCAGCGCACCCGTGGTGTTGCTCTGCGCGGAGGGCGAGCCTTCTCGGTGCCACCGGTCCACGGTGCTCGCACCTGCCCTCGAAGACATGGGAGCGCGAATCACGCACATTCTGCCGGACGGGTCGACGCAGCTCCACCAGCCCTCCTTCGACTGGTGATGTCACAGCTCGCCTCTACGCTGTCGGTGTGATCGAGCGACGGGTCGACCCATCCGAGTGGTCTCCGGTGATCGAGGACACCGACGGCCGGCAGCTGGTCGTCGGAGGACCGGGCACCGGCAAGACGGAGTTCCTCGTTCGGCGTGCCGAATGGCTCGTCGAACACGGTGCCGGGCCCAGTGATCTGCTCCTCCTCTCGTTCTCGAGGCGGGGTGTCGCCGACCTGAGGAGCCGACTTCGGCAGCGGATGGACCGCACGAGCGTTTCCATACCTGCGATGACGTTTCATGCGCTGGCAGCGCGCATCCTCGAGGCCACCGAGACAGTGCCGGCGTTGTTGACCGGTCCGGAACAGGTCGCGCTCGTTCACCACCTCCTCCTCCAAGAGGACCCACGGGAGTGGCCGCTGCCGTTTCGATCGTTGCTGACGACCGACTCGTTCGCAACCGAGGTGACCGACTTCCTGCTCCGGTGCAGCGAACAGCTCATCGACCCAGCCGAGCTTGCGGCGTTCGGCAGGGCCGACTGGGCCGCGCTGCCGGGGCTCCTCCAGCGGTATCGAGCACATCTGGGCGAGGTCGGCCGAATCGACTACGGAACGCTGCTCGTCGAAGCCATCCGCTCGATCGACGCCGGCGCGATGGTCCCATGCCGCTATGTCCTCGTCGACGAGTACCAAGACACGACTGCGGCACAGGCTGGTCTCCTCGACCGGCTCACAACGGGAAACATCACGGTGGCCGCAGACCCCTACCAGTCCATCTACAGCTTCCGAGGCACCGACCTGAACAATGTCGCTCGCTTTTCGCGTTCCGCCCGCCGTCTGGTATTGACCACGTCCTTCAGGGTTCCGGCCGAGATTCTGTCTGCGGCGGAGCGGATCGTCGCCGGAGGGTCCCTTCCGGGTGCGGCAGGTCCGATAGAGCCGTCGCCGGGCACAGGAAGTGTCGAGACCTACCGCTTCACTCAGCAGAGCGAGGAGGCCGAGTGGCTCGCCAGGGAAGTGCAGCGCCTCCATCTCGAACAGGGATACCCCTACTCGTCGATTGCTGTCTTCGTCCGATCGAAGCGACGCTTCCTCCCTGAGCTCTCCAGAGCGCTGGAGCGACGTGGTATCCCGCACGATGAGCCGGACGCACGACTCGTCGACCATCCAGCCGTAAGAGCGGTGTTCGATTGCGCACTAGCCGCAACGTCCACGGGACCTGAACGAGATAGGGCGGTGAGACGGGTCCTTCTCGGGAAGTTGTTCGAAGTCTCCCTCGGAGGCATGCGAGAGATGGAACAACTCCACGCCACATCGACATGGCCGGAGACGATTCGCGCACGTGTCGACAACGGAGGACCCCTCGCCAGGCTCCTCGAAGACCCGGCCTGGGCAACGGAGACATCGGCGATTCAAGGGCTCTGGGAGGTATGGACCGGACTCCCCCAGATGGCCCCCGTCGCCACGGATCCCGGCCGAGCCGGGGAACGGGTGGCACTCACCTCACTCGCGCAAGTCCTCGGACGGCTCGCAGAGCGCGACCCGACGATGTCACTCGACGCGTACAGGAAGATGGCTGGCGAGGAGGACTTCGAGGCGACCCCCCTTCTGTCGTACCAGGCCCCCGACGAGGACCGGTTGACCCTCACGACGCTGCATCAGTCGAAGGGACTCCAATTCGACTTCGTGTTCATCGCCGACGCGGTCGAAGGCACGTTTCCCGACCTGCGACCGAGAGAATCCCTGCTGGGCTCGCGCCACCTGAACGCATCCCTCCCTGAGGACACACCCGGCTACCTGCGGTTTCGCCTCCAGGAGGAGATGCGCCTGGCGTACACGGCGATGAGCAGGGCGCGTCGGCGGGTGGTGTGGACGTGCACCGCTCGGGGCTTCGACGAAGGGAGAGGGATGCCGAGCCGCTTCCTCGCATCGGTCGCCGGTGTCGACACGGTGGAATCGGCGCTCGACCGACCGGCCGTCGACACCACGCCGGTGACCCCACTGGAGAGCGAGGCTTGGCTTCGACGCATCGCAGGTGATCCCGGAGAGCCCGCCGCCCGAAGAGCCGCGGCCGTCTCTCTGCTCATCGAAGGGCCAACTTGGGGGATGCGATCATGGCGCGAATTCGCCGGGACGGCGCCTCGCGGGACTGACACCGGCCTGGTCGGCAGCCGCCTGACCATGTCTCCGTCACGGGCGGAAGCATATGTCGCGTGCCCCCGGCGGTTCGCGTTCGAGCGCCTCCTGCACATCGGCGGTGAACCCAGTGCCTACGCAATCCTTGGTCTCACGATCCACCATGTGCTCGATCATGTCGAGCGAGCAGCAATGCAGCGTGGTGACGTACATGGAACGCTCGGTGAGGCGCTTGGGTATCTCGGCGACCACTGGGACCCCGAGCAGTTCGGTGGCCCGCCGTGGGCCGACTCGTGGAAACGGAGGGCCGAGTTCATCCTGGAACGCCTCTATACGCAGTGGCCGGGTTCCGGTATCCCGATCGCGCTCGAACGGGAGCTGACGCTCGTACGCGACGGAGTCGAATGGAGGGGTAGAGCTGACAGGATCGAGCAGCGAGATGGGCAGCTCGCTGTCATCGACTACAAGACGGGCGCCACCCCGCTCACGTTCGAGGAGGCCGCAGCGTCGCTCCAACTCGGTTTCTACGCGATCGCAACGTCCGATGCCTTTCAACAACACGACGTCGTGGCGGAGATGTGGTACCCGGCCAAGAAGGGTCAGAAGTCGATTCCGGTCAGGAGTCTCGACACCGGGCGGCTCGGAGAGGTAGAGGGTGCGATGCGGGTCGCTGCGGCAGGCATCATGAACGAAGCATGGGTTCCGATCCCCAGCGGTTCCTGCGATCGCTGTGCCGTTCGACTCCTGTGCCCCGAATGGCCGGAGGGCCAGGAGGCGTTCATCCAATGATCCCGACTCCCGAGCAGCAGAGGATCATCGACCATCCCCTCACCCCGCTTCGAGTCGCCGCTGGAGCCGGCACGGGCAAGACGACGACGATCGCCATGCGGCTTGCATCGCTGGTGGTGCGGGATCAAATCGAACCCGAGGCTGCGCTTGGCATCACGTTCACGAACAAGGCCGCTGCGGAGCTGGCGGACCGACTGCGGCACCACTTGCCTGGACTCGCCAAGGAAGGTCGCGAAGTCGAGGTGACCACCTACCACGGCTTCGCACACCACCTCCTCTCCGAGTTCGGTCCGACCATCGGGCTTCCACGGGACGTCACAGTCATCGGGCCCGGCTACCAGCGCCAGCTCCTGTTGGACGCGCTCTCGACGACCCAGACCTCGACATTGGATCTGACGTTTCCCCCGCGGCGCGTCGACGAACTCGCGACGCTCGCCTCACGCCTCGGAGATCACCTGCGCTCCCCCGCCGATGTCCTACAGCTCGACGACACCGATGAGGTGTCGGAGGCCCGACACGACATGGCGAAGGTTCTCGTCACCTACGACATGCTGAAGTCACGGCTCGGTGTGGTCGACTATGCGGATCTCATCCGCATCGCCCATGGAATCGTCTCTGACCCCGCAACAGCCGGTCGCGTTCGCGACCGCTACCGCCTCGTGCTTCTCGACGAGTACCAGGACACGAATCCGGCCCAGAGGGAGCTCCTTCTCTCCCTGTTCAGCGACGGTTTCCCCGTCACGGCCGTCGGAGACCCTGACCAGACGATCTACGAGTGGCGGGGGGCGTCGTTGGAGAACTTCTCGAGTTTCCCGGCCCACTTCGCGATAGGCACCACCCCCGCGCCAACCCTTCATCTTGGTCTGAACCGTCGCTCCGACCGTGCCATCATCGCGGCTGCGAACCTCGTGAAGAGCAGAATCGACGCAGCCGGCTCGATCGAACGACTTGAAGCGAGGGGCGACGCCGACGAGGGACGTGTCAAGCTGGGATGGTTCCATTCGGCGTCGGAAGAGGCCCGCTGGATTGCTGGAGCAGTTCGACGACTCCACGACGAGAACGGGTACCCCTGGAGGGAGATCGCGTTGCTCTTCCGCAAGAACAGCTCGATTCCCCTCGTGCGTCAGGCGCTGGAGGCGCTCGACATCCCCGTCGAGGTGGCAGCCCTGGGCGGACTGCTCCAGGTTCCCGAGGTCGTAGACCTCCACGCGTGGATGCGCATGCTCGCCCGGCCAGACGACACCCCGGCGCTTGCCCGGATCCTCATGGGATCGACCTACCGTCTCGGGCTCGGAGACCTCGCCACCCTCCGCGACGGCGATCGGCCGATGCTGGAAGTGATCGACGATCCCCCGCAGAATCTCTCTGCCGAGATAAACGCTCGCCTATCGGAGTTCCGACGTCGCTATCGCACACTGCTCGCGCTGGCGCAAGGCGTCACGCTCGTGGAACTTGCCAGGCGCATCCTGGACATGACGGGCGCGTGGGCGGAGGTGGAGACGCTGGAGGGGGCACGCCGGCTCTCGACCCGGCTGAACCTGTACCGATTCCTCGACCTGGCCGAGGAGTGGAGCCCGCTCGAAGGACGCCCGTCGCTGGAGGCATTCCTCGGGTATCTCGAGCTCCTCCAGGAGGATCGCGCATCGGAAGAGCTCGACACGGCAACGCTCAGCGGTGAGGATGCCGTCTCGCTGTTGACCGTACATCGTTCGAAGGGCCTGGAGTGGTCGGCCGTGTTCCTCCCTGCCGTCTGCAGAGGCACGTTCCCCTCCTCGCCGCACGGTGGACTCGACGATCCCGAACGGTACCCGAAGTCGATTCCGTTCGACCTTCGCCTCGATGAGGAGCGAGGCGAGCTACGTGCGCGCCACGATGGCCAGGAGTGGAGAACCGCGTACGTCGCCGTCACCAGAGCGAAGCACCTCCTGACCATCACAGGCGCGTACTGGTACACGCTCGGCCAGGCCAAGAAGCGAAGCTCCCTGTTCGAGCTGCTGGCAACCCTGAACGGGGTGGACGTGGTGGCGGAATGCGACGACCCCGGCGACCCACCGACAACACTGCGCGCCACGCTGCACGCTCCGACCCCGGATCCCCTGTTCGGATCGTGGGAAGACGCATTTCCGCGCGCCGACGAGGATCCTGCGTGGCTTCGAGGGCTCGCAGGACATGCCGCAGGTTTTGATGAGGAGCGCCGCCAACTCCAGCTCATCCTCGACGGTCTCCCACATGAACCCGAATCGATACCGGCGGACGACCGGCTCCGGGTATCGGTCTCGAATCTCGTCACTTACGCCACATGCCCCCTGCGCTACTTCTGGACGTCGGTCGATCCTCTTCCGCGGCGCTCGTCGCCGGCAGCTCAGAGGGGGATCGACGTGCACCGGCGTATCGAGCTCCACAACCGCGGTGTGATCTCCCTCACCGACGAGTACGACGTGACCGAGCGCGATGTCGCACGTGGTCCCGACCCCTTTGCCGTGTATCTGGATTCACGATTCGCCACGGAGCAGCCCCTGCTCATCGAAACGCCGTTCGACCTGGTTCTGTCCTCACACGCCACCATCACCGGCCGGATCGATGCGATCTACCGGGCGGGCGACAACGGATGGGAGATCGTGGACTTCAAGAGCGGCAGGGCGTCCGACAATCCGGCCGTGAAGGTGCAGCTGGAGGCGTACGCCCTGGCAGCGAAGGACGTCAACCCGGATGTCGATCTCTCGGTTTCGTTCGCCTATCTGGGTGACGGCCTGGATGTTCGAACGGAGCGTGCGGATGGACCCTGGCTCGAGGCAGCCCGCACCCGCCTCGTCAGCATCACCGAAGCGATTACGGAGGGCCGGTTTCCCCCTTCGCCATCTGCGAGCTGTCGGTGGTGCGACTTCCTGCCCTTCTGTGAGCATGGACGCGAGTACCTCGACGAGCACGACCAGTGAGACCGACCCGCCGACACGATCCGGGTACAGCCCCCAATGACCGTCAGGTGGCGAGCAGTGCGATGAGCGCGAGGGTGGCGGGCACCGTCTGGACGAAGAGGACCCGCCGGCCGACCGTCGCTGCCCCAACCACGCCGGCAAGGATGACGCAACCGAGGAAGAACGCGGCGAATGCGAATCGAAGGTGCTCGGGTCCGATGAGACTCCAGATCAGCCCGCCTGCGAGGAATCCGTTGTACAACCCTTGGTTGGCCGCCATGACCTTCGTCTGTTCGGCGAGTTCCCGAGCGATGCCGAATGCTGCGCGTGTGCGCGGCTTCGTCCACAACACCGTCTCGAGGAGCACGACATAGAGGTGGATGAGGGCGACGAGTGCAATCAGGATGCCGGCAGCGAACGACACCCTGCGATCCTAGCTGGCTCACTTGCCTTGCCCGATGGGTAGGTTGGGGTTCGAGAGGAGCGATATGGCAGTGATCACCGTGTGGAGCGACATGTTCTGCCCCTGGGGATATGTGGCGGGACTGCGTCTCAGGAGGATGAGAGACGAACTCGGCGCCGACGTATCCTTCGATTTCCGGGCCTGGCCCCTCGATGTGGCGTTCCGGCCACAACAGGCGAACAGGGTCCGAGCGGAGATCGTGGCGCTTGCCCAACACGAGCCGAGCGCGTTCACCCTGTACGAAGGGGATCTGCCAACCTCCTCCCTCCTGGCGTCCGAGGCGCAGAAGTGGGGCTACAGCTACGGCGACGAGGTCGGCGAGTACTTCGATCTCGCGATCCGAAGGGCGATGTTCCTCCATACGCGAAACCTGGGGGTGCACTCCGAGCTTCTCGCCGTTGCGAGGACCGAAGGTCTCGACGCCGATGCGCTCGCCGATGCACTGTCGCTGGGCACGTACCGTGCGGACGTGAACTCCGATATCCAGGAGGGACGCGCCCTGCCCGTTGAAGGGAGCCCGACGCTCGTGCTGCCGGACGGCACCGTGTTCTCGAATCCTGGGTTCGAGATCAACCGGGTCCGGGAGATACCCATCATCGTCAGTGACCACCTGTCGACCATCGCAGATCTCATACAGCGGGCCGCCTGGCAGGACTAGCGCGCTGACAGCGTCACTGGACAGGGCGCTAGACGACCCTGCCGTTCTCGACATCGATGACGATGGTGACCGGTCCCTCGTTGTCGAGTGACACGAGCATGCGGGCGCCGAAGGCCCCCTTTTCGACCGCGAGCCCTTCCGCTTCGAGGCGTTCGACCATCGCTTCGAGTATCGGCTCCGCAAGGCTCGGGTCGGCTGCTCGCGTGAACGACGGCCGGTTTCCCCTGCGCACATCGGCACAGAGCGTGAACTGACTGATGACGAGCACCTCGCCATCGATATCCACCACGGATCTGTTCATGCGGCCGAGTTCGTCGGGAAAGACCCGCAACCGGGCGACCTTGCCGGCCATGGCACGTGCGTCGTCCGGACCGTCGCCTTCGGCCACACACGCGAGTACCAGAAGGCCCCGTTCGATCGCCCCCACGTTCACCTCGTCCACCATCACAGATGCACGGCCGACTCTCTGAACCACGGCTCTCACGTGGCCAATGTAGCCCTCAATTGGAGGTCCAATTCGCCGATACCTGCTGACATGGCCGTATCTGTCGACATTCCCGAGCACGTCGTCGTTCGGGGTCTGGGAATTGCCGCGCTCGTCGTGGCCGTCCAGCTACTGGTCGCGGCGCTTCTGTTCGGCAACGGTCAGCTCTTCCTCGCTTCACTTCCTGCATTGATCGTGGGGATCGCCATCCTCGGTGCCACGACATGGCTGCGGGCACCAGCGCCACTGGCCATGATGGCAACCGCCGTTGCGATCGCAGCCGAGGCGGGATTGGTCGACGAGTCACGTGTGCACACCCTCGGCTTCGGAGCGATCATCGTCCTCGGACTCATCGCGGTGATGATGTCCGCACAGCGGTGGATGTCCTACACGGTCGCGTTCGCATCCGTACTGGTCGTTACCAGCGGCTACTGGAATCGCAACAGCACCTCAGCGCATCCGTTCATCGAGGGGTTCGGCCTCGCGATCGTCTTCCTCATGGGAGCGTCGATGGCTGCCTGGGTTCGGATGCGGAAGATGAAGGCAGACGAGCGCTACCGGACGCTCGTGCAGAGGGCGCCGATCTCCATCTGGGAGGAGGATTTCACACATGTGGACAGGTGGCTCGACGGCCTGCGATCCGAGGGGGTGACCGACCTGGCTGCATTCCTCACTTCGGACCTGGTGAGAGACGCCTCCAGACTCATCATCGTCAAAGAAGTGAACCAGGCGTGTGTCGATCTCCTCGAGGCGCACGACAGAGCGGAGTTGGTGGGGCGATTGAGTATGGATAGCGTCAGCGACGACACGATCGAGGCGCTGACCGCACAGATCCTCACCGTTTGGGAGCGACGGGATCATTTGATGACAGAGGTCAAGGGTCAGACGCTGCGCGGCAACCCAATCGAGGGAGTCCTCCACTGGTTTGCCCCGACGATCGACGGCAAGCTCGACCTGTCGAGCGTGGTCGTGTCGGTGACCGACGTGCGCCCCCTGAAAGAGACACAACGCCGACTCGCCCAGCTCATCGACTCCAAGGATCAATTCGTTGCATCGGTCAGCCATGAGCTACGAACTCCCCTCACCAGCGTCGTTGGTTTTTCTGCCGAGCTGAGGGATCACCTCGACAGCTTCTCTCCGACCGATCTGCGCGAGATGCTGGATCTGATCGCCAGCCAGGCCGGTGATGTCGGCAACATCGTCGAGGACCTCCTCGTCGCGGCCAGAGCGGATCTCGGGACCATCTCCCTCAGCCCTGAGAGACTCGACGTGCGTCTGATCATCCGCGAAGTGACGTCGGGCCACCCACCGGACGCCATCGACCTGCCTGACGACGAGCTGTCCGTCATCGTCGATTCGACACGGCTTCGTCAGATCCTCAGAAACCTCCTCACGAACGCCCGACGGTACGGGGGAAGCCACGTAGCGCTCGAGGCCGGAAGAGAGAACTCGCGGGTATGGATCGAGGTACGTGATGATGGTCTCGGCGTGAAGCCGACCGACGAGGGCCGCATCTTCCTTCCCTACGAAACGGCGCACCATCGGGCCGGTGTCACGGCATCTGTCGGACTGGGTCTGGCGGTCGCCCGACAGCTCGCCCATCTGATGCACGGGGAGCTGTCCTACGAGCGTCGGCAGCGGCTAACGATCTTCCGCCTCGACTTCCCGGAAGCCCGCGCCGAGCAGGCACAGCTTCTTTAGACTCGCGACCAATGGAGCGCGCCGAACGCCATGTCTTCCTCATCGATGCATCGAGCATCATCGAACGACGCCTCCTGGAGCGATGGGTGGAGCGCAACCACCCGGACGCCGCCGCCATCCTGTGCATTCCCCCGTCCCGCAAACCGGGAAGACGATGCTCTGATCGTTCCCGTCTAGAGAAGATCCTGGACACCAATCCGATGCTCACACCGATTCGAGTCGCGTGGCTCGCACCGCGCCACAATGGCCGGCGGTCCGTATCGTTCGTCGACCTGTTTCGACTCGTCGACCCTCGCGTTCCCGACCCGCTGCGTCAGCTCGCCATCCTCCGATTCAGTGCCGACCGAACGTGGGTCGTGGTCGGTGAGCCCGCCACCGCATCGACGCTCCGCAACGCCTGGAACGCGAATCCGGATGATGTCGAATTCGTCGATTTCGTCCAGCGTCGGGCCGCGCTCGCACTCGACAGGGCGGATCGACGCTTGAGAGGGAACCGCTACAAGGTCCCTCACTTCGTTCGCCGGGACATCCTGAGCACGCCATCGTTCAGGGAGCATGTGGCGCAGATCGCGATCCAGGAGGGTCGAACGCAGGATGCGACGTTCACGAGAGCGTCGAGGTACCTCAGGGAGATCGCGGCCTCCCACAGCCCCTATCTGATCGATCTCGTCGCCAACGGCATACGGTGGCTGTACCGGCGCGGGTATCGGGCGATCTTGTATTCGTCCGATGAACTCGGGAGCATCCTGACGCTCGGCCAACGCTATCCGCTCGTGTTCCTCCCCTCGCACAAGTCGAATCTCGACCACCTCTCATTGCAGTACGTTCTCTGGGAGAACGACGCCCCCTCCAACCACACCGCGGGCGGAATCAACATGAACTTCTTCCCGATCGGTCCGATCATCCGCCGGACCGGCGTGTTCTTCATTCGCCGGACATTCAAGGACAATCCCCTCTACAAACTGGTTCTCCAGAGCTACCTCGACTACCTGCTGGACAAGCGGTTTCCCCTCGAGTGGTATCTGGAGGGCGGGCGTTCTCGATCCGGCAAGCTCCTTCCCCCCCGCTACGGGATGCTCACCTACGTCGCCGACGCCTATGCGCGTGGCAAGTGCGACGACGTGTACCTCGTTCCCCTGTCGATCATCTACGACCACGTCCAGGACGTCGGATCCTATGCGGCAGAGCAGCGAGGCGAGCAGAAGGAACGGGAGAGCTTCGGGTGGCTGGTACGGAATATCAGAGCCATCGGCCATCGGTTCGGCAATATCCATCTCCGATTCGGCAACCCCGTTTCCATCTCGGACCATGTCGAGCAGGGAGCGCCGGTCGAACCGATCACCGTGCAGAAGCTTGCCTTCGAGGTCAGCACCCGCATCAACGACGTCACTCCGATCACCCCGACGGCCTTGATGACCATTGCGCTTCTGTCGGCAGGCGACAAGGCATCCACGCTCCAGGAAATCCAGGAGGAGTTGCGACAACTGGACCATCTGATCACCGAGAGGAACCTGCCCGTGACCGAGCGAGTCTGGCCGGAGAACAGGGCACAGCTCGAGATGATCCTCAGAAGGCTCGAAGAGCACGACATCGTGACAGGATTCGATGCAGGCCCGGAACCCGTGTACCTGATCGCGCCCGACCAACGACTCACCGCTTCGTACTACGCGAACACGGTGGTGCACTTCTTCGTCAACGCGGCGATCACGGAGCTGTCCTTACTCGCAGCAGCCGACTCCGGCGAAGAGAGCCCCGAGCGTTTCTGGAACTCGGTGATGCAGCTCAGGGATCTCTTGAAATTCGAGTTCTTCTTCACGGACAAGGACGAATTCCGACAGGAGATCTGGAACGAACTCCTCCACAAGGATGGGCGTTGGCCCACGCGGGTCCTGAGAGGCGAAGCACGTCAGCTCCTACGCGAGCTGCATCCACTGACGAGCTACTGGGTGGTGCGACCGTACCTCGAGGCTTACCAGGTGGTGGCCGATGCGCTCGCGACGCACTCGCCGTACGTTCCGATCAACGAACGCAGATTCCTCGCCGAGTGCCTCGCCTTGGGCAAGCAGTACCGGCTGCAACGCCTCATTCATGGTGACGAGTCCGTGTCGCAAGTCCTGTTCGCGTCGGCACTGAAACTCGCGCGCAACCGGGGCCTGCTCGACGTCGACGACCCCGACCTGGACAGCCGTAGAAAGGGGTTTGTGCTCGAGATCCGCGAGGCGCTGGACAGGATCGAGTCGATCGAGGCACTCGCCGGGGGCAGGCGCGCAGGGTTCTAGTGCTCTGTCCGGCAACGTTGGTGATGGGCAGGGCGAGGCAGGGGCGCCGCTGGCAAGGACGCAGACGCACCTGGCGGTGCTTCAAGGACGAGGACGCAGCCACGTGGTGTCATCTGGCCGTCCTGGACGCGCCGACTGGACGGTGCGCTAGCCGTACCTCTTCCATCGTGCCTTCCCCGCCCGTACGCTGCACGTCGTGTTCAGACGTTTCGATCCGGACGCGGCGAGACAGATCGCGGTGCGAATGGAACGTGTCGGAGGTGATGCCACAGCGAGTCTCTCCGCCGCGGTCATGCTCCTCCCAGGGTCCCTGTCCGCCGCTCAGGGTCGAGTCGCCGCAGGCTGGTGGCACGAAGAGGCAACACGAATGCGTGCAAGAGCCGACCTCATCGAGCTTCGCGGTTCGGATCTCATCGCCCTCCAGCACCTCGACGCCGACCTCGCCGAACTGGAGCGCCGGCGGGGTGAGCTGTTGAAGCGGCCTCCGTTCATCCGCTGGCTCGCATCCTGGTTTCCGCCGTTCCGAGAGTCGATGCACGGCATGGATCGAACACTCGACGAATTGGACATCGCCATCGACGACCGGCGGTCGTGGACCGATCGACAGATCCTCGAGTACGAAGGAACGGGCGATGGTCGCATCGTCGAAGTGATCGGCGACCTGCGCTCCGCCCGGAACATCGCGGTGTTGGTCCCGGGCGTTGGCACCGACCTCGACACCTACGAGCGGGTGTTTCATCGGGACGCTCAGAACCTCGCAGACCGGGTCGCCGGCACCGACACCGCCGTGATCGCGTGGCTCGGATACGATCCGCCAGACTCGGTAGTGACGGCGATCGACGAGGGTCCTGCAAGGAACGGCGCCATCTCGCTTGCCTCATTCGTTGCATCTCTGCCTCCGGCACACATCACCGTCGTCGGGCACTCCTACGGTTCCCTGGTCGTCGGTCTCGCCGCCGGCGAAAAGGGCATGGTCGCCGACGAGGTGGTGTTCATCGGAAGCCCAGGAGTCGGTGCCGATGCCGTCTCCGACCTCCGGCTGCCTCCATCATCGACGGTGTGGACCGGTCTCGCACCCCTCGATCCGATCCGGCTCGCCCGGCCGAGGTGTCTCACCGAGCCGGGTGAGTGCCTGTCGACGGCGAACGTCGCGTTCGGTGTCGACCCGCACTCGTCGTCGTTCGGCGCCCGAACATTCGATGCGGGAGATGCTCCGCTCTGGAACGCCCACTCCGCCTATTACACACCCGGGACGACGGCGCTCGACAACATCGCACGAATCGTCGCCGGAGACGACAACGACGTGACCACTCGATAGTCACACTCTCGTCAGTGAACGCCGCAGCAGCCACGTAGCGGCGCCAAGCAGCACGATCGCGTATCCCATGAGCACGGCGAGGTCCGGAACGATGCTCCAGACGCCGTCGTGGAGTTGCACGATCTTCGAGAACGCCTCCAACGCCCACGCGTGCGGAGTGATGTGAGCGACGTGATACATCGTCGGAGCGAAGATCTCGAACACCTGCAGGGGGACCATGCAGCCGCCCAGCGCGGCAAGTCCGAGGCCCAGGAGCACGCCGATCCCCGACGCCTGGGCAACGTTGCGGAACAACGATCCCGTCACCATGGCCGCGCCGGCCCCGACCAGGCAGAATACGACGAGCAGCAGTCCGGTCGCGAGCGGATCACCCCAGTCGACACGAAACAGGATCCAGGTGCCGGCGATGATGAAGAGACCCTGGACCATTGCCACGCCGAAGCGTCCAAGTGCCTCTCCGACGAGAATGGTGCCCATTCGCGTAGGTGTCGCCAGCATCCTGCGACTCACCCCGTACGTTCTCGACTGGATCAGCGCTGCGGATCCTGTCAACGAGGTGAGGAAGATGAAGAGCACGAGTTGCGATTGCGCACCGAGATCGAACCGGCCTCCCTGCGTGAACGAGTACGGCTGTCCAACAGACTGTGTCTCCACATCGATTCGTTCGACGTTCGCCTGTTCCGCTTGGGCTGTCGCGACGGCATCGGAGTACGACGCAACACCTTGGGTACTCGCGAAGCCCGCCGCCCGCAGGACGGCGTTCTGTTGCGCGACCACCCGGTCGATGACCGTCCTCAGCTCGAACTGCTCTTGGAGGTCTCGTGCCGTGAACCCGATCTCCACGTGCTGCTGGACCTGTTCGTCGAAGTCCTCGGGGAGGTCGAGACCACCCTCCAGCTCACCTCGCTCCACGGCGAGAACCATCTTGTCGACGTCGGCATATGGAGTCACCTCGATGCTTCCGTCCGACTCCAACCCGGACACGAGCGACTGCGCAAGGGGACCGTCGCCGGCCACGATGCCCAGCCGCGGCCGGGACAAACCCCCGTATACGGCGCCGAGGACGAGCACCAGCAAGAGCGGGAGGACGAAGACGAAGAAGAACGAGCTGCGATCCCTGACCATCCTGCGGATGTTGGCTCCGGCGATCGCGAGTGCCTTCACTGGTCCACGACCTTTCGTACGACCACCACAGCGAGCGCCGACGAGGCGACACCGATGGCGACGAGTACGAGTGCCGAGGGAACGACCGCCGCGATCTTCCCTGACGCCAAGTCACCAAGACCCTGGATGAACCATGCGTGAGGCGTGAACTTGCTCAAGAACTGCACGACGCCCCCGCCCAACGATATGGGAAAGAACGATCCCCCGAAGATGGCGAGGGCAATCGCAACGATTGCCGTGTAGGTGTTTGCCTGCTCGTCCGTCCTTGCGAAACCCGAGACGACCGCCATGATCCCGACCGCGGCGAAAACCGCCGCCAACACCAGGATCGCGACTCCAACCGGGTTGCCCCAATGCGCGTGCAGAAGCAGCGTCGACGCGACCACCAGCACCGCCATGCTCGCGATGCCCAGGACGTATGAGGCGATGGCCTTTCCACCGAGGATCGACGCCTTGGATATGGGCGCCACCAGCAATCTCGCCAAGGTCCCGTCGCGACGTTCTTCGAGGAGGCCGATCACTCCTTCTTGAGCGACAAAGAACAGGAACATGATCGCCATGCCAACGGTCATCGTCGTCGTGTCGTCGAGGCGTCGCGTCTCGGCCGGAAGGTCTCCGACGGTGATCGGAGAAGGGTACGCGACAGCGTCTGAGACGGTCGAGGGATCGACGACTCCGCCGGACACGACGTAGGTACGCACCTCGAGATTGACGGCCGATACCTCGTCGGCGAAGCCCTCCGCAACCGCGGTCGCGATGGCCGCGCTGGTTGAATTGACCGGGCTTCCGATGACTTCGAGGGTGGTTCTCTGGCCGGCCTGAACGGCATTCGAGAATCCGGGAGGGATCACGAACGCCGCCGACAGCCCGTTGGTGGCATTCAAGGAAGGGTCGCCAGCAGCTTCGACCCTGTTTCGCGCGTCTGCCTCCGAGTCGACGGAGACGATCGTCACACCCGTCTGGCTGTCCGCCAGACCTCCGAGTACCTGGTCCACGAACATCGCCGCGATCTGTCCCCCGTCGTCGTTCACGACACCGAACGTTCCCGAGTAGCTCGAGTTGGAGATCGGGTTGAACACGAAGCTGAAGATCGCGGCAAGGCCGAGCGGGGCGATGATCCCAACGATGTACGCGGATCGGTCGCGAAGACGCCTTCGGAGGTCTTTGCCCGCGATCAGCATCGCGTTTCGCATCAGTCTCTGAGCGCCTTTCCCGTAAGGTGGAGGAACACGTCTTCGAGGTCCGGCTGGTCGATGTCGACGGTCGCAACCGCAACTCCCGCCTGGGTAGCCGCCTCCAGGATCTCGGTGATGACGCCTCCGGCATCTTCCACGACTACCTCGATGCCATCGGAGGTCCTCGCGACCTGCTGCACGGCGCCAAGGTCACCGATACGATCGACGGCGGCGTCCAGGTTCCCGGATGCGGTCACTCGGATGCGGTCATTGCTTCCAACGAGCGCGACGAGCTCCCTGCGGGTCCCTTCGGCAACCAGCCGGCCACCGTCGATGATCCCCACTCTGTCACACAGGCGCTCCGCCTCCTCCATGTAGTGCGTGGTGTAGATGACGGCCATCCCTCTCCTTCCAAGCTGCTCGACGTTCTCGAGGATGGCGTTGCGACTCTGGGGATCGACTCCGACGGTTGGTTCGTCGAGGATCAGGAGGGTGGGCTCGTGGAGCAGCCCGATCCCGATGTTGAGGCGCCGCTTCATGCCACCGGAGTAGCTCTCCACTCGATCGTCGGCACGATCTGAGAGGCCGATGATTTCGAGCACTTCATCGGTTCGGCCGGCGAGCGCGGTCGACGCAAGTCCGTAGAGCTTGCCGAAGAATCGGATGTTCTCTCGCGCGGTCAAGTCCGGGTAGATGGCGATGTCCTGTGGAACGAGCCCGATAGCCGCCTTCGCGGCGACGCTGCGCGTCGTCACCGGGTTTCCGGCAACGATCACGCTCCCCGCATCGGCCGTGAGGAGCCCGGCGATCATCGAGATCGTCGTTGTCTTGCCGGCGCCATTGGGGCCGAGAAGCCCGTACGTCTCGCCCTGGTCGACATGGAAGCTGACGCCGTCGACCGCAACCAGGTCACCGAACGACTTCTTCAAGCCTTCGCAGCGCAGCACGCCATCCATATGACTCCTTCCTGCTCAGCAGCGCCCCATCGCGCCTTCAACAGGAAGCTAGTCCATCGGCTCCGCCGTCGAATGACAGAAGAAATGATGGTGAACGACACTTGCACATCGAGCCTGCCGGGAGGATGCTGGCCGCATGATGTTCAGAGATCGGCGGGATGCCGGTGTCAAGCTCGCATCCGAGTTGCGATCCACACCACCAGCCGTGGTCGTGGGCCTCCCTCGTGGTGGAGTCATCGTTGCCGACGAGGTCGCCAAGGCCCTCGACATGCCACTCGACATCGCGCTCGTGCGGAAGCTCGGAGCGCCAGGCGAACCAGAGCTCGGTATCGGTGCGATCGCCGAGAACGGCGTCGAAGTGCTGAACATCGGGTTGATCGACATGCTCGGGATCAGCCCTGCAGCTCTCGATCGGGAACGCGAGCACCAGCGCCACGAGCTGGAACGCAGAAGCCGCCTCTACCGATCGGGGCGAAAGCCGCTGGAGGTCACGAATCGACGAGCAATCCTGATCGATGACGGCCTCGCGACGGGCGCGACCGCCACGGCGGCCGCACGATCGCTGCGGGCACGAGGAGCATCCGCCCTCATTCTCGCCGTTCCTGTGGGCGCGCCGACTGCAGTCAGAGATCTGAGCGAGGAAGTAGACGAGGTCGTGTGTCTGGAGCAACCAGTGTTGTTCAGGGCGGTGGGCCAATGGTACGAGGACTTCCGGCAGACGACGGATGCGGAAGTGCTCGAGTGCCTCACAAAATGAGCACCCCGACCGACCAAGCATCGGATTGCGCCTCCGGTCTCCGCGCCGCTGCCTTTCGGGGTGCCACACCCGTACCCCCTGCATACCAGGCTCTCGGCGCCGGGACTAGGGTCTTTCGGCCCTACAGACCCGCCACCGAGGCGTCATCGACGCCGGCTTCGATCGTTCGGAGGAGTTCGGCGACCTGAAGTGGCTTCGAGATGATCTCGTTGATCCCCGTCCGACTCATGACGTTGACCAGGCCATCGGTCTTCCTGGAGGCCATCCCGATGATCGGCACGTTCGCTCCGTAGCGACGAATGGTCGAGGCGACCTCTCGGGCGTCGATGTCCGGAAGCTGGACGTCGAGCAGAATCACGTCGAACCGGTGCTCCTCGACCGCCTTGATGGCGTCATATCCCGATTCGGCGATGTCGACCCGATGGCCTCTTCGTTCGAGGAGTCTCCTCGCGACCATCCGGTTGGTGGGACTGTCGTCCACCACGAGCAGGCTCAGGTGGTTCCTCCGCTCCCTCAGCCAGTGCTTCGTGACCAGCATGGACAGATCAACCGGCGAGGGCCCGGTCAACACGGCTCGCATCGCTCCATCGAGTTCGTCTTCGTCGATCGGCATCGTCAGATAGCCGGCGATGTTGTAATCGAGGCATCGTTTGGCGTCCCCTCGCTGTCCGACAGACGTGACGACCAGCATGTGCATCTGTTCGAGATCAGGACGCCGGCGCAACTCGGAGGCGAAGTCGAGCGCATCGCCATCGAGGGTCATGATGGCGA
>Ga0315540_10000599_pt1 | contig 20448 bp, 18 predicted proteins | sample SalMarSW160110MG_FD_203677 | JGI IMG/M metagenome (GOLD analysis project Ga0315540, IMG submission 203677) | Salt marsh sediment microbial communities from the Plum Island Ecosystem LTER, Massachusetts, United States - Salt Marsh Sediment SW1601-10 ...
GTCATCGATTCCATCCAGACCATGTGGACCGACATGGTCGAATCCGCGCCCGGCACCGTGACGCAGGTGCGCGGTTCGGCGCAGGCATTGATCCGCTTTGCCAAACGATCGGGCGCGGCCATCATCTTGGTCGGCCATGTCACCAAGGACGGCCAGATCGCGGGCCCCCGCGTGGTCGAGCACATGGTGGACGCGGTGCTCTCGTTCGAGGGCGAGGGCTCGCACCAGTTCCGCATCCTGCGCGCCGTGAAGAACCGGTTCGGGCCGACCGACGAGATCGGCGTGTTCGAGATGACCGGCGCAGGCCTGCGCGAAGTCGCCAACCCGTCCGAGTTGTTCCTGTCCGAGCGCGATCTCGGCCAGCCGGGCACCGCGGTGTTCGCCGGCATCGAGGGCACCCGGCCATTGCTGGTGGAAATCCAGGCGCTGGTGGCGCCGTCCTCGCTCGGCACGCCGAGGCGTGCGGTGGTCGGCTGGGACCCGAGCCGGCTATCGATGGTGCTGGCGGTGCTGGAGGCCCATTGCGGCGTGCGCCTCGGCGGCCACGACGTCTACCTCAACGTCGCCGGCGGCCTGCGCATTCAGGAACCGGCAGCCGATCTGGCCGCCGCCGCCGCGCTGGTGTCCTCGCTTGCCAATGCGCCGCTGCCGGCGGACGCGGTCTATTTCGGGGAGGTCTCGCTCTCGGGCGCGATACGGCCGGTGGCGCAAGGGCCGGCACGTCTGAAGGAGGCCGCAAAGCTTGGCTTTACCCGAGCGGTCGTTCCCGAAGCGGCGCGCACGGACGCCGGTGAACCGGGCCTGACCGTCCGCGATGTCACAAGTCTTGCCAACCTGGTCGCCGATATCGCGGTACGCGGCAACCATGCCGACAAATGTGGCCGACAAGACGGGTGACGGCATCGTGACGCCCCGCTATACACTGGGCGCGTCGTAACCCCCTCCGGCGGCGGCCGACCGGCGCCCCGCCGCCAGAGCAGAAATGGGCTTAAAATTAAGCACTTAAGGCCGATATTGCCGCCCTCATCCGGAGCGGCCAAAAACGGCGCGGATTCGCCCCGCCGGCATGCCGCCGCGCGCCGGGCAACCTGCGTCTATCCGCAGAGCGCGTGAGTCGCCGATGCCGATAACGTTGCTCGATATCCTGCTCCTGGTGGTCATGCTGATCTCGGGTCTGCTCGCCATGATCCGCGGCTTCATGCGCGAGATCTTGTCGATCGGCGCTTGGATTGTCGCCGCGCTGGTGACGCTTTATGGCTACTCGCGTGTGCTGCCGATCGCGCAAGGCTATTTCAGCAGCAACGTGGTGGCGGCCGCCGCCACCGTCGGCTGTATTTTCCTGCTCACACTGCTGGTCGTCTCGGTCATTACCGTGCGCATCTCCGACATGATTCTCGACAGCCGGGTCGGCGCGCTCGACCGCACACTCGGCTTCCTGTTCGGGCTCGGCCGCGGCCTCATCATCGTCGTGGTCGCCTTCCTGTTTTTCGCCTGGCTGGTGCCCGACCGCAGCCAGCCGGAATGGGTGCGCGACGCCAAATCGAAAGTGGTCTTACAAAGCACGGGACAATGGCTTATCTCCATGTTGCCGGACGATCCCGAAAAGACCATCTTGCAGAAGTTCAAGAAGCGTAAGCCGGAAGATCAGGAGCCGCCGGATAGCGGGACCGACCAGCGCACCGATTTGCAAGCGCCAAACGGAACACGATAGGCATGCAGCAACTTGAGCTAGACCTCGTGCAGACGGCTGAGGCGGAATTCGATCCGGACGCCGACCGGCTACGCGAGGAGTGCGGCGTGTTCGGCATCTTCAACCATCCGGACGCGGCCGCCATCACCGCGCTCGGCTTGCACGCGCTCCAGCACCGTGGCCAGGAAGCCGCCGGCATCGTCAGTTTCGACGGCAAGCGCTTCCACTCCGAGCGCCGCCTCGGGCTGGTCGGCGACACCTTCTCCCGGCGCGAGGTCATCGACCGGCTGCCCGGCACCGCGGCCATCGGCCACGTGCGCTATTCGACCACCGGCGAGACCATCATTCGCAACGTGCAGCCGCTGTTCGCCGAGCTCGAAGGCGGCGGCTTTGCCATCGGCCACAACGGCAATCTCACCAACGGCATCGCGCTGCGTCGCAATCTGGTGCACGAAGGCGCCATGATGCAGTCGACCACCGACACCGAGGTGATCCTGCATCTGGTGGCGCGGGCGCGCCGCAACCGCTTCGTCGACCGCTTCATCGAAGGCCTGCGCCAGCTTGAGGGCGCCTATGCCTTCGTCGGCCTCACCAACAAGAAGCTGGTAGGCGCGCGCGATCCGCTCGGCATCCGCCCGCTGGTGATCGGCAAGCTCGACGGCTGCCCGATCCTGGCGTCGGAAACCTGCGCGCTCGACATCATCGGCGCGCAATATGTGCGCGACGTTGAAAACGGCGAGGTGGTGATCTTCGACGAGGATGGCGCGCAGTCGCACAAGCCATTTCCGCCGATGCAGGCGCGGCCGTGCATCTTCGAATACATCTATTTCTCGCGGCCCGATTCCATTATCGGCGGCCGTAACGTCTACGACGTGCGCAAGAACATGGGCGCGGAGCTCGCGCGCGAAGCGCCCGCGAATGTCGATGTGATCGTGCCGGTGCCGGATTCCGGCGTGCCGGCAGCCATCGGCTTCGCGCAAGAAGCGGGCATTCCCTACGAGCTCGGCATCATCCGCAATCATTATGTCGGGCGCACCTTCATTCAGCCCACGCAAGCCATCCGCGACCAGGGCGTGCGGCTCAAGCACTCCGCCAACCGCGCGGTGGCGGAGGGAAAGCGCATCGTGCTGGTCGATGATTCGATCGTGCGCGGCACCACCTCGCGCAAGATCGTGCAGATGATGCGCGACGCCGGCGCGACCGAGGTGCATTTCCGCATCGCTTCGCCGCCGATTACGCATCCGGACTATTACGGCATCGACACGCCTGAGCGCGACAAGCTGCTGGCCGCCACTCACGATCTGGAAGGCATGCGGCAGTTCATCGGCGCCGACTCGCTGGCCTTCCTCTCGGTCGACGGCATCTACCGCGCCATGGGCTTGCCGGGCCGCGACGCAGCGCGCCCGCAATTCACCGACCACTGCTTCACCGGCGACTATCCGACGCCGCTCACCGACCTCGGCGCACAGGAAGCAAGCCCGCGGCAATTGTCGCTGTTGGCGGAAGCGATCTAATCCGCCCCAGTTGGCGTATGCCGATGTCCAAACCCCTCGCCGACCACATCGCGCTGGTCGCCGGCGTCGCGCGCGCCATCGTGGTGGCGGCGCTGCTGGTCGTTGTTCTCGGCGTCTCGTGTCCCGCCAACGCGCAGCGTCACCTCCGCGGCGCTTGGGGAACGCCTTGGACGCTGGTGCCGTCGGTCGCGGTGCTGGTGCAGGGAAACGACAGCCGCGTGGCGCTGGTCCGGGAGGCCGTCGCCTTCTGGAATCAAACCTTCGCCGAAATCGGCAGCCCGTTCCGGCTGGGCGCCGTCAGCACCGTCAGTGGAGCCATTTCCGCTGCGGAGCTTGCGGCGGCGGCCCCGAAGGCGCTGAAGAGGAACTGGTCGGCCAAGCTTCCGGTCGACGTCAGCCGCTGGCACGGCAACATCATCGTCGCGCTGTCGGACGGCAGGTTCTTGTCGTTTGCCGCCCGCTGGCCGAAGCAAAAACAGGCCCTGGTCGCAATGCGCAGCGCGCACGTCTTTCCACTCACGCTGCCCAACGTCGCGCGCAACGTCGTCGCGCACGAGCTCGGCCATGCCATCGGTCTCGGCCACAACAGTGATCCGAGCAAGCTGATGTGCGGGCGACCGGCGCCTTGCCGCCCCGCTCTCTTTGCTTCAAAAGTCGCCCGTTATTTCCCGCTCACGCCCGGCGAGAAAGCCGAACTCAAACGGATGTACCCGGCCGATTGGAAGAGCCAGTGAACACACCGCCCCGCCCGCTTGCCGATCGTATCGCGCTGGTCACCGGTGCATCGCGCGGTATTGGGGCGGCGGTGGCGCTGCAACTGGCCCAAGCGGGCGCGCATATCGTGGCCGTCGCGCGCACGGTGGGCGGGTTGGAAGACCTCGACGACAAGATCAAGGAAGCCGGCGGCACGGCGACGCTGGTGCCGCTCGACGTCACCGACCGGGATGGCATCGCGCGGCTGGCGCTGGCGCTCAACGAGCGCTACGGCCGCCTCGACGTGCTGATCGGCAATGCCGGCGTGCTGCCGACGCCCTCGCCGCTCGGCCATATCGAGCCGAAGGAATGGGACAATGCGCTTGCCGTCAACGTCACCGCCAATTGGCAGTTGATCCGCTGCATGGACCCGCTGCTGCAGCGCGCGGATGCCGGGCGCGCGGTATTCATCAGCTCCGGTGTCGCCCATCGCGACCGCGCCTATTGGGGACCCTATGCCGTCTCCAAGGCGGCGCTGGAAGTGCTGGTGCGCACCTATGCGGCGGAGAACGAGACCACCAAGGTGCGCGCCAATCTGTTCGCGCCGGGGCCGACGCGCACGCGTATGTATTTGTCCGCGTTTCCCGGCATCGATCGGGCGACGCTGCCGACACCGGAACAGGTGGCGAAGGCGATCCTGCCGTTGTGCACACCGGAGTGCGCAGAAAGCGGAAAGATCTACGATTTCCGCCAAAGCAAGTTTCTGCAGTTCAGGGCGCCTGCGTGACAGCCGGCCGCCGGCGCCGAGCCGGCCTTACTGACAATAAGTGTGATCGATATGACAGGTGCGCCACGGCGCGTTTTCTGCGCAATAGCGTCGCGCGAAGCGTGCCGCTTGCTGGCTGGTATCGGCAGCGCCCGTCCCGACCCAAAATCCATTAAAGTTTGACGTGGCGAGCGCAACACAGCGCGCCCGGCTCGTCATGACGACGAAGCAGCGGCGGCTTCCGCAATAGCCCAGGGCGTAGTCCTCCGCTTGGGCCCGCGAATGCGCTCGCCCGTGGCCGAACTTTCCATGGCCATCGACAGCGTACGCGGTCCAATCCGCTCGGCTCGGTGTGGCCGCCAAAGCAGAAACGGCAACACCCAAAGCGACAACGGCAGCGCAACGCAGTGTTTTGTGCATTGGTCCTCCTCCCGCGCCCCGGCAGAGACCGTATCCGAAGGTGCGCAATGCGTGAAGGTAATTGTCGTTGACGAGCTGCGCGTTGAGCGTTCGCGCCTTCGATGCACTATCTCCGCTTCTTCGCCCGCCCCTTGAACGGGTTGGCCTTCTCGCGCAGCGTCAGGCGGATCGGCGTGCCGGGCAGGTTGAAGGTTTCGCGCAGCGAATTCACCAAATAACGCTTGTAGGCGTCGGGCACGGCGTCGGCACGGGTGCAGAACAGGACGAAGCTGGGTGGCCGCGTCTTGGCTTGCGTAATGTAATTGAGCTTGAGCCGGCGCCCGGACACCGCCGGCGGCGGATGCGCGGCGAGCGCTTCCTCGAACCAGCGATTGAGCGCGCTGGTCGGAACGCGCCGGTTCCAGACGTCATAGGCGTCGACGATTGCCTGCATCAGCCGGTCGAGCCCCTCGCCGGTCTGGCCCGACACCGCCACCAGCGGCACACCCGGCAGCTGCCGCAGCTTGTCCTCGGCCTGCGCGCGCAGCTTGGAAATGGCGCCAACTTTCTTATCCTGCAAATCCCATTTGCTGACCGCCAGCACCAGCGCGCGGCCTTCCTGCTCCACCAGGTCGGCGATGCGCTGGTCTTGTTCCTCGAAAGCGTGTTCGACGTCGATCAGCTCCACCACCACCTCGGCAAAACGCACGGCGTTGAGCGCATCGGCCACCGACAGCTTCTCCAACTTCTCGGCGACGCGCGAGCGCCGGCGCAGGCCCGCGGTGTCGTAGAGGCGGAATGGCCGGTCCTGCCAGGAAAGTTCGACCGCGATGGAGTCGCGGGTGATGCCGGCCTCGGGCCCGGTGAGCAAACGCTCCTCGCCGATCAGCCGATTGATCAGCGTAGACTTGCCGGCATTGGGCCGCCCGACAATGGCGACACGGATCGGATGGCTCTCGGACGGAGCCGCTTCTTCCGCCGGCACAGCAGTCGCCTCAGGGAGCGCTTCGCGCAGGGCGTCGTAGAGATCGGCCATGCCTTCATTGTGCTCAGCGGAAAGCGGGATCGGCTCGCCGAGGCCGAGCGCATAAGACTCCAGGCGGCCCGCCTCGCCGGCAGTTCCCTCCATTTTGTTGGCAATGAGCACGGTCGGCTTGCCGGCCTTGCGCACGACGTCAGCGAAGGCGCGATCGATGGGCGTCGGTCCGGCGCGGGCGTCGATCATGAAGAAGATCGCATCGGCCCGGGAAATCGCGGTCTCGGTCTGCGCTCGCATGCGGCCGGAGAGGCTTTCGGGCGCGGCCTCGTCGAGGCCGGCGGTGTCGACCGCGGTGAAACGCAGATCGCCGAGCCGCGCCTCGCCTTCGCGGCGGTCGCGCGTTACGCCGGGCATGTCGTCGACCAGCGCCAGCCGCCGGCCGACCAGCCGGTTGAACAGCGTCGATTTGCCGACATTGGGCCGGCCGACGATGGCGACGATAAAGGTCATGGACGGCGATCCGTCCCGCACCAAGCGGGCGACGCTCTCTTAGCCCGGCTGGGCCGTCAGCGCGAGAAGGTGCCCGGCGGCGGCGTCGACGGCCAAGGCGCGGTTTGCTGCTGTGACGGCGTCGTCGTCGGCCAGCCGGCCTGGTTCGCCTGCGACTGGGTCTGCGCCGGCCAGGGTGCCTGCTGTTGCGGCTGGCTCGCCGCCGGCGGCGCGGGCGCCGGTGCTGCGGCGGTGGCCGCCGGTTTCGGCTTCGGCTTGGTTTTGCGCTTCACGGTGCGCTTGGGCTTGGGTTTCGGCTTGGGCTTTTCAGCAGACTGAACGGCGGCCGTCTTCTGGTCCGCTGCGCCGGCGGCCGCGCCCGCCCCGGCAGCCGGTTGGGTCAGCGCGCTGTCGTTTTGCTGCTGCTGTTGCTGCTCCACATAGCTCTTCTGGTATTCCTTTGGAATTCCTTGGCTGACGCCCGGCACCCCTTCGGGGAACACCGGCTTGCGGACGCCCGGCAGCGGTTTTTTCTGGCTGAGGCCGAGGAAGTCGAGCTTGTCGAAGTCTATGTTCTCGCATCCGGCGAGGACGGGCGCGAGCGCGCTGAGCGCTGCCAGCAGCACGATTCGGGAAAGGCGGCGCATGGCTGATCCTCAGCTCTTGCCGCTCGCGGCAATCAGCGCCGAGAGCACTTCGGCGCGGGCGCGGGCACCCGGCGGCGTCTCGGCATCGGTGGCCATCATGTCGATATAGTGGCGCGCCGCCGTGAAATCGTGATTGTGCCACGCCGACAGCGCCAGCAATTCACGCGCGCTGGCGCGGAAGCTGCGGCCCGGCGCTGCCAGCGGATCGAGACGCTTTTTCATTTCCGACAGCGGCGCGCTGTCCACCAGAAGCATGCCGGCGCGTAGGCCGGCCAGATCCTGCAAGGTCGTGCTGAGCGAGGAGTCACCGGCGATCTCGTCATAGGCCTTGACCGCATCGGCGGGCTTGGTCGCTGTCAGTTCGGCGGCGGCGCGCAACCGCGCCAGCACGCGATAGCCGGCAGGTGCCTCGGCGGCGATGTTGGCGAAAGCGGCTTCGGCCTCGGGATGCTTGCCCTGCTCGCTCAGCGTTAGGGCTGCCTCGAACTTGGCGCCGGCGGCGGCCGCTTGCTTGGCGATCCACCACTCGTAGCCGCGCCAGCCGCCGATGGCGGCGACGATGAGCACGGCAAGCGCGATGATGTGGACGCTGTAGCGGTCCCACAGCTTCTGCAGCCGTTCGCGCCGGACTTCCTCATCTACTTCGTGAAAAATATCGGCCAAGACCAGCTCCCCACCCGCCTGATGGCCCGCCCGGGCCGGTCGCCGCGTAACCTAACGATGTGGCGGACGCAAGGCAAAGCTGGCCCGGCAATCGTTAAGAATCAGGCGTTTAGCCCTTTTTGCCCTTCATCGGATAGACATGCTCGGGGCCCGGGAAGCTGCGTGCGCGCACCTCGGCCGCATAGCCGGCGATGGCCTTTTCGATGCCGGGGCCGAGGTCGCCGAAGCGTTTGACGAATTTCGGCACCCGTGGGCTCAGGCCCAGCATGTCCTCCATCACCAGCACCTGCCCGTCGCAGGCCACGCTCGCCCCGATGCCGATGGTCGGGATCGGCACCTCGGCGGTGATCTTGCGCGCCAGTGGCTCGGCCACCGCCTCGATCACCATGGAGAACGCGCCGGCCTTCGCCACCGCCATCGCATCCGCCTCGAAGCGCGCCCAATCGGTCTCTTCGCGCCCCTGCGCGCGGAACGAGCCGATCACATTGATCGCCTGCGGCGTCAGTCCGACATGCGCCATCACCGGCACGCCGCGCTCGACCAGGAAGGCGATGGTTTCCGCCATGCGGGTGCCGCCTTCCACCTTGATGGCGCCGCAGCCGGTCTCCTTGAGCACGCGCGCCGCGTTCATGAAGGCCTGTTCTTTCGACGCCTCGTAGGAGCCGAACGGCATGTCGACCACCACCAGCGCGCGCTTCGAGCCGCGCATGACCGCGCGGCCTTGCAGGATCATCATGTCGAGGGTGACCGGGACGGTGGTCTCCAGCCCGTGCATCACCATGCCGAGCGAGTCGCCGACCAGGATGACGTCGCAATGCTTGTCGGCGATGGCCGCGGTATGGGCGTGATAGGAGGTGAGGCAGACGATCGGCTCAGCCCATTTGCGCGCGCGGATGTCGGGCGCGGTAAGCCGCCGAATTTCGTTTTGTACGGACATAAGTTTACTTTCGTTTGCGCATGATCTTATCCGAAAACCGGTTCCCACCTTTCGGGATCGTGCGCTACCTTCCAAACACCGGCACGCCGATGACGTAAGGGTGGAAGTAATAACCGAGCGCGAGGAAAATCGCGACGCCGACCACCACGACGATAATGTCATTGGTCCAACCGGCGGGCGCGCTGGTGGCGCCGAGATCGCCGCGCCGCTTGGCGGCGATGCGGGCATAGACGCCCCAGGCCAGGAACGAACCGAACAGCAGCATCGAGCCAAGGTCGCCGTTAGACAGCAGATGCGCCAAGGCCCAGGTCTTGATGCTGGCCAGCATCGGATGATGCAGCCACGCCTTGATGTGGGTCGGCACGAAGGCCGTGGTAATGAAAATGACCGACAACAGCATCAGGCCGACGGTGATGCGGCGCATGAACGCCGGCGGCGACCAGATCTGTATCCATTCGTGTGTGCGGTATTCGCCGTAGCCCCAGATGACGAGCAAAAGCCCAACGATGGCGACAACCGAGAACAGCGCGCGGTAGCCGTTCTGCCCCAGCTGTGCCATCAGGCGCGCGCGCGCATCGCGGAACGTCACGAAAACATGAGCGCCGAGCAGGACAACCAGCCCGATAATGAGGATCAACAATCCCATTGGATACTCCCGGCAGGCGGGCGCAGTAGAGGGGATGGCTCGCCGTTAGGCAAGAGCAGGTCTATGCCGCGACTGCATCCCTGTTCTTCACGTCCTTGATATCGGTGAAAGCGATGCCCGGGGCGCGCTCAGCCGTATAGTCGAGGATGAACTGGTTGCGCGCCATGAACACGCGGTCACCGTCGAGGTCCTCGGCAACGCTGGAATAATTGGTCTGCACGAAGTCCTCGAGTTTTTTCGCATCGTCGCAGGAAATCCAGCGCGCCAGCTGGAATTCGGGTTGATCGAAGCCGATGTCGAGGCCGTATTCGTCGGCGAGCCGCATCTTCAGCACGTCGAGCTGCAAGGGGCCGACCACGCCGACCAGCGCCGGTGCGCCGTCGAGCGGGCGGAACACCTGCACCACGCCCTCCTCCGCCATCTGCTGCAGCGCCTCTTTCAGCTTCTTCGCCTTCATCGGATCGCCGAGCTTCACGCGGCGCAGAATTTCCGGCGCGAAATTCGGCACCCCGAGAAATGCGATGTCCTCGCCCTCGGTCAGCGTGTCGCCGATGCGCAGCGTACCGTGGTTGGGTATGCCGACCACGTCGCCGGCAAAGGCCTCGTCGGCGAGCGCGCGGTCCTGCGCGAAGAAGAATTGCGGCGCCGACAGCGTGATCGGCTTGCCGGTGCGCGCGAGCCTCGCCCTCATGCCGCGCCTGAGCTTACCCGAGCACAGCCGCGCGAACGCGATGCGGTCGCGGTGATTGGGGTCCATGTTGGCCTGGATCTTGAAAACGAAGGCGGTCATGCCGTTCTCGTGCGCGTCGATAGTGCGCGCATTGGCGGCCTGTGCGCGCGGCGCCGGTGCGAAAGCAGCGAGTGCGTCGAGCAGGTCCTTGACGCCGAAATTCTTCAGCGCCGAGCCGAAGAACACTGGGGTCAGATGGCCCTCGCGGAACGACTTGAAGTCGAACGGCCGGCAGGCTTCCTTCACCAGCGCCAGTTCTTCAGCGACGGCGCTGACGTCAAGCATGGAATTTTTTGCCGCGAGCGCGGCGAGATCGAGCGGTTGGCGCTCTACGGTCTTGCCGTCCTCGCCGACCAGCCGCATCTCACCGGTGGCAATGTCGTAGGTGCCGGCAAAATCGCGGCCGCGCCCAATCGGCCAGGTCATCGGCGCGGTGTCGAGCGCCAGCGTCTTCTCGATCTCGTCGAGCAGTTCGAAAGGATCGCGGCTCTCGCGATCCATCTTGTTGATGAAGGTGACGATTGGAATGTCGCGCAGCCGGCAGACTTCGAACAACTTGCGGGTGCGCGCCTCGATGCCTTTGGCGGCGTCGATCACCATGACCGCGCTGTCGACCGCGGTGAGCGTGCGGTAGGTATCCTCGGAGAAGTCCTCGTGGCCCGGCGTATCGAGCAGGTTGAACACGCGCCCATCGTAATCGAAGGTCATCACCGAGGTGACCACCGAGATGCCGCGCTCGCGCTCGATCGCCATCCAGTCCGAACGGGTCGAGCGGCGGTCGCGCTTGGCCTTGACCTGGCCGGCAAGGTTGATGGCGCCGCCGAACAGCAGGAGTTTCTCGGTCAGCGTGGTCTTGCCGGCGTCCGGGTGCGAAATGATCGCAAAGGTGCGCCGGCGCTCGACCTCGGCGGCGAGCGGCGTTTGCGGGATCGAATCGGAAACGGCCAGCGGCTTGTTCATGGGCCGCATGTGGCAGGGAAAGCCCCGCGGATCAAGGGGCGGCGAAGCCGGCTGCGTGGGATACTAAGCCTGCTCGGTGGCGGGCGCCGGCATGGCGTGCCCGCGGCGGTAGGATTCCCGCAAGGCAAAGGTGAGGATCGCCAGCGTCACCCACAGCCGCACCGAGGCAAAGCCGAACACGAAAAGGACAAATACAAAAGTCCGCATCAGTTGCGGAGGCCCCGGCACGTGCCAGAACGCGTAGACGACAACGCGCATCATGCCTTGTACGACGCTCAAGCCGACATGCGCGGCCGCAACCGCCACGATCGCAGGCAGCATGCAGGATGCGCGCTGCCAAAGCTCCCGGAGCGCCGTGGGGAGAGTCGCGTCGCCGCCGCCCTCGGCCCTCAGCACCATCAACAGCATAACCGCCGCCAGAAACGCACTCCACGCCATTCCGATTACGGCGTGTTGATCGAACGCAATTCCATCTACGCCAAGCATCAAGTTCTGCGCCGTCCAACGCGCACCCGTGGCGGCCACCGCCATGCAGACCGCTAGCGTCATCAGAATGATTGGAACCAACACCTTGCGCGCCAGCAGCAGTTGCTGCGTAAAGCTGAGCCGGCCGAGGCCGGTCTTGCCATCCGTCAATTCGATCATGCGGCGGGCGGCCAGCAGAAATGCCAGGAAAATTGCGATGTCCGAGCAAACCGCCGCCAACAAGCCGACCAAGCCGTGCACCACGACCGCGATGATGCGCATGGCGGACGCCAACATCAGCCACGGTACCGCTTCCATCAGCCGGAACGGTCCGTAGGAAAGGGTCGGCAGATGGACCGGCGCGGCGGCCAGGGCTACGGCTTTCGGCATGGCCGCAATTTTATTTGGCCAGCGTCAACAAACCGTTGATCCGCAGCCAGCAGAATGCCGGCATATCAATCGACTGACTTCAGAGCATTTCCGGCCGGAACAGCCGGCGCAGGTCGAGCGCGCGGCCGGACACCATGAATTGGCCGCCGCCGCGGTAATGGATGGTCTTGGGATATTTCGGCACACGCGGTACATGCGCCTTGACCACCTCGAAGATGAAAAAGTTGTATTTGCCGACCATCAGCCCATCGGCCAGCTTGCATTCCAGGCTGGCATAGCACTCCGCGATCAATGGCGCGCCAACATGCTCGGCGGGTGCGTCGGTCAACTTGAATTTCTTGAACTTGTCGGTCTCTCTGCCCGAGCAGTTGCCGATCCTGGCCACGATGCGCGCGAGATCCGCTGTCGGAACATTGATCACGCATTCCTTGCTGCGGCTGACGAGTTCGTAGCTGTGATTGCCGCTGGAGATGACACAACCGACCAGCGAAGGCACGAACTCCATGACTGTATGCCAGCCCATGGTCATGATATTGCGTTCGCCCTTGTAGGCCGACGAAACCAGCACGACTGGCCCCGGCTCAAGAAAGCGCCGGATATCGCCGACCGGAAAATCCATTTTCTTGTAACGCTTCATTTCTGCCCCCATTGACGCCTCGCGGTATCAATCTTTCGAAAACTTATGCTGCGGGCCCCTCACCGGAATACCACTACGCAGAAACACGTAACCATACCGGCGGCCTTTTCACTATCCGCGCAAGCAAACCGAAAGCTTTGCATTTTAACATTATCCGCATGGCTCGACGCGTTTCGCCGAACCGCCGCGACGCTAAGAGGCAAAAATGTTTCGTCTGCTCCGCCGTATCATTATCGCCGTGCTTGCGCTGCTGCCGGCCATGGCCGCCGCCGAGCCGATCAAGCTCAAGCTGGCGTTCTTCACCTCCGATCGCACGCATCTCTATCGCGCCGCAGTCAAGCAGTTCGTCGACGCCGTAAACGCGGAAGGCAAGGGCCGGGTCGAAATCGAGGTCCACCTCAGCGGTTCACTCGGCCAATATCCGATACAGCAATCAAAGCTCCTGCGCGACGGAACCGCCGACATCGCCTACATCGTCCAGCCCTATGAACGCTCGGAATTCCCCGACAGCGCCGTCGTCGAACTTCCCGGCTTATACAAGGACGGACGCGAGTGCACGCTTGTTTTCTCTCATCTCGTTGCGACCGGTCTCATGCGCGGCTTCAGCAAATATTTTGTAATCGGGGCATTCGCCAGCGAACCAGAAAGCATTCATTTCCGCCCACCCGTTGGCTCGCTTGCAGACCTTAAGGGCAAACGTATCCGCGCCAACAACGACACAGAGATCGCGATTCTCAAGAAACTTGGCGCCACCCCCGCCTTTGTCCCCATCAATGAAACGGCGCTCGCCATCAGCAGCGGCAAAATCGACGGCGCCGCCGTGCCGCCAGTCCCGATGATCGAGTTCGGCATCGGCCGGGTGGCGCCGCACCATTATATGCTTGGGACCAGCTGCGTGCCGTTGTCATTGCTCATGACCGAGAAACGGTTCAACAGCCTGCCCGTCGACGTCCAAGCCATCATCCGTAAGTACAGCGGCACATGGCTCCTGGAGAACTACAATCGAATCAATGAAACGTCGACTGCGTTGATTATGACGCAGCTAGAAGCAGATCCTCGCAGAACCGTTGTGTTCCCATCGAAAGCGGATCTGAAAACAGCGGACGCGGTCTTCAAATCCATTGTCGACTCCTATTCGGCGGAAAACGCTCACAACGCCGCACTTGTTAATGCCGCCTGCGCGGTAGTTGCGAAGATACGTGGCGGCGAATGAACTTGTCATGGCTTTTCTCGCAGACATATCGTTCCGCCGCGCCTTGGGCCTTCTCGTGCTGGCGCTCGGCATTCTGCTTGGCGGAACGTGGCTGACTGCAAAAGTCCTCACCGACCATCTCTTGAACAGCGACGCCGAGGAGACCGCGTTCGAATGGGCCGGCTACCTTGTGGGCAACGTCCCCGACCTTGCGCAGATTGCATCCGGCGAACAACCCTCAACCGTAAGCATGGCTTTTTTCGAAGCGACCCGCAAAGCGGGCCAAGTTTACCGCTATGTGATCTTCAACAAGGAGGGTTATTCTCAGCTGGTTTCCGACCGCACGCGTATTGCGCCGGTCGATATTTCGGAATTCAGCGCGCAGGCAGCCCTTGCCGCCAAATCCAGAGAGCCTGTCGTCGACGCAAACCGCGGTCGTGACAACAATCAGCCAAAATATTTTGCCGAAGCTTTCGTGCCCGTCATCATCAACGGTCAAGCAGTCGCCACCGTTGCCGCGTTCGTCGATCAAACGGCGCAGCGCAACCGGTTTTATTACGATTTCCTGCTGGCGTCTGTCGCGCTTTGCGCTTTGACCGGGCTATCCTTCGGCGTCCCAGCCATCGCCTGGTACCGGCGTACGCGCGAGAAGCAACAAGCCGACCGGCGCATCCAGTTCCTCGCCCACCATGACGTACTGACGGGGCTACCCAATCGGGCGCGCCTGATCGAACGGCTGGACACCGCGCTCGCGGTGCTGCCGTCGACCGGCGGCATGATTGCGGTGCATTTTGTCGATATCGATCATTTCAAGCAGGTCAACGACACGCTGGGCCATGACGGCGGCGATTTTCTGCTGAGCAGCATCGGCAAACGGCTGAACGCCGTGACGCGAATCGAGGATATGGTGGCGCGACTCGGAGGTGACGAATTCGTCGTCGTTCAAACGGGACTAACCGACAAGGCGCAGGCCGAGGCGTTTGCGCAGCGCATCGGGTCGGTCTTGGGCGTACCGATGCATTTCAAAGAACAGGAAATTTGCCCAACCTTTACGATCGGCGTCGCGCTCGCCCCGGTCGACGGCTCCACGCCCGAGCGCATGCTCAAGTGCGCTGATTTGGCGCTCTACGCCGGCAAGACGGCCGGCCGTGACTGTATCCGCTTCTTCGCGCCGGAAATGGACGAAGCCTTGCAAAAGCGCCTCGCGCTCGAAAAAATCATCCGCGACGCGGTCGCGCACGACGGCTTCATCCTGAATTACCAGCCCGTATTCGAGATGAACGGCAAACATCTGGTCGGCTTCGAGGCCTTGGCGCGGCTGCCGGCGCCGGACGGCACCATCATTCAGCCTGCGACATTCATTCCGGTCGCCGAGGAAATACGGCTGATCGACAAGCTCGGCGCCTGGGTGCTGCGCGAGGCCTGCCGCACGGCAACCTCCTGGCCGGAGCATCTAACCGTGGCGGTGAACCTGTCACCGGTGCAGTTCGAATCCGGCAGCATTAAGGATGCCGTCACCGAAGCCTTGCAGAGCTCCGGCCTCAAGCCGCACCGGCTCGAGCTGGAGATCACCGAGACACTACTGCTCGGCAACACCGAAGCCACCATGGCTACGCTTAAGAAGCTCAAGGACATGGGTGTGTCGATCGTCATGGACGATTTCGGCACCGGCTATTCGAGCCTGAGCTATCTTTGGAAGTTCCCCTTCGACAAGATCAAGATTGACCGCAGCTTCATGGAGGGCTTCGAGAAATCGGGCCACGACGTGGAGACGGTGGTCAAGACCATCATCGCGCTCGGGCGCGAGATGAACATGCGGGTGACGGTCGAGGGCGTCGAGACGTCCGACCAGGTCGACTTCCTCTACGACGCCGACGCCGACCAGGTGCAGGGCTTCTATTTCGGCAAGCCGGTGCCGGCCTCCGAAATCAGCGCCGACGTGCTCAAGGATTTCCGCAAGACAGTTGTCGCGGGCGAACCGCTCGATGTCAAATTGCGCGTAAAAGCGTCGGCGAAAGGCTGAGCGGAGCGGCGGAGTTGCTCAACGCCGCGCGGCGAAGACGTCGCCGTATTGCTCCGGCTTGAATCCGACCAGCAGCTTGCCGCCGCCCAATTCGAGCACCGGTCGCTTGATCATCGAGGGCTGCTTGAGCATCAACGCGATGGCCTTCTTCTCGGTGAGCCCGCTCTTGTCCTTGTCGGGCAGCTTGCGGAAAGTCATCCCGGCGCGGTTGAGCAGCGTTTCCCAGCCGGCTTTCTTGGCCCAGCCTTCGAGCCTGTCGCGTTCGATGCCGGCACTCTTATAGTCGTGGAACGCGTAGGCGATGCCGCGCTTGTCGAGCCAGGCGCGCGCTTTCTTCATGGTGTCGCAGTTCTTGATGCCGTAGATGACGACGTCCACGGGACTACTCCCACTCAATCGTCCCCGGCGGCTTGCTGGTCACGTCGTAGACGACGCGGTTGACGCCCTTGACCTCGTTGATGATGCGGGTCGCCACCATCGCCAAAAAATTCATGTCGAATTGATAAAAGTCGGCGGTCATGCCGTCGGTCGAGGTCACCGCGCGCAGGCCCACCACATATTCATAGGTGCGGTAGTCGCCCATGACGCCGACGGTCTTGACGGGCAGCAGCACAGCGAAGGCCTGCCAGATGTCGTCGTATTGGCCGGTGCGGCGGATTTCCTCGATGAAGATCTCGTCGGCGTAGCGCAGGATGTCGAGCTTGTCCTTCGTAACCGGGCCCGGGCAGCGGATGGCAAGCCCCGGCCCGGGAAACGGATGACGCCCGACAAAAGCTTCCGGCAGGCCGAGCTCGCGGCCAAGCGCACGCACCTCGTCCTTGAACAATTCGCGCAACGGTTCGACCAGCTTCATGTGCATGCGCTCGGGCAGGCCGCCGACATTGTGGTGCGACTTGATGGTGACCGAGGGGCCGCCAGTGAAAGAGACGCTTTCGATCACGTCGGGATAGAGCGTGCCTTGCGCGAGGAATTCCGCGCCGCCGATTTTTTTCGCCTCCAGGTCGAACACATCGATGAACAATTTGCCGATGATCTTGCGCTTCATCTCCGGCTCGTCGATGCCGTCGAGCGCCTTGAGGAAGGTATCAGCAGCATCCACGTGGACGAGCGGGATGTTGTAGGATTCGCGGAACAACGTTACGACTTTTTGCGCCTCACCAAGCCGCAGCAAGCCGTGGTCGACGAACACGCAGGTGAGTTGATCGCCGATTGCTTCGTGGATGAGTACGGCGGCGACCGCGCTGTCGACGCCGCCCGACAGTCCGCAGATCACGCGCGCCTTGCCGACCTGGTCACGAATCTTCTCGATCGCCTCCTCCTTGAAGGCGCGCATGGTCCAGTCACCTTTGCAGCCGGCAATCCTACGCACGAAATTGCGCAAGAGCGCTGCGCCATGCGGCGTGTGCATCACTTCGAGATGGAACTGGGTGGCGTAGAACTTGCGCGCGTCGTCGCCGATCATCGCGATCGGCGCATTGGACGAGGTGCCGAGCACCTTGAACCCCTCCGGCAGCGCGGTGACGCGGTCGCCGTGGCTCATCCACACCGGGTATTTCTCGCCTTTGCGCCAGACGTCGTCGAGCAGCGGGCTGTCGGCGACCACCTCCACTTCGGCGCGCCCGAACTCGCGGTGATGACCGCCCTCGACCTGGCCGCCAAGCTGGTGCGCCATGGCCTGCTCACCGTAGCAGATGCCGAGCACCGGCACGCCCGCCTCATAGATCGCCTTGGGCGCGAGCGGCGCGTCCTTGTCGAGCACGGATGCCGGCCCGCCGGAGAGGATCACCGCCTTCGGCCGCATCTCCCGGAAGGCGGCCTCGGCCTTCTGGTACGGCACGATCTCGCAATAGACCTTCTCCTCCCGCACCCGGCGCGCGATCAGCTGGGTGACCTGGGAGCCGAAATCGACGATGAGAACCTTGTCATGCATGGGTGGCCGTTCCGCGAACGGTTCTGGAATCAGCCCCGTTCGAGGCGGCTTTGTGGGATTGCGTGCGCTTTGGGTCAAGGCTGCGTCAGGTTCCAGTTAACTACGCCAAGTTTTGACCTATTCAGATAATCCTCCATTAGCCCCGCTGTGAGAGATAAAGGGAGAGAATCTCGCCATTTCCACACGTTTGGGGATCTTGTGGCCTACCACGCCGATCACGTGACGCTTTCCGCGCCAAGCGGGGCCGGCGGCAACCGCCGGTCCGCGCTGTTCCGCGAGAGCTTCGCCGACATGGCCGAGCGCTGGGCGCTCGGGCTTGCCTGGGCAGCAATGCCGGCACGCGTCCGCGGGTTGCCGAACCTGTTCCGACTCTGCGTGCGCGAATTCCTGGCGCGGGACGACGCCCTGCCCGAACCCGAATGCGCGTACGAGCAGCCGCCGGGCCTTGCCGGCATCGTGCACGACGTCACGCCACCGACCTTGCTCGCCGCCTACCGGCGCGGGCTCTACCCGTTCGCGCATGTGGGGCCGCTGAAATGGTGGTCGCCGCCGCGGCGCTCGCTGCTGTTCTTCGACGAACTGCATATCGCCAAGCGGCTACGCCGGCAGATGCGTCAGGGCCAATACAGCGTCACTTTCGACCGCGATTTCGAAAGCGTCATTACTGGCTGCGCCGGTCATCGCGCCGGCCGCTGGCATCTCACCTGGATCACGCCGAAGATCATGCGCGCCTATGCCGACCTGTTCGACGCCGGACATGCGCATTCTTTCGAGGTATGGAACGAGCGCGGCGAGCTCGCCGGCGGCGGCTACGGCGTCGCGGTCGGCAGCGCCTTCGTCACCGAGTCGCAATTCTCGCGCGAGCCCAACACCTCGAAGATCGGCTTCACCGTGCTCAACTGGCATTTGGCGCATTGGGGCTTTGCCTTCAACGACGGCAAGCTGATGACGCCGACCTGCCACGACATGGGCTTCCGCGAAATCCCGCGCAGCGAATATCTTTCCAAGCTTGCACAGGTGGAGCGCCGGCCAGGCAAGAGCGGCCGCTGGCAGGTGGAAGCCGATCCGGCGACGATTGCCGATTGGAACCCGAAAGCCATGCAGCCGTAGCGGCCTAGTGGCCGACGACGCGGCCGAGCAGCGGTATCCCGGCAATCAGTTTGCCGAGGGCCGAGGGGGCGGGCTTCCCAGCCAACGCGATTTCGGCGGCTTCTGCCGGCGGCACGGCGTCGGGTATCGGCGCCGGCGGAACCGGATGGGCGTTATCGGGCGCAACTTGAGGCGCGGCGGCGACGGATGCTGCCGGCGGCAAGGCGGGTGCCGGCGTTTCATGCGACATGCGCATTTGCGGTGCGGGCGGCCGCGCGGCGGGCGCCTGCGCGGCCTCGGCGCGGTTTACCGGCGCATGGATCAAGGCGCGACGCACCGATGCAACCCAAATGGCGTCCGAGTCGACGGCATTGCGCGGGCGCGGCGTGGCTTCGGCGATGGCCGGCGACGCTTTCGCTGCCATTGGCTTCGCCAATTCATTTGGCTGCCGGACAAGTTCGCGCGCCGACTGCTGCGGTGATGCAGGGGTCCGCGCGGCAGTCGCCGGCGCGGGCGTCTTGCCGGGGGCAAGCAGGGACTTGAAGGCTGCGATCGCGTCGGGATCGACCGCGCCGCAAGCGCCTTCGAACGCCGCGACGTCTCGGCGCACGAGCAAGCGCAGGGTGGAAGCGTCGGCATTCTTGTCGAGCATCGAGATGATGCCGGCGCGCAGGCTCTGGCATTTCGCTTCGGGCGAGAAATTGGCGTGATAGATCGAATAGCCGCTGGCCAGGCCCACCGGGATCGCCAGCAATGAGCCGACGATCTGCAACGCCGTCATGAAGCGGACGGAATGCGGGGCTTGAGGGGCGATCGCATGAGAAGCGTCGTGCGCCCCGGAATAAAGCGGAGGATCGCGCCTGGCTGCCAACATTTCAGGAACCCTCGGCCGGAAGAACGTCACGCCCGCCAGACACGAAATCATCGCGGAGAATTTGAGCCGGGATTGGGGCGCAATCGCGGTTTTCGGATTAATGCCGGGTTTACGCGTGGCGCAGCAAAGCGACGAAAAAACCGTCGGTGTCGGTTAAGCGCGGAGTCATCACTATCCCTTCGTCGGAAAAGTGTGCGGCCTTGCCGAACATGGAGGCGCGCTCGCCTAAGGCTTGGGCGACCTCGCCGGCCGGCTGCGCCGAGAACGCCCCGTGGCGGCCGAGAAAGCTGCGCACCTGCGCGCCGTTTTCCTCCTCCAGCACCGAGCAGGTGACGTAAGCGATGCGGCCGCCGGTTTTGAGCAGCGGCACGGCGCGGTCGAGGATCTCGGCTTGCTCTTTCACCCGCTGCTCCAGGGCGCCGGGCCGCATACGCCATTTGGCGTCCGGGTTGCGGCGCCAGGCGCCGGTGCCGGTACAGGGCGCGTCGATCAGCACCAGGTCGATGCGGCCGGCGAGATCGTCGAGCTCGCCGCCGACCGATTTCGGCGTGCGCACCTGCACATTGCGCGCCCCGGAGCGTTTGAGCCGTGCGTGAATCGGCGCCAGGCGGCGCTTGTCGTCGTCGGTGGCGTAGATCTGGCCCTTGTTCTGCATCATGGCGGCGAGCGCGAGCGTCTTGCCACCGGCGCCGGCGCAGAGGTCGACCACCTGCTCGCCGGGCTTGGCGGATGTGA
>Ga0315540_10000600_pt1 | contig 20434 bp, 20 predicted proteins | sample SalMarSW160110MG_FD_203677 | JGI IMG/M metagenome (GOLD analysis project Ga0315540, IMG submission 203677) | Salt marsh sediment microbial communities from the Plum Island Ecosystem LTER, Massachusetts, United States - Salt Marsh Sediment SW1601-10 ...
CAGCACATCCCAGCGCATCCCGTTTCTGTTCGAACCGGCACAGGTGGAGCATCTGCTGACGCTGGCCGCCCAGTTGCCCGACAGACCCCACAGCCATCGACGGGGGATCACCTGTTCCTTCGTGCCAGCCAGCCTTTCTACCTGGCGACCAGCCTGGCCGAATCGCTGGCCAAGCTCGCCAAGGATCACGCCAAAGCAATAGAGCGGCACAACCCACCATCCACCTTGGCGTTCCACCGGGTGACTCAATCGATGATCGATGACTACCCGCAGATCGTGGAGCGCGAGAAGACCATCCTGGTCGACGATGTTCCCTACATCAACACACTTGGAGCCTATGCATTGCGCGCAGGCCAAGGGCTGCCGTGTCTGGATGATCTGGTGCAATTGCAAATTTTGTTGCAACACGAGGAGATGAGCCGCGGCCCGACCCGCCAGCTGCAGACCCTGATGGGTCTGGCGCCAAATCAGGCTGAGACCGCGTACCGGCGGTGGCGAGAACTGATGCAGGAAAATAAGGCTGAACGACTCGAGGAATACCACGCACGCATGTCGGCACTGACTGACGACTATGACCGAGAATCGGCTTTACCTTACGCGCACTCCAAGTCCACCAAGAATGACCGCTCATATCACAGCCCCATCGGCGATGTCCTGACCCTGATGGCGGTGAAGAGCGCAGTGCCCGAGCGAACCGACAGCAAGCCGAAGGAGAGCGCAGCATGACCCAACATCGCATCGAGATCGACCTGCGCAATTATTGGCACCCTGGCGGCGGTCGTGGCCAGGGTATGGTGCTGGACGCCAGCTGCCATCGCAATGCGAACGGCCTGCCTGTATTGCCGGGACGCCACCTCAAAGGGCTGTTGCGCGACGCCCTTGAACGCGCCGAGGCATGGGGTTGGCCCGACTATGCAGGATTGGCCGCCACCCTGTTCGGCGAACGCTCGGAACAGGTCGAGAATCGGATACCACAACCCGGCTGTCTGCGCGTCAGCGATGCCGGCCTCCCTACCGCCGTCGTCCAGCACTTGGGCAGCAAAGACGGACAAGCCATGCTCCCCGGCCTGTTCCGCGCCCTGTACGCCACCGCCGTGGATCACGAGACAGGTGCCGCCCAGGACAAATCCCTGCGCGGGATCGAGGTGGTGGTGCCGCTGCTGATCGAGGCACAAATCGGCCCTGTGCCGGGCCGTGAACCGCCATCCGACTGGCCCGAACGCCTGCAAGCCGTACTTCCGCTGATCGACGCGGTCGGCGCCCATCGCAACCGTGGCCTGGGCCGTGCCGTGTTAAAACTGAGGGAAGCCGCATGAGCCAGAACATTCACCGCCAAGCGCTGCACCTGACCCTGCTCGAAGACTGTGTGCTCAGCGAGCGCAACGCCACCGAGGGCGGCCACCGAGGGCTCGATCGCATCCCCGGACAGACGCTGCTCGGAGCCGCCGCCGCGCGCCTGTACGGCAAGCTTGCCGCTAACGGAGACGATGCCTATACCGCCTTCCACTCAGGCCGGGTGCGCTTTATCGATGGGCTGCCAAGTGATGGCGACGCCATCGCCTACCCCGTGCCCTTGGCCTTGCACAAATCCAAATCAGGAGGGGACGACACCATTGCTTACAACTTCGCAAGCGATAAAAGCGAGCTGCCGGACGGAACACAGCCGAAACAGATGCGCGAGGGCTATGTATTCCCCGATGGACACCATGTCGAGCCGGCGTGCAACCTGCGGATGAAGACCGCCATCGATCCCAAGACAGGCCACGCAGCCGAGGCCCAGCTTTTCGGTTACGAATCCCTGGCACGCGGGCAGACTTTTATCGCCTGGGTGGAGGCGGACGATACAGCCAGGCACCTGCTGAAGCCGATCGTCACTGCCCTGCAAGGCGAGGTGCTGCTCGGTCGTTCCCGCTCCGCCGAGTACGGACAGGTGCGCATCGAACCGGCTGACGGGATCGCCGAAATCGGCCACGGCCCGGCGAACGGCAAGACACTGACGCTATGGCTGCTCTCCGACCTGGCCTTGGTCGACGAGCTTGGCCGCCCCACCTTGCAGCCCACGCCCCAGGCGCTTGGTCTTGCCGACAGCAAGATCCTTTGGCACAAGACCTTCCTGCGCCATCGCCGTTATTCTCCCTGGAACGCCTACCGCCACGGCTACGACCGCGAACGTCTATTGCTCACCGCCGGCGGCGTCATCACCCTGAAACTGACAGAGCCACCCACAGCAGAACAGCTTGAAAGGCTCGAGGCCGGCATCGGCCTGTACCGTGAGGCAGGCCTGGGACGGCTGTGGATCGAGCCACCCTTGCTGGCCAAGGACAGCATTGCAATCTCGCAGTCGAGCGTCACACGACAGACCCCCACAACACAAGCGGTTCTAGACGATCCGTTGCTGAGCTGGCTCGAGGATCAAACCCTCGATTGGCGCACAGAGTCTGACGCACGTGCCAAAGACTTGGCGAGAGACATCGGACGACTACTCAATAGCGCACGCCGTCGCCATGGCATTCGCGACAGTGAAGATTTCGGCCCTTCCAAGAGCCAGTGGGGCCAGGTGCTGGAGACGGCGCGCGACAAGAGCGGGCAGGCGTTGCACGACACCTTGTTCGCGGGCGATAGCGCGGTCATCAAAGCCAAGGGCGACGGCTGGGGCGAGATCATCGACTACGACCAGGGAGAGCCGGTGTATCTGGCCGACTGGCTGAGCAGTCGGCTCGCTGTGAAAGACACCAAACCCACACACTACGCCTACCTGATCCGCCGCCTGGCCCATCGTCTGCGGGGAGACACCCGACACCAGACCGCCCAGCAAGGAGAGCACGCCCATGGCTGATACCCAAAATCAAAACCGCAAACCCGACCAGCAACGCCTGCAACGCCCGGTGCTGCACATCGCCCGTTGCGTGTTGGAGGCCAAGATGCCGCTGTCACTGAGCACCGGCAACCCCGACGGCGTGTTCGACACCGCATTGGTCACCGACGCCAACAACCTGCCCGCCCTGCCCGGCAGCGCCCTCGCCGGGGTGCTGCGTCACCTGTGGCGGGCCAGCTACGGCGCTGAGACCCACGACGACGAGCTGTTCGGCTATCAAAAGGGCAACCGAGGCGATGCCTCACGGCTCAGCGTCTCCTGGGGCGTACTGCTCGACAGCAGGGGTAAAGGTGCCGAAGGCTTGCTGCCGGTCACCAATCAAGAACGGCTGCAAGACCCGCTCTACCAACATGCCCTCACCCTGCTCGACGAGCCGACATACCGCAACCGCGTGCGCCTTAGCCCTCGTGGTGCAGCCGCCGATACCGGCAAGTTCGACCGCGCCGTGCTACCGCGTGGGCATCGCTTCGCCATCGAGCTACGACTATGGAGCGCGAGCGTCGATGACCCGAGCTGGCCCCGCCTGCTCAATCTGCTCGGCCACCCCGGCCTGCGGCTGGGCGGGGCGACCCGCGCCGGGCTCGGCAAACTAGCCTGTCTCGCCTGTCGCCAGCGCGCCTTCGACCTGCGCCAGGGGAAAGACGCCGAGGCACTGCGCAAACTGCCCGTCGAGCTTGACGCCACAAACGACCTTGACGAGTACCGGCCGGCCATGGCCGTACAAACTGTGCTTCGCGGTACCCTGCACCTCAGTCCGCGTGGTTTCTGGCGCATCGGCCAGGGCAGCGACGATCCGCGCGGTAAGCAAGCCGACAAACCCGCCGACCTGCTTCCGGTGCGCGAGCAAGTCGTCGACCATGACAAAGGCAAAATGCCAGTTCTCACCGACCAACTGCTTTTCCCCGCCGCCTCGCTCAAGGGCGCGCTGGCCCACCGCATGAGCTTTCACGCGCGGCGCTTTGCCAAGGAACCGCTCTGGGCCAGCAAGGAGAACCCACCGAAGGACGAGCAGCCCAAAGAGGTGGATGCGCTACTCGGCTCGGTCAAAGACAACACGGGCGGCCAAGCCGGCGCCTTGTTCATCGACGACGCCTTCCTTCCGCTGGAAAACGATCGCCTCAAAGAGATTCCACACAACTCGATCGATCGCTTTACCGGCGGTGTACGCAACCGCGTGCTCTACAGCGAGCTGAGCATTTACGGCACTGCTGAACCGATCACCATTGAGCTGGCCCTGGACCTCTACCGCCTGAGCGGTAACTCAGCCGACCTGTCCAGCGTGCGCCGCGCACTCCAGGCCACGATGGATGATCTTTGCCAAGGCCGCCTGGCCCTCGGCTCGCGCACAACTACCGGTAACGGCTTTTTCACCGGCACCCTGAAAGGCGAGCTGGCCGACTGGCTGGATACCACTGACAAAGCCGCCCCCTCCCAATGCAAGGAGACCGCATGATGGACATCCTGGACGCCTATCGGCGCGTCGCCGCTGAAAATAAAGACTATGACCTACCCGCCCTTCGACAGGGTGGCTACAAAGCAAATCACGAGGCCATCGACACCCCGCAAACAGTCTGGGAAAAGCTCGTCCAACTCACGCCCCGCCAAGGCTGGCTACTGTTTCAGTCGGCCCAAATGCCCTTCTTGGATTGCCTGCCCGAACGCAATCCGATCTGGGGCGTTCTGCTAGCCGCCGAGGCCTACACCCAACGTGCCGACGAAGTGCTATCGATCGCTCTAGAGCAAAACGGCCTTGGCGGCTGGAATCTGACCACCTACACCCATCTGGGCGAAGGCGACTGCCTGTGCGACGAGCTTGAACAGCTGGCCTACAACCCGGGCAACGACGGCCCGCGCAAGCTCAAGTACCGCCGCTACTGGCGACATGACGAGCGACAAGGCTATGCGCAAGCGGTCGCCTGCTTCATCGGATTCGAATAAGAGGGAATCGGCATGGCAAAAGCATCACGACATTACAAGCACAACCGCCCGAGCGGCAGCTCAGGACACGACCGCACATCTCGAGGGCCGGAGCCCTGCCCAAAGGGCATCAGCAAGGAAAGGATGAAGGCCATATCCGCACCCTATAACTTCGTCCCACTGGCCAACTGGGTGTACACGCCCGAATGGGGTCTACTGGTCTCACAGGACCATCCGTTCAGCGACGGGCTCTCGGGCTTAATCGACTACACACTGACCGCAACCAGCCCGCTGTTGGTCGGCGGCAAACAGAGCAAAGCAACGGAAAGCGCCCCAGGAGAGGTCAAACCCTTCCAACTGCCAAACGGACGCTATGCCGTCGCCGGCTCCAGCCTGAAGGGCATGATCCGGTCGGTCATTGAGATCGCCGGCTTTGGGCGCATGCGCTTGGTGGACGATGCCCACCCCGGCTTGCGGGACATCACGGGCAAGTTCGTCGAGCAGTCCTACACCAGCAAGGTACGGAACAAGGTGAAGACCGGCTTTTTGCGTGCCCGCACCGACGGAGAACAGGAGATCGTTCCATGCCGAATGGCACGCTTGAGTCATCGTGACCTCGAATCCTTCCTCAACACAGCTGCACCGATCTTTCGGACGAGACTGTCGGTCCGGGGTAAGTATCAGGAATGGAGCCGCCTCTGTAGGGATCGTCATTTGCGCACCGAAGAGCTCTCATTCGACCACGCCGGTTTCGACGCCGGAAACCCGGGAAGGGGTTCGCATATGGGATTCCCTGTCTTCACGGGTCAGATATCGGATAGCACCAAGCCCAAAGGCAAGTACAAGGACTTCGTCTTCTTCGACACCGACGAGCACCACGCAATACCGGTCGCAGAAGATGTGTGGCGTGACTTCCTGCACGTCCATGGCAATGACCAGGACGACAAGTCGGACATGTCCTGGCCTGGTTATTGGCGCAAGCGCTTCCATCAGGGCGAGCGTGTTCCCGTGTTCTATCTCCAAGACGGGGAATACTTGCGCATCGGTCTTGCTTACATGCCCAAACTGGCCGGCGACTATTCGATCTACGACCTGATCGACAAGGCCAGCCCGGCGCATCGCCAGGACCCGGGGCGGCAGCACGGCTACGACCTCGCTGATCTGTTGTTCGGCGCGGTCAATTCAAAACAGCAACAAGACGCCCTACGCGGCAGGGTCAGCTTCGAGACTGCTGTCGCGAGCGGCACGCCCAGCGTACAACAGCAAACGGACACCATCCTCAACGGCCCCAAGCCGACGTACTTTCCGAACTATCTCAACCAGCAAAGCGACCCGGCCAAAGGCACCCTGAGCGGTGCACAATATGCCACCTACATCGATACCGGGGGCAAACCGCCGCAAGTGCGCGGCTTCAAACGTTACCCCGCGCGTCCCGAGGCCAAAGTGCAGGCGCTGAGCGGTGAACAACAAGACAACAACCGGGTGAAGGTGCGCCTGCACACACTGCAAGAGGCCGAATTCAGCGGTCGGATCGTCTTCCACAACCTCAAGCCGGCTGAGCTCGGCGCCCTGCTCTGGGCCTTGACCTGGGACGGCAAGGCCGAGCTACGCCACGGCCTGGGTATGGGCAAATCCTTCGGCTTCGGGCAGGTGCATTTCGACATCGACAGCAACAGCCGGGTCATACCGAACAACCCCCAAGAACAAGAGTATTCCCTGGGCACAATTCCCATACGGACCCTGATCAACGCCTTCAAGTGCGAAATGGAGGGTGCCGCGAACATCCACGGTGGCTGGGAGACCAGCCCCCAAATTGCCAATCTACTGGCCATGGCCGATCCGGCCGCCGCCGAGACACTGCCGCAGGGCCTGCAATTGCGTCACATGCACCTCAACGCGAAGTGCAAACAACCCGATGGTAAAACTGGCGTCAACGAATTTCAGTGGGCCAAGCAACGACCGCCCGGTCCATTCGTGCTCGCCGACTATGCCGCCGCCACCGGTTGGGCGAGCCGGTGGCACGAACAGCTCCATCTACGTCACGAAGAGGCGGAGCGCCAAGAGGCTAAGCGGCGCGCAGCAGAGGAGGCTGAAGCCATGGCGCGGGCAACCGAGAACATGCCGGAAGATGAAGCAGCACTATACCGCCTGGAAAGCGACCGCCCCTGGAACGACAACGGACAGTTCGTCCAAGCGATGGCGGCCTACCTTGAGGACAAAGAAAGCCTGTCCCCGCCCGCCCACAAACGCCTGGTCGGTTTGATCGAGCAACGTCTGCCCGGATTGCTGACCAATCCCCATTTCAAGAAAGGGAAAAAGAAGAACAAGCCCGCATTCACAGCCAACCAGATTGCCTTGGCCGAGCGGGTGAACGCACTGCAACCAAGGTAGGAGCCACTGTCTTCTGTCCCAAGGAGCTGACCATGTCCTTAACTCGAGAGACCAGGAGCCACCACCTCCGCCTCTTCACTTTGCTCCTGATCCCCCTAGCGGTGATCCCCATCTTCTCCGGCTGGGTCGGGGACATTGCCAAGGACTGGCTCGGTGGAGACGAGCTTTCCTCAGCGGACTTCTGGCTGTTCGGGTTCGGCCTCGGCGGTGTGCTGCTACTCGCGTTGGTGATCTTGATGACCGGACGCAAGCTGCTGGGCGTGGAGAACATCGAGGAAAGCGCCGATGTCGTCCCGCGGCGCGTGGTCATCGCCTTGCTCTCCCCCTGCAAGAACCTCAGTCCGCCTCGGCCCGGGGAAGACGCGTCCGCTTGGCGGGTGAAGGACCTTCGGAATGCGGACAAGCTCGGCCCCCTCATGGGGCTCAATCTTGACCAGGTTATCGACCCCGTATTCCGGCTCGAAGATGGCAACCCCCTGCCGCAATGGAGTTGGCAGCAAACCATCCGCGCCGCACACCACCATGGCGAGAAAATCGAGCGCTTTGTCCTGATCGGCTCGGAGGGCCAGAGCGGCTCGGGCACCACGGAACAACTGGACCTCGCGAAGCGCTTCTTCTCGTACTACTTCCCCGGCAAGGTCTACATCCTTGGAGAACCCCAGCGCGATGGGACCGGTTACGACAGCCATTGGCAGGCGGATTTCGAGAAGCTCGACGATCTGCGCCGCCTTCTGAAGCGCGCACTCGCGGACTTGCACAAGGACGACTATGCTGACGCCGATATCATCATCGACTGCACCGGGGGACAGAAGACGGCCAGCATCGCCTGCGCATTGGTCACTCTCGACCGCCCGGATCTGATGTTCCAATACGTCGGCACGGGTCCCGGCCCACGCACCGGCAAGATCATCGGTTTCAACGTAGTGACCGAGACCCGCGCGGATTGATGCCGTGATCTACCTGCTCAACACCCCCATCCTCACCGCCTACGGCGACTTTCGCTTCTCCGGCCCCATCGAGCCGGCAGAGGCGAGGCGCAGGATTGGCGCCGGCTTCGTCTCGGCCATCGGTCACGAGGCATCCGCCGCCTTCCTCTCTTCGGTCCTGGGGATCGAGGTTCCGGTCCGCCGTGTGTCTGTCGCAATGGAGCCCGGTGACCAGGCTCTTGTGCTGCGCCTGACCGAACGCCTGCCGGAGGGCAAGCTGTTGAGCGAGGCAGAGATGGCCGCCGTGTCCTACGAGCTCGCCTGGCTGTTGCGGCTGGCGTGAGGGTCGGAAGCCTTCGCTGTCGGCCCGTCAGGTACAAGTGGCGTTCCCGGACCCGCTGTGCACAATAGAAGCTATCTGAACGTCGACCAGGGAGAAACCTATGCACTGGCAAGAAATTTGTTCCCATCCGGCGCTCAAGGATCTTCCGTTCAAGCTGGAGACCGACCGTTGGGGGCATATCGTGATGAGTCCTGCGACCAACCGGCATTCGCGGCTTCAAGGCTTGATCGTCCGCCTGCTCGACAAGAACCTGTCTGATGGTGAGGCATTCGTCGAGTGCAGCATCGATACGCACCATGGTGTCAAGGTTGCCGACGTGGCCTGGGCCAGCGCTGACTTTCTGCGCCGACAGGCTGGCGCGAACCCCTACTCTGAGGCGCCGGAAATCGTCGTGGAGGTTCTCTCGGAGTCGAATACGCGAGAGGAGATGGAGGAGAAGCAGGAGCTCTACTTCGCACGGGGCGCGCGCGAATTCTGGCTTTGCGCGGAAGATGGGAGTGTGACTTTCCATAATAATCACGCACGAATGGCGCACAGTTCTTTGGCACCCGACTTCCCCGAACGCGTCGAGCTTCTGTTCGGATAGTCCGTGAGACGGGTGCGCGAGATTTCTCTTCATCGAGGGCGACACCGCCGACCTGTATTCCGTTTCGGGATTCGATCTCGGAGCGATCGATTGCACGGTACTTCGGCCCATGTCGGGTTACGCTGCGCGAGCCCGACTCAGGAATGAACCAGTTATTGTCGAACCGTTCCTGACTGAGGCACCTCGTGTCCACCCACCTCTATCTGGTCTCCGCCCAAGCCACCCCCAACCTCACTCCTGCCCTGGACCCTCAGGTAGCGCCCCGAAGAGTGATCCTGCTCGTCAGCCCCGACATGCACCGCCGCGCCGGCTGGCTGGAACAGGTGCTACGCTCGCGCGGAATCCGCGTCGACCATTGGCCGTTGGACGATCCCTGGGATGTGGAGCATGTCCAGTTCCGCGTGCTGGAGCTACTGGAAGTGGAACGCGAGGCGCTAGCGTCATCGACTCTCGTTCTCAACGCCACCGGCGGCACCAAGCCCATGAGCATCGCCGCCTACGAGGCCTTCCGCGCCTACGACCTGCCCATCTTCTACGTGCACCCCGAGCGTGACCGCCTCATTTGGCTACACCCCGGCGACCGTCCTCCGCGGGATCTCGATAACCGTCTGGGGCTCAACGCATTCCTCCTCGCATACGGGGCCCGCGTGGAGTCCAGCAACAGCGGCGGCGTGCCCGATCGCCTGCGTGCGCTGACCGATTGGCTGGTGCGTGACGTGCGCATTCAGGGCCGGGCGCTCGGCATTCTGAACTGGCTGGCCAAGGAGACGGAGGGCGGTCTCGTCTCTCCCGAGATGGAGTCCCATCATCTGCGCAATCAGCGCCTGCAAGCGCTGCTCGATCGATTTGCAGACGAGGGGCTCTTGGAAGTCCAAGGCAGGCGCCTCCGGTTTCCGGACGAGGAAGCGCGCTTCTATGTCAACGGCGGCTGGCTCGAAGAGCATGTCTTCGATGTCTTGCAGGATCTGCGCGGGCAGCTGCACAACATACAGGACGTCGCCCGGTCCATCGACATTGTCCGCGAGACCTCCCGCGGAGATCGCGTACCGAACGAGATCGATGTGGCCTGCTTGGCCGAGAACCGGCTCTACCTGGTGGAATGCAAAACTCGCTCCTGGAGCGGTGAAGGCTCCGCCGGCACCGGCGCCAACGCCCTGTATCGTCTCGACACCCTAGGCGACCTGCTCGGCGGGCTGCAGGCGCGCGCCATGCTGGTGAGCTACCGAGACCTTCCGCCGCATGTCCTGCAGCGGGCGGCCGATCTCGGGGTGCTCGTCTGTACCGGCATGCGCCTTCCGGAGCTAGCGGGTCAGCTCGCGAACTGGTTAGCCTGATTGCCCGTCCGCATATTTCAGCGCCTTCCAGCCCGGCCACCACCGCCGCAAGACCGCTCGAGTCCGCGGGTTTCCAGGACGACCCGGCTCAGCGACTCGGAAGGTTTCTCGATGCGTTCGCCTGACACTCCCGCACCGAACGGCAGCTCGGAACTCCGGGTGCGCCGCAACAGGAAAAGCTTTCCCAATCGCTAGACCCCCCATCCTCTCCCTTAACGTGCGTTCCCAGGCAACAACACCGCCCTTGGGAGGCACACGATGTTCAAGTGGTTCTACAATATCAGCTGGTCGTTGCAGCTGGCCGTCGGTCTGGTCCTGTTCGGCGTGACCGCGGTCCTGGAGGCGATGGTGCTCGCCGCCTACCTGGAGAGCCTGTGGCTCGGCGTGTTCGTCGCGGCGGGGCTGGAGGCGGCGAAGGTCCTCACCATCGTCCTCTACCGCATCCTCAACGGCCATGCCGGGGTGCCGTACCCGCGCGGGGTGCGCTGGCTCACCCTGGGCTTCCGCGGGATGCTCTTCGGCCTCTCTGCCGCCTGCTCCGTCATGTTTCTGGCTCAGCACCTGGACCGTCCCGCCATGGAGCAGGTCCGCGCAACGGATCTGGCAGCGGCCGGGACCCGCTACCGCAATGACCTAGCCGCCGCCCAGGCGGGCTACGTCGAGCGCCGCGACCGCGCGCTGGCCCGTCTCGCCGAGCAGGACAAGCGCGAGCGCGAGGCCCTGACCCGGCGCTACCGTCCCACCATCACCGCTTTGGAGGCCAAGCTGGACGCGGAGATGGACAACGTCGTGGGCGGCGAGTTCAAGGGCAAGCGATACAAGGAGCTCCAGGCCCGACTCACCGAAGAGAAGGATGCTTACACGCGGGCCCTCACCGGTTTGGAGCGCGCCGTCGCCAACCGGCCGACCGACCGGCTCGAGCGCCTGGAGAGCGAGCGCCGCGAGCGCGAGGAGCAGCTCGCCGCGCGCTACGCCGGCGAAACCGCCGCCATCCGCAAGGCCGACTACCGGGGCGACGCCCGCGTGGAGCATCCAATGGCCCGCGCCTTCGTCGGCGTGCTGGCGGCCGTCTTCGAGCGCCAGCCGACCACCCTGCAGTTCGTCTTCTACTTCGCCCTCTTCCTCAGCCTGACCATGGAGCTCGGCATCTGGGTCGCCTTCGAGCACGTCACCCTGGCCCGCCTGCCAGTCTTCGCCGCCGGCTACCGTGCGGAGCTCGCGGTTGCCGGCAAGCAGGTGGAGACCGACTCGGAGCTGCGCGAATTCGACCTCGACGAGAGCGTGCGCAGCGAGAAGGCGCGCCGCAAGCGCCGTTCCATCGAGGACGTGCTGCGAGGCGGCGACGGCAAGCTTTCCGAACGGACGAATGCGCCGCGAGCCGTGGCCTAATCAGCTCACACAACCAACCACCGGAGCGACACCATGAGCACCGACGACATCACCCCCGCCCCCAACACCCCCATCCTGGAGCGCGAGCCAGAGGCGCTGGCGCCCCACATGCAATCCAACAGCGCCCTCGTGGCCAAGACCCTCGACCGCAATACCCACGGTCTCCTCACCCACCTGTTCCCCGATGAGCTGGACCAAGTGGTACGGGCCCACGAAGCCGAGCAGCTCCAGACCGGCTTCGAGTATCGTCGCCGCGCCTTGCGCATGGCGGTGGAGAGCAAGCTCCAGGCCGTAGAGGAGATGTGCAACCACGTGCTGGTGACCGGCAAGAGCGAGATCCGCCGCAAGCGCCAGGAGTTCTTCGCCGAGCAGAAGCTGGCGCTCGAGGGAAGCATGAACGCCTGCGCCGAGCGCTTCCAGGCCCAGATCGAGCCACGCCTCGGCACGCTGGGCGCCATCCGCAACGAGCACCTCCGTGAGCGCGAGGAGCAACGCCTGCTGCGGGCCGTTGACGACTTCTACGACATGCTCGACCAGCTCGGGCGCGAATTCCTCGACATCATCCGCGAAGGCGTGAGCCGGGGCTGAGCATGGAACGCCGCCCGGCCGTCGTGGCTTACGACATCACCGATGACCGCACCCGGCGCGCGGCCCTGCGCATCCTGCGCGAATGGCGCCTGGACGGACAGCGCTCGGTGCACGAGTGCCTGCTCAGCGCCGCAGAGGCCGCGGAGCTATTCGTACAGCTCGCCGAGGTGCTGGACCCGGACACCGACCGCCTCCTGCTCGCCTGGCTGCACACCCGCCGCCCGGCGCTCACGCGCGGCAAAGGTCGGGTTGCCGGAGTCCCGGAGCCCCTCCGGCACATCCGCTGAACGGGAGACCACATCATGGACAACCCGGGCTGGTACCTGGTCGCCTACGACATCGCCGACCCCAAGCGGCTGTACCGCCTGCACCGACGGCTGCGCCGCGACGGGCTGGCGATGCAGAAATCCGTGTTCCTGGTCCAGCGCTCCCAGCGCGGCATGGCGAAGCTCATGGACGAGCTGGCGAGTCTCATCCACCGCCATGACGACGACCTGCGCGCCTACCCGATATCAGAGCCGGGCAAGATCTGGCTGCGCGGCAAAGGGATCGTGAACGGTAGTGTGCTTGCCCCCGGGGGCAAGGCCCAAGGAGTGCCCGCCAAGCCCGCGGCCCGCCCCTGGTGGCGGCGTCTACTCGGCACGAAACAACCCACCTGAGTTCGCAAGGTGAGATCAACGAGCTCTGGAGCACCCAATCAATGACCAACGACCTCCTCCTCGTCATCGACCACCGCGAAACCCGCGTGCGCATGAACGGCCGAGCCCTGCGCATCGATCAACCGGACGCACCGCCGGAGCACGTACCCCTGGGTCTCGTCGGCCTGGTCGTCGTGCACGGCAGCCCGATGGTCGGCTGCGAGGTCTGGCGCGAGCTGGCCGAGCGCAACATCCCCGCCGTGCTCCAGCCCGCACACGGGCGCGGGCGCAGCGCCCTGATCGGCGCCGCACTCGGCAGCACCATCGCCCTGCGTACCGCCCAGCACCGGGCCGCCGCGGACCCTTCTGCGGCAATCGCCATCGCCCGCTCCCTTGTCGCCGGCAAGATCGCCGCCCAGGCGCGACTGGTCGAGCGCCTCGCCTTGGAGGACGATGAAACCGCCCGTGCCTTGCGCGAGCTACAGGCCGAGAGCGTGGACAAGTTGCACGCCGCAGCGAGCACCGGCAGCCTCATGGGCATCGAAGGCTCCGCTGCCGCGGCCTGGTTCGCCTGGCTGGGTGGCTGGCTGCCCGAGCGCTGGCGCTTCAAGGGGGCGCAACCGCCGCCCGCCGCGCGATCCGGCCAACGCCCTGTTGTCCCTCGGTTATACCCTGCTCGGCGGGGAAGTGCTCCGTGCCGTGCAGGAGCAGGGCCTGGATCCCGCCCTCGGCTACCTGCACAGCATCTTGCCCGGGCGCGAGTCCCTCGTGCTCGACCTCATGGAGCCGCTGCGTCCGTCGGTGGACTGCTTCGTCATCGGCCTGCTCGACGAGGTTCTTCTCCCCACCCAATTCACCTACAGCGCCCGTGACGGCTGCCGGCTGAACAAGGGTGGTCGGGCACAGTTCTACCGTGAATGGGCCATCGCCCGCTCCGACTGGCCGGATCTCGGCGATTCCAGCGGTGTCCCGGACGACGGGCAAGCCGAGTCTGGCGAAAGCGGCTCGAGCTTGCCGGCCCTCTGTCGCCAGCAGGTCGAGTGGCTTCGCGGCCAGCTCCGAAACTACTTACCCGGGGAGGTTGCCGATGGGTGAGCTGCTGGAGCGGATGCTCTCGCCCGAAGTGCTCAACCGCGCTTGGCGTGAGCTCCGCAGCGACCACGCCGTCTGGCAGGCCGGCATGCCCCGCAGCGAGATGGAGCGCAACCTCCTGCTCCATCTGCTACGGCTCCTCGAAGACGTGCGCTCGGGCCGCTATCGACCAGAGCCCCTGCGGCGCTTCGCGATCGCCAAGGCCGATGGCAAACAGCGCGTGCTCTCCGCCCTGTGCCTGCGCGACAAGCTTTTGCAAAAGGCGGCACAGATCGTCCTCGAGCCCGATGCCGAACGGCTCTTTCACCACGACAGCTATGCCTATCGCCCGCGGCGCAGCGTCGAGATGGCCCTGCGCTGTGCCCGCGAGCGCATCGAGTGCGGACTGCATTGGCTCGTGGATGCCGACATCCGCAGCTTCTTCGACAGCATTCCGATCAAGCCGCTACGGACGAGGCTCAAGGCATTCATCAAGGACCGAGGGCTCATGACCCTGGTCGACCTCTGGCTCGATCTCGGCGCCTCCCATGCCAGTTTCTTCAGCGCTCCCCGCGGGATCGCCCAAGGCGCCATCCTCTCTCCCCTGTTCTGCAACCTCTACCTGCACGAATTCGACCAGGCACTACACGCCAAGAAGGTACCGTTCGTACGCTATGCCGATGACTTCCTGTTGTTCGCCAACGACGAGCCGGGAGCGCCGCGCGCACGACTATGCAGCCGAGTTGCTCCGAAGACTCGACCTCGACCTCAACGCCGAGAAGACCCGGATCACCCGCAGCGGTCCCCACGTCACTTTTCTCGGAGAGCGGCTGCCGAGCTACAACGCCATGAAAGCCCGAAAACGCGCTCAAGCGTGAGCTTCAAAGATGTAAACTACCTTCGTCTGGAGGCTGGAAGACGCAGAGCGACTCCCGGAATCACTCAGCAGAGCCACAACCTCCTGGCATTTAGGATCGCGGCTCACAGCCTGAGCTTTCAGGCCATTCCTACTTGGTGCCGTCGCCATGGACGGACCAGGAGCGACGGTGCGTGTCGTTACTGTAAACTAACTCGGAGGCCAAGAAATCGTGTCCATTCTGCTACACTCCAACCAACTGATCGCGCACGATTTTCGCGCACCCAAGCTCAGAGCCCAGAGACCCGATTAGAAGGGGATTAAGACCGTGCCTGATGGGCTAATTCGTGTAGTAGCCCACAGAGCCCAGAGACCCGATTAGAAGGGGATTAAGACGTTGTCGAAGGTTGCGAAGCTGGCAAGATGATTCAGAGCCCAGAGACCCGATTGTCCTCGGACCTTGTTATCGGGCAATACCGTTCAATTGAGCCGTGATTCCGCCGTGAGTGGCGGAATCCAGTCGCATGGCGTGAGCATCTGCACACCCTCCGTGGCTCCTGGGTCCCGGCAATCCCCGCCGGGACGACGGACCAGCTCAACTCGATGGCGTGGTATTGCAGGGGGGCTCGCGGTTCGTTCCCCACCGCATCCTGCGACTCCACTATACCCTCGCTCAAACCATACCCGTCATCAGCGCCGGCGGCGGTGGCAGAGGCCGGAACACGCGCCCCTTGCCCTGCAGGAAGCGGTTGAAGAACTCGAACAAGACCAGGCGGGTGGTCTGGATGGACACTACCAGGCCCTCGAGCAGGATGATGACCAGATTGCCGAGCACCATGATCAGCGCCGCACCGAGCCAGGATCCGACCGCCTCGGCCATGGTAACGACGGCTGCCGACAAGGCCGCGTGGGCGAGGGCGAAGGCACCGACCCTTGCGAAGGACAGGGTGTTGACCAGGATCTGAAATCCACCCTCCGCCAAGTGCCCAAGGGCCGCCAGGGCACCCAGGAGGCGACGTTCGACCAGGAAGCTGCCTACCAGGTACCAGCTCAGCCCGACCAGGGCCGGCCAAGCGGGTGCTGCGCCGAAGACCAGGGCGATGAGCCCGAGGTAGAGCAGAAGAAACCCCGCGTCCGTGAGCAGCCAGCGCCCCAGCTCCCCGCGGCGCATGGCGCCGAGACCGGCGAGCAGTTGGCCCAGGCTGAGCAGCAACACCGCGAAGACCAGGGGGACCAGGAGAACGCGCATGGGCTCCTCCAGGGGGTGGAGCCAGAGGGCCGGAATCAGGTCCTCGCGGGCGAAGAGGCTGCCGAACAGCAGGCCGAAGAGCATTGCGCCGGCGCCTCCCACGAGCAGCAGCCGCGCGACCTGGAAACGCTTGCGGAGCCACCAGCCAGCGGCGAGCAGGACCAGCCCCTGGCCCAGATCGCCGAACATGTAGCCGAACAGAAGGGGCACCACGACCGCGAGCACGGGCGTCGGATCCGCTTCGTCCTCACCGGGAACGCCCAGGGCGCGGGCAAAGATCTCGAAGGGCTTCAGCCAGGGCGGATTGTCCAGGACCTGGGGCGGACGCATCCCGGTCGGTGGCGGCACCAGGCGCAGCAGGGCCCGTGTCCCCGAGCGGTCCAAGGCGCGGGTGATGGAGCGGCCGCTCAGGTCGTTGGTCCAGCCCGTCACCCAGACCAGGTGCTCGCTGGCTGCCTCGACTCCCCCCACGTGACTCGCGAACCAATCGAGCCAGGCCACCTCCCCCAGCACCGCGTCCAGGTCATGGTCGTCGGACAGCCCATCGAGCTCTGCGTAGAGATGTACGATGCGCTTGGACAGCAGCTCGCGGTGGGCCGAGACCAGTTCCAGGGCCTCCCGGGCGTTGCCGCGGAGCCAGGTCGGCCGCTCGATGATGCGTCCCTTTGCGCCCTTGATCCGGTGCTTCGCCTGCTCCAGATCGTCCGCGGGCCCCAGGAGCATGAGGCAACGCTCGTCCTCCCAGGGAACGCTGCGCAGAATCAGTCGATCGGAAAGCTGCGGCTGGGCGTCGCGAGGAAGGATGGCGCAGACGCTTGCGAGCACCGGGCCGCTCTGCACGAGCAGGGTGAAGTCGAGACTGCTGCCGGGGATGCTTCCCAGGATGCGCGTCAGCCAGTCGAGACGGGTCAGCTCTTCCTCGCTGTCCTGAAGGACGGTGATCAGGGGATCTGCATCACGGCTCCAGGCATGGATTCGGCCCAGGGCACGCCCCAATACCAGGTCCGGGGCCTCCGCGAGCGGGGCTCGCCGCAGACGCCCCCGCTCCCAATAGAATCCGTAGCGGGCGTACAGCTCCCGGTACTCCGCCAGCCCCTGAGCCAGGTGACGAAGCGGGTAATCCTGCGCCGCACCGGGTCGCACCTGGATCTCGATCGCCCCCGTCGCGGCAAGCTCCGCCACCGCCCGCACGCTCTCGCTGCGGGGACACAGGAGCTCGAGCCAACGTGTCGTGGCGGGGCGCAGCATCAGGCCGCAAACCGTCCGGCTGTCTCGGACGACATAGGATCATCCTGTAGAGAGAAGAGGATGCGGGTAACCAGGGCCGCGCGCAGACGCTCCAGGTCCAGCGCCGTCAGGGCCAGGTAGATGAAGGGGATCGTCGGCTGGAGCAGTTGCTGGTGGAAGCGCAGCCGCAGCCTCTCGCGCAGCTCCCTGCGCAGGCGCCAGGCCGATTCCGCCGGGACCTTGGAAAAACCCTGGACATGGTCCAGGAGCAGATCTCTCAGTGCCGTCAGGGCGCGGGAGGCGGCCAGGCTGCAAGGGGGCCAGCGCCGACGCCATTCCTCGACCCAGGCCACAGGGAGATCCTGCCCCGGTTGCAGCAGGCATTGGGCCCCCTCCCCCTCCAGGCGCTGTCGACTCAGTGCACCCTCGTCATCGAGCAAGGATCGAAGGAAGGGGTCGCCGTTCGCCCATTTCGGCATCATGCCTCCGGCCTGCAGGTGGGCCAGGAGGGGGAGCAGCGGCAGCCAGCGAAGCCAGGACACGGCCTCGCGCCAAGGGACGGGAGCCAGAGCGGTGACCGACTTCAGGGTCTCCCGGTACAAGGATCCGATACCCGCCTCCAGGTCGTGAACGTCGCTCTGGACCGAGAAGCCCTTGACCCAATCGCGCAGGGAGCCCGTGCGAGCGTCCTCGAGGAAGGCCGCGAGGGTTCGGGATACCGCCACGCGCTGCCAGTCCGTTTCGCGCGGCAAGGCCGCGAACCGCGCCTGGATGCGCGCCTGGGCGTAAGCGAAATCGAGGTCGTACATCAGGGCTCCTCGCCCAGAATCTCATCGACCAGCCCGTCCACCGCCCGTTCCAGCAGATCCTGTACATCCGTCTCAGGCCCTGGGGACGCAGGACCGGCCTCGGGACCTCGGGGCTCCCGCACGGCCAGATCCACCGTCCGATCCGCGATGCGACTGGCCAGACTGACACGACCCTCGGTGCGCTCGACGATGCGGCGGACATCCTCCTCCGCCGCGGCGAGGATTCGCGCCGCCTCCGAGCGGCAGCGCGCCACCGCGTCGCGGGCCACGCGCTCGGCCAGCAAGACCTGATTCATCGCCTGGTCGACGGAGTTGGAATAACCCGCCTGCTCGCCTGTCGCCATTGAGATCTGCCCGTGCCGTCCACTCGCCGAAATTTCAGGCCCGCCGACTTCGACAGGCATCGCACTACCCGACCGGCTCAGCGTAGCCGATAGTTTGAATTCTATCACCGACGCCAAGCACAGCCTGCCAATGGTCGACAACCTGCCGGCGCGATTCGGTACACAGCTTTAGCAGTTACCCACATACAAGGACGTTCCCCGAATGAATACCCTCTTGCACCCGCAGCTGAGCCCCGCCAGCGGACTCGTCTTCGCCTACCGTCTCGATCACACCGGCGGTGGGCGCTTGATCGAGCCCGATGAGGTGGCAAGCGCGTGGCAGGACGAGGCTTTCGACTGGCTGCACTTCGATCGGCGCTACAAGGGTATGGAGGACTGGCTCTCGGCCCATACCGAGCTCGACCCACCTGCCGTCCAATTTCTGCTGGGAGGCAATCCCCGTCCCCGTGTCCTGGTGCATGGAGATGAGATGCTCATGAGCCTGCGGGGCTTGAGCCCTGATCCCGGCGCCCCACCGGATGACATGCACTCGATTCAGATTTGGACCGACGGTCGTCGCATCATTACCTGCCGCGAGAGACAACACAGCGCGATCGCGAGCATTCGGCAAGAGATCGAGAGGGGAGACGCACCGACGGATCCCGGCGACCTGCTCTCGCGCCTGGGCGAGCTCCTGGTCACTGAAATGGATGGCGTGATCGCCGAAGCCGAAGCCCTGACCCATTCGCTCGGTCATCGCGGTGCCTCTAGTCGCGCAGAGGACCTCGTCGGAGAGCTCGCCCACTTGAGACGGCGGATGATTCGCCTGAGACGCTATCTCGGGCCTCAGCGCCGGGCGCTCGTGAGCCTGGCGGACGCTCGGGTCGGCTGGCTGGACACCGACGAGCGGCGACTGCTCAGATCGGTGGGAGAGAAGACCGCGGAATACAGCGATGGGCTCGATGCCGCCCTCGAGATCGCCGAGATCACTCAGGACGAGCTGCTCCAGCGCTCCTCGGAGCGGACCAATCGACGCCTCTACATGCTCACGATCCTCAGTGCCACCTTCCTGCCGCTCACTTTCCTTACCGGGTTGCTCGGCATCAACGTGGCCGGCATTCCCGACGCCGAAGACCCCTTCGCATTCGCGCTGGTCTGCATCGTATTGGCGTTGATCGTGCTCCTCGAGCTGTGGGTCTTCAAGCGCAAGGGCTGGTTCGGCGGATAGAAGACAGAGATTGCAACGACGACCCGACGTCTTCCCCGTCCCGGATTGCTGTCGACTTTGAGCTTTCCGTAGAAGTCCGCCAAGCTACTTGATCGATCCGAGGCGTAAGAGAATCTGCTTGACCGCCTGTTCCGTCAGGGGGATGTAGCCGAGAAGGCTCGCCGTTTTCCGGCCGTCGCCGAGGCAATACCGAACCACGTCCTTCAGCGCCTGCGCCTTCTCGGGCTCCAGGGTCTTGCGAGTAATGAGCCAGGACAGGGTCAGAATGGGATAGGAGCCACCACCGTACGGATCGGCCAGGTCACGTGGATCGAGATCGGCCCTGAAGGATTCGACCGCTGCCCTGAAAGACTCGCTGTTGGGCGCTACGTATTCACCCGCCTTGTTCTCCAGGGAGGCCATTTGCATATCGGTGAGGTCCGCGTAAGCGTATTGAACGTATCCGATGGAGCCGGGAACCGCCTTGACGGTGGCCGCGACCCCGCCGTTGCCCTTTGCCCGGATGAGTGCCCCCTGCTTCTTCAAGGCCTTGGGCCATACCGGGGTCATGGTGCTGCCGACGTTCTGTGCGAATTTCTCGCTGACGGCGCTCAGGTGGCGGGTCACCACGAAGGAGGTACCGCTCGAATCCGAACGCGCGACCAGGGTGACGGACATGTCCGGCAGATCGACGCCCTTGTTCGC
>Ga0315540_10000603_pt1 | contig 20415 bp, 16 predicted proteins | sample SalMarSW160110MG_FD_203677 | JGI IMG/M metagenome (GOLD analysis project Ga0315540, IMG submission 203677) | Salt marsh sediment microbial communities from the Plum Island Ecosystem LTER, Massachusetts, United States - Salt Marsh Sediment SW1601-10 ...
GCCTCCCCGCTGGCCGCAATCTTCCCCGCGAAGCCGTGCTCGGAAGCGAGCGCGCGCTCGAGCAGGGCGCGAATGTCCGCCGGGCCGAGCTCCTTGAGCACGAGGACGCGCGCGCGGCTCAGCAGGGCCGAGTTCACCTCGAAGCTGGGGTTCTCCGTCGTAGCGCCGATGAACACGATGTCGCCGCGCTCGACGTGGGCGAGGAACGCGTCCTGCTGCGCCTTGTTGAAGCGGTGGATCTCGTCCACGAACAGGATCGTGGGCTGGCCGGTGCGCCGGCGGTGCTGCACCGCGCCCGCCATGACCTCCTTGACCTCCTTGACGCCCGAGAGCACCGCCGAGAGCTGGACGAACGGCACGCCGGCCGTGCGCGCCACGAGCCGGGCGATCGTCGTCTTGCCCGTGCCCGGTGGCCCCCACAGCACGACGCTCGACAGGTGCCGGCCGTCGCGCATGAGCGCGACCGGGCTGCCCGGCACCAGCAGGTGCGCCTGTCCGGCCAGTTCGTCGAACGAGCGCGGCCGCATGCGGTCGGCGAGCGGGGCGTTGGGGCCCGGCTCCGGCGGCAGTCCCACGGGGACGCCGCCCGGCGCCGCGGGCGGCTCCCCGAACAGGTCGCCCGTCACGGGCGCTCGCCTTCCTCGGCCGGCGGTGTCGCGGCGAACAGGTCGGCGGGTGCCGCGCTGGGCGGCAGCTCGGACGGCTGCGGGCGCGCCGGCGGCGCGACCGGCGGCAGGACGACCTCCCCGGCGCCCGCCGGCTCGCGCGCCGGCCCGCCGTCCCGCAGGCGCGCCAGCAGCAGCCGCACGGCCTCGTCGGCCGTCGCGGGCCGGCCCAGGTCCACGCCCGCCTCCTCGAGCTTCTGGAACAGCTCGGCGATCACGGGCGGCTCGATGTTCGAGGCGCGCAGCACGTCGAGGCTCCGGAACATCGCCTCGGGCGGGCCCTGGGCGACGATCTCGCCGCCGGCCTTGAGCACGTAGACCTTGTCCGCGAGCGGCGCCACGAGCTGCACGTCGTGCGTGGCCACCACGAACGAGACGCCGTGGTCGCGGTTGAGGCCGTTCAGCAGCTCCACGATCTCGTTGCGCGACGTGGGGTCGAGTCCCTCGAAGGGCTCGTCGAGCACGAGCAGCTCGGGATCGAGCACGAGCGCGCCGGCCAGCGCGACCTTGCGCTTCTCGCCGCCCGAGAGGTAGTGGCAGACCTTGTGGCGCAGGTGCTCGATCCCCATGCGCCGGAGCACGCGCGTGACCTTCTCGTCGGCTTCCGCGTCCGTGTAGCCGTAGCTGCGGGGGCTGAACGAGACGTCGTCGTACACGGTGGGGGCGATGATCTGCTCGTCGGCGTTCTGCAGCAGCACGCCCACCCGCTCGCGGATCTTGTTGAACTGGCGGGCCGGGTCCACGCCGAAGACCCGCACCTCGCCCTCCTGCGACTGGAGCAGCCCGAGCAGGTGGTAGAGCAGCGTGCTCTTGCCGCAGCCGTTCGGGCCCAGGATGACGACGCGCTGGCCCTTCTCGACCACGAAGTCGAGCCCGCACAGGTGCACCGTCGTGCGGTCGGGGTACGTGTGGCGCACGCACGAGACGTGGACGATCGGCTCGCTCATCCGAGTCTCACGCCCGCGAACAGGAACGCCGCGCCGAGCACCCAGGCCAGGACGGCCGCGACGCGGGCGTCCGCGGGGCCGAGCTCGAGCCAGTGCCGGCAGCCGCACACGCGGCCCGAGTGCCCGCGCAGCAGCATGACCTGGTAGAGCCGGTGGCTGCGGTCGAACCCCGAGAGGACCACGGTGCCGACCGCCTCCCCCGCGAGCTGGGCGCGGCGCGTGGGCGGGCCCGACAGCCCGCCGCGCAGCAGCAGCGCCTTCCACAGGCGCTCGACGCGCGCGAGCAGCGCGAATACCGCGCGGTAGGTCAGGAACAGGCCGTCGCCGAGGGCCCGCGGCATGATCCGGGAGAGCGGCGCGAAGAGGTCCGGGTACGGGGTCGTGCCCACGAGCCAGAGCGCCGAGAGGCCGGCGATGATCGGCCGCATGCCGAGCACGAGGGCCTCGGTCAGGTCGCCCTTGAAGTGCGCGACCACGAAGATGAACGCGAACAGCACCGGCGTGCTCGCCGCGGCGGCCACGAGGACGGGCGGCATGCGCGCCGTGCCGCAGAGCGCGAGGGCGGTGGCCAGCGTGACGAGGAGCACGAGCCAGGACGGCGAGAACACCGCAACGCCCACGAGGGCGAGCACGAGCGCGAGCTTCGAGACCGCGCTCGCGCGGTGCCAGGACGTGTTCCCGGCACTCGCGAGGTAGTCGATCTGGGCGAACGTGTTGATCACGGTGTCGCCTCCGCGGACCTGCGCCCCCCGCCGGGCGCGGCCGGCAGCAGGTCGGGCCGGACGCGCTCGAGGAACCCGGCCAGACCGTAACCCAGCAGCGACTCGAGGCCCACCGCGAGAGCGAGCAGTGGCAGGAGGACGGTCACGAGCACCCCACCCTGGAGCCAGCGCATCGCGTGGGCGACCTCGTGTTCGCCGAGGATCGAGGGCGACAGCCGGACGCTCAGCCACAGCAGGGCGATCCAGAGCACGCTCGAGAAGAGTTGCGAGATCGCGGTCGCCGCCGCCATCGCCCCGGCGGGCCGCAGGACCCGGACCATCGCCCGGTAGAGCGGCCGGGCGATCGCGGCGCCGGCGCCGAGCACGAGCGTGTTGAGCCCGATCACGGTGAAGCCGCCCTGTCCCATGAGGGCCAGGATCAGCGTCACCACGAAGCTCACCTGCAGCGCCCCGGCGGCGCCGAGCAGGACGCCCACCGGGCCCGCCAGCGTCATGCAGTAGTCGAACGCCGTGATGGGCACGGGGATGGCCATCACGACGAGCATGATCGCTCCCAGGGCGCTGCGCAGGGCCACCGCGCGCGGGCCGGCATGGGCGTCGGCACGGGTCGCGAAGAACAGCACGACGACCATGAGCACGAGCCCCGCGATCCAGAGGACCGGGGGCAGGACGCCGTCGGGGATGTGCAGGTGGGACAAGAGTGTTCCCTCCGGGTGGGGCGGCGCGCCCGGGCGCTACTGGGCCCAGGCGAGCGCGACCCCGGCCGCCACGGCGCCGGCATCATGCAGGGAGGCGAGCGCGGCGTCGAACGTGGCCCCGGTCGTGATCACGTCGTCCACGAGGACGACCTTGCGGCCGCGCAGCCACCCGCGCCGTTCGATGGCGAACGCCCCCGCGAGGTTCGCCCGCCGGCGGGCCGGCCCGAGCCGGGCCTGGGGCGGCGTGGGCCGGACGCGGCGCAGCGCGCCCCGAAGCCGCGGGGCGCCCAGCGCGTCCGCGAGGGCGTCCGCCAGCGCCGCGGACTGGTTGTAGCCGCGCTCGCGCAGCCGGGCCGGGTGCAGGGGCACCTCGAGGACGAGGTCCGGGCGCCGCCAGGACCGCGGCAGGGCCGTCGCCAGCTCGTCGCCGAGCGCGCGGGCGAGCGAGGGGCGGCCGCGGTACTTGAGCGCGTGTACGAGCGCGGCGGCCCGCTCGTCGAAGAGCCACGGCGCCCACACGGCGAAGCCGGGATGGCGCGGGCACGACGAAGGGTCGCGACCGGCCACGAGGCAGCGCGCGCAGAGCGCGGCGTGCAGGCGCGGCACGCGATCCGCGCACGGCCCGCAGAGCAGCCGCTCGGGCGCCGCCGGCGCGCCGCAGCCCGGGCACCGCTGGGGCAGGATCGTCTCGAGGATCGGCCGCAGCAGCGCGCCGCTCATCGCGGCCAGCCCACCGACGAGGCGAGCGCGTCGAGCGGCACCTCGCGCCCCAGCCAGAGCGAGAGCGAGCGCCGCGCCTGGTGCACGAGCAGCCCGAGCCCGTCCACGGCCTGGAGGCCCTGCCGCCGCGCCGCGCGCACCCACGGAGTCACCTCCGGGCCGTAGGTGAGGTCCACGACGAGCGCCGTCCGGGCGAGGCGCTCGAGCGGCGCCGGCGTCTCCTCGCCTGCGAGCGGGGTGCAGTTGACGATCACGGTGCTCTCGGCGAGCGCGTCGCGCTCCTCCTCGCTGCGCCAGCCCAGGAACCGCTCGTCGAGGCCCTCGCCCCAGGCGAACCGGGCGTCGGCCGGCCGGCGCGAGCTGACGACGACCTCGCGGCAGCCCGCCCAGTGGAGCGCGAGCGCGAGGCTGCGCGCGGCGCCCCCCGCGCCGAGCAGCACGACCCGCTCGCGCGCCGGCTCGAGGTGGAGCGAGCGCAGCAGGTCCACGAAGCCCGGGCCGTCGGTGGTCTCGCCGAACCATCCCTCGCCGCGGAAAACGACCGTGTTCGCCGAGCGCGATCGCTCGGCCGCGACCGAAGCCTTCGCGACGCAGTCGAGCGCGGGCTCCTTGAGCGGGTGCGTGACGTTGCACCCGAGGTAGCCGCGCGTCGCGAGGTCCGCGAGCCGAGCGGGAAGTTCCTCGACGCTCGTGCGCAGCGCCTCGGACTCGCCGCGCACGCCGACCGCGGCGCAGCCGGCGCGATGGAGGACCGGCGACAGCGTGTAGGCGAGCGGGTCGCCGAGCACCGCGAGCCGGACCGGCGCGCTCATGCGGCGGCGCGGGCGGGGGCTTCGCGGGTCAGCCGGACGATCATGAGCACGGAGAAGAGCACGAGCGCAATGCTCGTGAGCTGGCTCTCCGTCACGGGCATGGCGCCGAGGTGCAGCAGCACGGCGTCGGCCTCGTACGCGCGCGTCATGTCGATCGGGATGCGAACGAGCGAGAAGACGAGGATGAACCACCAGAACAGGACGCCCGGCACCTTGAGGCGCTTCCGCACGGCCCAGAACACCGCGAACATGACCAGCCCCGCGGCGGCGTTGTAGAGCTGCGACGGGTGGACGGGCGTGTCGCCGAACTCGAGGTAGGCGAACGAGTCGTGCGGGAACCTGACTCCCCAGGGCAGGGTGGTCGGGTGCCCGTAGCAGCACCCGTTCAGCCAGCAGCCGATGCGCCCGAACATCGTTCCCAGGGCGAGCGACGGGGTGAGCGCGTCCGCGACGAGCCAGTGCGGCAGGCGGAAGCGCTTCGCCGCCACGAGGCCGCCGAACGTCCCCGCGGCGACGCCGCCGTAGAGCGTGAGCCCGCCTTCCCAGAGGGCGAAGACGCTTCCCCACTGGCTGCGGAACTCCGCGAGGTGCTCCATGACGTACAGGCCGCGCGCACCGACCACGGCCGCGACCAGCGTCACGAGGATCACGTTCACGAAGCGATCCTCGTCGAGGCCGAGGCGCTTCGCCTCGCGCAGGCCGAGCCAGGTCCCGACCAGGAACGCCACGGCCATCATGACGCCGAAGGACCTCAGGTGGAGCGGCCCGAACTGCAGCAGCTCGGGATGCATCAGTACTCCCGGCGCCGGAGCGCCACGTTCTGCAGCAGGCCGATCTGGACGCAGTTCACGACCAGGGCCGTGCCTCCGTAGGAAAGGAACGGCAGCGGGACACCGGTGACCGGTGCCCAGCCGACCGTCATCAGGATGTTCACCATGATGTGGAAGAAGAGGGCGGTGACCACGCCCACGACCAGCAGGCCCGCGAAGCCGTCGCGTGCGACGGCGGCCAGCCGGAAACCGCGGATGATGACGACGGCGTACAGTAGCACCGCCGTCAACGCGCCGATCAGCCCGAACTCCTCCCCCACGACGGAAAAGATGAAGTCCGTGTGACGCATGGGCAGGAACGCGAGCGCTTTTTGCGATCCCTTGAGATATCCCTTGCCCAGCACGCCGCCGGAGCCGATCGCGATCTTCGACTGGATGATCTGGTAGCCGGCGCCCGTGGGATCGGTCTCGGGGTTGACGAAGGTCTCGATGCGGCGTTTCTGGTAGTCGTGGAGGTGATTCCACAGCCGCGGCAGCTGCCACGCGACGACGCCGTTCAGCGCCACGATGGCGAGCAGGAGCGAGAGCTTCGGCCGCGCGAACGCGAGCAGCGCGGCGAAGAGCCCCGCGAACCACCAGATCGAACCCGTCACGAAGAACAGCGCCACGTTGAAGGCCGGCGAGAGGCCGAGCAGCAGCCGGCCCGGCCGCATGCCCGCCCAGAAATACATCGCAACCAGCATGGCCGGGAACGACATCGCCGTGCCGAGGTCGGGCTCCTTCGCCACGAGGAGAAACGGGACGGTCATGATGAGGAGCGGCGGCAGCCACCAGCGCGCCCGTCGCAGGTTCAGCCGGGCGTTGTCGAAGTAGCGCGCCAGCACGAACGTCGTCGCCAGCTTCGCGAGCTCGCTGGGCTGGAACTGGATCGGCCCCAGCTCGATCCATCGCCTCGCCCCCATGCGCGTGGTGCCGGCCACGAGCACCGCGACGAGCAGCAGCAGCGACACCCCGTAGAGCGGCCAGGCCAGCGAGTCGTAGAGCCGGAAGTGGATCGCCGCGACGATCCACGCCGCGATGAACGCGAGTCCGCACCAGAGGAGCTGCTTCATCCACAGGCCCTGGTGCGCGCCGGGCACGGACGTCGCGCTGTAGACCGTGAACAGGCCCATCACGATCAGGCCGAGCGTCGCGAGCGCGAGCGGCCAGTCGAGGTCCGGGAGGCGTCCCCTAGTCACTCGGGTACCTCAGCGAGTCGGCCGGCGTCAGGGCCAGGCGGGGCGGCGCGGTGGCGAGCGAATCGCCGAGCAGCACGCGCTTGAGCGTGTAGGCCGCGATCGGCGCGCACACGCTGCCGCCGTGGCCGCTGTTCTCGGCCACGATCGCCAGCGCGATCGTCGGCCGGTCCGCGGGCGCGTAGCAGACGAACACGGCGTGGTCGCGGCCGTGCGGGTTCTGGGCCGTGCCCGTCTTTCCGGCGACCGGGATGCCCGGGATCTTCACGGCCTGCGCGGTGCCCGTCTCGACGACGTCCTCCATCGCCGTGTGGACCGTCTGCCAGTTCCCCGGGTCGGTCTTCAGGCCCGGCTCCAGCGGACGCTCGATCCGGAAGCCCTGGTAACCCTCGATCGACTTCACGACGTGCGGCCGGACGGGGTGTCCCCCGTTCGCAACGATGGACGTCATGGTGGCGAGCTGGAGCGGCGTCGCGAGCAGCTCGCCCTGCCCGATGCCGAGGTTGAGCAGCAGGCCGCGGGGCCAGTGCTGGGTGCCGTAACGCTTCGCGTAGTAGTCGTCGTCGGGGACCAGGCCCTTCGCCTCCGCGGGCAGGTCGATGCCCGTGCGCTGGCCGAGCCCGAGGTCGTGCGCGATCGTCATCATCCGGTCGAGGCCGAGCTCGAGCCCGAGCTGGTAGAAATACACGTCGCACGAATGCGTCAGCGCCTCGACGAGGTTCACCGAGCCGTGCCCGGACGCGTCCCAGCACCGGAACCTCCGCCCGCCGAAGTAGAAGCCGCCCGTGCACGGCTCGGGCATGCGCGAGCCCGCGCTGACGACGTGGTAGTTCAGCCCGGCGAGCATGGAGATCACCTTGAACGTCGAGCCGGGCGGATAAGCGCTCTGGATGGCGCGGTTCAGGAGCGGATTGCCTCCGTCGGCCGTCAGCTCGCGCCAGCGCGCGAACGAGATGCCGCTCGCGAACTCGTTCGGGTCGAAGAGCGGGCGGCTCACCATCGCCAGCACCGAGCCGTCGCGCGGGTCCATCGCCACCGCGGCACCGTGGTCCACGCCGCTCATCGCCTCGTCCAGCGCGCGCTGCACGTCGAGGTCGAGCGTGAGCGTGACGTCGTGCCCGGCGACCGGCGGCCGCGGCGGGCTGCCTTCGAGGCCGGAGACCCGCTTGCCCATCGCGTTCACGACCACGAACTCCGCCCCGTCGTTCCCCCGCAGCATCTCCTCGTACCGGCGTTCCACGCCGGTCTTGCCGATGAGATCGCCGAGCCGGTACCCGTCCTCCTTGCGGCGCTCGAGCTCCTCCTCGTTGATCTCCCCCGCGTAGCCGAGCAGCTGCGCGGCCGCCGCCCCTTCGGGGTAGCGCCGGATCGGGGAGACCTGCACGTCGAGGCCGGGCAGGTCCGCCCGCAGCTCCTCGACCGCGGCCATCACCGCGTAGGGCGAGTTGCGCCGCAGCACCGCCGTCTGGCCCGTGTGGTTCGCCTCGGAGACCCGGCGGCGCACGTCGAGCGTGTCGTCGCCGATGAGCGCGGCGACCTGCGCGATCCAGGCCGGCGTGATCGCGGCCGAGGCGCTCGCGGCGCTCTCGGCGGGCATCGGCCGGAACACGACATCGAACGCAGGCTGGTTGTCCGCGAGGACGCGGCCGAGGCGGTCGCGGATCTCGCCGCGCGGCGCCCGCAGCACGTCGAGGCGGACGCGGTTCTGCTCCGCGAGGCGCGTCAGCTCGTCGTGCTGGACGACCTGGAGCCGCAGCAGTCCGAGCACGACGAGGCCGAACCCGGCGAGCACGACCACCGAGAGCGCCCCGAAGCGATCGTCCCTAACGCGTTGCGGAGGACCCGGAGGCATGGGCGAAGACCGATCGGCCGAGAAGACGACGAACCACGGCGAGGAAGATGACCCCCGTGGCGGCGGTCACGACGGTCGAGACCAGCGCGCGGCCGAGGAGCCAGGGCAGGCCCGAGGCGTCGCGGCCGAGCTCGAATGCGGCGCTCCAGAGCTGGTGCGCGAGCACCGCGACCGCGATCAGCGCGAACTGCGTCCGCGCGCTGTCGCGCACCAGCGTACCCGCCAGCCGGCCCGTCGCATAGCCGAGAAGCGAAAGAACGAGGGCGTGCCGGCCCAGCCAGTGCGCCGCGTCGAGGTCGGACAGAAGCCCCAGCGCGAAGCCGAGCGTCGCGCCCCAGGCGTCCCCGTGCCGCAGCGCCCAGATCACCGTGGCGAGGGCGATCACGTCCACGACGACGCCCCGGGCGGCGAGGCTCGACAGCGCGGTCGAGCGCAGCAGCATCGCCACCATCACGACGACCAGGAATCCGCCCAGCGGCTTCATCGCCGTCCCCCCGCGGCGGAGTCGGCCCGGGCGATGGAATCGGCCCGGGCGGCCCGGGCCGCGGCCGCGGCCTGCCGGATCGCCTCGTGCTCGGCGCGCCGGCGCACGGCGGCGAGCGAGTCGAGCCGCGCCTGCTTGAGCGACGCCGCCCGGCGCGCCGCGGGCAGCGGCACGATGCGGTTCGGCTCGTACTCGAGCCGCGGCTTGAGCGGCTCGCCCGTCGTGAGGTCCACCGGCCCCGGCGCCACGAACGCGTGCCGGAGCCGCGAGAGCCGCGCGGACGGCGCGACGTCGGCTTCCTGCATGAGCCCGTTCTCGTCGCGCCGGATGCGCACGACGCGGCCGATCGGGAGGCCGCGCGGGAAGCGGAGGGACAGGTCGCTCGTCACGAGCTCCTGTCCGACCCGGAGCGTGTCCGCGAGCGGCACCGCCGTCATCACGAGCCGGGGCGTGGGCGAGAGCGTGAAGTGCAGGACGCCGTTCACCCCCGTGCTCTCGACCTCGCACGCGACCGCCATGTTCGGGTCCGTGAGCAGGGTCGCGCGCGAGAGTGTCGGCCAGACCTCCGTGACGCGGCCCACGAGCCCCTCGGCCGTCACGAGCGCGTCCCCGGAACGAATGCCCGCCTTCGCCCCCGCGCTGAGCGTGGCCGTGGTCGGGGTCGGGTCGCCGCCGAGCGCGAGCACCTCGACGGGGCGAAGCGGCAGGCCCCGCCACTCGGGCAGCTCGAGCTGGGCGCGCAGGCGGCGGTTCTCACCGCCCTCGACGCGGAGCCGCTGGACGTCCAGCTCGAGCTGGACGATGCGCCGGTGCAGGTCCTCGCTCTCGCGCCAGGCCGCGAACATGCGGTCCCCCATGAGCACGACTCGGTCGAAGGGCTCGAAGATCACCGCCCCGACACCGCGCGTCCAGGCGACCGGGAGGTGGTCGCCCACCACCAGCAGGAGCAGCGAGACCGCCGTGTACGTCGCGACGAGGACGACGCTTCGGCGCTCGGCCGGTGGCAGGATCGACGGCACTGCTAGTCCCGCTGGCTGCTCAGGATGACCTTTTCGAAGACCTCGGGGTTCTCGAGGATCTTGCCGGCCCCCCGGACGACGCAGGTCAGGGGATCCTCGGCGACCCGGATGTTGAGGTTCGTGACCTCGCGCATCAGCAGGTCCAGGCCGCGCAGCAGCGCGCCGCCGCCCGTGAGGTAGATGCCCTTGTCCACGATGTCGGCGGCCAGTTCGGGCGGGGTCCGCTCGAGGCACTCCCGCAGGGCGTTCACGATCTGTCCGACGGGCTCCTGGAGCGCCTCCCGGATCTCGACGGACGAGACGCGCAGCGTGCGCGGGATGCCGCGCACCAGGTCCCGCCCTTTGATCTCCATGTCCATTTCCTCGGGCAGCGGGAACGCCGACCCGATCTCGATCTTGATGCGCTCGGCGGTCTGCTCGCCGATGAGCATGTTGTACGCCTTCTTCGAGTAGTTGGAGATGGCCTCGTCCAGCTCGTCGCCGCCCGTGCGGATGCTGCTCTTCGTCACGATGCCGTTGAGGGCGATCACCGCGATCTCGGTCGTGCCGCCGCCGATGTCGACGACCATGTTGCCCGTCGGCGTGTCCACCGGAAGGTCCACCCCGATCGCGGCCGCGATCGGCTCGGGCACGAGCTGGACCTCGCGGCAGCCGGCGCGGATCGCCGAATCGTTCACGGCCCGCTTCTCGACCTCGGTGATGCCGGACGGCACGCAGATGATGATGCGCGGCCGCACGAGGAACTTGCTCTTCTGGACCCGCTTGACGAACTCGCGGAGCATGTACTCCGTGACCTGGAAGTCGGCGATGACGCCGTCCTTCAGCGGGCGCACGGCGTTGATGGCGTCCGGCGTGCGGCCCAGCATGAGCTTGGCCTCGTTGCCGACGGCGGCCACCTTGTTCGTCCCCTTCTCCATGGCGACGACCGAGGGTTCGTTGAGCACGATGCCGCGCCCTTTGACCCAGACGAGCGTGTTCGCCGTGCCCAGGTCCATGGCGACATCGGTGGAGAAGAACCCCATCAGGCTGTCGAGAAACATCCCTGCCTCATCGTGCTGGGGTGAGTCGTTTCGGGCGGCCGACTGGAAGGTGCGGGGAGAGGAGCGGGGTGCGGATCCGGCCGGGCCTCCGTGCCCTCGGAAATCGGCGCAAGCTAGCATCCAAATCCTTGGCGCGGCAAGCCCTTGGCCCCCTTCGGCCCGCGCCGGCCGCGCGCCGGGCCGCCCCTCCATCCCGGGAGACGGTCCCATTCGGCGCGGGGCCACGGAGGGTATCGGCCGCGACCGGCTCCGACTTCGGCCCGGATCGTGCGAAGAATGCCCCGGGGGACGAAAAGGCGGGGGGCCCCGGGCCCTTGGGCAGCCGTCCCGGGCCCCGTCCGCCTGCGGGGCCGGGGGCCCCCGGCGCGGCCGCCGGGCACGGCTTTCTTGACGACTCGGACGGGCACGGCGGGGTATGGCATAGTGCGGTGGATTGCCTCCGCCAGCCGCCGGGGCCGCCGCCCTTCGAGTTCCACCGGAGCCTCCCACACCACCGGAATGACCCGAATCCTGCGCCGACTCTCCCTGCTCGTCGTGCCCATGGCGGTGGCCCTGGCGGCATTCGCCCTCCCGGGCCGGGCCCAGCAGGACGTGACCTCCCGCTACGCGTTCGCCGACACGCTGCTGCTGCGGGACACGCTCGGGCTGCACTTCGACGGGATCTTTCCCGTGGCCGATTCGCTGGGCCTGCTGCCCGACACCCTGCGCGCGCTGATGATCCGCTATCGCTTCCAGCTCCCGCGGCTGCTCTTCCTGTCGGACAGCATGGCCGTGCCGGTGGACAGCGTGGGCGTCGTCGTGGACCGCGAGCGTTTCAACCCCCTCGCGGGAGCCCGCGGCGCGAACATGGACCAGACGGTTTTCCGGTTCACCAGCGGCTGGACCACGACGCGGACGACGAGCGCCTGGTCGAACAACTCGGAGTACCGCCTGCGGCGGGGCGCCTTCTACGCGAACAACCTCACGACGGTGAACCTCGAGCGGTACGAGAACGCCGCCGCGACGACGCTGCGCCAGACGCGTGACATGACGAGCGAGGCGGGCGGGCGCATCAGCGACCGGCAGTCCTTCGGCGTCTGGGCGCACACGATGCTGTTCGACAGCTACGACCCCAACTCCACGACGAACCAGCAGGAGACGCTGAACGAGTTCAAGCTCACGGCGCGGACGCAGCAGCGGGGTCGCCGTGGCTCGTCGGCGGACCTGAACCTGCTCGGCGGCTACCTGAACGACGACAAGCGCGCCATCGAGATCAAGCGCGGCCTCACGGGCCGGGCGGACGGACGCATGCGGACGATGGTGGGCGGCTGGCTCACGAACGACCTCTCCGGCGGAACGAGCGCCAACCTCGCGAAGACGCGCCGCCCCGACGCGCTCGCGGAGATGCGCGCGCTCGATCTCGCCACGAACCTCACCGGCACGCTGACGATGTTCGCGCAGCGCGCGGTCGGGCTGAACGTCGCCTACAACCTCCGGCGGACGCGCGTGGACACTCCCACCGACTCGGGCTACGTCAACACCATCCGGCAGGCGAACGACGGCGTGAACGCGACACTGCGCATGCGCCAGGACGCCGACCACACGTTCAACCTGGTCGGGAACACGGGCACCGGGCTCACGCAGAACGGGCGCAGCCACGACTACGGCGGCAAGGCCACGCTGCGATGGATGCTGCTCGGGTGGGCGACGGACGCCAACTACGCCGACGCCCGCAAGCGGTCCGACTACCCGCGCCAGCGGGGTGCCTACGGCTACATCGAGCGCTCGGTGAACCGCTCGGCGGACACGCAGCTCCAGCGGGCGCTGAGCCGCCGGCTGCAGGCCAAGATCTCGGCCAGCATCAGCCTCTCGCAGTTCCGGTACGAGGCGACCGCGGATTCGGCGCGCCCGCCTTCACCGCGCGACAGCTACCGGCAGTCGCTGCGGATCGAGGCGCGCTACAACCCGACCACGCGCCTGGCCTCGGGGCTGGCCTTCGAGACGATCCTCGCGCGCACGATCAACATCGAGCGCTCGACCGCCTCGTCGAACAACGACTCGAGGACGTACCGGGGCGAGTGGACCTGGAGCTACCAGATGTTCACCGGGCTGACCGTGACCCAGAACAACCAGATCACCTCCGACTACCGCTTCTACCCGTTCGCTCCGGACCGCAACACCCTGGGACTTACCTACAACACGATCACGTCACTGAACACCGTCCTGACACCACGCCTCACGCTGCGGATCGTCCACAGCCTGAACGACCAGCCACGGGGCGCCTACACGCGGGACGACCCCGGCGGGCCCGAGTCCCTGAAGCTCTCGGACAACACGCAGGCGACCGGGCTGCACGCCTCCATCCAGTACGCGCCCACCCCCGCCGTGTCGTTCACGCTGGAACCGGACTACCGATCGAACGTACGATCGGGGACGACGAACGGCGTCTCGAGCAAGCAGCGGGAGGACCGGCGGCTCGACCTGACCGGCGGCGTGAACCTGAACCTCCAGCTCGGCCGCAAGGGGACCCTTACGGGCAGCATCGCGCGCAACTTCGATGATTCCCGCTCGACTTCGTATTCGAACGGAGTCCCCGTGCCCACGCCGCGCTCGATCACCGACTACTGGAACGGGAGCCTGACGCTCACATGGCAGCTCTGACCCGCATCCTCCGCGGCGCCGCCCTCCCGCTCCTCGGCGTGCTGGCGCTGGGCTCGGCCGGGTGCGTCAACCCGTTCACGCCTGCGACGCCCGAATCCCCGATCGGGAACTCCGTGGTCGAGGACTACTCGACGCCCGACAAGCTGCTCAGCACCCTCATCGCCGGCATGAACGACAAGGGGCCCTCCGGGCGGCTGGCCTGGACGAACGCGATGGCGGACTCGACCGACGCGAACACGCGCGCGTTCTACGCGTTCCACGACCCGCTGGTCCTCTCGGCCTGGACCCTCTCGTCGCCCACGCCCCCGCCGGACGTGTGGGACCTCGATCTCGAGCGCCAGTTCTACGACAAGTTCGTGGCGCGCTACTCGGGCGACTACCAGATGCTGTTCGGGCCCGACAACGACTCTCCGAGCGACGAGCCCGGCACGGACACGTGGCTGCTGCACCGGCGCTATTTCATCTACTCCGTCGAGACGAACGGCCAGCAGGCGACGATCGCGCAGGGCTACGTGGACCTCTACCTGGTGAAGTACGACGGCCGGTGGTGGGTCGTGCGCTGGCAGGACCGCCTCGACCCGACCGTCGGCGTCGACCCGACCGACCAGACGAGCTACACGCTCGGCTACCGCCGGCTGGAATCCCTCAGCTCGTGAGAAAGGCGGGCCCCGGCATGAAGCGCCTCTTCCTCCTCGCGGCCGTGGTCGCGGCCGCACTCGTCTCGGGCGGCTGCTTCAACCCGTTCTCCCCCCTCGTCTCGACGCAGCGGGCGACCTCGACGCCGGCCCCGGTCCCGAACTCGGCGGCGAACGTCGTGCGCCTGTTCGAGTGGTGCTGGAACAACCGCGGCATCCAGGAGTACGAGGAGATCTTCACCGACGACTTCCGGTTCCAGTTCGCGCTCGGCGACTCCGCCGGCAACGCCTACCGCGACGTGCCGTGGACGCGCGAGGACGAGCTGCGCTCGGCCACGGGGCTGTTCGTGGGGACGCCGGACCATCCCGCGGCCACCGAGATCGACCTGTCGCTCGACAAGACGCTCTACGCGCTGCCGGACGACCGGCCGGGCAAGAACCCGATCTGGCACAAGTCGATCCGGTCCTCCGTCACCCTGACGGTCACCCTGGAGGGCCAGGGCCTGAACGAGGTGCGGGGCTACGCCAAGTTCTACCTCGTCCGGGGGGACTCCGCGGTCATCCCGCCCGAGCTGGTCGCCAAGGGCTTCAAGCCCGACAGCCTGCGCTGGTGGATCGATCGCTGGGAGGACGAGACGCTCCCGGCCAGCGCCGCCGTGCCGCCGGGGACGGCTGCCCTGCGGCCCGCAGGGCCGGCCGGCGGGACCGGTCCCGTGATCACGACGTTCGGGGCCGTGAAGGTCAAAGGGCTCTGAGCCCCCGCGGCGCCGCTTGAGGGCGCCGCGAACGCGTGTCTATACTGCGCGCCGCCTTTCCGCTCGCGCCTCAGCTTCCGCTCCGCGTCCGTCCGATCCGCGGAGCGTCCCGTCGCACGACCGATCCGGTCCGGAGGAAGAACCCATGCCTGCCGTGGGCGCCAATTCGCAGCTCAATCCGCTCGAGAACGCCGAACGCCAGTTCGAGGAAGCCGCGGCACGCATGGGGCTGAGCCCCGGCGTGAAGGAGATGCTCAAGCGCCCGCGCCGGTCGACGATCCAGCACCTGCCCGTGCTGATGGACGACGGCTCCATCCGCGTGTTCGTCGGCTACCGGGTCCAGCACTCGATCGCCCGCGGCCCCGCCAAGGGCGGAATCCGGTTCCACCAGGACGTGACCCTCGACGAGGTCGCGGCCCTCGCATCGTGGATGACGTGGAAGTGCGCCGTGGCGGACATCCCCTTCGGCGGCGGCAAGGGCGGCATCGTCGTGGACCCGCGCACGCTCTCGCTCGGCGAGCTCGAGCGGCTGACGCGCCGCTACGCGGCGGACCTCTCGGACGTGTTCGGCCCGGACCGCGACGTGCCCGCCCCGGACGTGAACACCGGCGAGCGCGAGATGGCCTGGTTCATGGACACCTACTCGATGCACTCGCGCAGCACCGAGCTGGCCGTCGTCACCGGGAAGCCGCTCGAGGTGGGCGGCTCCCGCGGCCGACGGGAAGCGACCGGCCGCGGCGTCATGATCTGCATCGAGCAGATGTGCCGGCACCTCGAGATGCCCCTGAAGGGCGCCCGCGTCGCCGTGCAGGGCTTCGGCAACGTCGGCGGCGTGGCCGCCGACCTGCTCGTGCGCGAGTGCGGGGCGAGGATCGTCGCGGCTTCCGACGTCAGCGGCGCCGTGCACAATCCCGACGGGCTGGACGTGGCCGCGCTGCTGAAGCACGTGGCCACGAAGAAGGGCGTCGCCGGGTTCGCCGGCGGCCAGCCGCTCACGACCTCGATCATCGAGGTCGACTGCGACATCCTCGTGCCCGCCGCGCTCGAGAACCAGATCACCGGCGAGAACGCCGCGCGGGTGAAGGCGAAGGTCGTCGGCGAGGGCGCCAACGGCCCGACGACGCCGGACGCCGACAAGATCCTCGAGGAGCGGGGCATCTGGGTGATCCCGGACATCCTCTGCAACGCCGGGGGCGTCACGGTGAGCTACTTCGAGTGGGTGCAGAATCGCGGCGGCTTCTACTGGCCCGAGCACGAGGTGAACTCGCGCCTGCACGAGAAGATGGAGGCCGCCTTCGGCGAGGTCGTGCAGACGGCGGTGAAGGAGAAGTGCCCGCTGCGTGTCGCGGCCTACATGGTCGCGATCCGGCGCGTGCTGCGTGTTCACGAGCTGCGGGGCATGTACGCCTGACGGCCCGCCCCGACGCCACCGAAAAGGCCCGGTCCCCGCGGGGACCGGGCCTTCCGTTTGCCCTGAAGCCCTAGAACGTCATGTTGACGGACAGGACCTGGACGTCGTTGAAGTAGCCGCCGTGGACGGGCTGCGAAGCCCAGTCCACGTGCATCCGGGAGGACCCGAACGGGAACTGCACGCCGACGCCGTAGCTGTACTGGAACAGCGCGTCGGTCGTCCCGTCGTAGGTGTATCCGCCCCGGAGGGACAGCATCTTCCGGACCGTCCACTCGGCGCCGACCCGGCCCTCGTCGTTGCCGAAGCTGTTGCTGCTGTACGTGCCGTAGACGTTGAGCGGGCTCGGCCCGACGACCACGGGCACGGCCAGCGACAGCTGGAGCGACGTCGGCAGCTCGTACTCCGCGGACTGCGTGGTCACGTTCCGTCCCGTGGCCTGAGGGTCGGCGCCCGGGATCGGCGTGATGAACTCGAAGTCCGTGCCGCTGTACGCCATGTTCGGCCCGATGTTCTTCACCGAGACGCCGAATCGCGACCCGCGCACCCCGGTGTCGTACTGGAAGCCGAAGTCGAACGCGGCGCCCGCGGACGTCTCCTGCAGGATCTTTTCGGAGATGTAGTAGAACGTGGCTCCGAAGTTGACGCGGTCCGTCAGCGCCTTGCTCCACGTCAGGCCGAGCGTCGAATACGTGGGCGAGAAGATCGCCCCCGTTCCGTCCGGCGCCTGCTCGGTCGTCTCGACGATGTCGCCGATGCTCAGCACCTTGGCGCTGAGGCCGATGTAGCCGATTCCGCCCATGTTCTGGGCGACGCCGAAGTAGTTGACCTGCATGTCGGCGATGTACTGCGTGTTGCTGAACATCAGCTGGGTCGGCGCTTCGTCCCGGGCGACGCCGGCGGGGTTGTAGAACAGCGCCTCGACGCCGCTGACGGTCGCGAGATCCGAGCCCGCGATCGCGATGTTTCGTCCTCCGACCGGAAGACGCAACTCCGGCGCACCACTCGTTCCGAGCCGCCCCAGGGAGCCGGCCCCGGCGGCGCTGGCCATCAGGGCCAGTGCCGCCACGGCGACCGCAAGAATTCGGAAGGCCTTCATCTTGGCTCTCTCCTGTCGTTCAAGGTTGGGTCGATCCATGTGAGCATCCGGCCTCAGAACGTATTGAGGCGCTCCTTCTCCATGAAGATGGCCACCTTGCCCACCTTGGTTCCAACCCCGGGCGCGTCCACGTGGAAGATGTAGACGCCGCTGCTCACGGGCAGCCCACGATCAGTCTGCAGGTCCCACGAAGTTTCGGAGGTGCTGTCGTTCTTGTGCAGCGTCCGCACCAGGTCACCGGCCAGGTTGAAGATCCGGATGGTGCAGGTCGCCGGCAGGTGGGTGAACTTCACCACCCGCGAGAACTGTGTCAGTTCGTAAGTCGAACGGTTGAAGTACGGGTTCGGCACCGCCAGCACCTGGCTCAGCTGGTCCTTCGCCAGCGCGGCGTCGAAGCGATTTGCGGCGGTCGTGCTGAACGTGAAGTAGTCGTTCGGCGTCGCGGGAACGCTGGTCGTGAACACCAGCTTGTCGCCGTCGGCGATCGTCGCACCGGCCGAGCTCAGCGCCGGCCACACCACGTAGCGGAACGGGAGATCCCCGGCGTTGTCGTACGCGTCCGGATACGTCGTCATGTAGGTCGGATCGGGCGTCCCGTCGCCGCTGTACGCGTCGTCGAAGATCCAGAGGATCTCGCGCCCGCCCAGCGCGGAGTTGTCCGGATCCCACATGCCGTCGTACGTGGGGTCGTCCGCGTTCTCCAGGAACCCGACGTTGAGCTGGGTGTTCGTGTCCGTATCCCAGACCTGGAACGGCACCGGGACATAGTCCTGCACCGGGTAGGTGCCGGCCTGGCCGCTGTGCCGCAGGTAGTGGTAGGCGTCCTGGGTGACGGTCGTGCTGAAGCGGATCTCGACGTTGTGCGAGTGCGCCGTGTCACCGGTGGCGATGGCCGACCCGAACAGCTCGTTGGCGTAGTCGCTGCCACCGCCGAAGAACCGCAGGCCGACGTCCACGCCCTCGAGCGCCGGGGTGCCTCCCCCCACGGGCACGTACTGGACACGCGCCAGCTGTCCGAGCGGGTAGCTCAGGTCCGTCACCTGGATGCCGTCGAACACCGGGTTCTGCTGGTCCGCGACGAAGTCGGTCCAGTTGTTGACCACCGTGTCCACCGCCGCGCCCATCGTGCGCACGACGTACCAGGACATCTCGGTGCTCGTCGCGGAGACGGGCTTGAACCCCATCTTGTAGTCGGCCGTCTTCACCTGCATCGGATCCACGATCGTCGCGGTGATGACGTCCGTCGTCGGGTTCGTACCGGTCTGGTACTGGTTGCCGATCGGAGTGGTGATCGAGGCGCTGCCCGGATCCACGCCCGCCGCGGGCGTCTGCGGCACGACCGTGATCGGGTTGTACGCCGACTCCAGCACCTGCGGCGTCTCGCCGAGGCCGACCGAGTAGGCGTTGACGCTGAAGTAGTAGGGCGTCGCGTTGTGGAGCGGTCCGCCCCGCACGGCGTCGGTCGTGATGTCCATCGAGTACTGCGTGCCCGCATCGGTGCCGAAGGCCTTGCCGGTCGGCAGGATGAGTCCCTGCTCCTCGTTGAAGTCGTTGTCCAGCACCGTGGTGATGCCGTCCACGCGGTCGAACGTCCCGAGCCGCGTCCAGGGCCCGGCGACCGACGCGCCCTGGTAGACGACGTAGCCTTCCCACACGTACGGCGGCTGGTTGTAGCTCTCCGAATTGACGGCCCACGTGAGCCGCACGCCGCCGTTGATGGGGTTCGCCGTCACGTTGGGCTGGTTCGGCGGCGCCGCGAGGCTGAAGTCCGCGTCGAAGGCCGCCTGCGCCTCCGAGTCGTAGAACTTCATCAGCGAGATGCTGGCGAGCCGGTTCTTGCTCTGGCCGATCACGATGGCCGTCGTGACGACCTGCGTGTCCCCGGGAGCCATGGTGAAGGGGCCGCTCGAACACTGGAGCCGCCGGTCGGCCGGGTTGGTGTCCAGCCAGCCCGAGCCGAGCACGGGATCGCCGCTCAGCATGAACGTCGTCACCTGGCCGTTCGTCGGGTTGATGAGCGGCGAGCCGTCCTGCTGGAGACCCTTCATGAGGTTGTAAGTCTTCGTGTAGTTATCGGGGTCGGTGCCGTTGATGTACTTGTTGAAGGACGTCATCGGCAGCGGCACACCGCCCACCTTCGGGCCCTGGAAGAAGTCGTAGCCGACCGCGGGGACCTGTGCGCCGTAGATGTTGTCGAAGTTCGTCCCGTTGTAGCAGTAACCGACGCTCAGCGTCGTGTCGCAGCCGTCCAGGTCGTCGCCGGCGTAGCCGTCGTCCGGGTCGGACCACTGCGAGACGTACATGCTGTCGATCGTGTTCCCGCCCTTGTTGATCAGCTTGTAACGGATGAACACCGTGCTGCCGAGCGCACCCTGGCGGTTGAACGCGAACGTCGTCTGCTGCACCTCGACGCCCATGGGCGCGGTGCTGCCCGCGCGGTTCGTGTGGTTCACGGGATCCGCGTCGTTGTAGACGGCCCACAGCATTTCGTCACCGAGGATGTCGAGCGAGCCGTCCGACTGCACCGTCACCGCGGGCGCGCCGTGGGGAACCGCCCCCGCGTTGTAGTCCGCGAGCGCCGCGTCCCTCGTAGCGTCATCCGTGTAGGTCCGGTAGAGCTTGTAAACGTGATACTCGGCCTTGTTCGGGTCGTCCGGGGCCGTGCCGACCATGGCGCCCGGCCCGTACTCGTCCGAGTACTCGGAGACCGCGACCCGGGTCTGCCCGCCGACACGACCGGCCATCCACAGGCCGGCCGCGAAGACGGCCGTCTTGGCCGTGCCCTTCGGGTATTCCAGGCCCGCATTGCCGGTGGTCTTGTCCCAGGCGAACGAGCCCGTGTTCGTCACGTACATCGCAATCTGGTTGATGTCGATGAGCTGCGAGTTGTCCACGTCCTTCGCCGCCGCGGGCC
>Ga0315540_10000604_pt1 | contig 20404 bp, 15 predicted proteins | sample SalMarSW160110MG_FD_203677 | JGI IMG/M metagenome (GOLD analysis project Ga0315540, IMG submission 203677) | Salt marsh sediment microbial communities from the Plum Island Ecosystem LTER, Massachusetts, United States - Salt Marsh Sediment SW1601-10 ...
GAAGCAGCCACCCGGCGACGTGGGCGGCTCCGATTCCGGCGCCGAGGGCGAGGACGGCGGCGGCGGCGAGCGCGGGCGGCGCGGTGGCGGCAAGCAGCCGCGCGGTCAGGCCCGCGGCGGTGAGGACCAGCATCGCCTTGGCTGCGGCGTTGGGAGCGCCGGCGAGGCCCGGGAGCAGTGCGAGGCCGACCACCAGGCCGGCGAGTCCGGCGAGTCGACGGCGCGCTAAGGGCGTGCTCAACGGCCACACACCGGCGGCAGCAAGGGCGCTCGCGGCGAGCGGCGTCGCGACGGCGATCAGATCGGCGACCCAGTTGCCGTCGGCGAGCAACCAGGCGAGCCCGCCCGCGGCCAGCACCAGCTCGGCGGCGCGGCCGCCGACACCCCCGCGACTGCCGGCCACGCACCGCACGGCGCCAACCCCGACCAGACCGAGCGCCGCGGCCAGGAGGGCGGTCTCGGGACCGCTGCGACCGAGGCGAGCGGCCACCACTGCAAGCACGGCCCAGGCCACGGGCGTGGCCCACGCGGCGGCGAGGCGGTGACCGGTGGCCATGGTGCCTCAGTATAGTCGCGAAGACCTAGCCTGCATTTCTCACCAGTTCGCTACTGCGGGCGCCGATATGCTAGCCAGCGCGGGCCGTCTCGCAACTCGCCGCCTGCGACGTGTCTCCGGACACGCCTCGGCGCCTCGTCACTCGATGGCTCCACGCTGACGGGCATCTCGGCGCCCTCGCAACGTGACCTGGTGAGAAGTGCAGGCTCGCCCGCCGAGGGCGTGCTTTCCCCAGGAAAACCCATACAATACCGGCGTGCGGATGCGGCTCGCCCTCGACGCCCGCAAGTTGACCGACTACGGCATCGGTACCTACCTGACGGCGCTCGTCCGCGGACTCGCCGCCCGCAGCGACGTCCAGCTCACGCTGGTGGTCCGCGAGGGCCACGAGGAACGTGCTGCGATGGTGGCGCCCGACGCCCGTCTGGTGACGGTCGGCGCGCGAGGTTACACGGTGGCCGAGCACTTTGCGGTGCCGGCGGCCCTGTGGCGGGAGCGCTTCGACCTCGTCCACTTTCCCCACTACGTGCTCCCGGCGTTGATCCGCGGCCCCGCGGTGGTGACGGTGCACGACGTGATTCAGCTGTTCTACCCTCCGGCCGAGCGGCGCACCCTGGCGATGCTCTACCTGCGCACAGTGATGCGCCGCGCGCTCAAGCGGGCGCGGCGGGTCATCACGGTCTCGCGGACCTCGCGCAACGATCTCATCCAGCTTTTCCAGGCCGAGCCCCGCCGGCTCGTGGTGGTCCCCAACGGCGTCGATCCGGCCCTCGCCGTGCGCCCCGATGGGGCCGTGATCGACGACCTCAAGACCCGCTACGGCCTCAAACCGCCGCTCGTGCTGGTGGTCGCCAACGACAAGCCGCACAAGAACCTCGACGTGGTGCTGCGTGCCTGGCATCTCGCCACGCGGCGCCATCGGATGCCCGGCCAGTTGGTGCTCGTCGGCAGCTCGGGTCCGGGGGGACGGCTCGCGACCCGGGCCTCCAGGCTCGGCCTTGACGGCCGGGTGCGGTGTCTCGGTCGGGTCCCGGCCGAGGACCTCCACGGCCTGTACCATGTTGGCGCGTTGCTGCTGCACGTGGCGCTGTACGAGGGCTTCGGGCTGCCGGTGTTGGAGGCGATGCGGGCCGAGCTGCCGGTCGTGACCTCCAACCTGGGAGCGATGCGCGAGGTCGGCGAGGGTGCGGCCCGCCTCGTCAACCCGCTCGACGTGGACGAGATTGCGGCGGCGCTCGAAAGGGTCCTGGTCGACGACCCGCTGCGGCGACGGATGGTCGACGCCGGACGGCGGCGGGCCGAGAGCCTGACCTGGGAGCGGATGGTCGAAGGTACACTGGCGGTCTACCGCCAGGCCATGGGGGAGACGGGATCGTGAGAGTCGCGCTGGTCCACGACTGGATGACCGGGATGCGGGGCGGCGAGTGGGTCCTGCACGAGATCGCCCGCCTGTTTCCCGATGCCAGGATCTATACCCTGGTGCACCGGCGCGGTACTGTGACGTCCGAGCTCGACGCCCACCCGATCTCTACCTCGTGGCTGCAGCGGCTATCCTTCGGGGGCCGCCGCTGGCGCCACCTGCTGCCACTGATGCCGCCGGCGATCGAGAGCTTCACGTTTCCGGGCGTCGATCTCGTCGTCTCGACCAGCCACTGCGTCGCCAAGGGCGTAATTCCACCCCCGGGTGCGTATCACCTGAGCTACATCCACACCCCGATGCGCTATGCCTGGGACCAGCGCGGCCTCTACCTCGACCGCATGCCGCGGCTGTTCAGCCCTGCCGCAGAATGGTGGCTCAACGGCCTGCGCCAGTGGGACATGGTGTCCTCGGCGCGGGTCGACCGCCTGGTCGCCAACTCCCGCCTGGTGGCGTGGCGGATCAAGCACTATTGGAACCGACAGGCGGAGATCATCCCGCCGCCGGTGGACACCGACTACTTCACCCCGGGCGAGGAGCGCTCGAACCGTCTGCTGACGGTCGCGGCCTTGGTTCCGTACAAGAGGGTGGAGGTTGCGATGGCCGTCGCCAAGCGGCTCGGTCGGCCGCTCGACGTGGTCGGGACCGGTCCCCGCCTCGCCCATCTGCGGCGCGAGGCGGTCGGCGACGTCCGCTTCCTGGGCTGGCTCGACCGCACCGAGCTGCGCGACGTCTACCGCCGAGCCGCCGCGCTGATCGCCCCCAACGTCGAGGACTTCGGGATGGCGACGGTGGAGGCCCTCGCCTGTGGGACGCCCGCGGTCGGGATGATCGCCTCGGGTACCGCCGATATCGTGCGTCCGGGACGTGAGGGCGAGCTCGCCGACGAGCCGACGGTAGAAGCCCTCACCGACGCCGCGTCGCGGGCGCTCGAACGGCACTGGGATCGCGCCGAGCTACGCTGTCGCGCCGAGGTCTTTTCCCGAGAACGTTTCCTGACCCGATTCCGGTTCCTGCTCGACCGGCTCGGCTTTCGTGGAATCGGAGCATGATCCAGCGCCGGCGTCAGATCCAGACCGCCCTCCTGCTGCTCGGCGACATCGTTGCCACCGCGCTGGCGGTTCCCCTCGCGTACTGGCTGCGTTTCGAGGTCGAGGTGATGGAGGTGACCAAAGGCGTGCCGCCGCTGGAGCCGTACCTGCACCTGGTCCCGGTCGCGGTGGTGCTGTGGCCGGTGGTGTTCTACTTCCAGGGACTCTACCAGCGGCGGCGCGTGCGTTCCCGCCCCGACGAGCTCGTTCGCGTCCTGGTTGCGGTCGCCCTCGCCACCGTGCTGCTCACCGCCGGCCTCACCTTCTACCGCGAGTTCTCCTACTCCCGCCTCGTGCTCGCCATCTTCGCCGCGGTCGACGTGGTGCTCGTGATCCAGACCCGCTGGGCGATCGCCGCGGCCTTGGCCCGCATCCGCCGCTCGGGTGGCAACCTGCAGCGGGTGCTCCTGGTCGGTGCGGGCGAGCTCGGCCGGGAGGTGATGGAACGTCTCGTCGCCCATCGCGAGTACGGCTTCCGGGTGGTCGGCTTCCTCGACGACGACCCCGGCAAGCAGGGCGGCCGCTTTGCCGGCGTGCCGGTGCTCGGCACCACCCACGACCTCGAGCAGGTGGTGGGGGCCCACCAGGTCGACCAGGTTGTGCTCGCGCTGCCGCTCGCCGCGCACCACCGTACGGTGCAGCTGCTGCGCCGGGCCGGTCAGCTCCTGGTCGAGGTCAAGGTGGTCCCCGACCTGCTCCAGTACTACGCCCTGCGCGCCGGGATCGAGGACCTCGACGGCCTGCCGGTGATCAATCTCACCCAGATCCCGCTCCAGGGCTGGAACCAGCTCGTCAAACGTGTCTGCGACCTCGTCGGTGCGGCGGCGGTGCTGCTGGTCACGGCGCCGCTGTTCCCGCTCATCGCGTGGCTCATCCGGCGCGAGGACGATGGCCCGGTGCTCTACACCCAGCAGCGCATGGGCCTCGACGGGCGCTCCTTCACCCTCTACAAGTTCCGCTCGATGCGGCCCGACGCCGAGGCCGACGGTCAGCCGCACTGGTCGCGCAACCGCGATCCCAGGGTGACCCGTTGCGGCGCCTTCCTACGCCGCACCAACCTCGACGAGCTGCCGCAGCTGCTCAACGTGCTTCGCGGCGACATGTCGCTGGTCGGGCCGCGGCCCGAGCGGCCCGAGTTCGTCGAGCGCTTCCGCTCACGTTACCCTGAGTACATGGCCCGGCACCGGGTCCGTTCCGGCGTCACCGGTTGGGCCCAGGTGAACGGCCTGCGCGGCGACACTTCGATCCGGCAGCGGGTCGCCCACGATCTCTACTACATCGAGAACTGGAGCCTCGCACTCGACCTCAAGATCCTGTGGATGACGCTGCGCGTCGCCTGGCGGGACCACCGCTCCGCGACCGCATGACCCTCCGTGGCAGGGCGAGGGCCTTCCGTTCGTGCCTCGGGTCAGCTGACGCGGTACTCGTCCTCGCTGCGCTGGGGCAGGCCCGCGGCGAGGCGCAGGATCTCGGCAGTGGCGGACGCGGCGTCGCCCCACGCAAAGCGGGCCGCCCGCTCACGGCCGCGGGCGATGAGCTGAGCGCGGTGCTCGGGGTCGTCGAGCAGGGAGACGATCGCCGAGGCGATGCCGTGGGGGCTCGACGGGTCGACGTAGACCGCCGCCGTGCCGGCGACCTCGGGCATCGACGAGCGTCCCGAGGTGACCACCGGGGTGCCGCAGGCCATGGCCTCGAGGATCGGCAGGCCGAAGCCCTCGAGCCACGACGGGAACAGGAGCGCATCGGCATGGCGGTAGATTCCGGTCAGCTGCCGGCGCTCGATATAGTCGAGGTGGAGGATCCGGTCCGCCGCCGCCGACCCGGCGAGAGCGGCGCGGATCTCCTCGGTGTGCCAGCCCCATCCGCCGACCAGGACGAGGTGGCCGGGGTAGCCCCATCCCGCCGCGAGCTCGAAGGCCGCAAGCACGCCGCGCACGTTCTTGCGCGGCTCGAGCGTCGAGACGAAGAGCAGGTAGCGCTTGGGCAGGCCGTCGGGACGTCCGCTGTCCTTGTTCATCGCGGCGAGCTCGGGGTCGAGCCCCTCGTGGACGGTGAAGATCCGGCGCGGCAGCACGCCGAGGTGCTCGACGAGGTCGCGCCGGGTCGCGTCCGAGACCGCGATCAGGCGCTCGGCGTGGAACAGGGTCTCGGGCAGGTTGTCGCGCAGCTCGGCGAGGGTGGACGGCCGCACGGTCTCGGGCATGAGGTGGAAGGCGAGGTCGTGGACGGTGGCGACCAGCGACCGGGCGTAGGGTATCTGGGTGCTATGGGCGAAGAAGTTGGGTGCCCACAGGACGGCGTTGCCCTCCAGCGCGCGCAGCAGGGGCTCGACCCAGGTCCGCAGCAGGTGCAGGGTGGGGATCCGCAGCCAGGCCGGCCATGGGGGCATGTGGTGGACCCGCAGACGCATGCGCTGGCGGCCCGGAATGGTCACCGGGAGGTGCTCCTCGGCGTCGAGGAAGGTGTAGCCGTAGAGGTGATACTCGAGCCCGTCGTCGCGCCGGTCGAGCTCAGCGAGCAGGTGCCACTCGTACCAGCCGACGCCGGTCAAGGGGTAGAAGAAGGGGAACACGTCGACCGCGACCGACGCGACCGCCTCGCCCAAGACGACGCGCCGGTGAAAGCGGCGCCAGCGTGCGCGCAGCGTCCCGGCAAGGTCGCGCAGCAGAGCCGTGAGGAAGCGCGCCGTGGCGTACACTGACCCTCCCATGTGCGGCTCACATAGTAGCTCAGGGGGTGGCACGGACCGCTGTGACGCCGGAGGCCGCCGGTGAGGATCGCCGTCGTGGCGGCCGAGCTCGCGCCCCCGCGCACCGGCGTGGGGCGGTACCTCGAGGATCTCCTCTCCGGGGTGCGCGCCCTCGACCTCGACTGGGAGTGGCGGCTGCACCTGCCGGGGGAGCCCTTCGAGCACCCGCTGTGGGCCGATCCTCGGGTGACGCCGCGCTTCCACTGCTCGCGGCGTCGGACCACCCTGTGGGAGCTGTTCGAGCTCCCGCCGCGGCTCGCCGCCGACCGGCCCGACGTGGTGTTCGCCCCCGCCTACAGCCTGCCGCCGCGTCTTCCCGCGCCCGGGGTCGTGACCCTCCATGACCTGGCCTACGAGCACCAGCCCGGGGAGTTCCGATGGCGCGAGCGCTGGCGCCGGCGGCTGCTCGCGCGTTCAGCGGCACGCCGTGCGGCCCGGGTGCTGGTGGTCTCGCCCGGGATCGCGGCCGAGGTCACGGCCGCCTATCGCGTGGCGCCGGCCCGCGTGGCGGTGGTGCCGGTCCCCCTCGACGCCGGCCGGTGGCGCGCTGCCGCGCGCGCCGCGCGGCCCGACGCTCTCGGCGAGCTTGGGGTGCGGACCCCCTACCTGCTCTTCCTCGGCAGCCTGCTCGAGCGGCGCGGGCTCGACCTCATGCTGGCGGTGCTCGCCGCCCTTCGCGGCGAGCGGCCCGACCTCGCCCTGGTCCTCGCCGGCGCCAACCGGCTCGCCGATCCCGGACGTCTCGAGCGCCGACTCGCCGAGACCGGACTCGCCGAGGCGGTGATCCGCCCGGGCTGGGTGCCCGAGGCCGCCTTGCCGACGCTCTACCGCCACGCCGAGGCCTCGCTGTACCTGTCCAGCTACGAGGGCTTCGGCATCCCGCCTCTGGAGTCGCTCGCCTGCGGCACCCCTGCCGTCACAGCACCGGGGCTGGCCCTCGACGGGCTGTGGCCCGACTTCCCGTGGCGGGCCGGCGCGCTCGACGAGACGGAGGTCGTCGCCGCCGCCCGGCGGGCGGTGGCCGGACGGCCGGACCCGGAGGCCCTCGCCGCCGAGGCCTGCGTCCGCTTCGCATCGCTCGCCCCCAGTGCGGTGGCCCGGAGCCTCGTCGCCGAGCTCGGGGAGGCGGCGCAATGATCTCGGTGCTGGTCGTGAGCCACGACTCGGCGGCGACCCTCGAGCGCTGCCTCGCAAGCCTCGGCCCGCTCGACGGCGACGGCCTCGAGGCGATCGTGGTCGACACCGCCTCCGGCGACGGCTCGCCGGAGCTGGTGGAGACCGGGTTCCCTGCCGCGCGTCTCGTCCGCCTGTCCACCAACGTCGGTTTCGCCGCCGCCGCCAACCGCGCCGCCGCCCATGCCGGGGGCGACTCGCTGCTGCTGCTCAACCCGGACGCGTGGCTGCTCGACGACGCCCTCGACCGGCTCGCCACCCGCCTCGCCGGCGACCGCCACCTGGCGGTGGTAGCGCCGCGCCTGCAGTACCCCGACGGGCGGACGCAGGTCGGTTGGGCGCCGGACCGCGGCGTGCTCGGGGAGGCCGCACAGAAGCTGCTCAACCGCCTCGAGGGAAGGCCGGTAGCCGGGCGGTTCGCCGAGACGGTTGCGCGCGCCGTGCTCGATCCCGGCTGGTACACCGGCGCCTGCCTGCTGGTGCGCCGGCGCGCGTTCGAGGCGGTGGGCGGGTTCGACGAGGGTTTCGTGCTCTACTTCGAGGACGCCGACCTCGGCCTGCGCCTGCGCCGGGCGGGGTGGCGGGCAGTGCGCGAGCCTTCAGCGCGGGTCGCGCACGTCCGCGGCGGTTCGACACCCCCGGAGGGGACCGAGCTCATCTACCGCCGCTCGCAGCTCGCGTACTATCGCCGCCATCGACCGACCTGGGAGGTGCGACTGCTGCTCGCACATCTTCGACGCCGGTATCCGGCCGGGCCGGTCGCCGAGTGGCTCATGACGATCGGCAAGAACACGGAGGAGGATCGGTGAGCGCAACGGTGGCCCTACTGTTCGTGATCGCCGCCGGGGTTGTGCTCGTGGTCGGGGGGCTCCGCGCCCGGCGCCAGCTGTTGCGGCCGGGCTCCGGCCCTGGGCTGCGTCTGCGGCGCCTGCTCCGGGTCGAGCGCGCGCGCCTGGCGGTGCGCGTCGCCGGCTGGCGCGGCACGCTGCCGGGTGCGACCGTCGACGCACTCCTCGCCCACCTCGACGAGCTCGCCCATGACCTCGCGCCGTCGCTTGGGCGCGAGGACGAGTGAGGCCTGCGATGGGGACCGCGTTCGGTGTCGGCCTCGACCTGTCCAAGGCGCTCGGTGTTCCCGACGGCATCGGCAACTACTCGCGACTGCTGATCGCCGCCATGCTCGAGGCCGCGCCCGAGGTCGACTTCCGCTTGTTCGACCTGCGCGCTTCGAGGGTCGACCGCACCCGGCTCGCCGAGGTGCTACCCGGCGCCGAGGCGCGTGCGACGGTGGTCGACGGAAGGGGGCCGGGCTCGGGAGAGCTCGACGTCTTCTTCTCGCCCGCCTTCAAGGCGCCGCCCGGATGGCGGGGCCCGCTCGTCTTCACCGTCCACGACGTGACCTTCGTCTCCCACCCGCGCTACCACACCCTCGGCAACCGCGTCGAGGTGCTCACCGAGACCGCCGCTGCGCTCGCCGCCGGCGGCCACGTGCTCGCGGTGTCGGCGGCCACCCGCGACGAGACCGCGCGCTGGCTCGCCGTCGATCCCGGACGGATCACCGTCATCCACTCGGCCGCGGATCCCGCCTTTCGGCCCCCGGACGTGCCCGGTCGGCGGCCGCCGGTGCTCGACCGGCTCGGCGTCGACCGGCCCTACCTCCTGACCGTAGGCTCGATCGAGCCGCGCAAGAACCTCGCGGGGCTGCTCGAGGCCTTTGCGGCGCTCCCGGACGGCCTGCGTGAGGGCCACGCCCTGGTCGTGGTCGGCGCCGCGGGCTGGCTCAACGACGCCATCCACGCCCGCCTCGCCGAGCTCGCGCGCAGCTGCCGCGTGGTTTTCGCCGGCGCGGTCTCACTCGCCGACCTGGTCGATCTCTACGGCGCTGCGCGTGCCTTCGCCTACCCGTCGTTCGCGGAGGGCTTCGGCTTCCCGGTGCTCGAGGCGATGTCGTGCGGAACGGCGGTGGTGACCTCGAACGTGACATCGCTGCCGGAGGTTGCCGGCGGCGCGGCCGAGCTGGTCGACCCCGGCGACACGGCGGCGCTCAGCGCCGCCCTCGCCCGCCTGCTCGGCGACGAAGGCCGCCGGCGCGAGCTCGGCCGGCGGGGGCTCGAGCGGGCGCGCGCCTTCTCATGGCGGCGCACGGCGGAGGAGACGCTGGGCCTGCTGCGGCGAATCGCGGTATCGTAGCGTCGGCGCGCCGTCGGCGCGCCCATCCCGGGGAGTCCGATGAACGACCTCGCAGCCTGCACGATCGTCTCCAAGAACTACCTGCCCTTCGCCCGCGTGCTCGCGCGCTCCTTCGCCGAGCACAACCCCGGCGCGCGCTTCTTCGTGCTCCTCGTCGACCGCGTCGACGGTGCCTTCGACCCCGCGGACGAGCCCTTCGAGCTGGTCGAGGTCGAGCGGCTGGCGATCCCGGACCTGCCTTCGTTCCTCTTCAAGTACACGATTCTCGAGGCCAACACCGCGGTCAAGCCGTTCTTCCTCGAGCACCTGATGGACGTTCATGGCGTGCGCCGGCTGCTCTACCTCGACCCGGACATCCAGGTCTTCGCTCCACTGACGCCGCTGTTCGACCGCCTGGCGGATGACGCCATCGTCCTGCTGCCCCATCTGACCGCGCCGATCGACACGCCCGGCCTGCCCGACGAGCTCACCATCCTGCGTTCCGGGGCCTACAACCTCGGTTTCCTCGGGGTCGCCGACGAGCCGGTCGGCCGGGAGTTCCTGCGCTGGTGGGGCGACCGTATCGCCGAGCGCTGCGTGGTCCGTCTCGAGGATGGGCTGTTCGTCGACCAGAAGTGGGTCGACCTGGTGCCCGGCCTGTGGCCCGGCGTGGCCATCGACCGCGGTCCCGGCTACGACGTTGCCTACTGGAACCTCCACAGCCGCCGGGTCAAGCTCGGCGCTGAGGGCGCCACGGTCGACGGCCGGCCGCTCGCCTTCTTCCACTTCTCCGGGCTCGACCCCGAGGCGCCCGAGCGCATCTCCAAGTTCCAGAGCCGTTTCCGATGGAGTGACCTGGGCGACGCCCGGAGCCTGTTCCGCGACTACAGCGAGCGAGTGTTGGCGGAGGGCTGGCGGGAGCAGCGGAGCTGGCCGTACGCCTTCGGGACCTTCTCGAACGGGGTCGGGATCCCGGCCCTGGCGCGGCGGCTCTACTTCGACCTCGGTCCCGAGCGCGCCGCCTTCGCCGACCCCTTCGACGCCGAGCGCGAGGGCTCCTTCTTCGCCTGGCTCGACGCGCCCGAGCACGGTCCCGCCCAGCCGCCCTACGTCAGCCGGCTGCTGGCCGCCGCGCGGCGCTTCCGGCCCGACCTGGTGGCCGCCTTTCCCGATCCTTCCGGCGCCGACCTCGCGGAGTTCGCGCGCTGGCTCGCCGCCCACGCCCGCGCCGACTTCGGCTTCGAGGCGCACTGGCTCGACGCCGTCATCGGCGGCCGCGTCACCCACGCCTCCGTGGAGCGCACCACCCGCAGCGTCGGCGCCTCGCTCGCGGCCTCCGCAAGGGCACATGCGCGCGAGGCGATGGCCCACACGAGGGCGGCGGCCAAGGACGGTTTCAAGGCGCTGATCGGCGCCGAGCGCGCCATCGCCCTCAAGCGCCGCATGGTCGGCCCCGGGGAGCCCGAGCCCGACGGGGCGGCCGCGCCCGCCACGCCACCGCCGCCGGGCGGGCCCGACCTGTCCAGGGTCGGGGTCAACGTGGCCGGCTACATTCGCACCGAGAGCGGGGTCGGCGAGGGCGTGCGCACCATGATCCGGGCCCTCGAGCACGCCGGGATCCCGCATGCGCTCACCAACCTCGAGTTCAACGTCACCTCGCGCATGGCCGACGCGAGCTTCTCGCGCTTCTCCGACGAGCACCCCTACGGGATCTCGGTGTTCGCGGTCAACGCAGACCAGGTGCCCGAAATGCTGCCCCACGTCGGGGTCGACCGCCTCGACGGGCGCTACGTGATCGGCTACTGGGCGTGGGAGCTCGACCCCTTCCCGCGCCGCTGGCTCGGGTCGTTCGCGCCGTTTGAGGAGATCTGGACCCCGAGCCGGTTCTGTGCCGACGTGATCGGGGCGGTGGCGCCGATCCCTGTGCGGCGGGTGCCGCACGCGGTCGAGGTCGCGGCCAGCCCGAACGCCGACCGGGCCCGCTTCGGCCTGCCCGAGGACGCCTTCCTGTTCCTGCTCTGCTTCGACTACATGAGCTTCGCCGAGCGCAAGAACCCGCGCGGGCTGGTGCGCGCCTTCCGGCGCGCCTTCGCGGGGCGCGAGGACGTCGCCCTGGTGCTCAAGTCGATCAACGGCGACCACGATCCTGAGGGCGTGGCCGCGATCGCCGCCGAGGCCGAGGGTGCGCGGGTCATCACCCTCGACCGTTACCTCGAGCGCCAGGAGACGATCGACCTGATGGCGGTGTGCGACGCCTCCGCCTCGCTTCACCGCTCGGAGGGCTTCGGGCTCACTCTGGCGGAGGCGATGTGCCTGGGCAAGCCGGTGGTCGCGACCCAGTGGTCGGGCAACGCCGACTTCATGAGCCCCTCGAACAGCTTTCCGGTGGGCTACCGGCTGATCACCCTCGAGCACACCGTCGGTCCCTACGACGCCGGTGGGACCTGGGCCGACCCCGACCTCGACCACGCGGTCGAGCAGCTGCGGCGGGTGGTCGACGACCCCGAGGGCGCCGCCGAGGTCGGGCGCCGGGCCGCCCGTGACATCAGCGCGTTTTGCGGCCGGGCGGCGGTCGCCGAGATCCTCCGCTCCCGCCTCGCCGAGATCCTCGAGCGCCACCCGCTCCCGCCCGGCCCCGACCTGCCGCGCTGAATCGTGCGGGCTACACTCATCTCATGAGCTCACCTCTCCTCGTCGAGACCCGCGGCCCGTCCCATGTCCTCACCCTCAACGATCCCGGGCGCGCCAATGCACTCTCCCCGGACCTCGCCGAGGCCCTGACCGCGGCCCTCGAGACGGCGGCGTCGGACGACGGCGTGCGCGCGGTGGTGCTCGCGGGCGCCGGAAAGCACTTCTCCGCCGGCGCCGACCTCGCCGCCCTCGAGGCGGTGGCCGCAGGCGGCGACCTCGCGGCCAACCGCGTCGACTCGGAGCGACTCGAGCGCCTCTTCGCGGTCCTCCTCGACCATCCCAAGCTGACCCTGGCTGCGGTCCAAGGCGCCGCGGTTGCCGGCGGCTGCGGCCTCGCCACCGCGTGCGACCTGGTGGTCGCCGAGCACCGCGCCCGCTTCGCCTACACCGAGGTCCAGATCGGCTTCGTCCCGGCCCTGGTCTCGACCTTCCTGACCCGCCGGGTCACCGGCCAGATCGCGCGGCGGCTCTTGCTCGACCCGGCCATGATCCCGGCAGAGAAAGCCTTCGACCTCGGCCTGATCGATGACGTCGTGCCCGATGGGCACGCGCTCGAGCGCGCCCTGGAGTGGGCCGAGGCGATCGCGCGCACCGCCTCACCGTCGGCGCTCCAGGCGACCAAGCGACTGCTCAACGGGACCGTCGGACTCGGCTGGCGTGAGGCCCTCGCGCGGGCCGCGGAGATCAACGCGCGCCAGCGGATGCACCCCGAGTGCGCGCGCGGCGTGCGCGCCTTCCTCGCCACCAAGACCACCCCGAATTGGCTGGACGAGGAGTGAGACGTGAGAGGTGAGCAGGTGAGAAGGTAAGAAGGTGAGCAGGTGGGTGCTGAGTGTTCCCGCCTTGACCCGCGCCGGTAGCTTTGGTCTTTCCCCACCAAGACACCAAGACACCAAGACACCAAGAGGACGCTGAGAGCCAGACCGCATTGTTCACCGGAGGTTCGTAGCGAGAGCGGCGCCACTCTCCGTGCTCCCTGCGATGGCTTTGTGACGACGTGGTGTCTTTGTGTCTTGGTGGTTCATGTGTGTGTCACTGCCACCTGCCACGGTTCTCCCGGCAGGGCGACGGCTGCGAGCAGGTCGGGGCGGAGCGAGAGCTCGAGCAGGGTCCACGGGCCGGCGGCGGGCAGGCGGACAATGTGCAGGCTCCCGTCGGGCCCGGGCGCGAGCTCGACCGCGGTGAGGCCCCCGGCGATGCCCGTGCCGAGCGCTTTGAGCACCGCCTCCTTGGCGGTCCACAGGCGCAGGAAAGCGCGCGTTCGTCGAGTGTCGGGCTGGACCGCGAGCCAGGCCACCTCCGCAGGCGCGAAGCGGCGCTCGGCGATGCGTTCGGCGGAGCTGCGCTCGGCGAGAACCTCGAGGTCGAGCCCGACGGTCGCAGCGGGTGCCAGAGCGAGGGCGACGACGTCGCCGGTGTGGGCGAGGTTGAAGGCCGGGGCGCCGGGAATCGGTGGGTCGAGGGCGGGTTTGCCATGCTCGCCGAGAACGAAGCGCAGCAGGTCTGGCTCGACGCCGAGCACGCGGCCCAGCGAGCGCCGCAGCAGGACCCTGCCGGCGGTGAAGCGGTCAGAGGCCTCGTGGCGGAGCAGCGTCTCGCGCCGGGCGCGCTCGCCCGGGTCGAGGCACGCGACCGGGTCCCCCAGGCCGGCGAGCACGGTCGCCACGGTACCCCACACCACCTCGACCGTTGCCATGACCGGAGCGTAGCACCATGCAAAGCCACAGAGACACCGAGGCACAGAGAGCTCGCGGCCTCGGAATCGAACGCGAGAAGCGAGACAAGGAGACTCTACGGACTGAATCGAGCGCAGAAGCCTGGCCCAGCCGTGTGCTGCGCCCTGCGGAAGGTTGACGGCCGCGGGAGCCTGCAGGTCTCACCAGGTGGCGAAGCGAGGGCCGAGAGAGGCCGTGAGTTGTGGTGATTTCGTAGGACGAGCGAGTGAGGCGTAGCGGAGCTACGTTGAACGAGCGAGTTCAAGAAAGCGCCGCAGATTGCGGCCTCTCTCGGTCCGCAGCCGCCAGCCTGGTGAGACCTGCAGGCTAAGAAAGCAGCTCGAGCCGGAACTCGGCGAGCAGGCGGGCGTCGATCAGGTCCCAGCGACTGCCGTCGAGGCGGAACCAGTGGCGGCCGGTCACGATCGCGCGGTCGATGGCGCGGCGGACGTCCTCGCCGGGCTCCGACAGGTGCAGCGTCATCCCGATCGGCACGTAGCTGACCATCGAGAGGTCGTCGGCGGTGTCGAAGCGTCCGTCGCGTCCCGCCGAGACCATGACCAGGCGCAGAGTCTCGGCGGCGGTGAAGTCGGGCCGGCCGGCGGAGAGCAGGGTGGCGTTGAGACCCTGCGCGAGGTCGTTCACCACCTCGGGATCGTCCCGCCAGGTGTCGCCCCGTGGCAGCAGGCGGGTCGTGATCCGGAATGGGCGGCCCCAACCGTCGGTGGTGCGGACCTCGTAGAACTCCCGCACTGCCGAGGGTGCGAGCGAGGAGTCGGCGCCGTAGAACAGGAGCGGGATCCAGCCGCGGACGTTCATGGTGGAGTACGGTGCCAGGACATCGGCCCAGCCGCCGTCGAAGGGCGGCGGCTCGACCTCGCGGAGGGCGTAGCGGGCGGCCGCTGAGCCGGTCTCGTAGGCGCGGTGCAGGGTCACCAGTGCGGCCGCACGGCCGCCGTCCCCGAGCACGATCCAGCGCAGCGTGGTCGCAAGGTCGGGACCGGGCCCCACCCGCTCGAATCGGTAGAAGCCGAGCAGTGGGAGCACCACCAGGGCGCCGTAGAGCAGCACCCGCCATGCGCCGCCGGCGAGGACCGTGGCCAGCGAGCGGCGCGGCCGGTCGACCACCGCGACCCGGGCGTCCCAGCCGCACACCGGGCACAGGCTACCGGAGGCCGGCATCGAGGCGCCACACGAACCGCAGGTGTCGGTGTCAGAAGCCATGGCGCCAAAGCCTAGCGCAACAGCCGACATTCGCAAACCCCCGAACGAACTCCGGGTGGGCGGCTCCGTCTCTCTGTGCTACTCCCGGGTCAGAGGTTCCTTCGGTTTGGCGGCATTCTGTGAAGCAACCTCTCGGAAAAACAGGGTTGCTCTGTGGACGCCGCGCCCCCAACCGCCAAGAGACAAAGACACCACGCCATCACCTCGGTAGTGGCCCTCACCTGCCTGTAGCCTGCAGCTCCGCGCGCAGCAGCCCGAAGATCAGACCGCCCAAGCGATCAGCGTGATGGAGGACCGTTGCGGGGATCTCGACCCCGCGAGCTCGCATCAGGACAAGATCGCTCTGCACTTCCTGAATTTCTGCATAGGCCGCTTCCAGATGCTGATACCGGTTGCCCAGCGTCCGCCCGCTGGCCTCCGACAGCCGCAGCGCGGTGTTACTGCGCCGCTTCGCGGCTTGTGACTCACCCCGACCAGCCCGCTCTTGCTGTCGTCCTCGCTTCGCGAGGACGACGCAATCGCTGGGCTGCTCGCCGCGAGTTGTTCGGCGGCACGGACCAGGTGATCCCGCAGATGTGACAGGCCACGAGGCGATGACAGCTCGGCGAGGCTCGCGGTGAGCTCTACGGCGACTGAGAGCGCGAGCAGCTTGGCCCGGCCCCGAGGCAGACTGCGGTGAGAGGTTCGTGGCTGGCTGGAGGGAGGAGTGTGCTGGCTCATACCTGCCTCAAGGCGGCCGGCGGCCGGCTGTCAAGGGCGGCCTCTGGCCGTGAGCGGAGCGAGCCTGCCCTTGATTGCCGACTGCCGGTCGCCTACTCACTCCAGATGAGCCAGCACACTGTCCGTCCAGACAGCCCGGCCACCCGGGGGAACTCGACCCCGACCCCGCCGCCGGCTGCCTGCGCCCGTCCCCCGGATTCGGACCAGTACCCCGTACCGCCTTCCGAGCCCCCTCTGCCTCGGGTTCGGGCCCAGGCTGCCGGCTGCGGGCCGCGGGGAGTCGGGATCGGGGGGGGGCGCGGCCGTGGCGGTCGGGAGCCCGATCCCGTTCCGGCCGCCTGCTGCCCGCCGCCCGAGCCCCGGATTTGACCCCATACCCACTCGGCCCAGCTACTCCCGCCCCGGCGTTCGGGTCCGGGATCAGGCTGCGGGCGGCCGGCAGCGGGAAGCCGGGATCGGGACATGAAGGCGTCGCCGGCCGGAATGCCGAACCCGACCCCGTCGTCGGCAGCCCGCCGCCCGTCCCCCGGATTCGGCCGACCGATGCCTGTGAATCACATCCGCAGCACCGGCTCTCCTGCCCGCCCCTGGGGCGCTCTTGGGAAGCGGGCAAAACCTGCGATCGGTCTTCCTGGCTTCGTGATTCAGCCCGCTGCCGCGCGCTCGGCTGCAAAGCCGGTCACGAACGCCTCGACCTCCTGGACCAGGGTGTCGGGGGTCGATGCTCCGGCGGTGATCCCCACGCAGGAGACGCCCTCGAGCCATTCGAACCGAATGTCGTCTGGGCCCTGGATGTGGTGGGACGGCTTGAGGCGCGTCGTGATCTCCCACAGGTGGTGGGTGTTGGCGGAGCGCTTGCCGCCGATCACGAGCACCATCTCGACCTCGGGATCGGCGGCCAGCTGACGCGCCGCCTCCTGATTCTCCTTGGTCGCATAGCAGATGGTGTCGGCGCGAGTGGTGGCGGTGTTGACCGTCTCGATGTGGCGGACGATGGTGTCGAACTCCTCGGCGTTGAGGGTGGTCTGGTAGAAGACCTTGATCTTCGGGTAGACCGCCCAGTCCACTGCACGCGCCGCGGACATCGTGGAGACGATGTGGTAGCTCGCCGGGTCGAGGTCGTGGGTGTATCCGATCACCTCGCGGTGCTCGGGATCGCCGATGAAGACCAGGTGGCAGCCCGCGTCGAGCGCCGTGCGCGACTCGCGGTGGATGTCATAGACGAACTTGCAGGTGGTGTCGAGGATCTTGAGGCCGAGGTCGCGAGCACGCTGGTGGTAGGACGGCGGCACGCCGTGGGCGGAGAACACAATGGTCGGCTCGGCGACCTCCTCGAGCTGGTGGACGGTGCGCATCCCGAGCCCTTCCATCTCGGCGACGACGCGCTCGTTGTGGACCACCTGGCCGAGAATCGAACCGCTCTGGCCGGAGCCCGCGAAGCGCCGGACCTTGATGTCGGCGACCCGTACCCCGGAGCAAAAGCCGTACTTGGCCGCCCGTTTGACTCGGATCACTGCGTCTGCCTCCCGCCCGCGAGACCGCGGTGGCGGTATCCCGAGCTCACCAGACCTCAATCGCCTCCGGGTGGGTTCTGATTCCCTGTCTCCACCGGGCGCCACCAGCGGCAGAGCCGACCGCAGTAGGCGCGCCACCCGGCGTCGAGGTCCGTGACGGCGTCGCCACCGAGCTTCTCGAGCAGGGCGTCGGCGAGCACCAGGGCGAGCACAGCTTCCACGATCACCGGCGCGGCGCCGATCGCGGTCACGTCGGAGCGCTCCCATGTCGTGGTGCGCGCGTCCCCGGTCGCGAGGTCGACCGACGGCAGGCCGCGGCGCAGCGTGGCGATCGGCTTGAAGTAAGCCCGCACCACGAGGTCAGCGCCGTTGGTCACGCCGCCCTCGAGGCCTCCCGCGCGGTTGGTCGGGCGGTCGAGGCCGCGCGGGCCGGGGAGAATCGCGTCGTGGGCCTCGGATCCGACCACAGCAGCGACCTCGAGACCGGCGCCGATCGCGGCTGCTTTCACCGACGGGATCGCGACCAGGGCCTGCACCACACGGCCGTCGAGCTTGCGGTCCCAGTGGACGTAGGAGCCGAGCCCCGGGGGGAGGCCCCGGACCACCGCGCCGACCACGCCGCCGAGAGTCTCGCCGTCGTTGCGCGCACGGCGCACCGCCTCGACCAGCACGTCCTCGTGGTCCGGGTCGGGCGTGACCAGGGGCGAGTCCGAACGCACGCCCGCGAGGTCCACCCAGCTTGGCGGACCATTGAGGACAACGTGGGGGCCGAGCTGGAGCACGGCGGAGCGGAAGCCGATGCCATAGCGTCCGAGCAACTGGGCACACGCCGCACCGGCCGCGACCCGGGCCGCGGTCTCCCGAGCCGACGCGCGCTCGAGCACGTCACGCAGGTCATCGAGCTGGTCGGTGCCGAGACCGCCGGCGAGATCGGCGTGGCCGGGACGGGGCGCAGTCACCGCGCGGGCGGCGGCAGCCTCGGGGTCGACCACCCACGGGTCCATCACGGCGGCCCAGTTCTTCCAGTCGAGATTGGCGATCTGGAGCACCAACGGGGAGCCGAGGGTGACGCCGTTGCGCAGGCCGCCCGAGACCTCGACTCGGTCGCGCTCGATACGCTGCCTGCCGCCGCGACCGAAGCCGTGCTGACGGCGCGCGAGCCAGCTGTCGATGCCGGCCCGGTCGAGGGGCAGGCCAGCCGGCAGGCCCTCGAGCACCGCAGTCACTCCGGGACCGTGGGACTCGCCGCCGGTGAGCAGTCGCAAGCGCCTCACGGCGCAGCCTCGCGGATCGACACCGCCACGCTCAACCACCGCCCGGGAAGCGGCATTCCGCGGCCCCGGCGGCCACCACACGAGGTCGGATGTCTGGCAGGAGAAACGGGTTGAGAACTCACCGGCTCGACCTCCGGACCGATCGCGGGAGTCGACTCTGGACAGACTGCCCGAAACCTGAGCCAGTGTACGACGGGCGGAGGTAGAATGCCGGCAGCCGAGATGCTCGTGCTTACCCCACGTCGCCTGATCGTTTGCCTGACGTCCGTCGTCCTTGCCGGGCTCCAGTCTCTCTCTGCGGCTGAGCCGGCACGTCAGCACGTCATCCTGCTGCACACCTCGGACCTCCACGGTCGGGTGCTGGCGTTTGATGACCTCGACCAGCATCCAGCGCGCGGCTCCCTCACCAGGGTCGCCACGTTGGTTCGCGACATCCGTCAATCGACCGACGATCCGGTGCTGTTGCTCGACTCGGGCGATTCCATCCAGGGCACGCCGCTCGAGGAGTACGGGCACGTGCGCTGGGGTGGGACGAGCCCGACGATCGAGGCGATGTCGCGCATCGGCTATCAGGCGATGGCAGTCGGCAACCACGAGTTCAACTTCGGGCTCCCTCCGCTGCGCACCGCCGAGCGCGAGGCGAACTTCCCCTTTTTGTCCGCCAACGTGATCGACACCGCGACCGGCGAGCCTGCGTTCCCTCCGTACGTGATCATCGCGGCGGGCCCGGTCCGTGTCGGGGTGCTCGGATTGACCACGCCGAACGTGCCGGGATGGGAGGTCCCAGCGCACTACCAGGGCCTGCGATTCGAACCCATGGACGCCGCCGCGCGGCGCTGGGTGGAGCGGCTGCGCGGCGCGGAACGCTGCGACCTCGTGGTCGTCCTCGCTCATACCGGGCTCGAGGGCACCGGCGACGTTTCGGACGAGCTCGAGAACTGGGGCCGGCGCCTGGCGGCGGTGCCCGGTATCGACGTCCTCCTCACCGGCCACACCCACCGTGACATCGCACCCTTCGAGCTCAATGGCGTCATCGTCGCCCAGCCCGGCTCGCGGGCGCGGTTCGTCACCCGGATCGACCTCGAGCTCGAGCGCGGGGCCGACGGTTGGACGCGCGTCGCGTGGCACGGCGAGAACCTCACCACCGCCGACGTCCCGCCGGATCCGGATCTCGAGCACGCCTTCGCCGCGCTCCACGCCCGGGTTGTCGCGGCTCTCGACCAGGTGGTGGCGACGACCTCGGCCGCGGTCGACGTGGCCCGCTGCCGCCTCGCAGACTGCGCCGCCGTCGACCTCATCCACGCCACCCAGCTCGCGGCTTCCGGCGCCGAGCTCTCGCTCGCCTCGCTGCTCGACCCGCGCACGCCGACCCTCGATCCCGGGCCGGTGACCCGACGCTGGGTCGAATCGCTGTACGTCTACGACAATGGGCTCGTGGTGGTCCGGTTGACTGGGGCGGACGTCGCGGACGTCCTCGAGCACGCCGCGCGCTGGTACGACGGGCTCGACTGCGCCCCCGACGGTTGCGTGGTCCTCTCGGACCCGCGTGTGGCGCCGTACAACGTCGACACGATGGCGGGTCTGAGCTACGGGATCGATCCGCGCCGGCCCGAGGGTCATCGTGTCCACGACATCGTGTGGAATGGGCGTCCGCTCGACCCCCATCGGGTGTTCACGGTCGCCGTCAACAGCTATCGCGCCGCCGGCGGCGGTGGGTTCCCCCATCTCGCGACTGCCGAGCGGGCGCGCACCATCGACAGGTCGATCACCGACCTGATCGCAGAACACCTCGAGCACGTCGGCGCGTGGACGCCGCGTGTCGATGCGAACTGGAGCCTCGCCCCGGTGGTCGTGGGCGAGCGCCCGGCGCGCAGACAGGACGCGCCGTGAGACCGAGTGGAGGCCGGTCGTGGCGGCGCAGGAGGACCGCGACGGGGAACCGTGCCGCGGACCCGGGGCGCCCGCGCTGGGCCGACTTCATGGATTTTTTACGGCGGCTTTTTGATGAGGGGGCGATTGCGGTTTATCATCACGGCACCGGCCGTGTGCAGCCTGACGCTTTCGGACCGGTGCAACACAGAGGGAGGTTTCAATGTTGTTGAGGAGAGTTC
>Ga0315540_10000607_pt1 | contig 20328 bp, 22 predicted proteins | sample SalMarSW160110MG_FD_203677 | JGI IMG/M metagenome (GOLD analysis project Ga0315540, IMG submission 203677) | Salt marsh sediment microbial communities from the Plum Island Ecosystem LTER, Massachusetts, United States - Salt Marsh Sediment SW1601-10 ...
GATTCCCATTATCAGGAAATACAGACCCGGCAGCATTCATGCCTGCGACCTTTCAGATGCCATGCTGGCGCAGTTGAAAAAAAACTACCCTTACGTGAAAACCATTATGGCGGATGTTCGGGATCTCAACTTTCCCGAAGGAAGCATCGATGCGGCTTTCATTAATGCCTGTTATCCCAACATCGTTGACAAGGCAGGTACCTTTTCCAATCTCAGCCGAATGATAAAAGCCAAAGGGCGTATCGTCATCAGTCATCCCATGGGAAAATCATTCATTCTTTCATTAAAAGAATGTGTTCCTTTCCCTCTTGATGAATTTCCTGAAAAGACGGAAGCCGGTGCTTTGCTCAAACCTTTTGGGTTTGAAATAGATACGTTCATCGACGATCCCGAGCTTTACATTTTGGTTGCCACAAAATAAGTTGATCATGTCAGAAAAATACACAATACAATTAGGAGAAATCAAGGTTAGATCAGGAGAATTCATCAACCCCCATTGACATTTTTTGGATCGTGAAAATTTTACCGAATTGACGATCCGTCCACAAACAGATTGTATCCTGTTAAGAATGGAGGTTGATGATGAAAACACTCAACATGGGAGACATGACACATAGTTTCGATCTCGAGGATCAAAACGGCCGGAATGTGCGTCTTTCCGATTTGGTCTTATCCGTTTAATAACGTCCACATGTCAAGCATCGAATATGAGAACATATCTATCTGAGAAGTTTTTTCGGATGCTCAGGTTTGATCTAAAATATGATATAACTGGTCATCTATATAAAGATTTTCAATATCTGACAGAAAAGACTGAAAAATTTTCAGTAATTTATTTGTTGTAAAAATACCGATATATCCCAGCCACTCCTTGCCAAACCATATGGGGACTATATAAAGATGAATATTTTTATTATCAAAGGAATAGGACCCTTTATAAAAAACATCTTCGGTTGTTCGACTCATTAAAATAATTTCGTCAAGGGTCGATTGATCAATAATTCTTAGGATATTATTATCAGAATAAAAGTATGCGAAACCCTCTATTTTAACTAAGCAAAATCTTACCGAAAAAAAATAGAAAGAGAAGTAATCACAAAATATAGCGGAAAGACGGGCGGCAAAAACTTCAGGAGTTCGTATTACTTTTAGGGCGATGTCATTTTTAACTTCATCGAAATAATATCCTATTTGGGGAAGATCGAGGATAACTGAAAGAATAGCACCAAAGACGGTTCCTGCAAGTGAAATGAACAAGGCAATGCCTATTTGAATTTTTGACGAGACTCCGGTTATTTGACCTATACCTGCAATTAAAATAATGCCGCATGAGATAATGGAAAGAATATAAAAGGAAAGAAGTATTTTTTTTCGAATAACGTAAAAAGGGCCATAAAAATGTTTTGATTTTTCTTTTTTTCCCATGGAATCCTTCCCAAGCTAGTCGTTCGTTGAGGAAAAAAGTCGTAAAAAGAATAGATTAAAGCTGTACTTGTAAAAGAGTCTTTTTTAGTAGATTGGCAGAGTTTTTCAATTCTTGCTGTTCTCGAGACCAAAGTTCCATTTCCAAATGCTTTACAATGCCTTTGTGCCCCACAATAGTCGGCACACTGAGGCATACATCTGAGAGTCCATATGCACCTGTTTGCAGAGAGCTCACAGGCAGCACCCTTTTTTGATCCAATGCGATAGCATGAACGAGTGCGGCAATAGCCGTTCCCACTGCCCAACCCGCACCGCCTTTCAATCTAATGACCTCTGCCCCACTTTGTCGCGTCCGTTCAAAAATTTTAATTTTGGTGGGGGACGGAAGATCGGGGTGATTCTTCAAAGAGAATCCACTGCAGGTGGCTGACGACCAAATGGGCACCATTGAATCCCCGTGTTCTCCCAATATCAGAGCATTTATCTGGGTGGGGGCGGCTTTTATCTCGTCGGCAATGAGAGAGCAAAAACGGGATGTATCCAAAAGGGTACCAAGCCCAACAACTTGACCGGAGGGAAGATCTGTATGTTGAACGGCGAGATAGGTAAGAATATCGACCGGATTTGAAACCACCACCAATATAACGTCTTCCTTGAGGCTTTCTGCTTTTAAATCTTTTATAATAGATAGGAAAAGCGACACATTTCGATTGATCAGATCGAGTCTCGATTCTTCCGGTTTTCGGCGTAAGCCAGCGGTAATGATGATCAGGTCGGATTTTGCCGCCATTGTGATGTCTCCTGAACATATTCGCTGGTCGTTTAAAAGATGGCTGCCATGTAAAAGATCCAAAGCCTCACCCTGCGCCAGTGATTCCGCAACATCATACAAAATGATATCTGAAATGATACCACCACACTGTAGAGCATAGGCCGCGCAACATCCGACACGACCACCACCACCAATAATAGCTGCTTTCATTTATTATATTCCCATAAGACGAATTTGTTCAAAGCAAAGTCCATATTACGATTTTTTTATCGACTTCCTTTAATCTTGTCCGGAAAAGACTTTGTTAGGACTTTTATAAGTGTTACATTTTCTAGTCTTGCGAAAAGCTTTTAAGGCGTTCAACTCCCGCCTTGGCACAAAGAATATCGTCCTCAACACTGCCGCCACTGACACCGATGCCGCCGATAACCTCGTCTCGTTGTTTTAAGGGAAACCCGCCCCCGAAAATGACGATTCTACCACCGTCCGCATTGTGAATGCCGAAAAGAGGCTTGCCGGGCTGGGATGCGGGCGCCAGTTCATGGGTGGGCATTTTAAGCGCTACGGATGTATAAGCTTTGTTCAATGAAACATCAATGCTTACCAAAAGAGCTCCGTCCATACGTTGCTGCGCTACAAGATTTCCTCCCGAATCCACAACGGCGATCACCATGGGTACACCGATCTCGTCCGCTATTTTTCGAGCGGCAGATATCATCTCTAACGCATGGCGAAGACTAATATTCATTTTTGACCCCCTTGGTCTCTTTTTCGATAATTGTTAATAATGCATCCACTCATACGAAAAAAATAAAACATGACTGGACGTCGGATGTTAAATGATCCGGAATCCCTCCACCAGGGTACATCTTCTTTGACGGGTAAACGTCCGAGCAGATGTCAGTCCTTCTCCTGTAGGGCCGGCAATAGTGAAAGCGGTATGGCCTTCGCCGCCAAGGCCAATGCCTGAATAAGCGGGGCCGTTCTTTACGAAAATAGTGGTTTGTACCGCTCTGGCAAATGCTGTCATGTTATCCACATTGGTGGAGTGCATAATGGCCGTGTGACGGTTCCCCTGTTCCAGCTCGACTGCAAGCCGGATACCCTCCTGGACGTCTTTAACCCGTACGATTGGAATTATCGGCATCATCTGTTCCAGCCAGACAAGCGGATGGTCTTTTGGCACATCCAAAATCGCCAGCCGGTATTTTTCATTCAATTCAATGCCGATATCCTTTAGGATAACCTGAACGTCTTTGCCGATATATTCGATATTGATTTTGCCTTTCGAATTAACGACAAGTTTGGTGATTTTATCAGCCTCTTCAGGCGCAAGCAGATAGGCTTTTCCGGTTTCCTGCATGAATTTTATCAGGGCGTCTGCCACTTCGTCCACTACAATAACCTCTTTTTCACACGTGCAAAATATATTGTTATTGATACTGGCCCCGTCAACAATACACTCGGCTGCACGCCGGATGTGCGCTGTCTCGTCCACAAGTACCGGTGGATTGCCGGCACCGGCTCCGATTGCCTTTTTGCCGGAAGAAAGCACCGCTTTCACGACGGGTTTTCCACCTGTTGCCACCAGCATATTGATTTTCGGATGCTCGATGATTTGTTTGGCGGTCTCTATCGTTGGGTTTCGTATTGACGAGATCAGGCCGGGGGGGCCTCCGGCATCCACAATCGCCTGATGCAAAATTTCGGCCATTTTGGTGCTTGTTTCTCGGGCACTCGGGTGGGCATTAAAAACCACGGCATTGCCCGCCGCAATCATACTGATACCATTGTGAATAAGAGTACCTGTGGGATTGGTGATCGGTGTGAGAGAGCCAATGACACCGACCGGAGCGTACTCAAGCAGCATGAGGCCGTTGTCGCCACTCTTGGCTATAGGTTGAATATCTTCAGTGCCGGGAGTTTTTGTCGCGCAAAGGATATTTTCTCTTATTTTATCTTCATACCGGCCCAGTTTGGTTTCTCGGACCGCCAATTTGGATATCATTTCATTATTATCCAAAGCACTCTTTCGCATTCCGGCAATCATTTTGTCGCGGGCCTCAAGGGGCATAGCAATTAATTTTTTTTGCGACTCAACAGCATTTTCCACCGCCTCGTCAACTGTATCGTAAACACCGTTGAATCCCTGATGCAGGGTTTTTTCTTCATTAATAAGCTGTTCGAGTACTTTTTGTACGACGCTGGAAATAATTGTCTCATTAGTCGCCATTTTTGTTTCTCCTTCTAAACTTGTTATCTCATACGACGAATGTATTTGTTACCAACTTTTAATCTTCAAAATATGACAAAAGGATGGCACCCGACAGAATTGCGCTCAGTTGAGGAGTGTCTCCCCTGTCCAAATCTCCGAGTATTTCCATGAGTCTTTTTTTCAACCGGAAACCCCATGCATTTCCTTCCGGTTTTGACGGCATTATTGGCAGCAGCGCTTTTTGCCAGAGCTCCATTTTTTTTAACGAATCCGAAGCAGCCTCGGCCACTTTAATGTCTTCCTCCACACTACCGCCACTGATGCCGATTGCTCCGACGGATGTCCCCTTAAAACGCAGCGGAATCCCTCCACCGAAGAGCACGATTTTTCCTGACAGCGAGTGCTGTATTCCATATAGCGGTTTACCGGGTTGAGCAAGTTCCCCTATTTTTTGAGTGGACATTCGCAAAACGGAGGCCGTATAAGCCTTGGATATGGCGATTTCGGTACTGGCCGGTAATACACCGTCCATGCGACTGAAAAGGATTAAGCCGCCTTCGACATCTGTGATGGCGATCGCCATGGGGACATCGATGGACACAGCTTCGTTTTCGGCAATACTGCCGATAATAGATGCGACGGGATACGATATCTTCATGGCTTTAACTTTTCTCCTGAATTCCGGCCCATGATCTCCTCAATAACTTCTGAGACAACCGCCCTGATTTCCAGAGCCCATGCCAGCATAAACAACAGGTCGCTTAGACGGTTAAAATAAACGAGCAAGATTTTACCGCCGAGATCGTGCCGTCGCTTTAGCATAACAAGCAGCCTTTCACAGCGCCGGCATACCGATCTCGCAACATGAACCGCGGCGCTGTCTGAAGAATTTCCCGGGATAATAAATCCATCGGGAAGGCCGTAAGTCATTGTAAATTTGTCGATCCAAGTCTCGAGACGTTTAACATCTTCCTGATTAATACGATATTTCAATTTGGTCAGCGTTTTTGGTGTTGACGCCAGTTCCGAACTTGCTACGAAAATATCTTCTTGAATCTTGTCAAGGAGCGAGGAAATCGATTCAACTCGGATTAGCGATTTTGCAAATCCAAGAAGTGACAGTAATTCATCCAGGGCTCCGTAAGTCTTAACTCTTGGATCATCCTTTTCCACCTTGTCTCCGCTCAAAAGCCGAGTTTGCCCCAGATCTCCCTGCCGGGTATAGATTTTCATGCCCTCCTCTCAAAGACAATTTTTTGTAAGTACATTATCCACACGATGGATTAAATTTTATCCTCGACTTCGAGTTGATCAATGATACCGATAATGACTGCATCCACCGGACACAGGTCGTTATCCACTCCCTTGCGGGCACTGCTTCCGGTAACAATGATAACCTGTTCCCCAACGCCTGCACCGACTGCATCAACAGCGACAATGGGGGCTCCTTGGGGTGTTTTGTCTTGCGGTTTCAGTGGCTGTACAATTTGAATCTTGGCGCCAACAAGTCGTTCATGTTTTCGGGTCGCCACCACGGTTCCGATAACTTGGGCAATCAACATGGCATACTTTCTCCCTGCTCTTGAGTTAATTATCTGTTGTTATAATTTCAACACGATATGTCATGGCCAAATCCCGTGCCAACGGCGTGATCGATGCACCAGGCGGCAAAATCAAATCCGCATTGGCCATATGCGCCTGTCTTACATGAGCCGATGTAACTGTTTTAACGTGGAGACAAATTGCCGAACCTTTTTTTGGATCGCCTTTACCGGATAGAATTGCGATCGATCTTCGTTTGTTGCTGAGGGCTTCATTCACGACACGTTTAAGATTTCGGATATCCGTTAAATGGCAGCCAAATTCTCTGACTGTCTCCATTTTTTTCAAAACAGCTTGCCTGAGCTTCGGGTTTGGCTCGGACATCCCGAGTTCCCGACTCCAATGTTCGGCATCGGGGTGCGCGCCGTTTTGTCCTGCAAAAACCGGTTTCCCGGCGAAAAGTGCGTACAAAATGATATTGGTAATCAGATTATCGGCAATAAGCATGGAAATTTTGGATAAAGTGTTCATGCTCAAAAGGGGAACAACGATCGCATCGGATTCTTTGAAGGATTTCAGCCAGTCGGATTTATCTACTGAGTCAATATGCGGAAAACCCGCCAACTTATCCCTCATAACCTTGCCGTAAAGTTTTTCGGCATTTTCGGAAAGAAGCAGTTGTAATCTATATCCAGTGAGTACAAGGCCACGAATTTGATCGATGGCCTGTTCAAATTCGGCGGTTGCAGCAGTGAGAAGAATGATCAATATCCCTTTGTCGCCATCGGCACCCAATCGGACGGCCAGTTTTTTGATGACCTCGATAGCGATTTTTTGAATCTGTTCTTTCGTCATTATTTTTCTTTTCAATTGATCGGAAGATAACAGCTCTAATTCTTTTTAAGCAGGCTCAAGGCAATTCCCAGCGGCGTTACCAGCAACGGATTTTTAGGCTGAAGGACGTTTAAACCGGTCTCAGCTTCCATCACTTCTTTGATTCCTGGAAAACAGCTGGTTCCGCCAACCAGGTACAAGGTTTTCACGGGATGATTCCGAAGGTGATTTTGGACAATGGTGGCCATTTTCTGAAATACCGGCCTGATCAACGGAAAAATTTCAGCCTGTCGTCGGGGATCTCTTTTCATTTTTTCCGCCTCGTAGTCTTGTACCTTGTAGTGTCCTGCGATAACCAGATCCACATGGGTCCCTCCGGTGGGTTCATCTGCCGTGTAAACTACCTCTCCGGATTCAATCACCGATATACCCGTAGTTCCGCCTCCGATATCGACTACCGCACCGTTTGAAATTTCTAAAACCATGGATGCAGCGGTCGGTTCATCTGTAACCATCCGTACTTCGAGACCGACCGCTTCGAGCACATTGCCGAACGCCCGTGCATTTCTCCCTGCTGTTCCCGGCGGATAGGCTGCTGCTGCGCTTTGTAGCGAAAACCCGAAACGGTTGATTTTATGAACCTGCTCGCGCAGTAGGGAAATGGCACCGACATAATCCAGAATAAGTCCATCACGAATGCTGGACCGGCTGCGGGTGAGCACCCCGGCTACAGGGAACCCTTTTTGGTCCACCACTGCCGTCACGATATAGGTGGTTCCCAAATCCACACCGGTGAAAAGCGGCCCATTCAAATTGTGAGCGGCATCGAGCGAAAAGGAAGATTCAAAATCTTCTATCCGTCGATTTGCTGTGAGACTGATTTCCATAGAATTCGACACTTAAGCCTCTATACCATCGATGCCTTTAATGGCGGTTTCTGCAGCCCCGGAAGCGCGTTCAACATCGGACTGCTTTCCAGCGAGGTACAGACGTCCCACCGCCCCATAAGTTCTGCAGTCCACGAGTGTAATTTGGGCATTTTTCTCGGCTTCGTTTGCAGCGAGCGTCACATAGCCAGCAGGCTGAACCTCGAGGATGTATAAGTCCTGACCCGGAAGCAGCATCGAGCAAAGACGTGAAACATTGACCATTTGGGCGTGGTAGGCATTTACCTTATGGATAATTTGAGAATTTAAAATCTTTGGTTTTATGCGATCCTTAATCGTCATGTTCAGAACTTTAAGCACAGCCTTCCCGGCATGTTTGACGTCTGCCTGGGCCTGGGAATGGAATTCCAAAACACCGAAATGTCTTTCAACAACCATAAGTCCTGGACGAATATTGGCTGATTTCACCGCTGCATCGATTACTTGATTGATTAGGACACCCGGTGAAATTTCTACCAGCATGGCAGCCATCCCCGGGATCGGTATGTAGCCCCTGGCGTTTGCACCGATGTAGGCAGCGAACTGGGGCTGCAAGCGGTCGAGGTAGACATATGAACGAAGATCTGGCATTGAATACTCCTTTCAGGGTCCGGTTTTTTCTAAGTTTTTTTTCTTTTACTGGGTTTCCCGGTTTCTTTCCGCTTTTCATCGGAAGGCGTTTTCACTTTTGTCGATTTTTCTGCTTTCTTTTTTTTAGCGCGAGGCTTTGCCTTTTTCATGCCACCAGCACCCACCGTCTTTATTTCATCCTTTGGTCTATCTGTAATGTCTATGGGTGCTTTCGTTTTTTTCAAGGGGCTTATGGGCTTCGGCAGTGTAATTTTAAGCTGTGGGTCCGGCCTGGGAATCACATGCGTCGCAATGACACTGCCCACTTTTTCCGCGGCCGCAGACCCCGCCCGGACGGCTGCAGTCACAGCCGCGACGTCCCCAATAAATTTTACAGTAACCAGCGCTGTTTTTGTGATCTCGTACCCCGCGAAGCTGACATCGGCAGATTTCATTCCAGCATCAACAGCTTCGACGGCCGGCAAATACCCCCAGGTTTCTATTAATCCAAGGCTGTGTCTTTTCATGTCTAATCCCTGCTTTCCGAATCCATGATTTTGGTTACAATCCGTGTGACCAATATTTCCACCTGCTCCTGCGTCAATGAACCGATTTTTTCTGAGCCCTCTTTTTCAGGCGATACGGTTTTCGAGGATTCGTCATGGTGATTTTGTTTCTTCTCGAACACCAATGGTTCACCTTTAACCAGGCGGGCGGCATTGGTTCCCAGAATCCTAAGCCGAGTTGCGTGAAAATCTTCTGCCGTCAGCACGAATAATGGCTTTTCACTCGGCAGATCACGATGGTGTAAAACAATTTTTTCAGAATCGCCGTTTATGCAAATTCCCACGTTGAGCTTTGAAGCATCAGCGGCCTGTTTGGCAAGCAGCAGGGTCGGGCCGTTGGATACTTTTTGAATTTCAGCCGGGATCCCTTCCTCTTCCAAACCCCAGCAAATACACTGGATAACGGCTTCAGGCACAGACCCCATAACAGAGATGCGGACCACCGGTTTTGCCTTATTTCCAGGTAATAGCTCGTCCGTCATGGATTATCCTTTTTCCTTTTCAGCTTGAGCCAGAACCAGCCCCGTGGCGACGGCATTCCTAGGCCCCTCCTTACCCCTGACATTGGCTCTTCCGGTCACGACACCGTATTCAATGAGAGCATCCGAAATCATTTTTGGAATTTCGAAATCCAGGGCAGATCCGCCGACCATCGTTAAGAAACTGATTAACCGGATATTGTTGGCCGGGGCTACCTGCCTTAATGCTCGGATTGCGTTTTTCACGAACACTTTTTTCTTTGCATTTTTCCGGACTTCGACAATTTTCGCCAACGGTTCCCGGGTATCAATCGCCAGCGGACCATTATCGGTAATTACGACGACACGTCCGAAAAGGCGGGGGTCCAACGGTTCGGCGAAAAACTGCACGGATCCGTCTTCATGCCGCATGTTAAAAAGAGACTCGACCTTTGCCAGGGGAAAAAATTTGATTTGTTCCGCCAAAACCGAATCCTCCAGGCCAATCTCCTTGTTGATGAGAAGGGTGACCATGTCTCCGGCGCCCGCCAGGTGAGTGCTTCGAATTTCTCCCGATTCTTTGATCAAGGAAGCATCTGTGGACCCCCCTCCCAGATCGAGTACCGCCAGGGGAGGACTCGTGCCAGGGGTTGTTAAGGCGCCGAGAATCGCCATTTCGGCCTCAACGCCCCCGACGAGAACCGGAACCTCTATTTCTTCTTCCAGTTTGCGGGCCAGACGCTGCATGGGCATTTTGTGAGTTTCAACCATTGCAGCCAGCCCGACAGCATTTCCGAGGGAATATTCGCCTGCCAAGCTTCCCAAGACTTTCTGGGGAACCAACGTATCCACGGCGAGAATGTCCTGAACAGTGATCGCACTTACGGGTTGGTCGGTAAGATCGGCCATTACCTTCCGAACCGTTCCAATCATCCCGCCGACGTTTGTTCCGGCGTCGGCCTGAATTTCGACCAGAGGGGCAACCTGAGCAACTTTCTCCATGATGGCCTCGGCGCCATCCTCGATCTCGACTTCCGCTTTCATTTTTTTCCCGATAATGGTGATTTTCCCCGCCGGGATTCGGCGTTGTCGGATATCCCCACTGGGTGTTTTAATAACCACTGCACTCCGGGTGCCGGTAAGGGCCCTGGCAATGGGAACGACACTTCGAGTTTCATCCGGAGTCAGTCCGAACAAAGTCGCAATGTCATATGGATTGGACAGCTTTTCGATGGTTTTACCCACCGGGGCCACTTCTATGGCAGCCGGCATTCCCAGCGGAATCCGGTCGATATGCTGCACTTCGTCGACAATGGGCATCGGGCTGTTTAAGCGATTATGGATCAGCACGCCGTCGTCTTTCTGCGCGATGGCACCGGCTATTTGAAGATGCCTGTCAGTGGCTCGGTTCAGCTGTCTGGCCGCCTCTTCAAACTCGATATGTCCATGGATCACTACGATCCACTGCTTGTCTGAAGAAGCTCTCGGCAATTCTTCCAAAGAAACGGTGGCTCCGACGCCCAGCCCTAAACCGCCGGGGGTAGAAGGATTATGGCCTATCATGGCTGATTCCGTGATCACGGTTTCGGTTATGGTTTCCATGGCAACGTCACCGATAACCGGTGTAGCCTCGTTGAGAAAAACCGTTCGAAGATCTTTTCTGGGAATCTGCAAGGGTTCCAATGCCCTATCCAGCGCATCGATAACTCCCAGTATATTGCGAAGCGTTCCCTTGATCCCAACGGTTCTTACGATGCTGCAGGAAACAAATTGAACATCAATGCCCGGTCTAAGCTCGGCGATGGCGACTTCTGTTGTATTATTCCCGATATCTACACCGGCAATATATGGCATGCTTGCGACAACCCTATTACTGTTTTAAGCGACCCCGTTTTTCATATACATCTGCTGCTTCACGGACAAATGCAGCACAAACTCTGGCATCATATTTCGATTCCAGTTCATCAGCGATGTTCAACAGTTCCTGTTTGGTACACCGATAAGGGCGCAGCGAATTGTATATTTCCAGCACTCGCGTATCGGGAATGCGGGTCATTTCGGAAGCTCGTCTCAAATTAGCTGCAACGTGCGGCCGCCCTATGTCTTCCGCGATTTGGGCCTGATATTCCAAAGTCTCGGGCCTGATTTTTACATCGTCAAATCCAATTTTTCCGGAAATAACCCCTTCAAGAGTGATCTCATCAAGTGACAATCCGCTGGCGGACTTGACAAGCTCCGGACGTTTTTCGCCCAGAGGAAAATCCTTCTTTGCGTCAAGCTTGCCGGCGGATTTGGTTGTTGCCGGTCTCTGCGAAGAACCCTGTCCGATTTCAGCCATGACGCGTTTCACGGCCGCGGCAATCAAGTCCGGCGAGACATTTAAATCTTTGAATTGAGCCATCAGCACTTCCTCCTTGGAAAATGATTTTTTCAGAACCGCTCGCAGGCTGGAAGAATTATAATTTTTTCTTTCCTGAATTACGAGTCGGTCTAAAGCATAACCGTTAGTTCCGTGCTTTTCATGTTAGGTTTTACGAATTGGGTTTCTTTGTTGTGCAGCAGTGCCGCGAGTCCCTGATATTTGGGCCGGGCCATGGGATCGTTCCGCACGGGAACCGGCGGCGGATTTTCCCCCTTGGCGTATTTGGCCGCGTTGCGGCCAATAGCACGAAACGTTTCCCGATCCACAAGAGGAGATTGCGGAAACAACTCCAGGTTCTGTAGAGGAGCCAGATCCCGCTGATGAATGACCGTGGTCCCCCGGGACAGCGTGCCGATTCCGATACCCGAACCGCTCAGTTTTGCCGCTTCATGGGCAATGAATCCAACATCTGCGGTTTTGTTCACCCTTATAATGCGTGCTGATAGGCCCTCTTCTTCGATACCGGCCATAATTTCCCTCAACACATCCCTGTGGGGAATATTAATAATGGTTTGAGTCATGGCCGAACCAAAGGCCGGGGTTATTCCGATAACCACTTCATTTCGATTGGTCCCGCTCTTGGCCTCTCCGATGTCTTGGAACTGAAGCTTTGAAGCCGCAGAGGACCGGTTTTCCGTTTTTAGTTCCCCTCCGCGCATTTCCCGCAATACGTCAACGATGATTTCTTTGATCATGTCTTGAGAAATATTCATCTTATGATTTCCTCCTTAAACATCTTCAGGGCTAATAGCCGAGGGAATATCCTTTAAAAGTTCCCATCGTTCACCTTCCAGGCGATATCCGGTTCCAGGCCCCATATAATCGTTGAGATCATTGATGGCGGCAACCACATGAAAGTTTTCATCAAATATGGCAGACGTCTGGAGATAATCCCCGCTCACCTTTCCTTTGAGCATGTTCAAAACGCTCTGCGCCACATCTGTGAACCCATGTTTTGCCAAAGCACGGACAACGTCGATACCTGTAACCCCTCGCTTCATCATTTCATCGACGGCCCTGAGGTCCTCGGGCACATTGCGATCCGGCATGTCTTTACTCCCATGAGCATAGGTTGCAGCCTCGACTTCTTCTTCACTGATACGGGGAAGTCCTAATTCTTCAAAAACCGCCTGTAATGCCCGAACCCCTTTGTTTCGAATTGCAATAACATCTTCTTCGCTAACCGGCCGCAAGGACATATCAATTTGAAGATCTCTTTGAAGAACAAGCATGTCGTCATAATCATCGCAGTCATGGGTTGATCCGGCAAACATGTTGTCATAATTGGGCACCGAGCTGTATCCCGAGAAGATGAAGTCCGTTCCCGGCAGGAATTGCATCAACATCCGAGCTGTATTCCGGATGGGGGAATGTGTGAAGGTCTGATCATTGCCTGATGCTACTTCGAGATCGTTGAGTACCGTGGCAACATTCTCTGCCAGTACCGCCCGAACACCTGAAGGTACGGCTCCGGGAACGCCGATGCAACTGATGGAACCATTCTGAAGTCCCTGCACGCCGACCCCCTTCGCGATCATCACGCAGCGAATTTCAAGATAAAGCATGGATTTACCTTCCGCATATCCCATTTGCACTTCTGACCCTGTACCGGAAGTAAATCGCATTTTAAGTCCTCGGGAAGCATAAGCGGAAGCCAGGAATGCTTTTGACCAAGGCGTATCGTCCCCATCCACAAACACCTGTTCGGTACCATAAACTGACACCGTTTCCGCATAATGCGTCAGGCCCCGCATTCCCATTGTTAGTTCCAGAGCTTCTTCCACCGCGCACTGAGCTAAAGCGCCGGGGCGGCCGGTTTGCCCGCCGACCAGAAGGGATAAAGCATTCATCGGGGCATAGCGTCCCACACCCACAGTTGTTTCTATTTCGCTGAACCCTCGAAAAGTTGCTTCGGCGGCATCTGCCGCCAAAAGCGCAGGCGTATCTTTTAGGTTGGTTACATGCCCTTGGTTGGAAGGCGTTCGTCTCGGACGCAATTTCTGCATCGCCATCATAAGTTCGACGACATTCATTTTTTTAAGTACATCCACGTATTTCGCAGGTGTCATGCCCACCGAAAGCCTTACGATTTCTTCTCTGGGGATGTTGATATCTACCAGCATACGTGCTATTTTCATAGAATCGATTGCCATGACCTCTTCGGCCACCGTTTTATCGATAGTGTGGTCGGCAATCCACGTATCAATCATGTCAAATTCTTCTCGACGCTTACCGTCCATTTCGACTACGCTGCCGTTTTGGATTTTAATTCCCGGCGAAGGGTCGTTGGGGCTATCCATGGCAACCAGTCCCACATCTATCCACTCCTTGATAAAGCCGTCCTGATTGACTGCGCGTTTCTCTAGTACTTCGAATCGTTTCTGTCTTTTTGCCATATCCCATCACCCCCTAAATGTATGGTGTGCTCAGAGACTTGGGTTCTTCTCCCCATGCGCTCAAAAGCTTATTCCCGACCTCTCTTCCTGCAATAACCGCCTGGCGGACCGCACCGGAGTCACCGGTAACCCAGATAAACACTTCATTGGTCAGTGATGTTCCATGATTGGGAGAACCATAGCCTACGACCTGTACATCAGCGGCTTTGACGGCGGTGTCGATCATCAGCATGCCGACTACGGCAGGAGCTCCGAGAATAAGGCCAAAAGCTTTACCGACAGGCGCTCCCAATGCTTTGTTCAGACATATGCTGGCCCGGGCGGAATATTGATTTTCAGTATACCCTTGTTCATTCGCATAGACATCCCCAAAGTATTTGGGTAAAACCTCAAGGGTAACTTCTACGGCCCGACGGGCATCGGACACATCTTCAGCGCCAAAAACGATTAAATTCCCGTGACCTGCGCCTCCTTTCGTATCCCGCGGCATTTCAACGCGAATGATTTCAGTATTGGTCGCTTTTACAGCTTCATCCGCTGCCATCAATTGGGGGCCCGCACCTACACGGCCGCCGATGACGCCGATCGACTTGAATTTTTTGTCAAACTCCATTAGCTCATGAATGGCCGGATCCAGATTGGCAATGACAATTCCCTGTGTGTCTCCCATACTTGCCCCGACAAATTCTGTTACCTGGACAAGGGCATCCGGCGCGGGAAATATAGTTTTATTCTCTTTAGGGGCATTTTTTGCCTCTTCTTTTTTGGATGTACCGGATCCCACACGTTTCATTACTTCTTTCATTACTTTTTCGATTAATTGTTCATCCATCGGGTATATCCTCCTGGTTTTTTCCGATTAGAAAATGATAAAAGGAGCAGGAAGGTTCTTACTCGGCTGAAGGTGATTTCGGCAAAATCATTTCAACATCCTGATGTGGTCTTGGAATAACATGCACTGAAATAACTTCTCCTACCTTAGCTGCTGCCGCTGCACCTGCATCCGTGGCTGCTTTGACTGCTCCCACATCTCCTCTGACCATTGTGGTTACGAGACCGGCACCAATTTGTCGTTGTCCAACCAAAACAACATTGGCCGCTTTTACCATTGCATCCGATGCTTCAATATTGGCGACCAGACCTTTTGTTTCAATCATTCCCAAAGCTTCTCTAATCATTAGACGATCCTCCTTTTTTACGGTCGTGAAATATAAGGGTGTCGAGAACCCTCAACACCCCTTAGTGTTTGTCAACTCAGTTATTCCCTGTCGGGTCAAGCCTTCTAAAACAGGTCAGGTAATTTAGCGCATAACAATCCCGCAAATCCGATCAGGATATAGATAAAAGTATTGAGCAGGGTTGTCCACATATCTTCCCGAACCATACCCGCCACACTGGCCGCGATTGATTTTGGAGGGCCACTTTGTCTCCCCCGCGTAACAGAAAATAGCCCAGACTGCATATCCAACCCATGGAATCAGGCACGGTACCCAAATGGTAATCTAAAACCAAGGTCCACACAAAATACCGATGGATATTGACACCGGAAATAACCCCGTTATTTATTCTCCTTTTTTAAATTCCTGTCCCAGAGCGTCTGCAGTCCATATTGCCGACTCGACCATATCCGCCGTTACGGGAAACCATGTTGAATGAATGGTTTCGCCCTCGGCGGTTGTTGCTTCAGCCACTTGTCGAATCTCTTCCTGTGTTGGATTTCGAACCCCTAAGTCTTCCAGACAAATCGGCAATCCTACGCTGACGCAAAAATCTAACACCTCCTCTAAATCTCCGGTTGGGCGTCCCTCCAATACCAACTGTGTAAGAACCCCGAAAGCCACTTTTTCACCATGCAATTTGCCATGAGACGATTCCAAAACAGTTAATCCATTGTGTATAGAATGGGAACCCGCAAGGCCGCCGCTTTCAAACCCCAATCCACTGAGCAGTGTATTGGCTTCTACAATCGCTTCAACAGCTGGCGTTACGGCCTTTCTTTCAACCGCGAGCTTTGCCTGAAATCCGTGTTCCAAAAGCGTATCGTAACAGAGGCGCGCCAGCGCAATCGCAGAGAGGGTGGGAGGGGTCGCGCCGTTTAAGGCGTTGGGTTTGCAGCTCTTAGCACACGTATCCGCTTCCCAGAACGTCGCCAAGGCGTCTCCCATGCCTGAAACCAGGTAATTCACCGGTGCTTGTGCAACTACAGATGTGTCAACCAATACACAATCCGGGTTTTTGGGTAAAACGAGATACCGTTCAAAGACGTGATCGTCCGTGTAAATGACAGACAAGGCGGAGCAGGGTGCATCTGTTGCCGCAATAGTGGGAACGATAATCACCGGTATTTTCATTTCATATGCTACCGCCTTTCCGGTATCTATTACCTTTCCACCTCCTGCACTAATGACAAGGTCCGCTCCGTTTTCTTTGCCGATTTTTACCAGCCGATTGATTTCATTGTCCGAACATTCTCCCATAAAGTTTTCCTGGTGACAGCTGATTCCATTTTTCTCAAGGCTGGCTTGAATTGCCTGACCACAAAAAGACAAAGCTTTTTTGCCTCCAATCAACAGGGCCGTAGATCCCATTTTGGCGGCATGTAAACCGATTTCATTGATGGCACCGACTCCTTGGATATACCGCCCGGGTGCAAGTAACATCCGACTCATTTTAGTCCTCCTTTTGGGTAAAGGGTTTGTTGTTTAAGATTTCGATGAGACCTTCATGAAAAGCTAACTGTTCATAATTAGTTCCCATGTGATACGGAATAATGTATGCAATATGGGATGGAAATGGATCGTAACAAACAAAAATCCCACTTGACTATTTAAAGCAGATCTTGACAAGGATAACAATCACGCGAAAGGGGGAAAAATGGTCCCCCGTTAGGGGGAATTCTGAGGTAGTAGGGGGAGTCGGAAGGTTCTATTTGAAACTTATCAACCTCCTTTTCCTGGCCTCTGTTGTCGCTTCAACACGATTTTTCACTCCTAATTTTTTAAAAATGTTTTTTACGTGGCTTTTCACTGTTTCGGTACTGATGCAAAGCAACACGGAAATTTCTTTATTACTTTTTCCTTCAGCGATGAACTGCAGAACTTCTTTTTCTCTCCGCGTAAGGTAAGCGCTTACTCCATCTTTTCCTTTTTGAGCAACATCGCTATAACCGACGGTCAGATTGATAAGGTAAGGTGACAAGATCTTCTTTTTTGACCAGATAGACTTTATGATTCTCACCAGTTCATCGATCTTAACACTCTTTAATACGTAGCCGTCGGCCCCTGCATCCATAGCCTTTTCGATATAATGTTCGTCATTATAAGTGGATAGGACGATCAGCTTCATTTGGGGAAAGGTTTTCCGCAAAATCCGGATGACGCCAACACCGGACAACTTCGGCATATCTATATCGATTAGAGAAACATCAGGCTTGTGTGTCTGGATCTTCTCAATCGCACTATAACCATCCTCGGCTTCGGCAATGAGCTTGATATCTTCTCTATGATCAAAACTCAATCTTAAACCGGTTCTCAGTAACGGGTGGTCGTCTGCCAGAAAAACCCGTATCGATCCATTTTTTTCCATGGTTTGGTTCCTCCTGTTTGCAATTTTTTCCAGTCATCTGCTAATCTGAATGTTCTGGAAGAAGGAAATTAAACCGGCATCCTTTATTCTGTTCTGTGGATGTGTCTAAAAGAGGTGACTTTGTCCAAATAAAACCATCGTGGGCCTCAACTACCAGCTTGCAGAATGCCAAACCTAATCCTAACCCTATTTTTCCTTTTCTGGTTTTGGGACTGTTGGTAAAAAATTTTTCGAATATACTCTTTTGATAATATTTCGGTATTCCCGGACCTTGGTCTGTTACAGTCGTAAGGACGTATTGCTGGCCCTTTTTGAGTTGACGAAGGAGATTCGGAATGATCGTTGTCCTTAATGTTTGCTTATCATTCACTTTAAGCAGTGTTAAGGATAAATTGATAATGCTGTTCTCCGGGCTGAACTTAATCGCGTTATCAAGGATATTAATAACCGTTCGCAAGAGACGGGTCTCGTCCCCATGAATTGTTAGCGGTGTTGAACTCGGTACATAGTGGATCAAAATCTGTTTTTCCTGGGCCAAAAGATTTAACTGATTGATGGCATCTTGAAGAATCCGATTCATATCGATCGGAAGTTTCCGGAGTAAAAACAGTCCGTTTTCATTTCGGTAAATATCCAGAAAGTCCGTCACCATACCAAATAACTGGTTGCTGGTCATTAAAGCCAAATTCATGACTTCCATCTGTTTCCGGTTTAGTTTGCCTAAAGTGCCTTCCACGATAAGCTCTATCGCTTTTTGAATGGAAAGGATCGGATTCCCCATATCATGGGTTAGCATTCCAATAAGGTCGTTTTTCATCCGCTCTATTTTTTTTTCTTCGGAAACATCTCTAAGGACGGCTACATATCCGGGATTTTTTTTGTTATCTGTTTTGAAACTCGAGATGGAAACCTGAACCGGGAAATATTGGTCTTCCGCATCGACGGCTGTTAATTCGGCTCGACCGTTTTTCTTCAAGCTCAATTTCTTCTGTTTTTGATAGGCTGTAATTGAAGCCGCATCTGAAAAGAGGGAAAAAATGGATTGGCCAATCAATTTCTCTTTTTCATAGCCAAACATTTTAACACAGGCTTCATTAACCATTGAGATGGCATTATTGGCATTGGTCGAGATAATACCGTCCGAAACGCTGTTGATAAGTTTATCAAGGTAATGCTGGGAATACTCGGAGGACAGATATGTTCTTAGGGCCAGCTCACTGATAGTCATGGTAACAACTTCCATTAAACTCACAATGCTCTCGAAGCGTTCCGGACTCATTAGTGGAATCTTCTCAAATTCAAGCAAATAGCCCTCGATGTCGCTCACACCGATTGAACGAGCTCGTTCGGAAACAATTTCGGTTGAAACGGGTCTGTCCAGAATCTGGCCACACAATACGGTTGCCAGATGGTAACCTTTCACAATAATGGGTGATGCGCTGTCTAACAATCCGGCATTTAAGCATTTATAGATAAACCGTTTTTTTAATTTTGCTGATTGCTGTCCTCCGTAACTGTCACTTTCATGGCACTTCTGCCTGCCTAGTTCAGAAAAACGACAGTAAGTTTGACAGAGCATTGAAAAATTGTGGGGTTGTGTAATGGGTTTGCCATTTACATCCGCGATAATAGATGCCACTCCCGTAACCTCTGTGAAAACTTTAAGGATATCATCTAATTTTTCCCTGTTGATGAGATCTAATAAGTGAATCGACTGGTTCATGCCTTCCCTTTCAATCCTTTTCAACAAGTATCCGGAAATATAATATAAAAGAATTTAACGGTCTTAATTTCTCTTTATGGCCAATTTAATAAAAGTAGGATGCCTTTTGCCGTTTTCTTTGAGGTCGAATATTTTGTCACAAATTTCTCAGGGTATTTTAGTTCGTCCACACCATGTTATGAAGAAAGAAAGCAACTATTTTGGAAATCTAAACTTGTTAACTTGCTTGTTATAGAGATTAAATAATTTGAACGAAAAAAATATTGGCCAAAAAGGAACGGTTCGGGAATGAAATCGGCCAATAAGAATTGTTTGAAGTAAAGAATGAGCAGGGTCGAAAGAAGTGTCATGGTCAGTTCCTTTTTTAAAACCAGTAAAAAGAATATGAGAAAAAAGTTTGTGTGTCAAGGCTATTCTACAATGTGGTACAAAGGGTTTTTCTGAGTCCTTCGATATCGCTTTTATTTTTTTCATACACTTGTAATTTGTGCTATGATTTAGCTTTCCGGATCGCGAAAATTTGCCGAATTGACAATTCGTCGACAAACAGATTATCCTGTTTCAAAAGGAGGTTAATGATGAAAACACTCAACCCGGGAGACAAGACGCCTTACTTCGATCTTGAGGATCAAAACGGCCGGAATGTGCGTCTTTCAGGTTTTAGCGGAAAGAAAATGTTTCTTTATTTTTTCCCCAAAGCCAATACCTCCGGTTTTAATAATAGGGGATGTTTCAACACGGGGTGAACGATGGGCGACAGAATAAAAATAGGCGTCAGTGCATGCCTGATGGGCGAGCCGGTCCGCTGGAACGGCGGACATGCAAGGGACCGATATCTGACCGACATACTGGGTCAATATGTGGCGTATGTCCCGGTGTGCCCGGAGGTGGAAT
>Ga0315540_10000608_pt1 | contig 20326 bp, 17 predicted proteins | sample SalMarSW160110MG_FD_203677 | JGI IMG/M metagenome (GOLD analysis project Ga0315540, IMG submission 203677) | Salt marsh sediment microbial communities from the Plum Island Ecosystem LTER, Massachusetts, United States - Salt Marsh Sediment SW1601-10 ...
ATTGCCTGCCCAAACTGCGAACAGCTCATTTGGTAGCCCCTTCCATGAGTCGTTCCAGGTCATAAGTCACGGTCTTCCTGGTGATTGCACCCGACAAGCCCTTGACGATCAGATCGGCAGCGGCATTCCAGTGCAGATGGCGCAACATCATTTCCGCGCACCGGATCAACCAGGCGGGGTTTACCTGGTCCTTGCCGGCGTACTTCGGCGCCGTGCCGTGCGTCGCCTCGAACAGGGCAACCTTGTCCGACAGGTTCGCCCCCGGCGCCATGCCGATACCGCCGACCTGTGCGGCGGGGGCGTCGGAGATGTAGCTGCCGTTCAGGTTGAGGGTGGCGATCACACTGTACTCCGCGGAGCGTAACAGAATCTGCTGCAGAAAGGCGTCGGCAATAACGTCCTTGACGATAATCTCCTTGCCGTTATTCGGATTTTTGAACGAGCACCAGGGTCCGCCGTAGACCGTGGACGGGAAAATTCAAGGGCAAAAAAAACCCCGCACCTGTGTGGTGCGGGGCTTGTCTGTCACAGACTGCTCTATTTGTTTTTAGATTTCGCCGCCGGCCGCCTTGATCAGCGACTCTTCGATGGCGTTCGGTGCACACATGATGTTGAAGAACGTCGCACCGGTTTCGCTCTGGATCATCGGCAGATGGGGGTAGCTGATGGCAATGCGGAAACGCGCATACAGGGCATACACGTCGCCGTCCGATACCAGGATTTCATAAGGCAGGTGAGCCGTGGAACGGATATCGGCCTTGTCGACGCGGCTCATGATGTATTCGTCACCGCTGCAACCGCTGTCGTTCAGGGCAACACCGAAAACAGTCTCGTCCTTGCCGGGAATATCGATGCGATAGACCTTGGTCGCACCGCCACGGCCCTCGGACAGACCTTTTTCAACCGCAGCGACGGCATCATCGTGGCTGTCATACGAGGCAAGCTCACTTGGATCGTCGAAATACTCCATACCGAACATGTAGTGATACTTGCGCAGGTCGTTCGCGGTCAACTGCTTGTCGCCGCTACCGTAGTCCTCTTTATCGCCCAGCGCGGTCTTGAGACTGGCCAGCGCCGCCGCTGCATCGGTGGTATCTTCGATACGGTAGGCGTTGGCGAGGTAGACCGGGTTGGTGTAGCTGACCTGGATGGTATCGCCCACCTTGGTCACCGAGACACGCTGGCCGGCTTCATAGCCACCGAACTCGGAACTGGCAGCGGCCTTCTTCAAACCGTCATTGGTGATGGCGATAACCACCGCCCCGTCGTAGGGCGAGTACGTACCGACAACATCGAACCCGGCGGCCTTGACCTTGTCCTTGACTTCATTGGCAACCGCCTGAATGTCGCCGGTGGTTTCATAGGCAAGCACGAACGGTTTCAGGACCTCGTCGGCAAAGGCATTGCCGATCGACAGCGCCAGTAAGGCACCCGAGATAAACATTTGCGTAACGACTTTGTGCATGATGACTCCTCCTCACGTTTAGTCGTGATATTTGGTGTGTCCAGAATCTGCGCGGGGCAATTCCAGCGTTATTATTATGGCCTTGGCACTCTGCCGGCTCTCCCGGCCAGAACAACAACTTGCCTGGAAAGCCGGAGGCGAACCCGCGCAAAGCGGTGCAGGTCATGGCGCTTACTTTATTTGACCTTGGGACAATGTCAAGTCTATGACGCCTGACTCGGGCATTTTTTTAGGTAATCACGCGAATTACAATAAATAACTAATTGTTTATACTTTAAATCACTAAATAATGGGGCAAGGTGACAATATGGTGTGGAAACCCAGGGTGACAGTGGCCATCGTTGCAGAACAGAACGGCCGTTACCTGATGGTCGAGGAAAACATCGACGGCCAGATCCGCTTCAATCAGCCGGCCGGACATCTCGAAGACGACGAGAGCCTGGTGGACGCAGCCGTCCGCGAATGCCTGGAAGAAACCGCCTGGCAGTTCGAGCCGCAGGCGCTGGTGGGTATCTACCGCTGGCGCAACGCCGGGCTCGGCGACACCTACCTGCGTGTAACCTTCGCAGGCAGGTGCACAAATTACCGGGCCGAACTACCGCTGGACACCGGCATCGTCGCCGCCCACTGGCTGACCATCGAGGAGATACGTCAGCGCGAAGCGCAGTTGCGCAGCCCGCTGGTTCTGGCGTCGGTGGACAACTACCTGCAGGGCAAGCGCTACCCGCTCGATCTGTTGATCGACATCGAGGGAGCGGGTGTCGCTTGAGCGCGCGCGCGGTGATGGTCGGTTTGTCCGGTGGCGTCGACTCGGCGGTGGCCGCGGCACTGCTGCTCGACCAGGGCTACCGTGTGGAAGCGCTGTTCATGAAGAACTGGGATGAGGACGATGAGCCCGGACACTGTCCCGCCGAACAGGACCTTGCCGATGCGCGCGCGGTTGCCGGACTGCTGGGCATCAAGCTGCACACAGTGAGTTTTTCCAGCGAATACTGGGATCGCGTGTTCGCCTGTTTTCTTGCCGAGTACCGCGCCGGCCGCACCCCCAACCCGGACATCCTCTGCAACCAGGAAATCAAATTCAAGGCCTTCCTCGACTATGCGCTGAGCCTCGGCGCCGACACCATCGCCACCGGCCACTACGCGCGCGTCGCCGGCGAGCCCGGCCGCCGCCGGCTGCTCAAAGGCAGGGATGCCAACAAGGACCAGAGCTACTTCCTCTATCGTCTCGACCAGCGCGCGCTGAACCACAGCCTGTTTCCGCTGGGCGAGCTGGAAAAACCACGCGTCAGGGAAATCGCCGAACAGCGAGGGTTTCCCAATTTCTCCAAGAAGGACAGCACCGGGATCTGTTTTATCGGCGAACGCAAATTCCGGGATTTTCTCGCCCGTTACCTGCCCGGGCAACCGGGCGACATCGTCAGCGTCGACGGCGAGTTTCTCGGCCGCCACCACGGCCTGATGTTCCACACCATCGGGCAGCGGCAGGGACTTGGCATCGGCGGGATCCGCGACAACAGCGGCGACCCCTGGTACGTCGTCGACAAGGATCTGGCGGGCAATCGCCTGGTTGTCGCCCAGGGTGGGAGTCATCCGGCGCTGTTCAAAACCAGTTTACAGGCTGGAGACCTGCACTGGATTTCGGGACAAGCGCCCAACACGCCGTTGTACTGCGACGCGCGCATCCGCTACCGGCAGAGCGTACAGGCCTGCGCCCTGCTGAGCCTCGATGCGGATGTCGCCGAGATTGCGTTTGACGTCGCACAGCGTGCCGTGACACCGGGACAGGCGGTGGTTTTGTATCGCGGTGAGCAATGCCTGGGCGGTGGTACGATTCAGACATGAGCATTAAAACCAATCGCAACCGCACGCTGGCCTTCGCCGGCATACTGCAGGCGCTGCAACTCGTCCAGCAGACGGCTCACGGCAGGCGCTGTGATCCCGGCGCCATGTCGGCCAGTCTGCGCAGTACACTGGCGCTCGATTCGCTCTCGGTGGAGGAGATCTACGGCGGCGTCGACGCGGTGCGCAGCGGGCTGCGGCTGGTCAAGAGCCAGCTACTCAGCGACAAACAGCGGCCGGACGCCGAACTGAGCCGCTACCTGGTCGTGCTGCTGCACCTGGAGCGCAAGCTCAGCAAGCGCGCCGATCTCCTGGAACGCCTGCGCACCGGCATGGAACAGGTGCAGCGCCAGGTCGAACACTTCGAGATCACCCACCCGAATGTGCTCGCGGGGCTGGCCGGTATCTACGCGGAAACCGTCAGCACACTCAATCCCCGCATTATGGTCAACGGCGAGCCGTCGCGTTTGCAGGACACCGCCGTGGCCAACCAGATCCGCGCCCTGCTGCTGGCGGCAATGCGCTCGGCGGTCCTCTGGCGGCAGTGCGGCGGGACCCGTCCGGGTCTTTTGCTGGGACGCCGCAAACTCATCGACAGCGCTGAATCGCTCCTGCAGATAGACTATACTTTACATTAAATAGTATATATTTATTATTGATATGTAATTGTTTTTATCTTATAGCAATTGCCGGGGAAAGGGCTTTCGCGGCGCCGCCTGCCCTCTATCCAGTTAATTTCAAATAGACCATAATGGCGCGCTCGGTTTTGACTTGCTTCGCAGGAGCTTTGTGAATGAGCAACAGTTTTTCAACCCGTGGCACCCTGGACGTCGGCGGCGAAAGTTACGAAATCTACCGCCTGCCCGCGCTGGAACAAGATGTTTCCCGGCTGCCCTATTCCCTGAAGGTGTTGCTAGAAAACCTGTTGCGCTTCGAAGATGACAAAACCGTCAGCCGCAGCGATATCGAAGCCCTTGTCAATTGGGATCCCGGCGCCGAACCCAGCCAGGAAATCGCCTATCGCCCCGCGCGCGTGCTGATGCAGGACTTCACCGGCGTACCTGCTATCGTCGACCTCGCGGCCATGCGCGACGCCATGAAGGCGCTCGGCGGCGACCCGGAAAAAATCAACCCGCTGCAGCCCGCCGAACTGGTCATCGACCACTCGGTGCAGATCGACAGTTTCGGCAACAAAGACTCGATCGACCTCAACGCCAAAATCGAATACCAGCGCAACCAGGAGCGCTACGGCTTTCTCAAGTGGGGCCAGAATGCGTTCTCCAACTTCAAGGTGGTACCGCCGGATACCGGCATCGTCCACCAGGTGAACCTGGAGTACCTGGGCCGCGTGGTGTTCGCGCAGAAAAACAACGGTGTCCTGCAGGCCTACCCGGACACCCTGGTGGGCACCGATTCGCACACCACCATGATCAACGGCCTGGGCGTGCTCGGCTGGGGCGTCGGCGGCATCGAGGCCGAGGCCGCCATGCTCGGCCAGCCGGTGTCCATGCTCATTCCGCAGGTGGTGGGGTTCAAGCTCACAGGCGAGCTGCCCGAAGGCGCGACCGCCACCGACCTGGTGCTGCTGGTGGTGGAAATGCTGCGCAAGCACGGCGTGGTCGGCAAGTTCGTCGAGTTTTTCGGCGACGGCCTCGACCACCTGTCGCTCGCCGACCGCGCCACCATCGCCAATATGGCGCCGGAATACGGCGCCACCTGCGGCATTTTTCCCATCGACGCTGAAACGCTGCGTTACCTGCGCCTGTCCGGGCGTGACGAGCAGCAGATCGCGCTGGTGGAAGCCTATGCCCGCGCACAGAACATGTTCCGCAGCGCGGGCCAGCCCGATGCCGACTACAGCAGCGTCGTGGAACTGGACATCACCACGGTTGTACCGAGTCTCGCAGGGCCCAAGCGGCCGCAGGACCGGGTTCGCCTGTCCGATGCCAAACCGGCATTCCAGGGCGCGCTGGACGCACTCAAACAGGAACGAAAACTCAGCAGCCACGCAGTCGGAGGCAGCATCAACGGCCGGGATTTCGAACTGAACGACGGTGCCGTGGTGATCGCCTCGATCACCTCCTGCACCAACACCTCGAATCCTTCGGTGATGCTGGGCGCGGGACTGGTGGCCAAAAAGGCCGTGGAGAAGGGTCTTACGGTAAAGCCCTGGGTGAAGACGTCGCTGGCGCCGGGCTCGCAGGTCGTCACCGAATACCTGAACGCCGCGGGACTCATGGGTGACCTCGAGCAGCTTGGCTTCCATACCGTCGGTTACGGCTGCGCAACCTGCATCGGCAACTCCGGGCCGCTGCCGGAACCGGTATCCAAAGCGATCGCCGAGGGTGACCTGTCGGTCTGCGCGGTGCTGTCCGGCAACCGCAATTTCGAGGGCCGCGTGCACGCCGAAGTGCGCATGAACTACCTGGCGTCGCCGCCGCTGGTGGTGGCATACGCGATTGCGGGCACAATGAACATTGACCTGTACCGGGAGCCCCTCGGCCGGGACAGCGACGGCAACGATGTCTTCCTGAAAGACATCTGGCCCACCCTGAAGGAAGTCAGCGATGCTGTCAGCGCCAGCGTCACCCGCGAGGAATTCACGGGAGTCTATCGCAACGTGTTTACCGGTGCCGAGCGCTGGCGCGCACTCGACGCGCCCGCCCAGCAGCTGTTCGACTGGCGCGACGACTCCACCTATATCCAGAACCCGCCCTACTTCGAGGGCATGAAACTTGTGCCTGGCGAGGTGACCGACATCCGCGGAGCACGCGTACTGGCGAAGCTGGGCGACTCGGTGACCACCGACCACATATCACCCGCCGGCGCTATCAAGCCGGACAGCCCGGCCGGCAAATACCTGCTCGAACACGGCGTACAACCGGCCGATTTCAACTCGCTGGGCTCGCGCCGCGGCAACCACGAAGTCATGATGCGCGGCACCTTTGCCAACATCCGTCTGCGTAACCAGCTCGCGCCCGGCACCGAGGGCGGTGTGACCCGTCACCTGCCGAGCGATGAACAGCTGAGCATCTTCGAGGCCGCCATGCGTTACAAACAGGAACACGTGCCGCTGGTGGTACTCGCCGGCAAGGAATACGGTTCCGGCTCGTCGCGCGACTGGGCAGCCAAGGGGCCGCGCCTGCTGGGCGTGCGCGCTGTCATCGCCGAAAGCTACGAGCGCATCCATCGCACCAACCTGGTTTGCATGGGTATCCTGCCGCTGCAGTATAACGACGGCGACACTGCCGAGTCGCTGGGGCTCAGCGGCCGCGAGGTCTTCAACATCGAAGGCCTGGGGGACGGCTCGTCCAAACAGGTCACGGTTAACGCGGTTGCCGAAGACGGCAGCGAAAAGACCTTCCAGGCGCGGGTGCGCATCGATACCCCACAGGAAGTGGAATACTACCGCCACGGCGGCATCCTGCAGTATGTGCTGCGCCAGCTGGCGGCTTGATTGGCATTGTATGACCACTGAGGCGCACAGAGGAAGACATTGAATAAGCCGTCTACCAGCCCGGTCGCGGCGGGTCGTAGGTCGTAGGTTGGGCTGAACAAGGTGAAGCCCAACAATGGCATCAGCGGTTCGCCAAGCATGTTGGGCTTCGCAAGCTCAGCCCAACCTACGGCCCGGTGAGATTTGCGGCAAATGAATTTTACTTCCCTCTGTGCGCCGCCGTGGCTAAAAGAACAGGTAACCAACAATGGATCTGACATCTCTGACTGCTGTATCACCTGTCGATGGCCGCTATGGCCGCAAGACCGAGAACCTGCGTCCCATCTTCAGCGAGTTCGGACTGATACGTCACCGCGTACTGGTAGAGGTGCGCTGGCTGCAGGCGCTCGCCGCGCACGCCGACATCGCCGAGGTCAGCGCGCTCAGCGACCACGCCAACAGCATCCTCAACGGCGTCGTCGAGAATTTCAGCGAGGAAGACGCGCAGCGGGTGAAGAACATAGAGCGCACGACCAACCACGACGTCAAGGCGGTGGAATATTTCCTCAAGGAAAAAGTTGCCGGCAACGATGAACTGGAAGCCATCAGCGAGTTCTTCCACTTCGCCTGCACATCCGAGGACATCAACAACCTCGCCTACGCGTTGATGCTGCGCGAGGCGCGCGGTCAGTTGCTGCTGCCGCAGATGGATGAAGTCATCCGGTCGGTCACCGCGCTGGCCCACCAGACTGCGGACATGCCCATGCTGTCGCGCACCCACGGCCAGCCGGCCTCGCCGACCACGCTGGGCAAGGAGATGGCCAACGTCGTCCACCGTCTGCGTCATCAGCGCGAGCAGGTCGCCGCCGTGAAGCTGATGGGCAAGATCAATGGCGCAGTGGGCAACTACAACGCCCACATGATCGCCTACCCGGAAATCGACTGGCCGGCGTTTGCCAGGCAGTTTGTCACCGACCTGGGGCTGGACTGGAACAGCTATACCATCCAGATCGAACCGCACGACTACATCGCCGAACTGTTCGACGCCATTGCCCGTCACAACGTGGTGCTGATCGATTTCGCGCGTGACCTGTGGAGTTATATTTCGCTCGCCTACTTCAAGCAAAGGACCGTTGCCGGCGAAGTCGGATCCTCGACCATGCCGCACAAGGTCAACCCCATCGATTTCGAAAACGCCGAGGGCAACCTTGGCCTGGCCAACGCGATTTTCGATCACCTGGCGATGAAACTGCCCGTCTCGCGCTGGCAGCGCGACCTTACGGATTCCACGGTACTGCGTAACCTGGGCGTCGGTGTGGCCCATTCGGTGATCGCCTACGACTCGTTGCTGCGGGGCATCGGTAAACTCGAAGCCAATCCGCAGCGCCTGCTGGAAGACCTGGACGCCACCTGGGAAGTGCTCGCGGAAGCCGTACAAACGGTGATGCGCCGCTATGGCGTGGAGCAGCCCTACGAGAAGCTCAAGGAACTGACCCGCGGCAAAGGCATCAGCGCCGCCTCGCTGAAGACCTTTATCGACGGCCTGGACATACCGGAAAACGCCCGGCAGGAACTCGCAAGGCTGACACCGGCCACCTACATCGGCAACGCCGCCGAACAGGCCAGGACCATTTAGGCGCTGTCAGCTCAGCAACTGCAGTGGCGCGCTCCCGCGCTGCCGCTCCCACTCCCTGGAGCGAAGCCAGTCATCGAAGGCCTCCGCCGCCAGCGGCGGCCGGATATAGTAGCCCTGCGCTGTATCGCAACCGAGCATTTCCAGCAGGTCCCAGACATCGGTGCTCTCGACGCCCTCGGCGACCACCTTCATGCCCAGCTTGTGTGCCAGGTCGATGGTCGCACGCACGATCACCGCGTCGTTCTCATCCCGGTCCATCTCCGAGACAAAGGACCTGTCGATCTTGATTTCGTCCACTGGCAACTGTTTCAGGTACGCCAACGACGAGTAACCCGTGCCGAAGTCGTCGATCGACAACTGGAAACCCATGTTCGACAGCCGTCGCATCACGCGTCTCGCCGTTACGGGGTCTGACATGATCGCGCTCTCGGTGATTTCCAGGATAACGTGGCGCGGGTCGACGCAGTGCCGGTCGACCAGTTTCTGCACCTGGGTCGGCAGCCTGCGGTCCTGCAGACTGCGTACCGACAGATTGATGCTGATGCGCATTTCGACACCCGCAAGCGACCACCGCTTGACCTGCGCCAGCGCCTGATCAATCACCCACAGCGTCAGCGGACGTATCGCACCGGTTTGTTCCGCAGAAGGAATAAACTCTTCGGGCGGTATCAGGCCGTGGACGGGATGGCGCCAGCGCACCAGCGCCTCGGCACAGAAGATGTGCCCGGTTTTGACGTCGACCATGGGTTGATATTCCAGTACCAGCTCGTTTTGCACAATGGCTTAGCCAAGCTCCGCCGACAGGCGCAGGCGGTTGATCGCCTGCTCGTCGTCAACCGGGGTGTAAAATGCGAAGCCCTTGTGCTTGCGCTTGGCCTCATACATGGCGGTATCGGCATAGCGCATCAGCAGCATCGCGTCGCTGCCGTGGTTCGGACACTGGGCCACACCAATACTGATCCCGGCCCTCAGGCGCAGGTCATCGATCTTCGCGGGCTGGTCCATCACCGCGAGAATCCTGCGGCACACCACCTGGCTGCGCAGCGCCCCGGCACCCGGCAGCAGCACCGCAAATTCGTCGCCACCCAGCCTTGCAACCGTGTCGGTGCGGCGCAGTACCGAAACCAGGCGGCGGGCGACCCGCTGCAACAGCCGGTCGCCCACCTGGTGTCCGAGGGTATCGTTGACTCCCTTGAAATGATCCTGATCCATGATGAACAGCGCCGGCGGCTCGGCATGGTCGCGGGCGTGCGGCAAGGCGGACTCCAGCCGTTCCAGTAGCAACGCGCGGTTCGGCAGGTTGGTGAGGTTGTCGCGCAGGGCCTGGTGTTGGAGGGCCGAGGCTTCGGCGATCGGCTCTTCGCTGAAACGCTGCACGCGGGTTTCCAGGCGGTGCAGCGCGTCGCCACTGCCGGGTTGCGGCAGATGGATACCGGTACGCTGCGCGTAGCGATCGATGGCCGTGTGGATCCGCTCGATACGGCACCGCAGCCAGAGTGCCGCACAACCGAACGGCACGGCCACAAGCAGCACGGCGAGCGCGTACTGTTCCTCCGGCGACCAGTGCCTCTGGGTCGCAAGGCACATCAGCGCCGAGGCCAGCAAGGCCACGCTGCTGCACGACAGCAGCGGTTTAACCGTCAGCGCTATTCTGCGTCTTGTTGTTAACCTGCGCGGCAGACAGGCCGCGCTGCTCAGTCCATTCATTTGGCATCCTTGACCGGCCACTGACACCGAACACGTTCCAGCTGACGGCTGGCGTCCGAGCGCTGATGGCGCCAAGAAGGCCCGACACTGTCCGGCGTGGGAGGTAACCCGAGAAACGCCCGGGGAAAACACCCCGGCAGACCTGATTTTCCTTATACTACGAGCACTTGTACTATATCCTTGGAACCACTCGACAAGTGCTGCCCGGGATAGCGGCCGCCGGCGGGATAATCTAACCGCAACTGTACAGCTGCGAGGCCTCGAAGTACTCTTTACCCATGGACAACGAAGAAAATTTTCGCCAGTTCACCGAGCTGCGGCTGGGGATTTCGGACATCGAAATCGAACTGCTCACGCGCAGTGAAACCCGCCACGCCACCGAACTGATGCTGCGCGAGTGCCTGTCGACCCTGGAGGTATTCAGCCGTGACCTGGATCCCCCGCTCTACGACCATCAGCCGTTCCTGGATACACTCAGCGCCCTGTGCCTCGGCAACCGCAAGGCGCGGGTCCGTTTTTTGGTTCAGGACCCGACGCCCGCAGTAAAACGCGGACACCGGCTGATAGAACTGAGCCGTCGGCTGAGCAGCTCCATCGAACTGCGCCAGCCGCACCCGGATTACCGTCAGCACAACGAAGCCTTCATGATTGCCGACAGCTGCGGATTGATTTACCGTTCGCTGGCCGACCGTTACGAGGGCACCGCCAATTTCCATGACCCGGTCAACGCGCAGCGCAAACTGGATTTCTTTACCGAAGTCTGGGAACGCAGCGAGGCGCACCCGGAGTTCAGAAGGCTGCACATCTAGATGAAAGCGCTCGTCGCCGTGTTGCTTGCCCTGTGTCTCGCAGCACTGACCGTCCAGGCCGACTCCATTGCCACCATTGAGCTGCACAACCGGCCTGCCGACGAAATCATACCCCTGGTCAAGCCGATGCTCGGCCCCGGCGATGCCATCACCGGCCAGGGCTTCCAGGTCTTTCTGCGCGCCCCGCCCGACACCCAGGCGCAGGTAAGACAGATGATCGGCGCACTCGACGTGGCGCCGAAGATGCTGCTGATCTCGGTGTTTCAGGGCAGCGACCGCGACCTGCGGGCACTGCGTGTCGAAGGCGGCTTCCTGGCCTCGGGCGGCGACGGTGACGTGAGTATCGGCACATCCGGCGGCCGCGGGCGCGGCGCGGACGTCCACATCAGCAGCGACAACGTCAGCGGCGGTGTAAACGTCATCAGCACACGCGGACGGTTACAGGACAACCCCATACACCAACTGCGCGTCAGCGAAGGCAGCGAGGGGTATATCGAGACGGGCCAGGCGATTCCCTACTTCTCCGGTGCCCGCTGGGTTGCGCCCGGCACGGTGGTCGGCGGTGTCGACTATAAGGATGTCACCACCGGTTTCTACGTGCTGCCGCGCGTGCACAGCGACCAGGTCACCCTGCAGGTGAGTCCCTTCAAACAGTCCCTGAGCAACAAGCGCGGTGGCGACATCAACACCCAGAGCGCGCACACCACTATCACCGGGCCGCTCGGCGAATGGCTGCCGATTGGTGGCGTCACACAACAAACGCAGCAATCACGCAGCGGCATCGGCAGTTACGGCTCGACACAGAGCCGCAACAATGAAAGCATCTGGATCAAGGCGGACCTGGCACAATAAGCCTGACACAAACAGCTGACAACAATAAACAGCAACAAGGAGAACTCCCGTATGTTCGGCTTTCAGGAATTTGTTATCTTCATACTGGTACTCGCGGTGGCGCTGGTCGCCATGGGTGTGAAGTCGGTGCCGCAGGGCATGGAATACACCGTCGAGCGCTTCGGCCGCTACACCAGAACACTGCGTCCCGGCCTGAATCTCATCACACCGATCATTGACCGCATCGGCGCCAAGCTGAACATGATGGAACGCGTCATGGACGTGCCCTCGCAGGAGGTCATCACCCGGGACAATGCCATGGTCACGGTCGACGGCGTGGTGTTTTTCCAGGTACTCGACGCGGCCAAGGCCGCCTACGAGGTCAGCCGGCTGGAGCTCGCCGTGCTCAACCTGACCATCACCAATGTGCGTACCGTGATGGGTTCCATGGACCTCGACGAACTGCTGTCGCAGCGCGATAAGATCAACGCCCAGCTGCTGCACGTGGTCGACGATGCCACCACGCCCTGGGGCATCAAGGTCACCCGTATCGAAATCAAGGACATCACCCCGCCGCGCGACCTGGTCGACGCCATGGCTAGGCAGATGAAGGCCGAGCGCGAAAAGCGCGCCAATATTCTCGAAGCGGAGGGCTTCCGGCAGGCGGAAATCCTCAAGGCCGAAGGCGAAAAGCAGGGTGCCATCCTCGACGCCGAAGGCAAACGGCAGGCGGCCTTTCTGGAAGCGGAGGCCCGCGAACGTCTCGCGGAAGCCGAGGCCAAGGCCACACACATGGTGTCGCAGGCCATCGCCAAGGGCGACCTCAACGCCATCAATTATTTCGTTGCCACCAGGTACATTGACTCCCTGAAGGCCATCGCCATGTCGCCGAACGAAAAACTGGTGTTGATGCCGCTGGAGGCCTCCAGCGTCATCGGCGCCCTGGGCGGCATTTCCGAACTCGCCAAGGAAGCCCTGTCGCAGCAGAAAGGCGGCCACGCATGACACCCGAACAACCTGGTCACTGGCACTGGTGGATACTCGCCGTGGCGCTGGTGATCCTGGAAGTGTTCGCCCCCGGCGCCTTCTTCCTGTGGCTGGGCATCGCCGCCGGCGTGGTCGGCGCCCTGGCCTATCTGATGCCTTCGCTCGGCTGGGAATACCAGGTGCTGGCATTTTCGCTGCTGTCGGTTATCAGCATCATCGTCTGGCGCAAGTTCTTCCGCGCGCAACCCTCGGACACCGACCAGCCCAACCTCAATCGTCGCGGCGAACAATACATCGGTCGCCTGTTCACCCTGAACGAACCCATCGTCGACGGCCTGGGTAAAATCCGCGTGGACGATTCGACCTGGAAGATACGCGGCGAAGACTGCCCCGTCGGCAGCCAGGTCGAGGTCACCGGGGTCGACGGCACCATCCTGAAGGTCCGCTGCAAGACCTGAGTACCGCGCTCAAGACATTGCGCCCGTCTGCCGATCTGGTCGGAATGACACCTTCGGACCGGATACCGGATGCCGCTTACCCTTTCTTCCAGGCTGTTTTTCAGGCTCATAGCATGCGTCACGATTACCGTGTTTGCAGCACCGCTGCTGGCAGAGCAATATCAGACCAACGGCCACTCCTTTAGCGTCACCCCGCTTCCCGACTGGGTGGACTGGGCGGCGCTGCCGCAGAGATCCGACCAGCGACCGGGCCAGGCCGTGGCCTACCGCCTGGTCGACCGCCAGGTCAATATCACCCGAAGCGGCGACACCCAATTCAGTCGATTGGTCACCCAGCCGCTCACCGAAGCCGGTCTGCGCCAGGCCGCGGTCATCGAAATCAACTTCAACCCCGCCTTCCAGGAGCTGGCGATCCATAAGCTGAGCCTGTTGCGCGACGGTCAAACCATCGACAAACTGCGCCCGGAACAGGTTCACCTGATCCAGCGGGAAGAGGACTTCGACAACAATCTGTACGACGGCGTCATCACGGCGACCATCATAGTCGATGATGTCCGCCTCAAGGACTCGGTCGACCTGGCCTACTCGATCAAAGGCCGCAACCCGGTATTCGGCGACAAATACTTTTCGGCCTTCGCGATGGGATGGTCAGTATCGATCGATCTTGCCCGACTGCGGGTGTCGGCACCGGCCCACCGCAAGCTGTATACCCGCTCGTTCAACGCCCAATTGGAACCGGTCGTGCACCGCAACAACGGCCGCAGCCAATACCAGTGGTCGTTGAGAGATACCCCCGCGGTGGTCGAGGACGACGATGCGCCGGTCTGGCACCAGCCCTATCCCGCCGTCCAGATCAGCGAATACCGCCGCTGGCGTGATGTATCAGGCTGGGCTGATGGCCTGTATCCCCACAGTAGTGAACTGCCGCCAGCGTTGCGCCAGACCCTGCGACAATGGCGCAAGGAAGAAACGGACAAGAAACGCCTCGTGGTCCGCGCCCTTAAACTGGTGCAGGACGAAGTCCGCTATTTCGGTATCGAACTGGGTCAGAACTCGCACCGCCCCAGCCTGCCCGCCGAGGTCTATACACGCCGCTACGGCGACTGCAAGGACAAGGCCACACTGCTGGTGGCAGTGCTGGATCAACTGGGCATTACGGCCTACCCGGCGCTGGTATCGACCGATCACCAGCGCGAGATCGACGACTGGCTGCCCACCCCGGGCCTGTTCGACCATGTCATTGTGACCACAGAACTCGACGGCAAACGCTACTGGCTGGACGGCACCCGCAACTACCAGCAAGGCAGCCTGGATACGCTGAGCGTACCGGATTTCGAACGCGCGCTGATCGTGCGCAAAGGCGAAGACCGCCTGACCCCGATTGTCATCGGCGACAGCAGCATCTCGGGCATCGATACCGAGGAAGAATTCCTGGTCAGCGACTACAAGGGCGCGGTCACGCTTGCTGTCAAAACCACCTACAGCGGCGCACTGGCAGAAACGATGCGCGAATATTTCGCCACCAATACGCCCGACGCCATCACCCGTTCGTACATGAACTACTACGCAAAGATCTACCCCTCGATCACGGCGATCAAGCCGGTCGCCACGAGCAACGACCCGGGCGATAACCACTTCACCACACAGGAAAGTTACCGGCTGGACGGCTTCTGGGAAACCGATGAAGCTGGCATGCACGCCCTGCTGATCGGCTCCAGCATTGCGCCCTATATCAGGAAACCGGACTCCATCCGCCGTGCCTCGCCGCTGGCCGTTACCTATCCCCTCTCGGTGCGGCACCGTGCCAGCGTCGTCTACCCCGAAGACGTCCATTACCACATCGAAGAACCGGAGGTTCGCGTCCAGGACCGCTTTGTCAGCTACCGCCGCGCCGTCAGCTACGCCCACCGCAAACTGACGGTGACGTACGACTACAGCACCCGGAAAGACGCCGTCATGCCCGCCCAGCTGGATGATTATTTCAGCGATCTGAACAAGATAAGCAACACCCTGCAATACAGCACGCTGCTTGCGGATGCACCCGCAAAAACCAATGTGAACGCGATGGTTGACACACTTCTCAATCGGCTGAATACCCTCTCAAGTAAGTAAACAGGTTGCCGTCAAAGCCACATACGTGTCTCTGTCCAAGGTAGAACGCCATGCGCGCCTCCGCCCTGTTTCTGATGTTGCTTGTATCACTGCTCGCCGGCTGTGCGGGCCAGCCACCCCGAACCGGTACCCCTGCCGATACGGCGAACGCCAACACCAGGTCTGACACCGACCTCAGCAGTTTCGAGGGTTTCAGCCAGGCCCTGGAGCAGTCCCTGAATGAAAAAGACAGCTCGCTGTTTGCCGAACACGTGGATAGCCGCGAGTTCGCCAGGCGCTCACTGGCATCGCTCGGTCTGAAGGCGGTAAAAACCTCAACGGTCAATACCTATGCCGACGTTCTGGACAAGGCGCTCAAAGGACGTTACAAAGACAATTTCGCGCAGGTTAAATCGGCCCGTTTTATTCGGCTGATGCCGGGCGAGACCAGCGATCCCGACGAGGCGGTCAGCCTGGTTCGCATTCGTCCCGAAGACGGTGGCATCAACTACTGGAAGATCTACCTGCACCGCGTCAACGGCCGGGTCGGCATCGTCGACTGGTTCAGTTACAGCCTGGGCGACCTGGCCAGCCGTTCGCTGGGCAGCTTCGTCCTGCAGGCGGGTCTTGCCGCCGTAAAGCCTGATTACCCGGGTGCGGGCGCCATCAAGACCTATCTCGCGGCAGCGCGGAGCAAAGACCCCCGCAAGCAGCTGGACGCCTACGAGCAGCTGCCCGCTCAGCTTAAAAGGAACTCGCTGTTGATGTTCGCCCACGCGCAGACAGCCATGAAAGTCTCGCAGGACGCGTACCACGACGCCTTGGCCGAGCTTGCGCCCCTGTACCGCGAAAAACACGACTACGCGCTCATGCTGGTCGACTACTACCTGTTCAACGAAGACTACGACAAGGCCCAACAGGCGCTCGATATGGTGGCGGAAAGCATCGGCCAGGACGCCGGGCTGGACAGCCTGCACGCGGGCATCGCCCTGCAGGATCACGCCTACCAGCGCGCCATCGCCTATGCGCGGGACGGCATCCAGCGCGATGCCACCTACGAGGACAATTACTGGGTGTTGCTGGATGCCCTGGTCTATTCCCGCAACTACGCCGATGCGGTACTGGTGCTGAACATCCTGGAACAGGGCTTCGACTATCGCTTCGACACCCGCCAGATGGCGACGCTCGAAGGCTACGAGGAATTTTCCCGCTCAGACGCCTTCAACAGCTGGCGCACGGCATCCGCTCACTGACCCGCGGCGTACGCCCCGCCGGGTAAAGGGCCGAACTGCGCCGGCGGCCTGCGGTAGTGGGTTGCCTGCTCGTAGGCATAGGCAAACTGGATCAGCTTTCCCTCGTCGAAGGGCCGGGCCAGCAGCTGCAGGCCCAACGGCAGGCCGTTGCGCGTGAAGCCCATGGGCAGAGTAATGGCGGGCTGGCCGGTGTGCGGGGCTATCACCGGGCTGTTGTTGCCGTGGGGGCTGGCGAGATCGCCCAGCCTGCGCGGCGGGTTGGTCCAGCTTGGATAGATGATGGCATCGACATGCGCCTTGTCCATGGCCGCGACGACCGCCTCGAGGAACTGCTTGCGCCGCGGGTCGCCCTCAACGTCCACGCAGGGCGGCTCCTGCGCCTCGGGCGGACCGTCCACGCTCATCGCCCACTGCATAGCCTCTTCATTCATCGGCAAGTAGCGCTTGCTTGCCACGACTTCGTCCAGCGAGTGAATCGGCGCCGCCGGGCCGCGGCTCGCCAGGTAGTTTTTCAGGTCGTAACGGAAACGGCTGCAGAAACCGGTGGCCTTGCGCAGGCGATCGAAGTCCGGGATGTCGAACGGATCGACAATCACCGCGCCCGCAGCCTTCAGTTCGCCGATGGCGCGCTCCATGGTTGCCATGACTTCGATATCGGCATCGCCGGTATCCACCAGCGCGCGCAAGACACCCAGGCGCGCGCCCTGCAGGCCCTCCTTCTTGAGATAGGCCGTGTAGTCGTCCGTCACCTGCCCCGCGGCCGCGGCCGTCGCGGGGTCGGCGGGATCGGGACCGGCGATCACCGAAAACACAATGGCCGTATCGGTCACCGTGCGCATCAGCGGCCCGCCGACGTCGCGGTTGGCCAGCAGTGGAACGATGCCGTCACGGCTGGTGGCGCCGATGGTAGACCGCAGCCCCACCAGGTCCAGGTGGGAGGCCGGACCGCGGATCGAATTACCGGTATCGGTGCCCATGCCAATGATGCCGAAGTTGGCGGCGATCGCCGAGGCCGTCCCGCCGCTGGACCCGGCCGGCACGCGCGTCAGGTCATAGGCATTGCGCGTCTCACCGTGCGTAGAACTGATCGTCTCATACGGACTGAACGCCCACTCGGCCATGTTCGATTTGGCGATCACAATGGCACCCTGCGCGCGCAGGCGCTGCACCATAAAGGCATCGTCCGGCGGATTGGCACCGCGCATGGCGATGGAACCCGCCTCGGTGGGCATGTCGGCGGTGTCGAAGTTGTCTTTGAGAATAACCGGTATGCAGTGCAGGCGCTGCATACGGCCGGTAATGGCGTAGGCTTTATCCAGGCTGCGGGCGCGCTTCAGGGCGTTCGGATTGATGTAGATGATGGCATTCAGATGCGTGGGCTGGTCGTAGGCCTCGATACGCTGGATATAACGGCGTGTAAGTTGTTCGCAGCTGGTGCGCCGTTCGCGTATCGCCTGCTGCGCACCGCCGATGGTCAGCTCGATGACATCAACCGGGCGCTGTGGCGCCACCGGCTGGCCGGGCAACATGACGCAACCCGATAACAGACCAAGCAGCAGGCCGAGCGCGACCGCGCGCAACCCGCCTGCCGCCCGCTCAGTCACCGATCAGGCTCTTGATGAAATCCAGATACGCCGGCGTATCCCAGGGCCGGCCACCCAGCGCGAGGTAGCGCAGTCTGCCCTCGGGGTCGACAAAAAAGCTCGCCGGCAGGCCGCGCGGCTGCCAGCGTTCGGCCGCCAGGCCGTCGTTATCCATCAGCGGTTCGATATCCGGCGCGACCGCGGCCAGGAAACTGAACACGGTGTCTTCAGTTTCGGCCACGTTGATCAGTACGATCTCCAGTTGCTGCGGATCGAACTGCGGAAATATCGCCTGGATGGTCGGCATTTCCCGTCGGCACGGACCGCACCAGGTGGCCCAGAAGTGTACGAACACCCAGTGGCCGCGGGCGTTACTGATGTCCCAGGTTTCACCATCCATGTTCTTCAGCACCAGCGGCGGCGCTTCCCGGCCATCCAGCGTCAGTATCCCCTTGGGCAGCTCCGCCGCTGTCGCTGTCCAGGACAGCAGCGCCAGGGACAAGCAAGCCAGGAAACGCATCAGGGCAGGTCGCTTACGCATTTGAGATCCTCGAACACAACAGTCTTGACCGGGCCGCGCTTGTCCGCGCCGGTATGGAATTTCATCACCAATCTGAAGGGGCCGGTCTGTCTCGGGATGACCACGCTGCCGCCCACACCCTCGTCCACCCGCAGGTCGCGCACCTCCGGCATCAGCGTCCAGCCGAACGTGGACTGGTGGGCCTGCGACAGGCCGGCCTCACGCCACTTCTCCGGCCAATAATCACGCCCGATGCGCGTAATCACTTTGTCGCCCTGGCTGAACTGCCACTCGTCAAGCTCCAGCCACAGCACGTCCAGGGCCTTGTTGTGGATGATGGGTGTGATGAAGCAGGTTTCCAGAATTTTGTCGATCGCCGCCCGGTTGAACCCCCGTCCCAGGTAAAACGCCGTGAGCTGGTCGGGAGTGCGCATGACCACGCGCACCTTCACCTGCGCGTCCTCGTAACGCGGGCTCGGCGGTTGCTGCACCGGCATCGCGGGTGGCCCAGCACTGCCCGGACCATCGGCAAACGCCGGCGCCACGGTGATCACGCCGGCCAGCGACAGCCATGCATATCGGAGGGAAATCCCTTTAAACACTGTCATAACGCGCATCCTACCTAGCAGACAGCGCGACCGCCAGCCGCGCGCGACCCGGCCCTCCGGGCAGAGTGCAGCCGAGTCTGTTACAATGCCCGGACTCTATTCGCAACCCAAGTCTATGAAAACACTGGAACAACTTTTAGCAGAACGCATTCTTATCCTCGACGGCGCCATGGGTACCATGATCCAGCGCTACAAACTGGACGAAGACGGCTACCGTGGCGAGCGCTTCAAGGACTGGCCGTGCGATCTCAAAGGCAACAACGACCTGCTGTCACTGAGCCAGCCGCAGATCATCCGCGATATCCACAAGGCATACCTCGAAGCCGGCGCGGACATTATCGAGACCAACACCTTCAACTCGACGGCCATCTCGCTGGCCGACTACCAGCAACAGGAGATGGTCTACGAACTGAACGACGCATCGGCAAAACTCGCGCGCGCTGCGGCCGACGAGTTCAGCACAGACGACAAACCACGCTTTGTCGCCGGTGTGCTCGGCCCCACCAATCGTACCGCCTCGCTGTCGCCCGATGTGAACAATCCGGGCTTCCGCAATGTGACCTTCGATGAGCTGCGCGACACCTACTACGAGGCGACCAGGGCGCTGATCGAAGGCGGCGCCGACATCATCCTGATCGAGACCATTTTCGACACGCTGAACGCCAAGGCCGCGGCTTTCGCCGTACAGACCTATTTCGAAGACAGCGGCAACCACCGCCCGGTGATGATCTCCGGCACCATTACCGATGCCTCGGGCCGTACCCTGTCCGGCCAGACCGCCGAAGCCTTCTTCAACTCGCTGCGCCACGTCAACCCGATATCGCTGGGCTTCAACTGCGCGCTGGGCGCGAAACAGTTGCGCCAGTACGTCGAAGAACTGGCCGGCACCGCCGACTGCTATGTGAACGCCCACCCCAACGCCGGGCTGCCCAACGAGTTCGGCGAATACGACGAATCGCCCGAAGCCATGGCACAGGAACTGGGCGAATGGGCCGAGGCCGGCTTCCTCAACATCATCGGCGGCTGCTGCGGCACCACGCCTGCACACATCAAGGCAATTGCCGAAGCGGTATCCAAATATCCGCCGCGCAAGAAGGTCG
>Ga0315540_10000610_pt1 | contig 20303 bp, 14 predicted proteins | sample SalMarSW160110MG_FD_203677 | JGI IMG/M metagenome (GOLD analysis project Ga0315540, IMG submission 203677) | Salt marsh sediment microbial communities from the Plum Island Ecosystem LTER, Massachusetts, United States - Salt Marsh Sediment SW1601-10 ...
GCCGGGCTCAGCAGGAACGGCCGCGCGAGCCGGAAGAAGAGCTTCACGACCAGGTTCGCGCGTCGACCGAGACCCGTCGCGACCACCCCTGGGTGGAGACAGTTGGCGGTTACCCCGGTGTCCGCGAGCCGGCGTGCGAACTCGCGGGTGAACATGATGTTGTAGGCCTTGGAGCGCGAGTAGGCGTCCCAGCCGTTGAAGCGACGCTCACCCTGGAGGTTGGTCGGGTCGAGCCGGCCGGCACGGCGGTGCGCCGCCGACGCGACCACAACCAGCCTCGCCGGCGCGCTCGCCCGCAGCCGGTCGAGCAGCAGCCTGGTGAGCAGGAACGGCGCCATGTGGTTGACCGCGAAAGTCGTCTCGAGCCCGTCCTCGGTCACGGTCCGCTCGGCGAGGGTGACACCGGCGTTGTGGACCACGACCTCGAGCCGGGGCGCCCGCTCGAGGACTTCCGCGGCGAGGTGACGCACCTCACGCTGGCGCGCCAGGTCGGCGATCACCAGCTCGGTGTCGCCCTCGATTCCGTCAAGGACCGCCTCACCGCGGACCCGGTCGCGGGCAACGGCAAGGACCCGTGCTCCGGTCGCGGCGAGACCGCGGACGATCTCGGTGCCGATGCCGGAGGTCGCCCCGGTGACCAGGCAGGTGAGGCGTGCCGCCAGAGGCGCGCCGCTGCCGTTGCCAGAAGCCGCCGACGCGGCGGTCATGCCGGAGGTGATGCCGGCTTGAGGCGCGCCAGGATGTCCTCGACCACGCTGCGATGGACCGTGATGGTGAGCATCTTCAGCTTCACGTAGTCGTCACGGTACATGTAGTAGCCCTCGTAGGCGCCGTGGCGGGACGACCGATTCGAGTCCTTGATCAGGAACCAGTCGTGGCCGTCGAGCCGGGTGTGACCGACCAGGTGGATTCCGTGGTCGTCGGTGGTGACGCCCTCGGCGAAGCGCAGCTCGCGCGACGACTGGTCGATGAAGTTGCCTGGAATGTCGAAGCTCGGCACCACCGCAATGTCCTGCTCACCGTAGAGCCCGGGCTCGGAGACGTCTCCGCCGATCACGACGGTGATCCCCTTGTCGAGCGACCGCAGGATCACGCCGTACCAGACGTCGAGGGGAACGTTGACGTAGCTCGCGTCGTGCCACCAGTTGTCGGGCACCGCATACTCGCCGCGGGTGTAGAACGGCACCGACAGAGTGGACATCAGGCCGACGTAGTCGTCAGGTATCAGGTGCAGCACCCCATCGCGGAACTCCGCCGGAGTCATGGTCGAGCCGCGCCAGGTGACGGTCTCCGGCGGCGCCCCCATGGTGCGGTCGAGGATGGCGCGAATGCAGGTGACGATCACGTCCTCTTCCCAGTAGCCGGTGTCCTTGCACCACTGGAGGAAGGCTTTCATACGGGCCTGCAGGTCGGCATGGTCGAAGCGGCCGTCCTCGGCGAGCACGCCCGGGTACTGCTCGCGGGGAACGATTCCGCGCTCGCGCAACACGCGGATGGCCGCCGCCGACTCCGAGCCCTCCTCGAATGCTGTCGAGCCGCGGCTCTCGACGTAGCCGCGCGCCTTGGCGACGTACTCCCAGTAGGCCACCCACATCTCCGAGAGCTTGACGTCAACCCCGCCGAGGCGGTGCGCCTCGGACTCGAAGAACGACACCGTCGAGAAGCTCCAACAGGTCCCGGTGAGGTACTGAGCGGTCGGGGGCAGGTGCCACAGGTTGGTGGTGAAGGCGCCGGGGCCGGACGGACGGACGATTCCGCTGACGTCGAAGCGCAGCTCCCGCTCGGGCTCGGTGCGCGCCTCTTCGGCCGACTTCTCGGCCGCGAGGATCTCCTCGGTCTTGGCCTTGGCGGCCTCGGCCGCAGCCGCATCGCGGTCCCTCATCTCCTTGATGACGGGGTCCTTGACCTTTTCGACGTAGCGCGCGACGTCGCGCTCCTGGGGTTGGGCGACGGCGGCGACGAGCAGAATGGGAGCGAGCAGAACGAGCGTCCTCGACGGCATGGTCTCCTCCAGTCTCCGAGAGTGTGCCTCGGAGACGTCAGGAAACTCAAGTCCGCTCGCGTCTCGCGCCGGCACTCTCATCCCGCCCCGCCGGTCATCACCACGAGCAACGCGAGCACCGCGAGGAGGATCACAGCCGCCACCAGGTTCGGCGACACGGGGCGGGAGCGGCTGGGGGTCACGGCGGCCTCCGCCTACCCTTCGCCCGGGGCCGTCGGCGCGTCAGCGGCGCCCTGCGCGCCGAGGATCCGATCGAAGGCGGTCATGCCGCCGAGGGCGCCGAGGTTCATGGTGTCGAGCGCGGAGGAGGGCACGATCACCATCGAACCCTTCTTCTTGAGCCCCTCGAAGACCATGTTCATCGCCCGCAGGTGGAGCGCCACCGGGTTGTGCCGGTACTGCTCGGAGGCGAGTGCGAACTTCTCCGCGATCTCGGTCTCGGCATTGGCCAGGATGATCCGGGACTGGCGCTCGCGCTCGGCCTGAGCCTGGCGGCTCATGGCGTCCTCGAGCTCCTTGGGGATGATGATGTCGCGGATCTCCACCGACTCCACGGTGATGCCCCAGGCGCTGGTCTTGGCGTCGAGCACCTCCTGGATCTCGCGGCCGAGCCGGTCGCGGTGCGAGAGCATCTCGGCGAGCTCGTGTTTGCCGATCGCGTCGCGCAGCCCGGTCTGGGCCGACAGCGTCACGGCGTCGTCGTAGTCGGCCACCTCGAGCACCGCCTTCTGGGCGTCCCACACCATCCAGAACGCGATCGCATCGACGTTGACCGGCACCGTGTCGCGGGTGAGTGTGGTCTCGGCCTTGAAGTCGGTGACCCGGATCCGCTGGTCGACGTAGTTGGCCACCTTGTCGATCACCGGCAGGATCGCGTAGAGGCCGGCCCCGCGCAGCGAGCGGAAGCGCCCGAAGCGCAGCACCACCGCTTTCTCCCACTGGTAGGCGGCCTGGATGCATGGCGAGAGCAGCCCGGCGAGCACCGCCGCGCCGACCAGAATCCAGCTCTCCGGGCGGTGCCGCAGGTACGCACCGAAAGCGATCAGGGTCGTGAGCACCAGCGCCGACTCCCAGATCTGGCTCAGCCGGAGAACAACGGCGAGCACGAGGGCCGCCGAGGCCATGGTCAGCACCGCCTCGAGGTGGAACTCGTACACCGCGAGGTGGGCCACCAGGCCGGCAAGGCAGAGACCGATCACGAGCGCTATGTTGAGCGGGCCGAAACGGTAGTCGGCCCGAAAGGAGACTGCGAAACGCTCCAGGACATCCAGCTCCAGCGTGGGCATCGGGTACCTCCCTGTCAGCGCCGCCTGCGCGGCCCGAGGTTGTCCAGCACGTCGTCGAGGGTGAATCCGTGGGCCGAGGCCCGCGAAAGGAACTCCTGGCACATCCGATCGAGCAGCCGGCGGCGCTCGACATCGTCGGGCGCGATCGGCCGCGAGCCGACGAAGGTCCCCGAGCCCATCTGGGTCTCGACCAGACCGGTGAGCTCGAGCTCGGTGTAGGCGCGGCTGACTGTGTTCGGATTGATCGACAGATCTACCGCGAGCTGCCGGACCGTCGGGAGGCGGTCGCCGGAAGACAGCTCACCGGTCGCGACGGCCGCCCGCACGCGGTCGATGATCTGGCGGTAGAACGGCACCCCGCTGGTGGCGTCGAGCTGGATCGAGATGGTCACCGCGTGCTCCAATGTGCCAGAGTCATAGTTCTCTAGTGTCCTAGTTCATTAATACAATCCGTCCGGCATTCTGTCAAGACCCCGCCGAGAAAGAAACACAGAGCCACAGTGGACACAGAGAGGCACAGAGCTGCCGGGTGGGAGGCGGTTCTCTGTGTTCCCCGGTGGTCTTTGCGCCTCCGTGGTATTGCCGTCAACGTCGGCGGGCCAAGGGCGTCCCACCCATGCCGGGCGGCGGGCCGAACCATCACGCCCGCTCACGACGCGCGGGCCCGCCCGCCCGGCGTCCCTCCCGCCGGCACCGCCGCCGCCGTGGAGCAGGGTGACACTCGGGGTCCGACATTCTGCTACCGTCGGGGCGTGCGTCTCGAGGACGTCAGCTTCGTCAACCCCCGCGGTCAGAGCCTGGCGGCGACGGTGCACCGGCCCCAGGGCGCATGGCCAAGCTGGGGAGCGGTCGTCGCCCACGGCATGCTGAGCTCGAAGGAGAGCCCCAAGCACGTCGCGCTCGCGAATCTGGTGGCCGAGCTCGGCGGTGCCGCCCTGCGCTTCGACTTCGCGGGGCGGGGCCGGTCCCAGGGCGACCCGACCGAGCTCACCGTGAGCGGCGAGGTCGCCGACCTCCACACCGCGCTCCTGTGGCTGCGCGGACGGCCAGTCGACCGGGTGGCCCTGATCGGCTCGTCGCTCGGTGGCACTGTGGCCCTGCTCCACGCCGCGGTCGATCCCGACGTCGCCGCTCTGGTCACGGTCGCCGCACCCGCGGTGCTGCCCTCGACACCCGAGGCGGTGCGGGGCGAGACGGTCCGCCGGCTACCTGGCGGGCTGGTCGAGACCGAGTCGGGTGAAAGGTTCCGGGACGTCTTCTTCACCGACGCGAACCGCCACGACCCGCTCGCGGCAGCGGGCCGGGTCGCGTGCCCGTGGCTGGTGGTGCACGGGATGGTCGACGCGGTGGTGCCGCCGGAGGACGCCTCACGGCTCGCCGGCGCCGCGACCGACGCCCGCGTGGTCCTGGTCTCGGACGCCGACCACGCCTCATTTTCCGACCGTGACCTGACACAGCTCGAGGCCGAGGTCCGCGCCTTCCTCAGCGAACAGCGCGTAGCGGTGCAGGCCCGCCGACGGTGAGCTATCGTGGTGCGGGGGCACCATGAGCCACGACAGCCCGGACACGCCCTACGGACGCATCGGACGCCGCGAGCTGCTCGCCACCTGGGGGCCCGCGGCGCTGGTCGGCGCCGGCCTCGCACTGGCAGGAGGCGGACTGGTCGGCCGCGAGGGGCGACACCGGCCACCGGAATCGGGCGTCGCCCTCGCGCCGCCGGACTGGCGGGTCGACCCCGGCGCCGCGAGCCGCCTGGCGGTCGCCGGCGGGAGCGGCCCGGCGGAGAACCTGCGCAGGACGTTGGCCGCGATGGGCGGCATCGAGCTTTTCGTGCACCCCGGTGAAAGGGTCGCGATCAAGCCCAACGTCGCCTGGGACCGCACCGCGGAGCAGGCGGCGGACACCGACCCGACCCTGGTCGCCGAGCTGGTCCGGCTGTGCCTCGCCGCCGGTGCAAGACAGGTCACCGTGCTCGACAGCACCTGCAACGACCCGGGGCGCAGCTTCGAACGCTCCGGGGTCGGCCCGGCGGCTCGCGCGGCGGGCGCGAGGGTGCTCCACCAAGGCACCGCCGGCACCGTCGAGCTCGACCTCGGTGGCGTCGCACTCGGCCGTTGGCAGGTGCTGCGGCCGCTGATCGAGGCCGACCGCGTGTTCAACCTGCCGGTGGTCAAGCACCACTCGCTGGGTCGCGCCACCCTCGGCATGAAGAACTGGTTCGGGGCCTTGATCGGACGTCGCGGCTCGCTCCACCAGCGTCTCCCTCAGGTCTGCGCCGAGCTCGGTGCGGCGCTGCGACCGACCCTGACGATCGTCGACGCGACCCGCGTCATGACCGCGGGCGGGCCGACGGGCGGCTCCCTCGACCTGGTGCGCGCCGACGACCTCGTGGCGGTCGCCACGGACCCGGTCGCCGCCGACGCCTGGGGCGGCGCCCGGCTCGGCCTCGGACCACATGAGCTCCCGCACCTCGAGATCGCGGCCCGCCTCGGCCTCGGCACCCCCGACTGGGCGTCGATCGCGACGGAGACCTGAGTGGCGCCCGGGGCGCGGAGGCTGCGCGTCGTCAGTCAGGTGTTCTTCCTGGCCGCCTTCCTGGCCCTGTTCTGGGGGCTCTCGGAGAGCCGCGTGCCGGGGGAGACCGCCTCCGCTCTGCTCGCGCTCGACCCGCTCACCGGAGTGACGACGGCCCTCGCCGACTGGACCGTTCCGCGGCTGGCCTGGATCGGCCTGCTCGTGCTCGGCATGACCGCGGTGCTCGGGCGCATTTTCTGCGGCTGGATGTGCCCGCTCGGGACCCTCCAGCAGCTCGTCTCGTGGATGGCCGGACCCGAGCGTCGCAAGCGCGCCAAGCTCAACCGCTACCGACCGTGGTTTGCGATCAAGTACCCGCTCCTCGCGGTGCTCCTGGTGTGGTCCGCGCTCGGCTCGCTGCGGGCAGGCTGGCTCGACCCGATCCCGCTGCTCGAGCGCGGCGTGGCGGCCGGAGTGTGGCCGCTGTGGAAGGGCCTGCCGGCGCCCGGCGGTTGGCTCGCGGTCACCCTGCTGGCCGCGGTGCTGCTCGCCTCGGCGGTGATGCCACGGCTCTACTGCCGCGCACTGTGCCCGCTCGGCGCACTGGTCGCCCGGGTCGCCCCGGTCCGCATCCGCCGCGCCGGCGGCGCCTGCAGCGGCTGTACGCTGTGCACCTTCGCCTGCCAGGGCGCCGACGAACCCCTCGGCGACCACCGCGTGAGCGAGTGCCACGTGTGCCTGAACTGCCTCCCGACCTGCCCTGAGGCGAGCCTCGACTACCGGCTGCCGGCACCCGATGAAGCCCCGCTCGCGACGCCGGCGCTCGACGTCGGCCGGCGCCGATTCCTGATCGCCACTGTCGGTGCGGCGGCGGTCGCCCCCGCCCTGCGCGCCTCCGGAGGCTCGCTTCGGGCGCGCCGCGACGACGCCATCCGCCCTCCCGGCGCTCTCGACGAGCGCGCCTTCCTGGCCCGCTGCGTGACCTGCGGCGCCTGCACCGCGGCGTGCCCCACCGGGGCCCTGGTGCCGGACCTCGGACGGACCGGCCTCGAGGGCCTGCTGACTCCGGTCCTGGTCCCCCGGTGCGGCTGGTGCGAGCCCTCCTGCACCCGCTGCGGCGAGGTCTGCCCGACTGGCGCCATCGCGGTGGTGTCGGCCCGCGCCAAACAGGCGATCGGCGGCCCGGCGGAGGTCCGCATTGGCACCGCCTTCTTCGACCTCGGCCGCTGCCTGCCGTGGGCGATGGCGACGCCCTGCATCGTGTGCGAGGAGATGTGCCCGACCTCGCCCAAGGCGATCTGGTTCGAGGCCGCCGAGGTCCGCACCCGCGACGGCCGGACGGTCATGCTTCAGCGCCCGCGGATCTCTCCCGAGCTGTGCACCGGCTGCGGCTTGTGCGAGAACCGGTGCCCGATCGGTGAGAAAGCGGCGATCCGCGTGTCCTCGGTCGGCGAGAGCCGCGACCCCGCAAACACCATGCTCCAGCGCCGCCAGCGCGAGGCGTGATGCTGCGCTTTTCCCTCGCCGGTTTCCCGGTCACGGTCCAGCCGTGGTTCTTCCTCATGGCGTGGCTGATCGGCCGCAGCATTCCCGACCTGCCGGGCCAGCTGCTGTGGATCGCGGTCGTGTTTCTGGGCGTGCTCCTGCACGAGCTCGGCCACGCGCTCGCCGCCCGCCGGCTCGGCTTTCGGCCCGAGATCACGCTGCACGCGATGGGCGGGCTGACCTCATGGCGTCCGACCCGACGGGTGACGCCGTGGCAAGAGATCGGGATCACGTTCGCCGGCCCCGCGGTCGGGATCGCCATCGGGCTCGCGGCGCTGGTGGCCGGGAGCGGGGCGCTGCCGGCCGAGGGCGGGGGCCTGCCGGCGCCCCTGTCAATGACCGGACGGGTGCTCGAGTTCGCGGTCTGGGTGAACCTCGGTTGGGGCGTCCTCAACCTGCTTCCGGTGCTGCCTCTCGACGGCGGATCGATCGTCGCGACAGGTGCCGCCGCCCTGTTCGGCCGTTCGGGCCGGATCGGCGCGCGGGTATTCTCGGTAGTCCTGACCGTCGCCCTCGCCGCCTGGGGCGCCGTCTCCCTCGACCTCTTCCTGGGGCTCCTGGGGCTGTGGTTGACGTGGATCAACTGGCAGGCCCTGCGACGCGAGCTTTCGCCCCCGGCACCACCCCCTCCCCCTGCCCCACCCGAAGCCTGAACCGCGACCTCGAGAGCCCGCAACCGCACCCGAGTCGCGGAGCGAGCGCTCCCGACCATGCCTGCCGGTGCCCCCGGAAGCCGGGCCGAGACCCCCGACCCGAGAAGACCTCGCATCGCCGCGGACGCTCTCGAAGCCCTCACTCCTCACGCCTCACTCCTGACCAGCCGGTGGCTGGCGTACCATGACGGGGTCGGAGATCTCATGAGACACCTTCTCGTCGCCCTGCTCGTCATCGCGCCGTCACTGTCCGCCTCTGCTCTCGACCCTGCGCTGGCCGCTCAGATCCGCACCGAGGCCGCCCGGCTCCAGCCGGAGCTGGTCCAGTGCCGACGGTGGTTCCACCAGCGGCCGGAGCTGTCCAACCGTGAGACCGGCACCGCAGCCGAGATCGCGCGCCGACTGCGCGCGATCGGGCTCGAACCGCACACCGGCGTCGCAGGCACCGGGGTCGTCGCGGTGCTCGAGGGCGCACTTCCCGGCCCTGTGCGGGCGTGGCGCACGGACATCGACGCGCTCCCGATCGAGGAGGCGGTCGACGTGCCCTGGCGCTCCAAGAACCCCGGCGTGATGCACGCCTGTGGCCACGATCTGCACCTCACCGTCGCCCTCGGGACGGCGGAGCTGCTCACCGGGATGCGCAACCGGCTCCATGGCACCGTGGTGTTCATCTTCCAGCCCGCCGAGGAGGGGCCGCCGCCAGGGGAGCCCGGCGGCGCACCCCTGATGATCGAGCAGGGCGTCCTCGACCACCCACACCCGGAGGCGATCTTCGCCCTGCACGTCGCGCCGAGCCTCACGACCGGCACCGTCGGCTGGCGCGCCGGCGGCCTGATGGCGTCCGCGGACCGCGTCACGATCCACGTCATCGGCAAGGCCAGCCACGGCTCCGCTCCCCATGAGGGGATCGACGCGGTGTGGGTCGGCTCGCAATTGGTCGGCGCGCTCCAGGGCATCGCCGCGCGGGAGATCGACGCCCGCCTCCCGGTGGTGGTGACGATCGGGACCTTCGACGCCGGCAGCCGCTTCAACATCGTCGCCGGCTCGGCAGAGCTGACCGGGACCGTGCGCACCCTCGACGAGCCCAGTCACGACGACGCCGAAACCGCGATCCGGCGGATCGTCGACGGCGTCTGTACCGCCCATCGAGCGACCTGCACCGTGGACTATGAGCGCATGAACCCGGTGCTGGTCAACGACGAGGCGCTCGCCGCGCGTTCCGTGGTGGCGTTGAGCGAGGTGCTCGGCAAGGACGCGGTGGTGCAGACCGAGCCGATCATGGCCGCGGAGGACTTCGCCTGGTACGCACGCAGAGTGCCCGGGTTCTACTTCCACCTTGGCGTGGCTCCGCCGGGAACGACCGCGCTTGGCGGCGTCCACACCCCGACCTTCACTCCCGACGAGAACGCGATCCGGGTCGGCGTCGAGGCCGCCTCGGCCGTCCTTCTCGGCGCGGTGAGCCGACAAGTCGGGCGCGCGCGCCCGGGCGCGAGACGTGGGTCGTTGGGGGAGGCTCGGTGGCGTTCTCTGCCAGGGACGCACTGAAGCGACACGCTGCTGACTCCGGGCGACTCGCACACCTCGATCCAGCACCCTCCTCTCCGCACCCCCGGGGACGTCCTGCGTCGGGCGATTCACCCCTCGCGTCGTGCGTCTCGCGTCTCTCGCGGTCTGCTCAGTCACCTCGCGGGGTGCGGGTGACCCACGAGTAGCCCAGGCCGACGGAGAGGCGCAGGTAGCGGGCGATACCGGGAATCTCGGAGTCGTCATACAGGTACCAGTTGAGCGCCGGAGTGAAGACCAGGCCGCCGCTCACGGGAACCAGCAGGCGAAGGTCAAGGTCGAGCCGCCGCAGCCGCATCTCACCCTCGCCGAGGCTCTCGGCCAGCAGCCGCAGGTCGAAGCCGAGACGACGGTCCCGGGGCTTGATCAAGAGCTGACCCTCGCCAACCAGACCGAAACGGCGCGGCCGGTCGGCGGGACCGTAGTCGCGTGCGACCACACCGAGGCGCAGGCGCGGCAGGTACCGCCGCGACCACGAAACGCCGATCGCGATGGTCTGCTCGAGCTGGCGCGGCAGGTCGGTGCCGTCAGGAGCATGCCCGGGGCGCAGCTCGCTGTCGAGGGTGTAGGCGGTGTACGGGCTGCCGCCGAGCAGGTCGAAGAGGCTCAGTACCGCCGAGGAGTCGAAGCGGAGGTCATCGTCGGTCTCCTGCAGCGGCGCGTCGGCGACGTCGAGCAGCCCGAGCCGTGCGTCGAGCCGGTTCTCCCACCGCCACAGGGGCAGCTCCCGATCGGCCCGCAGGCGCGCCTCGGTCAGCAGCGTGGTGCTGTCCGCGGCACGGGCACGGGAGTCGGCCACGTCATCGTAGCCCGCAGGCCGGTCGGTGCGAACACCGGTGAACGCCACCGCGAGGCGATCCGCTCCCCACCGCCACACGGGCGTGCGCGTGAGGTCGGCGAAGGGCTCTCTCGAGCTCTCGAGACGCGGGATCACGATGTCGTCCCGCAGCTCGAGCGGACGTCCATCGGCGCCGGTGAGCACCTCGGCGTCGAGCTTGGCGAGGTCCTCGTAGCCGTCGCCGCCGGCGGCGAGGTAGCTGCCGAGGGCAACCCGATAGCGGTCGTCCGGGCGCAATGTCCTCCCGTTGACCGTCGCGGAGGTGACCTTGGCGGCTGCCGTACCGGAATCCTTGATGACGGCTTCGAGGCCCACCATCACGAGCGCATCGCGGGCCTGGGCCCCGTCGGCCCGCAGTGGCTTGCGCGCACTGATGGTGGCGAGCTCGAGGAGCTTGGCTCCGGTGAGCTCGGAGACCACGACCTCCTCGTCGAGGGAGAGCAGACGGACCACCGCCTGCTCCCTCAGCGGGCGGGTCGTCAGCAGCCCGTCGGCGACGGGGCGCAGCGCGCCACGGTTCAGGATCGCGATCTCGGCGTGGGCCCGCTCCCGCATCGCGCGCAGCACGAAGCGGACAACGTCCTCTCGACCCTGGGGCGCCGAGCTCGGGAACACCCGTGACCGTGCCTGCGCGAAGGCCATGCGCGCCGCCTCGACCGCCGCCTCGAGCCGCGGGTCCGATCCGACGGCGGTGGGCAAACCGACACGTTCGGCCTCGACCTGCACGAGGCGCCACCCGCCGTCGTCCGCCGCGAGCGTGAGCTCCAGACGCAGTACGCCCCACGCACCCGACGCCTCGAGCCGCCGACCCACGAGGAAGACCTCACGCCCGTCGCGCTCTTCGCGCACCACCAGGTCGGCGCCGAGATCGGGGTCGAGCACGAGGTCTGCGCTGCCCTCCTCCAACAGCTGCCACGGCAGCCGGCGATCCACGACCGACGGTCCCCGCGCCCGGCTGTGAGCCACCACCAGGCGGAGCGTCTCACCGCCGTGCGGTCCGGAGGCGCCGACGAGGCGGGCGCCTACCAGCCCTGCCGCTGTCAGGTCGGCGCTGTAGACGGGATCCCAGCGGTTGGTCACGCCGACCACGAGGCCGGAGCCGAGCTCGAGCCGTCCCGCTGCGGCGAGCACCGAGTCCGCATCGCCGGTCGACGAGTACGGTCTCAGCACCGGGAAGCCCACCTCGGAGGCACGACTCCGCATCGCCCCGATCCCGATCGACAGATCGACCGGATCGGGGGCGAAGACCCGACAGCCCGCGGCGGCGAGAGCGGCCAGCACGGTGCGTCCGCCGTCCCGCCGGGACTCCGCCCACGGCGCCAGCGTGCGGCCGGCGTCGAGCATCGCGACGTCGCGGCCCGCGGCCCGATCAGCCTCTGCCAGGGCGTGGAGACCGCCAGCGAGCTCGGCGATGCTGACACCGTCCGCGTCCACCAGGCGACCGGAGATCCCGCTCGTTACGAGCAGCACGAGCGACCTTTCGGATGACGGCTCGGCAGCCGCGACCGCCCCCACGACGAAGCTTGCAAGCGCGACGACCAGAGATGCCGTCGTTCCCATGCTCCCCATTCGAGACCGTCGCCACATCTTCATCGCGGGGGAGGATACCAATCCCGTTCGCTGTCAAGCTCGCCTCACGCGCTCTCCTCCGTTTGAGACTGGGTGCCGTCCGCACCCCTACAATGGACCTGCCATGCTCCGGACCCCGCTGTCTTGTTGGCCGATCCTGCTCGTCTGCTGCTCATGGGCGGCTCCGTCCGGCGGGCAGGAGCTGCCACTCGCTCACTTCACCTCCGAACACCAGCGGGTCCCGATGCCGTCCTCGAGCGTCCAGACGGTGTTCCAGGATGAGCTCGGCTTCATCTGGATGGGCTTCTTCTCGTCCGGCCTCGCACGCTACGACGGCCGCGAGCTCGAGACCTTTGGCATGGCCGACGGTCTCCTCGACGCCACCGTCCGCGAGGTGTTCCAGGACCGCGCGGGCTTTCTCTGGGTGGGCTCCGAGACCGGCGTCGTGGTCTCCGACCGGCCGCTCGCCGCATACGCACCCGGGGAGCGCCCGCGCTTTCGCTCCCAGGTCGGCCCCGAGCTCCTGGTGCAGACCCGGATCCGCCACACCTGGATGGCGCCGGATCCGGGGGGCGGGGTCTGGGTCGCGACCGCCGGGCTTGGCCTACGGCACTACCGTCTTCCGGCGGCCGATCGCTTGGAGACCCGCGACCTCCCCCTCGACCCTCCGGGCGAGCGCCTCGAGGGCGGCGCCTCCCTGACCGCACGTCGGGACGGGACGCTGTGGGTGGGCCTCGAACGGGGACCGGTCGGGTACCTACCGCCTCGAGGGGCGCGGCTCGTATGGCTGCCCGGCCAGGACGGCCCGGCGTGCCGGCAGATCACCGCTCTTCACGAGGGGCCGACCGGCACCCTCTGGGCGGGCTGCCGCAACGGCACCGTCGTCCGCCTCGTCGACGGTCCCGACCTGCACTTCGAGACCGTGTCGTCGGCGCTCTCCGAGCAGATCAGCTCGCTGCTCGAAACCCCCGAGGGCGACCTCTGGGCGACCTCCCTGGGGAGTGGGATCCTCCGCCTCGACGGCGGCGACCCGACCCGCGCCCACGTCTTCGGACGTCGCAACGGTCTCCTCTCAGAGACGGTCTGGCACGTCCTGCGCGACCGCGAGGGCAACCTCTGGCTGCCCAACAACGCGGGTTGCTCTCGGTTGCGGCCCGACTACCCGGCCTTTGAGCACTACACCGGCCGGGCACGGGTCGGCGAGCTCGCGGCTCTGCCCGATCCGACCGTGTTCGCGGTCGTCCCGCCGTCGCCGAGCGACCGCCGCAGGGTGATCTGGGTCGGCACCGGCGGCGGGCTCGCGGCGATTTCCGACCATGGGCGCACCGGGGTGCTCGGTGTCGGCGACGGCCTGCTCAGCGGATCAATCTACAGCCTCACGCGCGACGACGAAGGCCGTATCTGGATCGGTACCCTCGGCGGGCTCAACGTGCTCTCATTCGGTGCCGAGCTGCCTGTCGCGCTCGGGCGACCCACGCCACGGCACGTGAAGGTGCTCGGCAGGACCGCGCTCCTCGCCGGCTACCGCGTCGGCACCGTGTACGGCTGCCGGTTCGCCCCGATTGCCGCCAGCCCGTCGGATGCGACCGAGGTCCCCGCCGTGTGGATCGTCGGTACCGGGGGAGTTTCGGTGTGGACGGACGGCGCCTGGTACCTGCTGCGGATGGCTGCGGGCGTCCCGGCGGCCGGCGCGGTCGCCAGCATGATCGATCCCGAGGGATTCGTCTACGTCGTGACCAAGGACAGTGGCATCCTGCGCAGCGCCCGGCCGGTCACCCGTGACACCCTGCGAGAGCTTGTTCCTGCGCGAGCGTCGGACCGGGAGATCGCCGCGCCACTGTTGGTCCCGTGGTGGAACCGCACCACCGGCGCGCCCTCCCACAGCCTGCACGACCTGATCTGGGCCGGCGACCGGATGTGGGTTGGCTCCGCGGTCGGCCTGATCGCGCTGAGTGGTTCACCACCACGTATCTTCGACTGGCTCGACGCGGACCACGGTCTCGGTGGCAACCACGTCATGGGCATGGCGGTCGAGCCGCGAACGGGAACTCTCTGGGTGACCCAGAACGCCGGCATCACCGAGCTGGAGCCGCTCACCGGCCGAGTTCTGCGCCGGGTCTCGACCAGCGACGGCCTGATCGACAACGAGGCATGGGGCACAGACTCGTCACTCGCGATCGACGAGCGCGGTACGATCTACTTCGCCACCCCTAAAGGTCTCACCCTGTACCACCCCAGCCTCGACCACGAGGCGACACCGCCGCCGCTGCTGCGGCTGCTCGACGCTTCGGTGAGTGAGGATCGCTCGGGCCACAACGAGGTCAGCCTGCACTGGGCAGCGCTGAGCTTCGTCGACGAGACCGGAATCCGATACCGGACCCGTCTCCGGGGCTTTTCCGACGATTGGTCTGCTCCCAGCGGTGACGTCAAGCTGCGCTACACCAACCTGCCGGCGTTCCTCTTCCCTGTGCACTACACCTTCGAGGTCATCGCGGTCAACCACGACGGGCTGTGGACGCCAGCGCCGCTGCGATGGACATTTTCGGTCCGTCCACCGTGGTGGGCTACATGGTGGGCCGTGGTCGCAGCGGCGGCGCTGCTCGGCGCCGCCATCCACATCACGAATCGTCTGCGCACGGTCCGCCTGGAGCGAAGGACGCGCGAGCTCGAGGACAACGTCGCCGCGCGCACCTCGGAGATTCGGGCCTATGCACAGGAGCTCGAGACCCTCGACCGCATCGTCGCGACCATCAACCGCGAAGTGGACTTCGAGGATGTCATGGAGACGCTCCTGGAGCAGGGTCTGGTGCTGCTCGCCCAGGCTCGACGCGGCGCCTTCCTGCTCGGCGAGCCCGGGACGGACAACTTCAGGGTCGCGGCGTCCCACGGCTGGGACCCTCGTCAGGTCGGTGGTATCACCTTCACGGCCGGAGAAGCGATGGCGCGCTTCCGCGCTCCGGGCGACAGAGTCGCAGAAGGCATCGCCGTGGTTCGCGATCTCGATCACCGGCCCGGCGCGGTTCGGGTGCACCACCTCCCCACGGGGCGCACCGTGCTCGCCGTCGACCTCCCCCTCGACGAGCAGATTGCAGGGTTCCTGATCTTCGACCTCGAGCCGGCGTTCGAGACCCTCGACGCGGCCGAGCTCGAAGCCCTGCAGCGCTACCGTCAGCATGCGATCACCGCGCTGCACAAAGCCCGCACGCTCCGCCAGCTCGAGCGGACCAGCCGCGCCGCAGAACAGGCAAGCCGGGCCAAGAGCGCATTCCTCGCCACCATGAGCCACGAGCTGCGGACGCCCCTGAACTCGATCATCGGATTCTCGGAGATTCTGCTGCGCAAGCTTGGCAACGACAGCGACCCCAGAGTCGCACGCTTCCTGACCAACATCCTCACCAGCGGGCAGCACCTGCTGGCACTGATCAACGACATCCTCGATCTGTCCAAGATCGAGGCCGGACGGATGGTGCTCGAGCTCGAGGCGTGCGACCCGGCAGCGATCATCGACGGGGTGTGCAGGATTGCCCACGGCATGGCGGCCAAACGGCGGCTCGAGATCGTACAGGAGGTCGAACCCGATCTGCCGGTGGCCATGCTCGATTCCGGCCGGCTCAAGCAGGTGTTGTTCAACCTACTGTCCAACGCGGTCAAGTTCTCGGCCGACGGAAGCCAGGTGACGGTGCGCGCGCGTCTCGTACCCGCCGCACGCAGCCCGCTCTCGCGCCGCAGCCTCGAGCTCACAGTCTCAGACCATGGGATCGGCATCGCCCCCGATCAGCTCGAGCGGGTGTTCGACGAGTTCCACCAGGTCGACTCGGGGATCGCGAGGCGGTTCCAGGGCTCCGGCCTCGGCCTCGCCCTGGTCCGTCGGTTCACCGGGCTGATGGGCGGGAGGGTGACCGTGAAGTCGAGGGTCGGGGAAGGCAGCACCTTCACCCTCCTTCTGCCGGCCGATCCGCCAGAGGCAGAGCCCGACGCACCAACCGCCGCCTGGCCGGCCGTCCGCACGGAACCTGAAGCCCATCCGTCTTCACCGCAGAGACACAGAGACACGGAGCCCCCACCCACCCGAGACTGACTGCATCTCGCAGCTCTGCGCGCAGCAGCCCGAAGATCAGACCAATCAACCGATCTGCGTGATGGAGGACCGCTGCGGGAATCTCGACCCCGCCGCCGGCTGCCCGCCGCCCGTCCCCCGGATTCGGGCGCCCGACGCCTGTGGCTCACAGCCGGCAGCACCGACTCTCAGGTCCGCACCCGGAAACCTCTTGGGTTGCGGGCAGCGCCCGCGCTGAGACTCTGTGGTTTGTTCTCCTAGTACTCCGCTGCCATGCCGTCGTTGCACGACTCGGTGGCGCCGAAGTCAACCAGATTGACCACGATCTGCACGTGCACCCGGTGGTATCCTTCCCGCAATGCTCGAACCGCGGCGCGAACGCCGAAGGGCTTTGCTCGCTCTCGCGCTGGTAGTCCCGGTACCGACCCTGGGCGTGATCGCCGCGATGGTCGTCGCCCCCGGGCCAACAGGACGGCTCGTCTTCCTTGCCGCCAAGGCATGGCTGCTCGTACTCCCACTAGTGTGGCGCACGCTCGTCGACCGCGACCCTCCGAGTTGGTCACCGCCGCGGCGCGGGGGTCTCGGCGCCGGTCTCCTGCTTGGACTGATGACCTCCGTACCAATCGGCGTCGCGGCGTGGGTGGCGCTGCCCGTCCTCGATCGGGCGGCGCTGGGCAACGTTCTCGAGGGCATGGATCTCAGCACTTCGGCGCGCTACCTCGCGGCCGCAGCTGCCTGGACGCTCGCCAACTCGCTCCTCGAGGAGTACCTGTGGCGCTGGTTCGTGCTCACCCGCTGCGAGCGCCTGATGGGCGGCGGCGCGGCGGTCGCGACGTCGGCACTGCTGTTTACCGTCCACCACGCGGTCGCGATGTCGCGTTACCTCGCCCCGAGCGTGGTTGCCCTCGCCTGCCTCGGCGTCTTCGTCGGGGGGTGGGTCTGGGCATGGTGCTACCGGCGGTACCGTTCGATCTGGCCGGGCTGGATCGCCCACGTGTTCGCAGATGTCGCAGTTTTCACCGCCGGCTGGTTCCTCGCCTTCGGATAGGGAAATACCACAGAGGCACGGAGACTGTGGTTCAACCTGAGATTCTGCGCAGCGCGTGGAGCGTGAAGCCGTCGCCGTCACGGCTGGTAGGAAGGCGGACGCCGCCGGCCGCGGTCGGCACGGCCGCAACCTCGTTCGGCAGCACGGAAGCAAGCGGCTCCGCGGTAAATCCTTCCGGCAGGCGCTCGAAGTGGGCCTCGTTCTCCTCCGCCTCCAGGGAGCACGTCGCGTAGAGCAGAACGCCATCGGGCGCGACCAGCTCGATCGCCGCGGACACGAGCCGCTCCTGCGCCCCGGCAAGCTCGTCGACGGCCTGCCGAGTCAGCCGCCACTTGAGCTCCGGGTGGCGGCGCAACGTCCCGGTACCCGAGCACGGGGCGTCGAGCACCACCAGCTCCCACGTGCGCTCCTTGAGGGGAGGTCGTGCGGCGTCGGCCGCCGCCATCAGGGGGCCGCCGAGCCGGACCGCGAGCGGACCGAGCAGGCGCAGTCGGAAAGGACGCAGGTCGAGGGCGAGTGCGCAGCGCCAGGGGTGCAGCCGGACCATCAGCGCGGCCTTGCCACCCGGCGCCGCACACAGGTCGACGAAGCCATCATCGACGCCGGCGAGGCGTGCGCCGACGTGGGCGACGAGCTGGGAGCTCGGGTCCTGCACGTAGGCCTCGCGGCGCCCGACCGCCACCAGCACTGGACCGATCTCCTCCCGTGCCGTCCACGCTCCAGGGCACCAGGGATGCGGACGCAGTGCCACGCCCTCCCCTTCCAGGCGGCCCCGGGTCCCGGGGTCGGCGAACCAGACCCACACCGGCGCGGGCTGCTGGGCAGCGGCCATGGTCGAGCGGGCCAAGTCCTCGCCGAGCCTCGCCCGCCACCTCTCGGCAAGCCATTGCGGGTGGGACCACTGCAGGTCATCGGGCTGGTCGGCGGTCAGTTCCTGCCAGGCCGCGGTCGCGCGCCGGAGGACGGCGTTCACGAGGCCCGTTGCAGAGCCGTGACCGAGCTCCCGGATGAGTCTGACCGCACCGTCGACCGCGACTGCGGCCGGCAGCCCGATCTCCGCTTGCTCGCAGAGGCCGAGTCGCAGGACCGCGCGCACCTCGGGATCGAGCCGTGCCAAGGGCCGTCGGCTGAAGTGCGCAAGTACGTGATCGAGCAGGCGCTGCCAGCGGAGGACTCCGAGAACGCGGACCCTCACGCCCGGGGAGGCCCGGTCGGCGAGCAGGCGGGACGCGAAGGCTCCACCCTCGACCCGGATCAACAGCCGCGCCGCCTGCAGCCGATCAGTTGAAGTGCTCGCCACGGGACACCCGTTCGCCGATCAGGAACGCATCGGCCGGTAGGCGTCGTCGGCCCTCCCGCTGCAGGTCGGTGATCCGTACGGCCGTCCCCCGCCCAGTGCGGACGACGATTCCGGCGCCGTCGGCCACGATCACAGTGCCCGGTTCCTCGTCGCCTCTCGGGGCCGGCCGGACTTCCTCGAGGCCGTGGATCTTCAGACGGCCGCCGCGGAACTTGGCGTACATCCCCGGCCACGGCGTCAGGCCGCGCAACCGGTTGGCGAGCGCGCGGGCCGGCATCGTCCAGTCAACCTTCGCGAAGCTGCGGCGAAGCATCGGCGATACCGACGCGCCCTCCTCGGGCTGCGGCCGCGCGACGAGCTTGTCCTCTTCGAGGCGGTCGAGGGTCTCGACGACCAGCTCGGCGCCCAGCGCCGAGAGCCGCTCGGCGAGCTCCTCGCTGGTCTCCTTGGGCTCGATCCGGACGCTCTTCTGGAGCAGAATCGGCCCGGTGTCCATACCGGCGTCGATCTGCATCGTGGTCACGCCGGTGACCCGATCGCCGCACACCAGCGCCCACTGAATCGGCGACGGACCGCGGTGGCGGGGCAGCAGGCTGGGGTGGAGGTTGACAAAGCCCAAACGGGGAATTGACAACAGCTCCTCTGGGATGAGGCGGCCGAACGCCACCACCACGGCAGCGTCCAGGTCGAGTCCAGCCAGGCGCTCGGCGAACTCCGACGAACGAACGCTCTTGGGCTGCTCGCAGAGCAGCCCACACCGCTGGGCGACGACCGCCACAGGAGGCGGGGTGAGCTCCTGGTGGCGGCCGACAGGGCGGTCCTGCTTGCTCACCACCAGCACCACCTCATGGCGGCTCTCGAGCAGCCGCATCAGGGTGGGCAGGGCGAACTCCGGGGTTCCGAAGAAGGCGACTCTCATCGCGGCGAGTGTACACCGTTTGCGACTGAGGCGCAGGCGCCGACCATCGCGCGAGTCGAAGCGACTGAGGTGTTCAGAAAGTGGTCATGGTTGTTATCTGAACACTCCATGACTTACCCATCTTTCTGTACAGCAACACGTTGCACCGCCATTCCGGTGGCACGCTTCCTGCTCGTCAAGAGGCGGGAGGCCACCATGGAGACTACCGTCAGCCCGCCACAACGTCCCGGCTCGATCGAGTGGGAAGCAGTCGACGACGAGCACGAGGAGTGTGAAGCGGAGCCGGTGGTCGCCACAGCCCAGCGGTCCCGCCGTCTGCGTCTCAGCGATGAGCAGGGTGAAGCTGCCCTGCGCCGCTTCGCCGCCGGCGAGGTCGCGGCTCTCGACGACCTCATCGAGGCGTACTCCGCAACTATCTACGCCATCCTCCTGCGGTGGTACCGGCTGTCTGTCGAAGACGCCGAGGACCTCTTCCAGGAAGTCCTGCTCCAGCTCACCGTGAAGGCCGACGAGATTCGCAACCCTCGGCGGTGGCTGATCGGCACCGCGATCAACCAGGCCCGCAAGCGCATCCGGCGACTGGTCCGCGACCGCAACCTGGCCGGCCGCTACGGCGAGGAGCTGATGCTTAACGACGCGGTGCCGCCCAACGAGGATCGCGACCTCGTCAGGCGGGGTCTCGCGCGGCTGCGGAGCTTCGACCGGGAACTGCTCACGCTGCTCTATTTCGAGGGCCTCAGCTACGCGGAGGCCGCCCAACGTCTCGAGCGGCCGATCGGGTCGATCGGACCCCTGCGCGGCCGGGCGCTCAAGAAGCTCGGCGACGTCCTCGAGACGCTCGAGACGGCCCCGCAGCTCGCCAACTGACCCGGAGAAGACTGAACCACAGAGGCACAGCGCGGGCTTCGCCCGCAACCCAGCGCCGCAGGGCGGACGTACTCCAGATCGATCGTGGTGATTGGATCGGAGAACAAGAAGGAACGCCAAGACGCCAAGGCGCCAAGAGGAC
>Ga0315540_10000612_pt1 | contig 20269 bp, 17 predicted proteins | sample SalMarSW160110MG_FD_203677 | JGI IMG/M metagenome (GOLD analysis project Ga0315540, IMG submission 203677) | Salt marsh sediment microbial communities from the Plum Island Ecosystem LTER, Massachusetts, United States - Salt Marsh Sediment SW1601-10 ...
GCTTCCGCCAGGAGATGTTCGCATTAATCGATTTGCCGGGACCGTCTCCGCGGTCACGCCTGTTTGCTGTCTTGAAAAAGGCTTTTTCGATGGTTGAAACAACCCCTATTTTGCAGTTCCTCTCCGGCGGAGATTATGACATGCTGTTTCGCCGGGTGCCTGCCAGCGTATTAGAGGAGCACCTGGCCAGCGACCGGGTATTTTTGGATGAATTAATCACCCGCTGCCAGAACGCAGGCATCCCTATCCAGGTAGGGGTGGACCAGATTACCGGCTTACTGTATCCAATCGTTCTGGCGTATCTGCAGGGGTCCAATCCTGGTCCAATTCGCTTCGGCGGCAATCTCGATTTGCTGCTGGAACTGGTGGCGGCCTTTTGCCTGGGAGAAATTGAACTCCAGCTTCAACCCCCTGCGGGGGGATAACCGTTTTCAGCACCAACGAGGCAGTCATGAACCTGACCATCGAAACCGAGAACCTCGGCAAACGCTACGGAAGCGTACAGGCCGTCGAGAATCTATCGCTCCAGGTTAAAGAAGGGGAAATTTATGCATTTCTTGGCCTGAATGGGGCCGGGAAAACCACGACCATCCGCATGCTGTTAGGGATGATCAAACCTACCAGCGGGTCCGTCAAAGTACTGCAAACCCCGGTGAAACTGGGCAGCCGGGAACCCTGGGCCAGGGTCGGGTATATGGTCGAGGTGCCCCACAGCTACCCGGAATTAACCGTCCGCGAAAACCTGGAGGTCGCTCGCCGCCTGCATCCTGGCACGCCGCCACAGGCAGTAAACCGCGTACTCGAACGCCTGGGCCTGGGTATGTATGCCAACCGGCGCACAGGCAACCTTTCGCACGGTAATGCCCTACGGCTAGGTCTGGCCAAGGCGCTGCTGCACGAACCCCGCTTGCTGCTGCTTGACGAGCCGGCGAACGGGCTTGACCCGGCCGGAATCGTCGAAATCCGCGAACTCTTGCTGGAATTGACCCGCAAACAAGGGGTAACCGTCTTCATGTCGAGCCACATCCTGGCCGAAGTCTCGCGCCTGGCCCAACGCATCGGGGTCATCCACAAGGGACATCTGATCCAGGAACTGAGCGCTGAAGATCTGGAGCACAACCGGAGAAAACGGCTTCTGCTGCAGGAAAGGGATGTCGAGGCGGCCTACCAGGTACTGGCGGCCCACGGGCAGCCGGCCAAAATTCTACAAAACGGGTTCATCGAACTCAAGAGCCCTACCGCGGTCGAATCGCCGGAAGACATCAACCACCTGCTGGTCGATGCCGGGTTCTCGCCCAGGCAAGTGATCATTGAGGAAGAGGAATTAGAGCGGTATTTCCTCCGGCTGGTGGGAATGAATGGAGAAACACAAAATGAATAACTTCTCAAACATGGTTTGGGTCGAATCACGCAAAGCGATCCGCTCCAGAATGCCGTTATGGACCGCCATTGGATCTTTGTTTATGCCTTTTGGCATCGCCTTTTTAATGTACGTATCCAAGAATCAAGAAATCGCCCATAAATTGGGCCTGATCAGCGCCAAAGCCGACCTGGTGGCCTACGCCGCTGACGATTGGCAAGCTTACCTGGGGCTGTTTGGGCAGCTCATCGCCGCCGGTGGTTTCATATTGTACGTCCTGGCAGTGAGTTGGGTGTTTGGGCGCGAATTTGCCGACGGCACGGTCAAAGACATCCTGGCGGTGCCCGTTCGCCGCGCCAGCATCCTCGCCGCAAAATTTTTAATCACAGGCATCTGGTCGGCCGGGTTGGCGCTGATAATTTTTGTCGTTGGCCTGGCCCTGGGCGCAGCCATCCACCTGCCGGGCGGGTCAGCCAGTGTAATTCTGCAGGGCAGCCTGCTCGTCCTGGCTACGGCCGGCCTGGTCATCGTGGTCGTGATCCCCTTTGCGTTCTTTGCCAGCCTGGGGCGGGGCTACCTGCTGCCGGTCGGAATGGCCATTCTGGCCCTGATGATGGCTAACCTGGTGGCAGTCGCCGGGTGGGGAGAATACTTTCCCTGGGCTGTGCCAGGATTATTGGCGCAAGGAAAATCTTCGCTGACCCTGGCCAGCTACGCGGTGGTTATGCTGACCGGCCTGGCAGGCATGGTTGCCACCTACCTGTGGTGGAAGTACGCGGACCAGAGCCGGTAGCAAAAAGATTGTTGGGTTTCGGGGCAGCAGCATTAAGGCTATGCAATCGTAATTTTGCCCCTCAACCCGTACCACCGGAGGTGCGCTACGCGTCGCGCACCCGCACGAGTGTCAATCTACGCAAAACGAAACAGAAAGATTGTTGGGTTTCGGGGCAGCAGCATTGAGGCTATGCGATCGTAATTTTGCCCCTCAACCCAACCTACAAGAACCGGATAACGCTTTTTGTTTGCGAGAGAATTTTGACTACTCTTCGATTTCTCCCATCCACAGGCGGCGCATTTCGGGGCTGCGCTCGAGCAGTTCGGCCAGGGGGCCCTGGGATTCGATCCGGCCGTCTTTCAGCACCAGAATATGGTCGGCGCGGTGCAGCGCTGCCCGGCGGTGCGAGACCACCAGGCAGGTCACTCCGCCGTCTTTCGCACGGCGCGCGTCGAGGCGTTCCCACAGGCTGCGCTCGGTCTCGACATCCAGCGCGCTGGACAGGTCGTCAAAGACCAGCAGTTCCGGGTCGCGCACGAACATACGCGCAGCAGCTGTGCGCTGCACCTGCCCGCCTGAGAGGCGGATGCCGCGCGGGCCGACCAGGGTATCCAGGCCCTTTTCGAGCCCGGCCACATCCTCCTCCAGCACGCTCAGGTGCACAGCCTCCGCCAGATTCACCCGGTCTTCAGGCAGGCCGAAGAGGATGTTCTCCCGCAGAGGGTCGCTGAAGAGGCGCGGCACCTGGGCCGTGTAGGCGCAGCGCGGCGGGCGGAAGAAGCTCGCCGGGGCGGTTACCAGCGCGCCGTTCCAGTGGATCTCACCGGCCTGGGCGGGCAGCAGCCCCAGCAAGGCGCGTACCAGGGTGGATTTCCCCGAGCCGATCTGCCCGGTGACCACCACGAAGGCCCCGCGCTCAAGGGAGAACGACACTTCTTCAATGCCACGCCCGTCAGGCTCGCCTTCCAGCCCGGGATAGCGGCAGGTCAGGCCGCGCACTTCTAGACGCTCCAGGCGATGGGCGGCCGTGCGCGCCTCAAAAGGCACCTCGGGCAGCGGGCCATGCTGGTAGACCGGGTGAAACTCGGTCAGGGTCTCGACCGGTTGGGGGCGAATGAGCTCGAGCAAGCGGTTGATGGAGACAGCCTGGGTCTTGTAGTCGCCGTAAAAGGTGCCTAATTCAGCGGGCACCTGAGTGGTAAAAGCCAGATAGCTGACAAACAGGGCAAAGTCGCCCACGCTGAACGTGCCGGCGCTGATCGCCGCCCCGGCCATCAGCAGCATGACCCCGATGCCAAAGCTGACCACCGAGCTGTTGAGCGAATCGAGCAAGCCGCGGAAGAGCGCCAGGCGCAGTTCTACCGTGCGGCGCTGGTCGTTGAGCCGGGCCAGTTGCGCGGTTACATCCTGTTCGGCGCCGGCGACCTTGACCGCCTGCACCGAATTGAAAACCTCGCCTAAGAAGCCGGAGACGGCGTCCGAAGCCCGGCGGATGGCACGGTAAGAGACCAGCATGCGCCCCCAGAAAAGGCGCGTGAGAAAGATGACGAAAAACAGCGGCAGAAAGATCACCAGGGTGATACCCAGGTTATTCGAGGTTATTTATTGCATCAATAGTTATACCAATAGCTCCCAGCTGTTGTGTATTGTGAAGTCCCATTCACAGTAACCTTGGTCCATGTATAGTATGAATGGCTTGAATCATACGTCTCGTTTGGATTATAAACTGGGGTTGTGCATGCAGTGACACAAGAGAAAGTTCCCACAGATGTGTCGTAGAGCCATGCATGGTCTGATTTGCGGAAGACCTTTATTGTCGTGTTGATAGTAACAGTGTCATTCGCGTCCGTTCCACAATATACAGAACTTGTAGAGACTACCTTTCCACTTGAATAATAGGGGGTCCCTGCTGTAAGAACAGGATCGCACACGGCAACTTCGGCAGTCGCATGAACTGCTCCAGTCGGCGCGATGGCTACAAAGGCTAACACCATCGCTAGAATCAAATTGAACATCAATCTTTTTGTGAACATATTCCCTCTTAGTAAATTGGTTAGTTACAAGGTTATTGGAAAGCCATAATTGTTTTACATACTATTTTACAAAACTTTCGCTGAAAATTAAGATGAAATTGAGAATTATTCGGTAAGCTCAGGGGATGACTCTGAGATTGAAATAACTACCGAAACATTGGATCCTTTCTATTGGTAATCTTTAAGTTCGAGCCTTGCACTCAATGGTTGCAGAGGACTTAATCCAATCCCATCGATCATCAACTGCATTTGATGATCCTTCATTAAATTGGCAGCGCTCATTTGTACATTGACAGCCGTGCCAAAGTTCTTCGATATGGTTGTTTGAATGCTCTTTGGGTCATTGACATCCCGAATATTTACGCCGGTCACTTTGTGACCCTCCGTTTCGAACATAAGGCTGAGGGTCGGACCATTATTAACGATGGACACGAGTTTCGTTTTGCAACCTCCTATTTCGATGTTTTTGTCCACTCGGTGGATCTCATTATTCGCTGGGAAGTCACTTAACTGGACCGTGTATGGAATACTTCCTCCACAATAATAGGAAATGCCGGCAATTTGTAAATCAATAGGAAAACTCGCGGGCTTCGCATCAATGATGTAAACAAACCTGCTTTTGTCCTCTTGCGAATAAAACTGGAGATCCCCAGGGATGTTGTACTGAAGCGGATCGCCATTCACATCTGTGAAGCTTACCTTGCCATTTAAGTCGATGCCTGAAATCACTATTTCTTTGTCCTGGTTCTCAGGGATATATTTTCCCAGCACGATATATTGATCCTTGAATGGAATCAGGTCGGAAACAACGATGGTCGCCTGGTTATCGCGCTGAATATTCGTTTCTACTCTTTTTAAGACAGGAAACGTCTTTAAATCTTCGAGATTTTCTTTCAAAGTCATTGGAATCGACCAGTTTTCTGGGGCGGCCCCTGGCAACGCCCCTTCTATACAGTCCATTTCAAAGGTGGCCGAATTGACATTTTCAGGCAGCTCTCCAAAGAATATTACTTTTTGGTAGTCATTCTCCTGGCCATAACCCAGTGATCCGCTGCCCAGGGCATCGAATCTCTGTCCATCTGGCAGCACGAGGCGAATTCCACCTCTTAGCCCCTGCTTAGACCCATCCGAACACCTTTGCTTGTCAGGGCTGGGATCCAAAGGGGCGTTTCCTTCATATAGGTTTGAGGGTATTCCTTTGAGTGAATAGATAATCGATGTATTCTTCTGGGAGGCCAGCGCTGAGACGATTTTTAGTTGTATTCCCTCTTTTGTTTGGGTCTGAACGGAGGACAAAATCCGAAGCGGCGAATCCTGATTAACGATTCCCAAGCCAGGAATGTAGCCGGCATATTGACTCACCGCATAAACCACTCCCGATAGCAGAACGAGTGCCAATAAGAGGGAGAGGCCCCCTCCTGCCAGTTTGGAGGGGTTCAAATGCCCCATGAAAGGCCACTTAAATAAATTCCAGCCTTTTTGTTTTTCCCTGCTTATTTCATTGGAGGGAATATTCTTTTGAAAGTGGATCAATCTGTTCCGTAAATCCACTTGAAACTCATTCCGAACTTTTGGAGAGTGAAACCACTCTTCTTCAGCCTTGGTCAATTCCTCACCACTATCCTTCTTATTCATCTGAGCCCTCCATCCTTTTCCGCAGCTTATCTAAGGAACGATAGGTAGCCATTTTTACGGCCGCTGTATTTTTATGCAAGATCAAAGCAATGGTTTTAAAATCAAGATCGGCAGAAAATCTTAGCGCTAATAATTCTTGCTCAGAACTACTCAGCCCGGAGTAGCATTTTGATAAGCCTCTTAAATCTCCTGGGGTAATCTCATGACCATCGGTTGGTTCTAGCTCATCATCGAAGGAAACAATCGGCATTCTCTTTCTTTCCCGAAAATGATCGGCTGTCTTAATTCGCACGATAGAAAATAGCCATGCCAAAAATTTATTTCGAGATGCGTATTGACCTTTGAGGATTCCCTCTAAGGCATGTAGAAACACAATTGAAGTTAAATCTTCTGCCTCAGCTTGATTTCCTACCTTCCGGTAGATATAGCGATAGACCTGGAGAAGATAACGATCATAAATGACCTCGAAAGCCGAAGGATCGATGGGAATGCGCTTGATCCAATATTCATCGTCGGTTGGTTTGTTTTCCAATATTATAGAAACTCCAATGGTGAAATTTTTCTATTAGTATTACCGCAGAAAACGGGAAAAAGTAACAAAATTTAATGTTTAGCTTGAGATTTGTGCAACCAGAAGGCAAAGTGCCATCGAGCAGAAAAGGCTGTACGCTGTCCTCCCTGCCGGCGGCCCACTAACCCGGCGCAGCCTACCTCTCGCCCTCCCCGCGCCATAAACGCCGCATTTCGGGGCTGCGCGCCAGCAGTTCGGCCAGGGGACCCTGGGATTCGATCCGGCTGTCTTTCAGCACCAGAATATGGTCGGCACGGTGCAGCGCTGCCCGGCGGTGCGAGACCACCAGGCAGGTCACTCCGCCGTCTTTCGCACGGCGCGCGTCGAGGCGTTCCCACAGGCTGCGCTCGGTCTCGACATCCAGCGCGCTGGACAGGTCGTCAAAGACCAGCAGTTCGGGATCGCGCACGAACATACGCGCAGCAGCTGTGCGCTGCACCTGCCCGCCCGAGAGGCGGATGCCGCGCGGACCAACCAGGGTATCCAGGCCCTTTTCGAGCCCGGCCACATCCTCCTCCAGCACGCTCAGGCGCACAGCCGCCGCCAGATCCACCCGTTCTTCGGGCAGGCCAAAGAGGATATTTTCGCGCAAAGGGTCGCTGAACAGGCGCGGCACCTGGGCCGTGTAAGCGCAGCGCGGCGGGCGAAAGAAACTCGCCGGAACAGACACGGCAGCCCCGTTCCAGCGAATCTCGCCGGATTGGGCCGGGAGCAGCCCCAGCAGGGCCCGCACCAGGGTGGATTTTCCCGAACCAATCCGCCCGGTGACGACCACGAAAGCGCCGCGCTCGAGGGTAAAGGTTACATCCTCAATGCCGTGCCCATTGGGCTCACCCTCCGGCCCGGGATAACGGCAGGTCAGGCTGCGCACTTCCAGGCATTCCAGGCGATGGGCAGCTGTGCGCGGCTCGAAGGGCACCTCGGGCAGCGGGCCATGCTGGTAGATCGGGTGAAACTCGGTCAGAGTTTCAACCGGCTGGGGACGGATCAGTTCGAGCAGGCGCTCGATGGAGACGGCCTGGGTCTTATAGTCGCCGTAGAAGGTGCCCAATTCGGAGGGCACCTGAGTGGTGAAAGCCAGATAGCTGACAAACAGGGCAAAATCGCCCACGCTGAACGTGCCGCCGCTGATCGCCGTCCCGGCCATGAGCAGCATGACCCCGATGCCAAAGCTGACCACCGAGTTGTTGAGCGAATCGAGCAAGCCGCGGAAAAGCGCCAGGCGCAGTTCTACCGTGCGGCGCTGGTCGTTGAGCCGGGCCAGGTGCGCGGTTACATCTTGTTCGGCGCCGGCGACCTTGACCGCCTGCACTGAATTGAAAACCTCACCCAGGAAGCCGGAGACGGCGTCCGAAGCCTGGCGGATGGCGCGGAAAGAGACCAGCATGCGCCCCCAGAAAAGGCGCGTCAGAAAAATGACAAAGAACAATGGTAGAAAGATCACCAGGGTGATGCCCAGGTTAATCGAGGCCATTACCGCCACCGCGATCCCGGCCGCGATCCATTTTCCCACCTGATCAGGAATCCAGGTTGGAAAGTCGGTGATCTCGCCCATATCCTCGTGTTTTCGAAAGCGGTTAAGCGCTTCTCCTGGAGAGACGGGCAAGGGCTGGTCGCTGCGCCGGTGCAAGATGCTGGCAAACAGGTTGGAGCTCAGCAGGGACGAGGTCAGCAGGCGGAAAGTCATGCCGTACCACTCGTAGCCAATGGACAGGATCACGCGGGCCAGTTCGATCAGCAGGTAGACCACAATCAGCCACCACAGGGTGCTGATCCCCAAAAACCGGCCAGGGTCAACGGAAGAACCGCCAGCCAGACGGTCGAAGACGGCCTTGGCGATCAGCCCGGGGGCAAGCTGTTCGGCAAAGACCAGGATGCAAAAAACGAAGTGCAGGGTGTATGCGCCCCATTGGTATTGGATCAGGCGCAGGTTGAGCTTCACGGTCGAAAGGGTGGCGGGGGGATTCATGCCATCACCTCCTCCAGCCCGGTTTGCAGGAGCTGGAAAAAGCGCGAAGCCGGGTCGGCCGCCAGCACGGCGCGCGGGCCGTATTCCACCACCCGTCCCTCATCGAGGATCAGGATGTCATCCGCGCGTTCGACGGTCTTCAGGCGGTGGGCGATCACCACCCCGGTGCGCCCCGCAAACAGGCGGTCAACAGCGCGTTCCATCAGGGTCTCAGTGGAGGGATCGAGGCGCGAAGAGGCTTCATCCAGGATCAGCAAGCCGGGGTCCTTGAGGAAAACCCGCGCAAAGGCCAGCAGTTGGGCCTCGCCCGCCGAAAGACCTTGCCCGCCCCCGGCCAGCGGTGTATCCAGGCCCTGGGGCAGCGTGCAGACCCACTCCCACAGGTGCAAGGCACGCAGCACCTCTTCGAGCAGAGCCTGGGGAACCTGGGGGTTGAAAAAAGTCAGGTTTTCACGCACGCTGGCCTGGAAGAGCTGCACATCCTGGGTAACCATGCCCACCCGGCGGCGCAGGTCAGCCAGGGCCACCTGGCGCAAATCGGCATCCCCCAGGTGCACGACCCCCTGAGCCGGATCATACAGGCGGAAGAGCAGGCGGGTGAGGGTCGACTTGCCGCTGCCGGTGCGCCCAAGGATGCCCAGCACCCGGCCAGGACGGATAGCAAAACTGACCTCGTGCAGGACGGGATCGTCTTCCTCATAGCGGAAGGACACCCGGTCGAAGGCCACCGCCAGCGCCCCTTCCGGCAGGGGTCGGGGCGCAACCGGCGGGTCGGCCACCTGAGGCTGGAGGGAAAACAGAGCGTCGATGCGTTGCAGGGCGGCCGCTGCCTGCTGAAAATCTTCCACCTGCTCGCGGATAGATTGCAGTGGATCAGCCAGCATGGCAATGTAGTAAGTGACCAGGTAGGCGGTGCCCAGGCTGGCCGAGCCCTGCTGGAACAGGAAAATACCCAGGCCCAGTCCGGCGGCATAGCCAATCACATAGACCAGGTTGGTCAGATTGTAGGCCAGGCTGGAAACCACGCTGGCGGCGCGATTTTTTTCGGTGAAGACGCGCATCAAGGCGTACAGGCGGCGCAGGGCGTGGGCCTCAGCCCCCGCGGCACGGATTTCCTCGGCACCGCTGACGCGCTCCTCGATGTAGCCGTGGAGTTCACTTTCGGCCTGGCGTTCGGCGGCCCAAAGCGGCACGGCCATCTTCTGGATGCGGCCCAATACCAGCAGGGTGACGATGGTGTAAACCAGCATACCGGCCCCCACGCGCAGGTCCTCGCGCGCCAGCAAGGCCAGGATGCCCAGCACGAGCAGGGCATTGCCCAGCACGCGTACGGCGAAGGCCGAAAAGAAGTTGGCCAGCAGGGTCACGTCTCCGTCGATGCGCTCAATCAAATCGCCGGGGGTGAAGCGCTTATAAAAAGGCATATCCAGGCGCAGGCAGTGCAGCGTCAGGTCGGCGCGCAGGCGGTTGGTGGACGACCAGCCCACATCCTTACTGGCGTAGCCGGCCGCCAGCTTGAGCGCCTGCTGCAGCAAAGCAAAGGCGATGAACAGCCCGCCGGCGGCGAGCAGGTAACGACTTTCGCCGCCGGTTTGGGCGGTGTCCAGGAAGTAACGGATAATCTGGGGGTTGGCCAGCTGCAAAGCCAGGCCGGCCAGCAGCAAAACCGCCATCCAGACCGCGCGGCGCGCCTGGGGTTTGAGATAATGGGCCAGCAAGGCCCAATAGCGGCGGAACGAGGCCGCCGGAAGGGGAATTGGATTGGGTTCGAGCGGCGTATCGCTCATATAGAAATAATCTCCATCCTGTGTTGGGTTCAGGCTGCCACATAGCTATGCGCGCTACGCAAATTGCTTGCTTCGCACGCTTCGCGTGGGCAGTCGAATCAAAAAAGCCGCGGGCATGAGGGCCCCGACGGCTTTTTTCTCGAATCCAGGAATGACAGGAAGGAGATCAGGCGGCAGGCGCACTCATTGACCAGAAATAATTTCCGTCGAATGCATTGTAATTGACATGTGCGTGCGCCTCCTAACTTTCGTAACTGAGATTGACTTTAGCATATGTCGAGAGGTTTTGTCAAGGATTTGACAGGTTGAATTTTGGGTGTTTTTCACGCCGGCGCGTGAAAAACACCCAAAAACTATTCTGCTCCCCAGTCGCCCAGTTCGACGAGATCCGCGCCGACCTGGGTCTGCAGAGCGGTTAACAGTTCGGCGCTGGCCATGACGATCGCCACACCGCGCTCCCCGGAGCCAAGCGAGACCTCTTCATATACAAGCACGCTGCGGTCGACCAGGATGCGCAGCGGTGCCGGCAGGCCGAAGGGCGAAACCGTGCCGGGGACAAATCCGGTGGCAGCTTTGACCTCTGCGGCGGCGGCCATGGTCAGGCGGTTCTGCCCAAGGGTATGGCGCAGGGCCGGCCAGCTGATCTGGCGCGGTCCGGCCATCAGGGCCAGGGCAAATTCACCTTCGGACAGGCGGAAGACGATGGTGCGCACCACCTGCCCGGGCTGCTGCCCGCGCTCGGCGGCGGCCTGCTCCAGCGATTCGACCTTGCCAGCGTGACGAAAGAGGCGGTAGGGGATGTGATGGGTATCGAGATAATCGGTAGCGGCAGTCATATTCCAGTAATTTTATATCCTTCGTTTAATTTAACCACAGAAATTCACAGGTTACAGTGGATATCCACGAATTTTTCCGTTCAAAAAGCAGACAGCGGGGTGCGACGGTCGCATCCACCTGGTTGGTCTCAAAACAAGTGTAAAATTTACCCATATCATAAACCTTTTATGTCAACTCTTACTCATAAGGAGTGACCATGACCGGACCTGCCAACGAAAGGCAACCTTACGCACTCAAAGCGGGTGAGGGATGGACCTACCGTCTTTTTGGCGTTGATTTTATGGTGAAGGCGGGGGAAATGCCGGCCGGGAACGGGGCGGCAATCATGGAATATGTGACCCGCAAAGGCGAAGAGCCCGGGGAACACACCCACCCGACCGAGGATGAGATGTTCTACGTGCTCGAAGGCCGGATCACCTTCCTGTGCGACGGCGAGCGCTTTGACCTGGAAACGGGGGGCTTTATATTTCTACCGCACGGCAGCCCGCACGACTATACCTTCCCCGACGAGGAGCCCGTCCGTCTGCTGATCGTTACCGCTCCCGTGCGCGAAGAAGCAGGTGGTGGATGGGGCGGCTTCGTGTCTGACCTGGAGAAGGGGCAGGGGGAATTGGTGGCCAAACCACCCCACGTGAGCTAAAAAGGAATGCCAGCGAGGGAAGCCAAAATATAGCCCCGATGATTCGGATCGGTGCAACTATTATATAACGGGTAGAATATATTGGAAATATCGTATTTATCGCATTTGACTTTTTTATCGCACCGCAGATGCCGGCAATTAGCTCACTTAACAATCTACTGAACTTCAGGATACCAACAATGTCAGATCAAACCATCCATGTGGTTACCGGCGCTTTCGGCTATTCGGGCAAATACATCGCTCACAGACTTTTGGCCAATCATCAAACCGTCCTGACGCTGACCAATTCGATCAACCGGGCCAATGATTTCGCCGGGCAGGTGAGCGCCCGCCCGTTAAGCTTTGATAACCCCGATGAGTTGGCGCAGTCCCTGCACAACACGGATGTGCTCTACAACACCTATTGGGTCAGGTTCAACCACAAGCTCTTCAAACATGCCGACGCTGTCGCCAACACACTCGTCTTGTTTGAGGCAGCCAAACGAGCAGGGGTCAAACGCATTGTGCATATCAGCATCACAAATCCGTCAGAAGATTCTCCCCTCGAATACTTCAGTGGAAAGGCCAGGCTCGAAAAAGCCCTGATCGAGTCCGGCATCTCTTATGCCATCTTGCGACCGACGGTGCTGTTTGGCAAAGAAGACATCCTGATCAACAACATTGCCTGGGTTCTGCGCCATCTGCCCGTGTTTGGTGTCTTTGGCGACGGCCAGTACAAGGTCCAACCGATTTACGTCGAAGACCTGGCTGATCTTGCTGTCAGATTCGGCGCCTCGCAGGACAATGTGATCGTAGACGCAATTGGCCCTGAAACGTACACCTACCGAGAATTGGTGACGACGATCAGCCGCCTGATTGGCGTAAGACGACCAATCATTTCTGTTCATCCTCAAATCGGTTACTGGGCAGGCTGGCTGATCAGTTCGCTCGTTGGAGACGTCATGATTACACGAGAAGAAATCGCGGGGCTGATGGCTGGCCTGCTGTACGTCGATTCTCCACCAGCAGACAGCACAAAACTAAGCGCGTGGATCAAAGATCATGCAGCCACGCTCGGGCAGCATTACACCAGTGAATTGGCCAGACGTATCGATCGCCTGTCGGCTTACCAGAGCAATTGAACGCAGCTTGACCTGTTCCGTTTTCAGGGTAGGAAATTTGGCTATAAAGTGCAATTGTCTTGACTCACCCGCCAGCCTTTCTTTCTCTCAGAAGGCGCCAGTAGAGCACCATCTGGCCTGCCAGGTAGGCGCCGCCGGCGAGCAGCGCCCCTAACCAGAGCGAATATTGAATCAACAAGCCGAAGTAGTAGACTGCGGCCCCCAGGCTGGCACCACCCATCACAGCCACCTGTAAGGCCAAAAAATAGGAGATGCTCCAGGGCTTGTGCAGGGCAGGCGGGTTGGTCTGGCCCCAGCGCAGGGCCTGCTCCAGCTTGAGAGCCGGGAAGTTCGCCTGGTAATAATCCTTGATCTGGTTCATGGCGGCGATGCTCTCAAACCAGGCCTGGCGCAGGCGGATCAACTGCAGCAGAGTCAGCATCCCGGTCAGGCTGAGAATCAGGAACAGCCCGCCGAACAAGGCGTACAGCTCGGGCTGGGTGCTGTTGGGCCCCTGCGAACTGTACAGGGCAGCGGCAAATCCGCCCAGGTTAACCAGATAAAAAGTGGTGACACGCGCCCGGTCTTCATTGGCCTGAAAGGCGGTCTGGGCGATATAGTTGAATTCGCTTTGCAGCAGGTCGTTGGGGGAGAGCAGATCATTCGGTTCAGGGGGCATAACAGAGCTCCTGCAATTTTTTATCCTCTTATTATTAGCGCGAAAGGCTCTCCTGGCAAACCAAAAACAGGCAAAACAATGAAGCCTTGACTTTAGGGGGTAAATTCTGTATAGTTTGACTCGTAATTTTTACAAGTATTGTCCAAATTAGTCTTTCCGATGCCGTTCTTTAGCACCGCGAATCAAACCCCGGTCAGGCACAGAGGTGGAATCAATGCCAGCGACCTTCAAAACAAAAAAACAAAACTCGGGTAAAACGTTCATCCCTGTCTATCCAGACATATTTGTCTTGATCATCCACGCCGGACCTGACCCGATGATCCAGACAGGGACCAGCGAATGACCACACCCGCGCCGCGCTCCGACGATCATCCGGCCAACCCACTCAAACTGATGGCCATCCTGGCCCACCCCGATGATGAATCGATGGGCATGGGCGGCACGCTGGCCCGCTATGCCGCCGAAGGAGTCTCCACTCACCTGGTAACCGCCACCCGCGGCGAAAAAGGCTGGTGCGGCATACCCGAAAAAAACCCCGGCCCTTACGGCATGGGGGCCATTCGCCAGGCCGAACTACTGAACGCGGCCCACATGCTTGGGCTGCATTCAGTGGACTTTCTGAACTTGATCGACGGTGAGCTGGCCCAGGCCAACATTCACGAGGCCACGGCACACATCGTGAGTCTGGTGCGCAGCATCCGACCGCAGGTCGTGGTGACCTTCGGCCCCGAAGGCGACTACGGGCATCCCGACCACATCGCCATCAGCCAATTGACTGCCGGGGCGCTGGTATGCGCCGCTGACCCGATGTATCCCGGCGAAACCCGCCCCGCCCACCGCGTGAATAAACTGTATTTTATGGTCAACAGCCCGCAGATGACTGGTCTGCTCACCGAGCAGTTTGGCGATGAAATCGGCATCGACGTCGACGGCATCCGCCGCGGCCCGGTGGCCTGGCCCGAGTGGGCCATCACCACCCGCCTGGATGTAGGCGAGCACTGGCGCACCGCCCGCAAGGCGATTCTGTGCCACCGCTCGCAGCTGCCCAGCCTGGGGAACATCAAGAGCCTGTCAGACGAGCGCTGGCGCACATTACTTACCGCCCAGGGCACCTTTATGCGCCAGTACAGCCTGGTTGGCGTTAGCCCGGGCATTGAACACGACCTGTTTGCCGGTATTCGCTGAGAGGTAAAAAAGATGAACCAAATCTCGCTGATCGCCAACTACGCCCGTGCGAAAAAGATCCGCGCGTAATCGTTTGACCCATGCATATGCCTGAACCTACCAATCGTCAAGTACACCTATTATGCTGATCCCTTACCTGGAACGGATTGGCCTGGAGCTGCCCCTGGCGGCCGATGCTGAAAGCCTGCGCCGCCTGCAGCTGGCGCATATGCTGCATGTGCCCTTTGAAAACCTGGATATCGGCCTGGGCCGCCCGATCCGCCTGGGATTAACCACGCTGTACGACAAGATCGTCACCCGCCGGCGAGGCGGGTTCTGCTACGAGTTGAACGGCCTGTTCGCCTGGCTGCTGGAGGACCTGGGTTTTGAAATCACGCTGCTTTCCGCCAGCGATTACCATAATGATGGAAGCTACGGTCCCGATTTCGACCACCTGACACTGCTGGTGCGCTGTCCCGCGGACGCATCGCCGGAGGTGCGCTGGTTGGTGGATGTCGGCTGGGGCGACTCGTTCCGCATCCCGCTGCGCGCGGACGTCGAAGGCGAGCAGGATGGCGGCTTGAAAACTTACCGCATCACGACCAACTCACCCGAAGTACCGGAAGCAGCGCCGCGCCGCCAGTTGTGGGAGCGGCATACCCATACCACAGGGCACCCTTCGAGCGGCGAATGGGAGCGGCAGTATGCCTTTACCACCCAGCCACGAGCCTTCGTCGATTTTGAGCCGATGTGTCACTACCACCAGACCTCACCCGAATCGATCTTCACCCGCAAGCAGATCTGCACCCTGGCGACCCCAGAGGGGCGCATCTCGCTGGAGGACGGGCGCCTGATCGTGACCCAACACGGCGTGCGCGAAGAACGCGCGGTGACCCTACAGGAAAGAGAGCGTTTGCTGATAGATTTATTTGGGATTGATCTGGGGCGTTAGCCTGGAGATGGAATAAAAAAATCCCAGTCGAGCGCGATAAATACTCGACTGGGAAAAATCAGCAGTGTTTAACTACACAGCACGTACTTCGATCTTGCGGGCCTTGGCTGGGCCAGCCTTGGGCAGGTGCACGGTCAGCACCCCGTTCTTAACCTTGGCCGCGATCTTCTCGCGGTCGACTTCCTGCGAAACAACGAACTTGCGTTCGAAATCGCCCACGCCGTATTCGCCAAACACCAGCGAGTAGTTTTCAACCGTTTCTTCCGGTGGATAAGCATGGATCGTCAACACATTTTTCTCGAGCGTGATGTCGACGCATTTTTCGTCGACGCCCGGCATATCGGTCGTCACCAGGATCTCATCCGCGGTCTCGACAATATCCGTCAGGGGTGAATAGACCCTGCGGTTGCGGGTTGGCTCACCGTTGTCATACGTTACTTCCGATTTACGGGGCACAAGATTCTTTCCATCCGACTTCGATTCAGACATAGGTTCCTCCTTTCAAAACTTCCCAGCTTCTCAGCATTTCAATGTCTTAGAAAATCTGCGCTCTGGCAGGTTTGCTTTTGCTGACTAGCTGACCGCCTTTACCATCACTTTGCGCGGTTTATCCTTTTCAGACCGCGGCAGCAAGACACGCAGGATGCCTTTCTCGAGCGTGGCCTGAACTTTGCCCGACTCGACGGTGAAGGGCAAGTCGATTGTACGGGTGAACTTGCCTGTGCCGCGCTCCTGGCGATGGTAGGTGACGTCCTTGGGAAGGTCATCGCTCTTGCGCTCGCCGCTCAGGGTCACGGTTTCGCCAACCACGCTGATATCGAGGTCTTTGACGTCCACGCCGGGCAGTTCCGCCGTGATCACCGCGGATTCATCGTTCATCCAGACATTCACCGCCGGATAACCGGCAACCTGCGACCATGGCCGGTCGTAGTGATCGAACAAGCTGTTCATCTCTCGCTGCAAGCGATCCATTTCATTCCACATGTTGGGAATATAACGTCTTCGTAACATAAAAACCTCCTTTCAAATTTATGCATTTTGACCCGGGCCGCTGCCCGATCCATCCAAACATAACCTGTGGCGCCGGGCGGCTGCATCCGTTACTACCTTTTACGCTCTCTATGTTAAAATCGGTATATTAGAAAAATACAAATGAAATATCAGAAATACGTTAAAGCTGGTCAGCCAATCAGCAATCAGCCGACCAGGTGATCAGCTTAAAATTCCTTGATTGTAGAAACGGCTATCTGCTGAAACAGTGATCGGCTGACAGGCTGAGACGTTGAAATGTTTATTTTGGAGACCTTATGCCCCTGAACATCCTTGCTCTTGACATTGGCGCAGAAAGTGGACGCGCCATCCTGGGCCGCCTGAACGACGGCCACCTCGAATTGAAAGAAGTCCACCGCTTCCCCAACGACCCGGTGCGCCTGCCAACCGGGCTGCACTGGAACGCACTCGGCCTGTTTAGCGAAATAAAAACCGGACTGCACCTGGCCTGCGAAGAAATCGCCAGAGAACGGCCTGCCGGGAGGCGGGGCGCTGTGAAGCTGGCTTCGATCGGGCTGGATACCTGGGGGGTGGATTTCGGCCTGCTGGATGCCCGCGGCGAACTGCTGGGCAACCCCTACCACTACCGCGATACCCGTACAGATGGGATGGTTGAAAAAGCCTGGTCGCTGGCCGGGCGCGACACGATCTTCGAGGCTACCGGCATCCAATTTATGCAACTCAACACCCTCTACCAGCTGCTGGCGCTCAAGCGCGCCAATTCCCCGGCCCTTAAGGCGGCGCGCACCCTGCTGACCATGCCCGACCTGTTTAATTATTGGCTGACCGGGAAAAAAGTATCCGAATTCAGCATCGCCACCACCACCCAGTGCTACGATCCGCGCGCGCGCGATTGGGCATTTTCCTTGCTGGAACAGTTGGGCATCCCGGGGCAAATCTTCCCCGAAGTGGTACCGCCAGGCACCGTACTGGGTGAACTGCTGCCATCGGTGGCCGAAGAGACCGGTCTGAAAGGGGTGAAAGTGATCGCTCCGGCCTGCCATGACACGGGCAGTGCCGTAGCCGCCGTGCCGGCAGCCGGGCGCGGTTTCGCCTACCTGAGTTCGGGCACCTGGTCCTTGTTGGGGGCCGAACTGGCCGAGCCAGTGATCAACGCCCAAACGCTGGCCCTTAATGTGACCAATGAAGGCGGGGTAGGCGGCACGATCCGCTTCCTTAAAAACATCATCGGGTTGTGGATCGTGCAGCAGTGCCGGCAAACCTGGCAACTGCAAGGTGAGGCGCTTTCCTACGACGACATCACCCTGATGGCGGCGGAAGCCGCGCCGTTTCGCTCGCTGATCGACCCGGATTGGGATGAATTCTTGCCCCATGGTGATATGCCGGCGCGCATTGCCGAATACTGCCGCAAAACGAGCCAGCCCGTGCCGGCGACCAAAGGCCAGTTTGTGCGCTGTGCCCTGGAGAGTCTGGCCCTCAAATACCGTAAAACGCTGGAAAGCCTGGAAGGCGCTTTGGGCTACCGCCTGGATCCGCTGCACATCGTCGGCGGCGGCACCAAAAATAAGCTGCTCAACCAGTTCGCCGCTAACGCCACCGCCCGCCCGGTGATCGCCGGCCCGGTAGAGGCAACCGCCATCGGCAACATCCTGATTCAAGCCGTGGCCCTGGGCGAGTTGAACTCGCTGGACGAGGCGCGCGCCGTGGTGCGCAATTCATTTGAGGTGACGCGCTACGAACCCCAGGAAACTGCCCGCTGGGCCGAAGCCTATGAACGCTGGTCGGCGTTGAAGGTTCAATCCCAATAAATATATGCCGTTTTCGTGAAACGATCTGAAAGTACGCAGGAGGAGGGCCTTGACGGCCCTCCCCCGCCGCGATTACTGGCAGCAAGGATTGCTATGAAAACCGCTCGAATACTTGCGGGGGTTATCATCGCCATTTTAGGGTTACTGGTCAGTGCTGCACCGGTTATGGCTCCCCCGGCGCAGCCTGGCCCGCCAGAGCTGCAGTTTGTCGAGTTCTACTCGCCGCTGTGATCGACCTGCCGTGAGGCGATGTCCATCGTGAATGGGCTGGAAAAAATTTACGGCGACCAGATTGACTTCGTGCGCGCCAATATACTATTTCCTGAAAACCGGCCTTTGATGGAGCAGTACGGTTTCAGCACCACGCCTGAGTTCTACCTGGTTGACTCTCAAGGAAAAATTATCGGTTTCTGGAACGATGAGGTGGAGGGGGCGGCACTGCGGCGCTCTTTCGATGACGCCCTGGCAGCCATCAACAAACCGAATTGATCATTCTGCCCCAACTGGTTGGCTGACCAACCGTCCGTCGAGTTCGCGCCCGCCCGGGGCGGCGTAAACCACCAGCACCGTCACGGCCTTCACCAGGCCAATCAGCACGCACAGCGCCGCGATTCCCCTCCCGGGACCAACCCCGATCCACGCTCCCAGGCTGGATACCAGACCGCCGCCAGGCAGCAGCAAAGGCTCGAGCACGCGGTCCGCCAGACCGCCGGCCAGCAGGTAGGCCAGCAGAGTGGCGCCCTTGACCGCCGCCTGGCGCAGCCCCAGCACCCGTCCCAGCACCCCCGGCGCCACCTGGCTCTGCCAGATCGACAGGTTGAGACCGGAGACGAAGGCCAGGGTCACGTGGGCCAGAAAAGCGGCCCCCGCCACCAGAGCCAGGCTGGGCTGCAGGCCTATTCCCACGAAGGCCACCGCGCTGGCCAGTTCAAAGCCCAACAACCCGCGCAACCGCCGGCGCGGGCCGCTCCAGACCGACATCGCCAGGCTGCCGGCCAGCATCCCTCCCCCAGCCACGCTTAGAATGAGCCCCAGGCCACGCACATCCGAAAAACCCAGGATCATGGGCGAAACCAACACCCCAAACAGGCTCCATAAAAACGAAAAAATCATCTGGAAACGCAGCAATCCGACCAGCCCGGGTTGGGCACGAATGGCTTTCCAGCCTGCCCACCAGCCGTTAAAAAAGCTGCGCAGCCCCGCCTCACGGCCAACCGGATCAGCATGGCGCCCGAGTTCTTTGTGTCTATACGCATCTAAATGCAGGGTGGTCTCTGGCGCACTCTCGGGAGCGCGCACCAACGCCAGCACGCTTACCGCGGCAACGAACGTGCCCAGGTCGATCAACAGCACCCCCGGCACGCCAATGGCGGCCACCAGCAGACCAGCCACGGCCGGTGCCAGGATCTCCGCCAGACCCTGCCCAAGCTGAATCAGGCCGTTAGCCCGGCCCAACTGGGCCTCCGGGATCATCCCCGGTACCAAAGCCAGGTAGGCCGGAGACTGCAGAGCCCCAAAGGTCGAACTGAGCGCCGTGACCAGGAAGACCTGCCAGGGCTGCACCAGCGCCGGCCCGCTGAAGAACAGGGCTGCCATCGCCAGGGTGCACAGGGCCGCCCCGCTGTCGCCCAACACCATCATCCAGCGCCGCGGGTAGCGGTCGACCAGCGCGCCGGACAGCGGCGAGACGAGCAGCTGCGGCAGGACGGTGCACAACGCTACCAGGGCAAAATTGGATGCCGAGCCGGTCACCTGGTACAACCACACCCCCAGGGCAAATCCACTCAGGTTGGAACCGAAGATCGAGATCACCTGCCCGGCCCAGATCCACAAAAACGAACCATATTGAAGCATTTCATCCTCCCGTTTCAAGGCGATACCCACGCCAACACGAAGTGCGCAGCAGGTGCAAAGGCCGCTCTTAAATAAAAAAAGTGAGCAGGCATCC
>Ga0315540_10000613_pt1 | contig 20266 bp, 17 predicted proteins | sample SalMarSW160110MG_FD_203677 | JGI IMG/M metagenome (GOLD analysis project Ga0315540, IMG submission 203677) | Salt marsh sediment microbial communities from the Plum Island Ecosystem LTER, Massachusetts, United States - Salt Marsh Sediment SW1601-10 ...
GGCAGTTCCCGGAGCTCGAGGTCTACGCCCCGCCGCTGGAGGCGAGCATCATCCGCGCCCCCTACCTGGAGCCCGTCTACCTCTTCCACGGCGCTCGCCCGCTCGATGAGCTGACCAGCAAGTGGCTGCAGGCCGAAGCGTCGCCGGTCCATCACGAGCTGGAGGCGGGGCCGCTCGAGCTCTGCGGGATCCGCTTCGACGCGCTGGACACCTCCGGGCATGCCCACAGGCAGCTCGCCTTGCGCGTGGATGACGTGCTGCTGGCCGCCGACGCCTTCTTCGGCGACGCCGTGCTCGGCAAGTACGCCCTACCCTTCGGCCAGGACATCGGCAACCAGCGGGCCGCCCTCGAGACGGTGCGCGTCAGTGGAGCCCGGGTTGCGCTGCCGGGGCATGGCGATCCCACCGAGGACCTGGCGGCTGCGGCCGATGCCAACCGGGCCGCCATCGATGCCGCCGCCGCTGCCGTGCTCGCCGCCGCCACGGGCGTCGGAGCCGAGGAGGTCCTCGCCGGGGCGTGCCGAGCGCTCGGGGTGGTGATCGACGATCTACCCCGCTACCACCTCAACTTCTGCACGGTGGCGGCCTACCTCGGCTACCTGCGCGACGCCGGTCGGGTCGAGGCGCGGCTCGAGAGCGGACGCCTTCGCTGGCACCCGGCCTGAGGCCCATTCCCGGGGGCTCAGGATCCGAACAGGTAGGGCTGAAGCAGCGGCAGCACGCAGACGCGCTCGTCGAGCGGCTCCCCCAGTAGCTGGGTCTTGACGGTCTCGCGCTCCTCGAAGCCGAGGTGGCGGTAGAAGCCGCGGGCCGCATGGTTGCCCTCGGCCACGGTGAGCCGGATCTCGCGCGCGCCACGGGCGGCGAACCAGGGCCGGGCGGTATCGAGCAGGCGGCGCCCGTGGCCCTGACGCTGGGCGTCCGGCAGCACGTAGATGGCGCCCACGTAGCCGACGTCGCCGCGCATGCTGAGGCGCTCGTAGCCCACCACCCTGCCGTCCTCCTCGAGCACCCACAGGCCGCCGTCGTTGACCGCCGCCAGGATCCGGTAGTCGCTGTAGCTGCGCTTCAGGAAGGTGTCGATCGTGGCGCGGCTGAGGATGCCGTCGTAGGTGGCGTACCAGGTGGTGCTGGCGACCTCGCGCACGGCCGATAGGTCTGCCGGTGAGGCGATCCGGACGGTGGCATAGGGGTGCACAGTGTCGATAGACAACACACGAGGCTCCGACGGCGTCTGCGTCGCCGGTAGTATAAGGGACGGCGGCATGGTCGAGGGTGCGCCCGGAGTGCCCAGTCAGGGTGGCGTCGCGGGCGGCCCGGCCGCGCGGCCGAAGGGGGCCAGCGGTGGAGATCACCTGTGCGGGCGCCGCCCGCGGCGTCACCGGAAGCTGCCATCACCTGCGTCTTCAAGGCGCGCGCCTGCTGCTCGATTGCGGCCTGTTCCAGGGCGGCAGCGACGCCGAGGAGCGGAACCGCGCCGCCTTCCCCTTCGAGCCGGCCGACGTCGATGCGGTGCTGGTCAGCCACGGCCATCTCGACCACGTCGGGCGGTTGCCGCTGTTGCTGGAGCGCGGCTACCGCGGACCGATCCTCGCCACGGCCGCTACCTGCCACATCGCGGAGGTGATCCTTCGCGACGCGGCCAGGCTCCAGCAGGAGGACTATCGGCGCGCCCTGCGCAAGGCGACCCGAGCCGGCCGCGAAGGCGAGGTCGAGCCGCCACTGTACGACGACGCCGACGTGGACCGCACCATGGAGCGCTTTCAGCCGGTGACGATGGACGACTCGGTCGATCTGCCCGGCGGCGTGACGGCGCGCTTCAGGCCCGCGGGCCACGTGCTCGGGAGCGCCACCATCCAGCTCGAGCAGGGCGGCACCCGGGTGGTGTTCTCGGGGGATCTGGGGAACCGCGAGAGCGCCCTGCAGGCCCCCGCCGAGCTTCCCGACGCCTGCGACGTGGTCCTGGTGGAGACCACCTACGCCGAACGGAATCATCGCAGCCGCCAGGCGACCGAGGCCGAGTTCGCCGCGGTGCTGAAGGCCTCGTTGGAGAGAGGCGGCAACGTCCTCATCCCCACGTTCGCGCTGGAACGCAGCCAGGCGGTGCTCTACGAGATCCGCCGCCTGATGGAGCGCGACGCCATCCCGCGCGTGCGGGTGTTCCTCGACTCGCCCATGGCCACGCGCCTGACCCGCTTCTACGAGCACGGTCACAACGAGTTCCGCCAGGAGGTCCGGGAGCTGCTGGCTCGCGGCCAGGATCCCTTCGCCCCGCCCACGCTGGAGTTCACCGTGGACAGCGAAGCCTCGAAGGCCATCAACGCCGTGACGGGGGGCGCCATCATCCTCGCCGGCTCCGGCATGATGACCGGCGGACGCATCCTGCACCACCTGAAGCACAACCTCTGGCGCGACGATGCCAGCCTGGTGGTGGTGGGCTACCAGGCGGAGGGAACGCTCGGGCGGGCGCTGGTCGGGGGCGCCGAGCGGGTCCACATCTACGGGGAGGAGATCAAGGTGCGGGCGGGCGTTCACACCATCAACGGCTTCTCCGCGCACGCGGACCACGACGACATCCGCCGCTGGCTCGACGCCACCGGCGACGCCGAGGTGTTCCTCGTCCACGGCGAGCCGGAGGTGATGGATGCGTTCGCCGGCGAGCTGCGTGCCGACGGCCGCCGAGTGACCGTTCCCGAGCCCGCCGAGCGCTACCGCCGGTAGCGCTCGGCGGGCTCCCGGCGCGCGGTGCGGCGAGCGCCGGCGCTCGCGGTGGTCAGCCACCTTACGGACGGAGCCGAGAGGCGCAGGGTTTACTGGAGCCATGGATTGGGAACTGCCGGTCATCGCCTTGCGCACACAAGTGGTGCTGCCACGCACCCTGGAGAACGTGGACGTCGGCCGACCGAAGTCGAAGCGAGCGCTCGAGGAGGCTCAGGCCGGGGACAACCGGGTGCTGCTGGTAGTGCAGCGCGAGGGCCGTATCGACGACCCGTCGGGCGAGGATCTCTACGACGTCGGCACGCTGTGCGTGATCAAGCAGGTGATACGGCTCCCCGACGACACCTTGCAGGTGCTGGTCGAGGGTCGCGAGCGCGCCCGCATCGAGGCCTACCTGCCGGGGCCGGCGCTGCGCGCTCAGGTGAGCGCCATCGCGGAGGTGGCCTCGGACGGCGAGGACACGCAGGCGCTGGTGGAGCAAGCCAAGCAGGCCTTCGCCGAGTACGCCCAGCAGAACAAGAACCTCAGGCTCGACTCCTTCCACCTCGAGAACCTGCGCGGCCTGCGCGAGGCCGGGCCGCTCGCGGACGTCATCGCCAAGTACGCCACCTGGGATGTCGCCGACAAGCAGTCCGTGCTCGAGGAAGCGGGTGCCCACAAGCGGCTGGAGGTCGTCTACGGCTTCCTCACGCGCGACCTCGAGCGCTTCGACACCGAGAAGCAGATCAGCGCGCGCGTGAAGCAGCAGATGGACTCCAACCAGCGGGAGTACTACCTGCGCGAGCAGATGAAGGCGATCCAGCACGAGCTGGGGAACGATGACGCCTCCGAGACCGAGGAGCTGCGCGAGCGCGTCGAGGCGAAGAACATGCCCGAGTACGCCAAGGAGCGGGCGCTCAAGGAGATCGAGCGGCTCGAGCGCATGTCGGGCGGCTCGCCCGAGGCCACGGTGGTGCGCACCTACCTCGACACCATGCTGGAGCTGCCGTGGAGCGAGGCCGACGACGAGCGCCTGGAGATCCGGCACAGCGAGGAGATCCTCAACGAGGACCACTACGCCCTCGAGGAGCCCAAGGAGCGCATCCTGGAGTTCCTCGCGGTGCGGCAGCTCACCGGAGAGCAGGAGGAGTCCGAGTACAAGGCGCCCATCCTGTGTCTGGTGGGTCCGCCCGGCGTCGGCAAGACCAGCCTCGGCAAATCGATCGCCCGCAGCCTGAACCGCAGGTTCGTGCGCATGAGCCTGGGCGGCGTGCGCGACGAGGCCGAGATCCGGGGTCACCGCCGCACCTACATCGGCTCGCTCCCGGGGCGCATCATCCAGGGGATGAAGACGGCCGGCACGGTGAACCCGGTGTTCCTGCTCGACGAGGTCGACAAGATGACGGCCGACTTCCGCGGCGACCCGTCCTCCGCCCTGTTGGAGGTGCTCGACCCGGAGCAGAACAACACCTTCTCCGACCACTACCTGGAGATCCCCTACGACCTCTCGCGGGTCATGTTCATCACCACGGCCAATACCCTGGCGACCGTGCCGCGGCCACTGCTCGACCGCATGGAGGTCATCCACCTCCCGGGCTACACGCTGGACGAGAAGATCCAGATCGCTCGGCGCTACCGCATCCCGCAGCAGGTCAAGGACCACGGCCTCGACGGCAAGCTGGAGGTCACGGACGAGGCCGTGCGCCGCATCGTCACCGAGTACACCCGCGAGGCGGGCGTCCGCAACATGGACCGGCTGATCGCCAAAGCCACCCGCAAGGCGGCCCGCGAGTACCTCACCGATGCCTGGGAGGGTACGCGAGCGGTCGATGGCGAGACGGTCCGCGAGTACCTCGGCGTGCCGCCTTTCCGTGACGAGCAGGCGGAGAAGCAGCCGCAGCTGGGGCTGGCGCACGGGCTCGCCTGGACCTCGGTGGGCGGCGTCACTCTGGACATCGAAGCCGTCGCCGTCCCGGGGAAGGGCAACGTCGCGCTCACGGGGCAGCTCGGCGAGGTGATGAAGGAGAGCGCCCAGGCGGGCATCGCCTACCTGCGCAAGCACGCCGAGGAGTTCGGGCTGCCCGAGTCCTTCCACGAGAAGCAGGATCTGCACGTGCACGTGCTGGAGGGCGGCACCCCCAAGGAGGGCCCGTCGGCCGGCATCGCCATCGCCACCGCCGTGGTCAGCGCCCTGTCGGGCCGCCCGGTACGCGGCGACATCGCCATGACGGGCGAGATCACCCTGCGCGGTCGCGTCCTGCCCATCGGCGGCGTCAAGGAGAAGCTGCTCGCCGCCCACCAGGCGGGCATCCACCACGTGATCCTCCCGGCCGACAACGAGGCCAACCTGGAGGACGTACCCGACGCCATCTTGCAGGATCTCGACGTGACGCCCGTCAAGGACTTCACCGAGGTGTTGGAACGCACGCTGGTTCCGGGCGACTCCGCCGGGGCCGAGTTCGTGCCGCCGGCGGAAGACAAGCCCGCCAGCGGCAGCGGCGCCCGCATGTGAGCGGCCCCTTGTAAGCAGCGGCGTGTGAGCGCCCGCGTGGCGGCGCGTCGCCTCCCGGCGACGGCCACGATTCCGAAGCCTCAGCGCGCGCCCGGCAGCGGGCGCAACAGCGCCGCCAGCGCCAGCAGCACCGGCTGAGCGTAGAGCGCGGCGCGGTCCAGCGCGCCGCCAGTGAGCAAGCCCACCGCCCCCAGGTCGCGTTTGCTGCCTTCCACCCCGAAGGTGCGGTCCATGGCGTCGCCGAGCTCGAGCCCTCGCGTCAGCCAGGCAGCCACCGAGCCGGGAAGCGCGAACGCGGCGCTTCGCGCCTCACCCCGCTCGCCGCCAGTGCCCACCACCACGGCCCAGGAGAACGCCCACAGCCTCCCCGCCTCGGACGCCACCCCGCCCTCCAGGCCCAGACCCAGGGTCCCGGCCGCCGCGCCGCACGCCTCGAGCGCCGCCAGCGCGCGATTCGACGCCCCAAGGCGCGTCTGCTCGTCGCCCCACGGCTGCCCGGGCACGCCCGAGTCGACCTCGACGCAGCTCACCCGCGCGGCACTCGCCCCCAGCAGTTGCTGCAGGGCGCTCTCCGCCGCTCGCCGCTTCACCGGGTTGGTGGAGCCCAGGCTGACCAGCCACGGCGTCGTCACGACCGCTCCCTGAGCCACGCGCGCACGCAGGACCGCAGGCGGCTCGGCCGTCGCTCAGCCATGTTGCGCCGCGGCTCCCGCCCGGCGACCGTCGCCCTCCTCCTGCTGCATGGCGTGCAACCTGGCGTAGAGGCCGCCGCGCCTCAGCAGCGAGACGTGGTCGCCCACCTCCACGATCCGGCCACCATCGAGAACGGCGATGCGATCGGCTCTGCGCACGGTCGACAGGCGGTGGGCGATCACCAGGCTGGTCACGTCCTCCCTGCCGGTGAACAGCCCCGCGAGGGCATCCTGGATCACCGCTTCGGACTCGCTGTCGAGGCTGGAGGTGGCCTCGTCGAGAACCAGCAGGGTGGCCCCGCGCAGCAAGGCGCGCGCGATGGCGACGCGTTGCTTCTGGCCGCCGGAGAGCTTGACGCCGCGCTCGCCTATCTCGGTGTCGAAGCCGGCCGGTAGTGCCTCGATGAAGCCGAGCGCGTTGGCCAGCCGCGCGGCTTCCGTCACCGCCGCGTCGTCGGCGTCGGGCTTGGCGTAGCGGATGTTCTCGCGCACCGACCCCGAGAAGAGCGTGGGGTCCTGTGGCACCACCGCCAGCGCGCCCCGCAAGGCGGGCAGCTCCAGGTCGCGGAGGTCGCGGCCGCCGAGCCGGATGCTGCCGCTCAGAGGATCGTAGAGCCGACCGAGCAACCGCACCACGGTGCTCTTCCCCGCCCCGGACGGCCCCACGAGCGCTACCGTGGCGCCGCTCGGCACCGTGAGATCGAAGCCGTCGAGCGCCCGAGCTTCGCTACCCGGGTAGGCGAACGACACGTCCTGGAAGCGCAGCTCCCCTGCGGGCGGCTGCGCGGCCTCACCGCCTGCTTCGGGCGCCTCCGCCAGCAGGTCGTCGATGCGCTCGAGCGCCGCGGCTCCGGCCTGGAGCTGGTTGTTGAAGTTGAGAACGAACACCACCGGCGTCACCAGCTCGCTCACGTAGAGCAGGAAGGCGGTCAGCTCGCCCGTGCTGAGGCCCCCCACTCCCAGCGGGAGCGGCGCCCCGGTCTGCTTGAGCACGATCAGCCAGCCGCCCAGCAGCAGCAGCGCCCCGGTTCCGAAGCCGGAGCTGAGGCCCACCCCGGCCTGCATCAGACCGGACTGCAGGCGCCTGGCCATGCCGCTGGTGCGGTAGCCCTCGCTGACATCGGCGAAGCGCTCGAGCTCGGTCTCCTCGGCGGTGAAGAGCTTGACCACGCCGGCGTTCTGAATGGCTTCGCTGGCGATGCCCGTGAGCTCGCCCACCTGCGAGCGGATCCGTCGGGAGAGGCGCCTGAGCGGCTCCTGGTAGCGCAGCGTGACCACCACCATGGCGGCCACGATCCCGAGGCACACCAGCGCCAGCAGCCAGTTCATGACGAAGAGGATCGCCAGTACCACCAGGATGCCGAAGAGCCGCCCGAGGATGCGTGAGGCGCCCGCCTGGATCATCGACTCGAGCGCGTTGACGTCCGACACGACCCGCGCGACGAGCGAGCCCGACCGCTCGCGGGTGAAGCGCGCCATCGGCAGGCGCAGCAGGTGGGCGTACGCGGTGCGACGCAGGTCGTGGATGACCCGCTGGGTCAGCGCGTAGCTGAAGTACATGGCAACGAACGACAGCGCCTCGCGCAGCACGTAGTAGCCGGCCATGGCCAGCGCCAGCATCACGAAGATGCGCGCGGTGCCTCGCGGGATGGCGACGTCGATGACGATACGCGCGAACTGCGGTGCCACCTGCGACACCAGGGCGCCGGCCGCGATGACCAGCGACAGCGCCACCACCTGCCAGCGGTAGGGCGCCAGCAGTGATGCCAGCCGCCCCACCGCGCCGCCGATCGGAGCCCGCTCGGCAGCCGCGCCGGCACGGCTCACCCCGCCCCGCCCGATCCATACGGAGCGCCCCCGCGGTGGCGCGGGCCGCCGTCGGGCGCCACCACGGCGCAGCGCAGCGCCTCGCCACTGCCGTCCAGGCGGTAGCGTCCCAAGGAGGCGGGCAGCACCACGGCCGCGCCTGGGTCGACACGCTCCTCACCGCCTGACCAGGTGAGCGTCGCACTCCCACGGGTCATGGCCAGCAGCTGCAGGCTGCTCGGGTCCGAACGCCCCTGGCGCGACGTCCCGTCGAGCTCCACGGCGTCCATTACGAAGTGTGGGCAGCCCACCAGCCGCCGCCAGCCCCCGCCGAGCGCCGCAGGCGACTGCTTGGCATGCTCGCCGCCCGCGAGGCATGCCACCTCCAGCGCCCGTTCGAGGTGCAGCTCGCGAGGACGTCCGCTGGCGTCACGGCGCTGGTAGTCGTAGAGGCGGTAGGTGAGGTCGCTGGTCTGCTGTATCTCGAACAGCATCACTCCGGCGCCGATGGCGTGGACGGTGCCGGCGGGGTTGTAGATGACGTCCCCGGGTGCGACCGACACACGGTTCATGAGCGCGGGCAGGCTCCCGTCCGCGACCGCCGAGCGCACCTCGTCGCGCTCGACGTCCCTACGGAAGCCCCAGAGCACGTGGGCGTCCCCCTGGGCCTCCAGGACGTACCAGGCCTCGCTCTTCCCCAGGTGGCCGCTGCCGGCCTCGTGCGTCAAGGCGTAGGCATCGTCCGGATGGACCTGGACCGAGAGGCGCTCGCGCGCATCGATGAGCTTCGCCAGCAGCGGCACCTTGTCGCCATAGCGTGCGGCGCTCGCGCTTCCGACCAGCCGAACCCCGAGGTCGTCGGCCACGCCCTGCAGGCTCCGTCCCGCGAAGCGGCCGTTGAGCACGACGTTGTCGGCGTACACCAGCCAACCCTCGCCCACGGGGTCGCCGCCGGCGACGCTCACCGGGACGCCCAGCACGTCAGGCAACCGCCCGCCCCCCCAGATGCGGCGGCTGTAGCGAATGTCGAGCCTCAGAGGATAGATCTCGCCGTTGGACATGCGACTCCAAGCACGGGACGCCGGCTCGGTCAACCGTGGTGTGCGCCAGACGCCGGCTTCCGCATACGATAGGGGCCAGAGTCGATGACCCAGGCCCTTTCGCACTTTATCAACGATGCCGGTTGGCTCGCTCCCCTCTACTACGTGGCGTCCTTCCTGGCGACCGCCTTGTTGCCCTTCATCCCGACGCCCCTCGTGGGAGCGCTCGGCGGCAAGGCGTTCGGCTTCCTGCCCGCGGTGGCGTACGGGATCTTCGGGCTGGGCCTGGGCGCCATGGTGGGCCTGCTGCTGGCTCGCAAGATCGGTCGTCCGCTGCTCCTGCTGCTGGTGAGACGCAACGCCCTGGACGACTGGGAGGAGCTGCTGGGCATCCATTCGGTGGCGCTCTGGGGCGTGGTCTACTTCATGCTCAACCTCGACTTCGTGGTGTTGCTCTCCGGCCTGACCTCGCTGCCGCTGCTGGAGCTGTGGATTGCGGCCATGATCGCCCGCACCCCGTGGCTGGTGGCGAGCGCCTGGTTCGGCAGCGCGGTGCTCGTCTCCGACACCGTGATGTGGCTGGCCCTGATCCTGCTGATACCGCTGCTGGTGCTGCTCAACCGGTTGCGTCCGCGCTTGCGGAGCTGGCTGATGCGGCTGAGGCGCGCCCAGCCGCGAGCCGGCCCGCGGTCGGGCTCGTTGGAGGATGGCGGCCGCCTGCCGACCCGCGACGATAGAGCCGGTCGGGAGGCACCCCCGCGCGAGTCCTGAGCGCCAGCAGGCGGCCCGCCGCGTCCGGCGCGCCGTCCTAGCCGCCCGCCGAAACCGGCTGCAGGCGGCCCCCCTCGAGATGGTAGCGGCGCGCCACCGGACGCACCAGGTCCTCGTCGTGGGTCACCATCACGACGGCGGTGCCGCGCTCCCGCGCGAGCTCGAGCAGCAGGTCGAAGACGGCGCGTGCGTTGGCCCGGTCGAGGCTGCCCGTGGGCTCGTCGGCCAGCAGCAGCGGCGGCTCGAGCGCCAGCGCGCGCGCCACCGCCGCACGCTGGCGCTCGCCGCCGGAGACCTTGCCGGGCACGGCGTCCTGGCGCGAGGACAGACCGACGCGCTGCAACAGCGCGCGGGCCCGTGCGTCGTCGCGCAGCCCGCGGATGGTCGCCGGCAGCATCACGTTCTCCAACAGGCTCAGCTCCGCCAGCAGGTAGTGGTTCTGGAACACCAGCCCGAGGTGCCGCGCCCGCTCGGACGCCAGCTCGCGCGGCTTGCGGGTGTGGACGGGAAGCTCCCCCCACCAGACCTCGCCGGCATCGGGCGCGTCGAGCCCCGCCAGCAGGTGGATGAGCGTGCTCTTGCCGGAGCCGCTGGGTCCCAGGATCGCCACCACCTCGCCGGCCTCGACGCGCAGCTCGGCCCCGTCCAGCACCTCCAGTGCGCCGGCCGGGCCGCGATAGCGGCGAGCGAGGTCGCGGCACTCGAGGACGGCTGGCACGCGGCCACTATATGATGGCCGGCCGCGAGCGAGCAGGCCGCGCGCCCGCGCAGACGGCGTCGGCTCGGGGTATGGCGGCGCGCCCGGAGGGGTCGGCGTCGCCCACGCCGAGGGGGTCGCCGAGATCCTGCGAGGGAACCCGCGCAAGGAGCCTCAGCCGAGCTCCAGACGGCGCGTCAGGCGGAGGTCGAGCAGACGCCGCACCCGCGGCCAGTCCTCGTCGGTCACCGCGAACACCATGGTGTCCCGCACGAACCCGTCCTTGGTGATCATGTGCCTTCGGAGGACCCCTTCGTAGCGAGCGCCGAGGGCCCGGATGGCCCGCTGGGACCTGAGGTTGCGCACGTCGGTGTGGATCTGCACGCGAACCAGTCCCAGCCGCTCGAAGGCATGGCCGAGCAGCAGGCGCTTGCACTCGATGTTGACGCCTCTGTTGAAGACGTCGGGGGTGTACCAGGTGTATCCCAGCTCGCATCGCCGGTGGCGATCGTCGATGTCGGTGAGCCGGCTGCTCCCCAGGATCGTGCCGCTGCGGCGATCGACCACGGCCACTACCAGCGCCGTGCCCTTCGCCATGTCCGCGAAGGCTCGGGCGAAGTAGGCGCTGGCCTGCTCGGCCGTCGCCGGCGTCGACGTGAGCCGGTACTCGTCCGGGTGGGACAGCGCGATCTCCATCAGGGGAGCCACGTCATCCTCCCGCAGCGGCCGGAGGCTCACCAGCGAGCCGTCGAGGGAGTCGAGGCCTGGCATGCTCACCGCGCCAGGATAGCCCGACGGGGCGCCTCGGGGGTCAGCCCGCGCGCACGTCGTGCTCGGCGGCGGTGGGTCCCGGCCCCGGCCGGTCGAGGTCGATCTCGAAGGGAACGATCTCGGCGTGGTCGACCAGGCGGCGCATGCCGACCAGGCTGCCGATCACGACGCCGTGCGTGACCACCACCAGACGCTCGAAGCGGCGGTAGCGGTTGAGCACCGTCAACACCCGCTGGCGCACGTCCTCCAGGCTCTCCCAGGGAGCGCCCGGCTCCGCCTCGGCGGCGCCGGCCAGCGTGTGGCTGGCGCGCTCCAGCAGGCTCTCGTCGACGTCGGCGAGAGGATCCTTGTGGGGGAGCCACTCGTGCAGGTCGTACTCGACGAAGAGGGGCTTGTTCAGCGCCCGGCTCAGCAGGGCGCCGGACTCCAGGGCGCGCGTGAAGGTGCTGCACAGGATCGCGTCGGCTTCCTGAAGCCTGAAGTCGTTGGCGATGGTGTCGATCTGCAATCGGCCGAGCGGCGTCAGGGGGGCGAAGTCCTTGGCCCACCCGCGGGCCCCGCGCAGCTCCACCAGATCCCAATCGGGCTCGCCGTGTCGTACGAAGAAGAGCTTCACCCGGCCGCCTTTCGGGGCGACGTGTCCGTGGACGGGGTCGAGACAGCGCAGATCGTCGTCATCGGGACCTGCGGCCCCGCGCCGACCGACGTGCACGCAAGAACCGCTGGACCAAAGCCTAGCAAGGGCGCTTGAGAGGCACTGTTCGAAGTCTTACTCGGCCCACGCTGCCTGCCGCGCGTGAGGTCCGTCACGGCAGCCCCGTTCGCGACCTGCTTCACACGACGGCGGCGGCGCCCTCCACGGGGCGTCAGCGCGGCACGAAGGCCTCTCGGCAGGAGGTAAACTGGAACGTGAACCCCAGGACGCATCCCTTCGACCGATCGACCACGTCGCGGTGCTGACCCTCGATGGTGTCTACCGGCGCGCCGTGCTGGCGGTCGCGGACTCCGCGGTCGTGCGAGGCTTCGTCACCCGAGCAGGCTGGCGGCTGGGCGTCGGCCGGTTCGTGGCCGGGGAGTCGCTCGAGCGCGCCCTCCCGAAGCTACAGGCCCTACAACGCTCCGGCAAGCGCATCGTGCTCGACCTCCTCGGCGAGTTCGTGGGGACCGAGACCGCCGCTCGCCAGGCGGCGGCCCGGGTGGGCGAGGCCCTGGAGCTGGCCGCGAGGCGCGGCTTGGAGCCGTACATCAGCGTCAAACCCACACAGCTGGGCCTGGCGATCGCTCCCGAGCTCGCCTTCGAGCTGGCCGGCGCGCTGGCGACCGCGGCCGAGCGGCACGGCGGCCATCTCTGCCTCGACATGGAGAGCAGCGCCGTCGTCGATGCCACCCTGGCACTGTTCGTGCGGCTGCACGAGCAGCGCCCGGGCACCGTTTCGACGGTGCTGCAGAGCTACCTGTACCGCACCGCCGACGACCTCGAGCGGCTGCTGGCGCTCTCCCCCGTGCCCTCGCTACGCATCGTGAAGGGCGCCTACAACGAGCCCTCGCAGGTGGCACATCGGGACAAGGCCGATGTCGACGCGGCCTACCGCGAGCTCACCTTCCGGGCCCTGGAAGCCGGGGGCAAGGTGAACATCGCCACCCACGACGGGCGCATCCTGGCGGAGGTGGCGGCCTTCGCCCGCGGTGCCGGCCTCGGCGCGGATCGCTACGAGTTCCAGCTCCTCTACGGCGTCAGGCCGCAGCTGCAGGACCGGCTCACGGCCGCCGGACACACCGTGCGCGTCTACGTGCCCTTCGGCGAGGACTGGTACGGTTACTTCAGCCGTCGTCTGGCCGAGCGTCCGGCGAACCTGGCCTTCGTGTTGCGCGGCATCGCCGGCTGAGGATCGGACGATCGACGAAGGAGCAAGCATGCTGTTCGAACCCTACCTGAACGAACCCTACCTGGACTTCTCGGATCCGGTCACGCTCGAGCGCTTCCGCGCCACCATCGAGTCGGTTCGCTCGCAGCTCGGCCGGGACTACCCGTTGGTGATCGGAGGCGAGCGCGTCGGCAGCGGCGAGTGGCTCACCTCCAGCGACCCCTGCCGCCCCGACCGCGTGGTCGGCCGCAGCGCCAAGGGCAAGGCCGAGCACATCGACCGCGCCTTCGCGGCGGCGCAGGACGCATTCGACGGCTGGTCGCGCCTTCCCATGGCGCACCGCGCGCGGATTCTGGTGAAGCTCGCGGCGGTGCTCAGGCGGCGACGCGAGGAGCTGGCCGCCTGGGAGGTCTTCGAGGCCGCCAAGAACTACCTCGAGGCCGTCGCCGACGTCGCCGAGGCCATCGACTTCTGCGAGTACTACGCCCGCATGTCGCTCGAGCTCGCCCACCCCCGCCCCAGCTACGCGGTCCCGGGTGAGGAGAACACCAGCGAGCTGTTCCCGATGGGCATCGGCGTGGTCATCCCGCCCTGGAACTTCCTGCTCGCCATCCTGGTGGGTACCACGGTGGGCCCGGTGGTGGTCGGCAACGCCGTCATCCTCAAGCCGTCGCCCTCCACCCCGATCGTCGCCCAGAAGTTCATGGAGTGCGTCGACGAGGCGGGCTTCCCGCCCGGGGTGATCAACCTGCTCACCGGCGACGACGCCGACCTCGGCGACGCGCTGGTCGACCACCCGCACACGCGCTTCATCAACTTCACCGGCTCCGTGGCCACCGGCATGCGCATCAACGAGCGCGCGGCCAGGGTCCAGCCGGGCCAGAACTGGCTCAAGCGCGTGTTCACCGAGATGGGCGGCAAGGACGCGCTGATCGTCGACGAGACGGCCGACATCGAGCTGGCGGCCGACGCGGCGGCGGCGAGCGCCTTCGGGTTCCAGGGCCAGAAGTGCTCGGCCATGAGCCGGTTGATCGCGGTGGAGGCCATCTACGACGAGCTGCTGGGGGCGTTCCTGACGCGCGCAGCCGCGCTGCGCGTCGGACCGGCCGAGGAGAACGCCGACGTGGCCGCGGTGATCAACCGCAAGCAATACGACAAGATCCTCCGCTACATCGAGACCGGCAAGCGCGAGGCGCGCCTCGCGCTTGGCGGCGAGGCCGCCGGGCCACCCGAGCAAGGCCTGTTCATCCCTCCCACGGTCTTCGCCGAGGTGCCGCAGAGCGCCACCATCGCCTGCGAGGAGATCTTCGGGCCGGTGGTGTCGGTGATGAAGGCGCGCGACTTCGACCACGCCCTGGAGATCGCCAACGCCAGCATGTACGGTCTCACCGGCGGCGTGTGCTCCCGCGATCGAGCGCACATCGAACGCGCCCGGCAGGACTTCCTGGTGGGCAACCTCTACGTGAACCGCAAGATCACCGGCGCGCTGGTCGGCGTCCAGCCCTTCGGCGGCCTGAAGATGTCGGGCACCAACGCCAAGGCGGGCGGCCCCGACTACCTGCGCGGGTTCATGGAGATGCGCACCGTCACCGAGCGCTTCTGACGCCGTCGCGCCATCGGGGGACATCTCGCCCGCAAGGGACGTCCGTCTCCCCCCGGTCGCTGTCGCCGACGTGATACAAGGGAAGGCGTGTTGAGCGGTTCGACCATGACGACCAGGCACCGACTCGGGTGCATGCACCACGGACCCGCGCGCGGAGGTCGGCGCCATGGCTCCCGTGCTGGCGCCCACCCGGTCGCCCGGTACGCCGGAGAGGCAGTGAGAGTGAGCCCATGCCCGAAGCCCTGCAATCCCTGATCGACAAGCTCCAGGGCGAGGTCGTCGACGAGGCCCAACGCAAGGCCGACGCCATCCTCGCCGAGGCCGAGGCGGAGGCCGAGCGGCGCCTGGCGGCTGCCGACGCCGCCGCCCGCAAGCTGCGCGAGGCCGCGGAGCACGATGCCGAGCTGATGCGCGAGCGCGGCGAGCGCGCCCTGGAACAAGCGGGCCGCGACCTCCTCATCGGCGTGCGGCGCGGTGTCGAGGACGTGGTGATGCGATTGGTGAGCGTCTCACTGGAGCGTGCCCTGACGCCCGAGACGCTGCGGGACATGCTCCTGACCATGGCCGAGGCGTATGCCAAGCGCGGCGGCTCGGACCGTCGCATGAGCGTCCTGCTCGGCCCTGACGACCGCGAGAGGCTGGCGCGTTTCTACGCCGACGAGTACCGGCAGAAGCTCGAGCAGGGCGTCGACATCCGGCTCGGTGCCGGCATCGAGAAGGGCTTCCGGGTGACGCTGGCGGGCGAGCACGTGGAGCATGACTTCACCCTCGAGGCCATCGCCGATGTCCTCTCGGAGATGCTTCGCCCCGAGCTGGCCAGGCTGCTCGCCAGCGAGCCGCCCATCGAGGAGCGGCCCTAGCGGCCGGAGGGGGAGCGCGTGTACGCCTACCTCCTGTCCACCCTGCCCGGCTTCGGCATCGACGACCCGCCACCGATGCCGCTGTCCGAGCTGCTCGCGCGCTGCCGCGGCTTCGTGACGGACGACGAGCTTGCCGCCCTGACCGATCCCGAGGCGGCCGCCGAAGCGAGCGTCGGCGGCCCGGAGGCGGCCGTGGCGCGGGCCTGGCGCGACGGCGAGCGCCAGCTCGCCAACGCCCTCGCTCGCCGGCGCGCCTCCTTCTGGGGCATGGCCCCGGGGGAGTCGGGCCGCGATCGCGAGCACCGCGGCTTCCTGGTGATGATCGAGGAGGCCGTCGCGCGAGCCTACGAGTCCGGGGATCCCATGACCCGGGAGCGAGCGCTCGACGGCTTGCGCTGGGCTCTCTTGGACGAGCTGTCGGGCCCCGTCCCCTGGGGCTTCGCAGCGCTGTTCGCCTATGCCCAGCGCTTGCGCATCGGCTGGCGTTGGGCCGGGCGCGAGCCGGCCGCCGGCCGCGAGATCCTGGGCCGCATCCTGGATCACGTCGAAGCGCGTGGCAACCAAGACGCGAATGGAGCGCAGACCATCGAGGAGCACCATGGCTAGTCATGCAGGCCGCATCGTGTCGGTGAGCGGCAACCTGCTCACCGTCGCGTTCGACACCCCCGTCATCCAGAACGAGGTCGGCTATGCCGTCCTCAACGACCTCCGGCTGAAGGCCGAGCTCATCCGGGTGCGCGGCGCCTACGCCGACATGCAGGTGTTCGAGGACACCACCGGCCTCCATGTCGGCGGGGCGGTGGAGTTCTCCGGGGAGCTGCTCACCGCCGAGCTGGGGCCCGGCCTGCTGGGCCGCATCTTCGACGGATTGCAGAACCCCCTCCCGGAGCTCGCCGAGCAGGCGGGCTTCTTCCTTCAGCGCGGTACCTACCTGCTGCCGCTCGATCGGGAGCGCCACTGGGCGTTCACCCCGGCGGCCGAGCCGGGGGCCTGGCTGCGTGCCGGCGACAGCCTCGGCAGCGTGCCCGAGCACGCGGTCGCGCACCAGATCATGGTGCCCTTCGGCTGGCAGGGCCGCTGGCAGCTCGAACAGCTGGCGCCCGCCGGCGAGTACACCGTCGAGGAGCCCATCGCGACCCTGGTCGACGAGCGCGGCACCCGGCGCGAGGTCGGCATGCTCCGGCGCTGGCCGGTGAAGGCGCCCATCCGCGCCTACCGCGAGCGGCTCCGCCCGCGCGACACCCTGGTCACCAAGGTGCGCATCATCGACACCCTCTTCCCCGTCGCGCTGGGCGGCACCTACTGCATCCCCGGGCCCTTCGGCGCCGGCAAGACGGTGCTCCAGCAGATCACCAGCCGCCACGCCGAGGTCGACATCGTCATCATCGCGGCCTGTGGCGAGCGGGCAGGCGAGGTGGTGGAGACGCTGCGCGAGTTCCCGGAGCTCACCGACCCCCGGACCGGCAGGAGCTTGATGGAGCGCACCCTGATCGTGGTGAACACCAGCTCCATGCCGGTGGCCGCGCGCGAAGCAAGCGTCTACACCGCGGTGACGCTGGCGGAGTACTACCGCCAGATGGGCCTCAACGTGCTGTTGCTGGCGGACTCCACCTCGCGCTGGGCGCAGGCGCTGCGGGAGATCTCCGGACGCCTCGAGGAGATCCCGGGCGAGGAGGCCTTCCCCGCCTACCTGGAGTCGGTCATCGCAGCCTTCTACGAGCGCGGCGGCGTGGTGCGCCTCAACGACGGCCGCATCGCATCGGTGACCATCGGCGGCGCCGTGAGCCCCGCCGGGGGCAACTTCGAGGAGCCGGTCACGCAGGCCACCCTGAAGGTGGTGGGCGCCTTCCACGGGCTCTCGCGCGAACGCTCGGACGCCCGCCGCTACCCGGCGGTGGACCCGCTCGAGAGCTGGAGCCGCTACCCCGGGGTGGCCGACGTCGGCGACGTCCACGCCGCACGTGAGATGCTGCGCGCGGGGCACGAGGTCGATCAGATGATGAAGGTGGTCGGCGAGGAGGGCACGGCCATGCAGGACTACGTGACCTACCTGAAGGCCGAGTATCTGGACGCCGCCTACCTGCAGCAGGACGCCTTCCACGAGGTCGACGCCGCCAGCGGCGCGGCCCGCCAGAGGCACGTCTTCGGCCGCCTGAGCGGGGTACTCAGGGCTCGGCTGGACTTCCCCGACAAGGACGCCGCTCGGCGCTTCTTCCAGGAGCTGACGCAGCTCACCAAGGAGTGGAACCTGGTGAGGCAGGACGAGCCGGCGTTCGACGAGATCGAGGGCCGCATCGCGGCCAAGGTCGAGGGGGTGACCGTCGGTGCGTAAGGTCTACACCGCCGTCGAGCGCATCGCAGGCAACGTGGTGACGGTGCGGGCCGACGACGCCACCTACCGCGAGCTGGCCCAGGTGAGCTGGCCCGGTGGCGCGTCGCTGGCGCAGGTGATCCGGCTGGAAGGCGACCGCGCGACCCTGCAGGTGTTCGCCGGCTGCCGCGGCATCCCCACCGACGCGCACATCCGCTTCCTCGGCCGTCCCGTGCAGGTCGCCTTCTCGGACGAGCTTCTGGGGCGGGTCTTCGACGGGGCCGGTCGGCCGCGAGACCGCCGGCCGGAGCTCGACGCGGAGCCGATCGAGGTCGGGGGGCCGTCGGTGAATCCCGCCAGGCGCATCATCCCCCGCCGAATGGTGCGCACCGGCATTCCCATGATCGATGTCTTCAACACCCTGGTGGAGAGCCAGAAGCTGCCCATCTTCGCCCCCGCGGGCGAGCCGTCGAACGAGCTGCTGGCCAGGATCGCGCTGCAGGCCGAGGTCGACGTGATCGTGCTCGGCGGCATGGGGCTCAAGCACGACGACTACCTGGGCTTCCGCGAGACCCTCGATGACGCGGGCGCCAGCGTGCGCACGGTGATGTTCGTTCACACCGCCGCCGATCCCACGGTGGAGTGCCTGCTGGTGCCGGACCTGTCCCTGGCCGTCGCCGAGCGCTTCGCGCTGCAAGGCAAGCGCGTGCTGGTGCTGCTCACCGACATGACCAACTTCGCCGACGCGCTCAAAGAGGTCGCCATCACCATGGAGCAGATCCCTTCGAACCGCGGCTACCCCGGCGACCTCTACAGTCAGCTGGCGGCGCGCTACGAGAAGGCGGTGGACTTCGAGGGCGCCGGCTCCATCACCATCCTGGCGGCCACGACCATGCCCGGGGACGACGTGACGCACCCTGTGCCCGACAACACCGGCTACATCACCGAGGGGCAGTTCTACCTGCGAGGCGGCCGCATCGAGCCGTTCGGGAGCCTGAGTCGCCTCAAGCAGCTGGTCAACGGCCGCACCCGCGAGGACCACCGGGCGCTGATGAACGCCATGATCCAGCTCTACGCCGGCTACCGCGAGACCCTCGAGAAGCAGGCCATGGGCTTCAGCATGAGTCGCTGGGACGAGCAGCTGTTGCGTTACGGGGTCGCCTTCGAGGAGCGGCTGATGAGCCTGGAGATCGACATGCGCCTGGAGGCCGCTCTCGACGAGGGCTGGCACATCCTGGCCGAGTGCTTCGAGCCTGCCCAGACCGGTCTGTCCAGCGCCCTGATCGCCACGTTCTGGCCGTCCGACGTGGCCGCCGAGCCGTCGCCTGACACGGCAGAGCCTCGCGACGCCAGCGCGTCGGGCGCGAGCGCCGCCGAAACGGAGGCGCCGGCTTGAGCCACGTCCGCGCTAGCAAGCAGGAGCTGAAGCGGCACCGTGACGCGCTGGCGCGCTTCGAGCGCTACCTCCCCACCCTCCAGCTGAAGAAGCGCCAGCTACAGATGGAGGTGCGGCGCGCCGAGACCGAGCAACGTCGGGCGCTGGAGGCGCTCGACCGGGCCAGCGACGAGCTCGAGCCCTGGATCGCCCTCTTCGCCGACGAGCCGCCGGTGGCGCAGCACCTGCGCGTGCGCGCGCTGCAGCTGGGAACCACCAACATCGCGGGCATCGAGGTGCCCGTGCTGGAGGACGTCGCCTTCGACCGCATCCCACCCGACCTGTTCGCCACCGCGCCGTACTTCGAGGACGCCGTCGCGGCGGTGGAGACGCTGCTGCGCCTGCGACTCCAGGTGCGGGTGCTGGCCGAGCAGCGAGCGCTGCTCGAGGCCGAGCTGCGGGTCACGTCGCAACGGGTGAACCTCTTCGAGAAGGTGAAGATCCCCGAGGCCGAGCGCACCATCAGGACCATCCGCATCGCCTTGGGCGACCAGCAGGCGGCGGAGGTCGTGCGCGCCAAGATCGCCAAGGCGAAGACCGCGGAGCGGGCGGGGGCATCGTGATCCTGCCGATGAAGCGGCTCACCGTGGTGATGCTGGCCAGCGACGAGGAGCGCTCCCTGGCGCGGCTTCAGGACCTGGGCGTCCTGCACCTGCTGGCCGAGCGCGACGCCGGCCGCAGCGAGGACCTCGCCAACGGCGTCGCCAACGCGCGCGGCCGATTGGAGGCGACGCGCCAGGCTCTCGAGGTTCTCCGCAAGGCGGTGCCGGGCGGCGCCTCGCCGGAGATCCCCACCCCTCGGGCCGCCGTCGAGAGGACGCTGCAGCTTGCCCGCCGCCTCGACGACCTGACCCAGGCGGCAGACGAGGCGACCCGCGAGCTGGTGCGCGTGGCGCCGCTCGGCGACTTCGATCCGGAGGCGCTGGCAGCGCTCGAGGCCCGCGACGTGGGCGTGCGCCTGGTTCGCGCGCCGGCGCGGTGGACGCCCGCTGGCGCGGGCGTGGCGGCGCACGAGGTGGCTCGCGACGGCAGCCACCGCTACCTGGCGCTGGTGGGCCGCGGCGCCGAGCTGGACGCTGGCGCTGCCGAGCGAGAGGCTGCCGGCGTCGAGCCGGTCGCGCTGCCTTCACGCTCACCGGCGCGCCTCCGCACCCACCTCGAGGGCATGCGCGCGGAGCAGAAGCGCGCACGGGCCGCCTTGGCAGG
>Ga0315540_10000614_pt1 | contig 20263 bp, 17 predicted proteins | sample SalMarSW160110MG_FD_203677 | JGI IMG/M metagenome (GOLD analysis project Ga0315540, IMG submission 203677) | Salt marsh sediment microbial communities from the Plum Island Ecosystem LTER, Massachusetts, United States - Salt Marsh Sediment SW1601-10 ...
TCCTGCGTTGCGCTTGAAAAATGACTTTGACGTACTGCAAGTACGCCTTCATCCATTTTTCTTCGCGCGTCTTGTATCCACGGGCCTCTTCACCGTCTCGCTACGAAGGCTCGTGAGAAAAGCGGGTCTTAATTCCAAGGCCCGTAACTGAAGGCCCCTGCGGTCTCGCCGGTCGGGCGGAATTCCTCGAAACGCCGCAAAGAGAATGGGTTGAGGATATCCGGGCGTTTTGTGTCGGCAATGTACTTGGCCATGTACTTCCCGGTTATGGGTCCTGACTTGAATCCGAAATAGCCCCAGCCCACGTCAAGGTAGAGACCTTCAATGGGGTCGTTGCCATGCATGATGGGGGCCATGTCCGGGGTCATATCCGCAATGCCCGCCCAGTGTCGCATGAATTTGACTCCCCTCAGGAAGGGCAGGAGTTCCACCAGTGCCTCCGCCTGGTGTTTGAAGTAGTGGGGGGTGGTGTTGGTCGTGTAATTGGGCCAGGGATCCATGTGGGCACCGGTGGCAATCTCTCCCTTCAGGGTCTGGTTGGCGTACACGTGATAGGCGCCCGAAGATATGACGTGGTGAAGAACGGGTTTCAAGGGTTGTGTGACCATGGCCTGGATGGTCAGGGGATGGAGCGGCAGTTTGATCCCCGCCATCTGGGCCAGCAATGCACCCCAACCGCCGGCGCAGATCAGTACCCGGGGAGATTTAATAGTTCCCCGGTCTGTCCGGATGCCGGCAATCTTGCCGTTTTCGATTTGGATGGCGGTCACTTCCGTATTCTGATGGATGTGAACGCCGTAGCGGGCAGCACCCTTGGCAAGACCCCATGCCACCGCGTCATGGCGGACAATACCGCCGGGCGGGTGGTACATCCCTCCCAAAATAGGGTGCTTGATATTGTCTTCGATATTGAGTACGGGGATAAGTTCCTTGCATTGTTTCCTGTCGAGCAGTTCACTCCTCACGCCGCTCATCTGGGCGGTACAGACGGCCAGACGCGATGCTCCCATGGCCGCTTCAGAATGGAAGGTATTCAGGTTGCCGCAGTTATAGAACATCATGTTGAAGTCCAGGTCCCGGATTAATGTTGCCCAGAGCTTGAGACCCTCTTCGTACAGCCTGACGTTTTCCTGGCTTCGCTGGTTGGCGCGAACAATGGCCGTGTTTCGCCCTGAGCCGCCGAATCCAACGTACCTCCGTTCAAGGACCGCAACATTTTTCATGCTGTGTTCCTTTGCCAGGAAATAGGCCGTGGCAAGACCGTGAATACCGCCGCCGATCATGACGGCATCATAGCTTGATCTGAATGGTGAAGCCCCCCACAACCGCTCAAGTTTCATGGATGAACCCTCCTCGGTTGACTATTCGAGTATTTATGAAATAAAAATTGGATCGAAAGATTTTCTAGCATAATGAAACAAAAAATGTCAATAAGAAAAGTGTTTGTAGGTAATTGGGGAAAAATGTTGACTTTTGCTGGCAAAATACTGTAATGTTATCTACCACTGAAACAAAAACCATCAACATGGTCTATTGTTCTCCCCCGGAATGAAGGAAATGACACAGGAATTCGCCGGTCACCCCTTCCTGAAACACCTGCAAGAAAAGAGGGCTTCCCTGACCCCGAAGGGAAAGTCTCTTGCTGATTTTGTGGTAGAAAATCCTCTCCAGGCGGTCTTTATGACAACCCGGCAGTTGGGGCAAGCGGCCGGGGTCAGCGAGGCCACGGTGGTCCGGTTTGTCGATCGACTCGGGTATAAAGGGTATCCGGATTTCATCAGGGATTTGCGTGAATTGGTGGATACCCAGTTGACACTGGTTGACCGTGTAGCGCTGACCAGAATGAACGGGGCCGGCGCGGAAAGGATATTCCGGGTGGTCGAGGAAGAAATCGCGAACCTCAAGCGGTTTTACGAGAGCACTGATTTCGAGACTATCGACAAAGCCGCCCGGCTCCTGCTTGAAAGTCCCCGGATATACGTCGCTGGCTCCCGTTTGAGCTACACCTTCGCTTATTATCTTGGCTGGTCACTGACAAAAATCAGGGGACATGTCCAGATTCTGCGGGGGAGTGATTCCACTTCCATTGACTGGCTGACCATTGCACCAAGGGACAGCCTTGTGGTTGTCTTCGCCACTTCCCGTTACCCCAACGAATTAATCCGGCTGGCCCGGCTGACCCGGCGCCTGGACCAGAAGCTCCTGGTGATTTCAGACAGCGCCACCTGTCCGATCAACCAGTTCTCGGATATACATATCGTGGTTCGCTGTCTCCATTTCCCGGTGATAGGAAGCCCCAGCCTCATGGCCTGCCTTATCAACTGTCTCACCGCAGAGATGATCGCCCATGGCGGGGATGACGTGAGGCCCCATCAGGAAAAGCTGGAGCAGACGTACCGGGAGAATGAAATCCTTTTCAACCTTGATGGCCGGGTCCCAAAATAATGGGTTCATCTGTTCAAAGCCTGCTACTGAACAAATGCGAGTTGCTGAGGCACAGGCTATGCTCTTTTTTCTTCGATTCCGGGTCTCCCAGGCTGGTCAGGCACTCAGCAAACTGAGTGCCTGACGAAGCCCTCCCGACAGTCACGAAGGAAAAAGAGCATAGCCTGTTTGGGTTTTTTATCAATACTCTAAGCGTCAAAGTATGCAAGAACCAGAACAGGCAAAGTTATCATGGATTTACCGGTAAAGGAGTGAAGACATGCGCAAAATATTCGTCCCGGAGACAAAAGACCGAACTGCCGACGCGGTGGTGATCGGCGGCGGCATTGTCGGCACAGCCACGGCCTTCTGGCTGTCGAAGGCCGGCCTGGACACTATTCTGGTTGAAGCCAGGGAAGGACTTTCCACCTTGACCACAGCGGCTTCGGCAGAATGCTTCCGGGCCCAGTTCACGGAACCGGCTCTGGCACCCCTGGCCAGAGAGAGCATCGAATTTTTTGAACATTTTGCTGAAAACGTCGGCCTGCCGGACTGGGATATCGGTCTGCATCAGCAGGGGTACCTGTTTATCACGGACGATGAGTCCATGATACCGGACCTCGAGGAGGCCGTGGCCCAGCACCACAAACTGGGAGTGACTGATTCAGAGGTCCTCACGGGAGAACAGGTTCGCGCGCGATTTCCGTTTGTGTCTCCAGAAGTGGTCGGTGCCTCTTTCCGCCAGCGGGACGGGTGGCTCTCGTGCCATGAAGTGACCCAGGGGTTTGCAAAAGGGAGCTCTGCCCGGTTTTTTGTGAAGACGAAAGCGACAGATGTGTTCGTGGACGAAAAGGGGGTAAGCGGGGTGCAAACGACCCGGGGACGAATATCAACGCGCGTTGTGGTCAACGCGGCAGGTCCCTTTGCCGGGGTGATCGGCCGGATGGTGGGCCTGGATCTCCCCGTAGAACCGGTGAGAAGGCAGAAGGTTTTTATTGCTTCTCCCGCAGTCCCACCGGAAGCACCCTTCAGCGTGGACCTGGTCAATGACTCATACTGGCGGCCGGAATCGGGTGGTGCTTTGATGGGCTGGGTGGATATGGATGAACCGGTGACCGACCCAATGGAAAACCCCCTTGGCGACTGGGATTTCCCGGCCATCTGCCTGGACAAGGTTTGCCGGTTGACGCCGTTTTTCGAACAGGTGGCTGAAACCCTCAAGAAGAAGGATATCAATGTCTCTGCCGGACAATATGTCTACACGCCGGACAACCAGCCCCTGATCGGGCCGGTTGATGACGTGCCCGGCTTTTATCTCAATTGCGGCTACTGGATCGGGGTCATGGTCTCGCCCATGGCTGGAAAACGGACCGCCGATCTCATCACCGGCAAGATGGACAATATGGACAATCTCCTCCGGCTGAGCCGGTATGAGGAGGGGATCGACATGGGTGGTGGCAGTTTTTTGAGCGGGCATTAAGAATTGTGATGTTCGGGAATACTGCGGGGGACGGAGATACATGGAGAGGAGATCGTTCTTTTAGGAAACGAGGGTAAAGGCTAAAGGCGTCAGGCACAGGGTGTAAGGAAAAGAGTGGCTTGTAGGAGCAGGCTCCCGCCTGAGATATAGGTCCGGATGTGAATGAAGATGTCCACCAGGTCGCAAGCAGGAGCTTGCTCCTACATTTCGGAATTTCCCGTCTTTCGGCCTGAACCCGTTAGCTTTGTGCCGAAACCCGGTGAAGCATACAAAATGAGACGAGGTGAGAGAAATGTTTGACAGAATGCAGACATTGACGAAGGAAGAGATGACCCGCATCCACGATTCCGCCATGGAAATCCTGAGGGATGTGGGAGTGGCCTTTCATGAGCCAGAGGCCCTGGAAATATTCAAGAAGCACGGTGCAAAGGTGGAAGGCGACGTGGTGCGATTAGATGAGAAAATGGTGATCGCGGCCCTTGAGAAAGCGCCTTCACGTTTCCACCTGACCGCTCGCGACCCGGGGCGGTCTGTCTGGATCGGAGAGAATGATTTCGTGCTGGTTCCCGGGTACGGCGCGCCATTTATTGTCACCCCCGAGGGAGAACAGCGGCTCGGGACCCTCGATGACTATAATAGCTTCTGCAAGCTCGTGCAGACGTCAAAGCACCTCGACATGAACGGGTTCCTCATGGTGGAGCCATCGGATCTGCCCCCGGAGACCGCACACCTGGACATGATGTTTTCCAGCATCACGTTCTGTGACCGCCCGTTCATGGGGAGCCCGTTATCGCGTCAGGCCTCGAGGGATGCGATTGAGATGGCGGCTATTGCCTTTGGCGGGGAAGAGAAGATCGCGGAAGATCCGGTCATGCTCCCTATTATCAGCGTGATCGCTCCCCTCCAATACTCGGAGGAAATGGCAGGCTCATTAATAGATTTTGCGCGGGCCGGCCAGCCCATCCTGGATGCCAGCCTGGTCATGGCAGGGTCTTCGGGGCCGGTCACCCTGGCCGGTGTGGTAGCCCTGCAGAATGCCGAGGTCCTGGCCGGGCTCACCCTTGCCCAGTTGGTGCGCCCCGGTATCCCCTTTATCTACGGCGCCACCTCCTGTCCCATTGACATGAAGACCGGTGCCCTTGCCGTCGGCGCGGTGGAAAACGCCATGCTGGTTGCCGCTACCGCACAGATGGCCAGGTTTTATAACCTCCCCTCCAGGAGTGGTGGGGCTCTGACCGACGCCCATTTCCCTGATATCCAGGCAGGCATGGAATCGGCTATGTCACTTTTTGCGGCCATCAGGTGCGGGATAAACTTTGTCCTCCACGCGTGCGGCATCCTGGGTTCCTTTGTGGAGATGAGCTTTGAAAAGTTCCTGGCTGACGAGGAATTCTGCGGCATGGTCAAAAAGATGCACCAACCCGTCGAAATGAGCGCTGACGCCATAGATCTGCCCATGATCAAGGAGGTTGGAATCGGGGGTCAGTACCTGACCCAGCCCAAGACATTCCGCCTGTGCCGCACCGAGTTTTTCGTTCCCGATCTCTTCAAGCGACAGAGTTACGACTCATGGAAGGGGTCCGGGAGAAAGCGGCTTGATCAGGAGGCAACCGAGGTGCTGGCCCGGCGGTTGGAGGGCTATGAAAAACCCGATATGGATCCAGCCATTGAGCGGGATCTTGCAAAATTCGTGGCAAAACGCAAAGAATAATTTTTTTAATTCATCCGGCTAAAGCGTACTTTGAAGAAAGAGCATATCCTGTATGAGATTCTATGAATTCGTGAACTCCAAAGCAGGCAAAATCCGCAGCGACCGGAGTCATGGACGACGGAGGGAGCGTAGCTTCAGGAATATGCCGTTTGACTGCTTCATCACAGGCTGGTACGGGAGGTTTTGAGATTGGAATTGAGAGCCATTCACGAACGATGTTCCGGATGCAGGGCCTGCGAGCTGGCGTGCGCCCTTGCCAACTTCCGGGAAATGAACCCGGCCAAGTCGGCCCTTGGCATTGAAGGCAGGTTCCCCGCACCCGGGGACTACCGGATCCACCTGTGCGATCAGTGCGGGGCGTGTGCCGAGGCCTGCCCGGAGGACGCCATTACCCTCGAAGATGACGCGTATCTGATTGATCCGGAGCTTTGTACCGGCTGCCTGACGTGTGTCGACGTATGCCCGCACGGCGTCATGTATGTACATGCAGGCACCGAAACACCTATCAAGTGTACACTCTGCGGTGCGTGCGCGGAAATCTGCCCGCGTGAAGCCATCGCTCTGGAAGGAGGTGCATGACATGCTCTACGGATATGCCGGAACGATCCTGGACGTGGACCTGACGAGCGGCCAGGTGGCAAAAACGCCACTCCCGGAAAACCTGGCCAGGGATTACATTGGGGGCAGGGGATTCGTGGCAAGATTGCTCTGGGAGAGGGTCAGCCCCGGAACGGCACCCTTTGACCCGGAAAACCTGCTTATCATCGCGAGCGGACCCCTGTCCGGTCACCTGGTCCCGGCAAGCGGCAAGACCCATTTCGGGACCAAGTCCCCTGCTACCGGTGGGTATGCCGACTCCAACATGGGAGGGCATTTCGGCCCTGCCCTGAAATACGCCGGGTACGATGTTCTTCTCTTGACCGGCCGGGCACCTGAGCCCAGCTACCTGTTCATTGAAGACGATACCGTTGAATTACGATCAACAGAAGGGTACTGGGGACGTGGTGCTCTCACCGTTGAAGAAAAACTCAAAAAGGAACTGGGGGATGAATTCAAGACCATTACCATCGGTCCGGCAGGAGAAAACTTGGTTCGGTTTGCCTGCATTTCTCATGATTTCGGCCGTCAGGCGGGCAGGACCGGGGTTGGAGCGGTTATGGGTTCTAAGAATCTCAAGGCAATAGCCGTGAAGGGAACCGGTGGACTTCCGGTCTTCGATGTGGACGGCCTTTATGAGAAGGGACGGGAGGCATACGAAAAGGTCAAGGCAAAACCGGGCTTTGCCGGCTGGACACCGGAAGGGACAGCCGGGATTACCGACTGGGTGAACGAGGTGGGCGCGTTCCCCACCCGTAACTTCCAGACCTCATTTTTCCCCGCCTACAAGAACATCAACGGCAGGGCCGTTGTGGAACACCTCAAGATTACCGACAAGGGGTGTTTCTGCTGCCCCACCCCATGCGGAAAGTACGGCAAGACCGTGACCAACCTGGGTTCGGCCTATGTGGAGGGACCGGAATACGAGAGTATTGCGATTCTTGGCGGAGACTGTACCTTGGATTCCGTCGAAGAGGTGGCATACGCTAACCATGTTTGCGACGAGTTGGGCCTGGACACCATCTCGGCCGGAGGGGTTTCTGCATGGGCCATGGAGTGTTTTGAAAAGGGTATCCTTTCCGAGGAACAGGTGGGCAGAAAGATCCGGTTCGGGGACCTGGAATCAGTGGTGTATCTTCTTGAAAAGATGGCCGTCCGGGAGGGAATCGGGGATCTTCTGGCCGAAGGGGTCATGCGGGCATCGAAAGAACTAGGCCAAGGGTCCGAAGACTTTGCGATTCATGTGAAGGGTTTGGAATGGACAGGATACGAGTCCCGCAACGCGCCCGGCATGATGCTGGCTTACCTGACCGCGGACATAGGGGCACATCACAACCGGGCCTGGGCACTGGGCCACGATGTGGCAGGATCCGCGGCAAGCGTGCATGATTTGATTTCCGCGGGCGGCAGCAAGGGCAAACTAGCCAAATCAAGAGTGGGTGGACAGGCCAAAAACGTGATTGAGCTTCAGCATATTCGGCCCCTGTTCGACTGCCTCGGTGTTTGTCGCCTTCAATATATGGAGTTAGGGTTTGAAGTGGAAAACTACGAGGAGTTGTTTTTCCTGGTAACAGGACGAAAAATGAGCTGGGATGAGCTCCTAGAGGTTTCCGAGCGTATATGGCATTTGACCCGGGCCTTTTCGGCACGGGAAATCGAGGAATTCGGTCGAAAATGCGATTATCCGCCGCCACGCTTCTCCGAGGAGCCGGTGCCCGACGGCCCGAATGAGGGCCATTTTCTTAGCAGAGAGGAACTGGACACCCTGCTGGACGAGTACTATGCGGCCCGGGGATGGGATCAAACCGGGATCCCGACGGATGAGACTTTGCGACGCGTTGGGCTTGCTGATGTGGCCGATGCGTTGGCACCAGGAAAATGAGGATTACCCTGCATTTTTCAGGGGGGCTCAGGGCCGTCCTTGCACATTTGCCGGAGGAGCCGACCATTCATATGGACGGGCCGGCATCACTGCGGGAGATCCTTGTTCAGGCAGGGATCAATCCATTGCTGGTCGTGCTGATCACCGTGGATGGGAAACGGGGAGAGAAGGATCAGGTGATTGATCACGATGCACGGATCAACGTAGTGGGGCCGATGGCCGGGGGATAGAGAGGAGCCCAGGGCATGTCCTGGAATCTTGATTCAATAGGAATTTACACCACTGTCCAAAATCGGTCTTTTAGGGAAGATGCCAGTTCTCTGCTGACAAGGCGTTTTTGGATAACCTGCATCTCAAAACAGTGGCGTTAAGGTTTTAACATGCTACTATAACATTAGTAATTTTTTTTGTGGAGAGCCTATTTTGAACCATGAGGAATTTATTAAAAAAGGAGGGAAGCAATGCTACTGGGGTTACACACCTACAGCTTTCACCTGCACGGCATGGGACAGAACTGGGGCGGCTACAAGCTGGAATGGGAGCTGGCCTGGGACATATTCCAGTTAATGGACGAAGCTGTCAAACTGGGGCTCGACGGCCTGCACCTGACCGCTGCCGATCTGGGCGACACCGGAGATCAACATCTTGGTGACGTCAAGAAGGCGGCCGGGGAACGGGGACTTTTTCTGGAGTACAATTTTTCCCTGGACGCCTCCGGCTATGATGACCGCCTGACAAACACGATCGAACAAGGCATCGATATTGCCCACAAGATCGGTTCCGACATCGGAAAAATTAGCATGGATATTCATCGGCCCCACCCGGTCTGCTCCAGTGCGTTCCATCCGGAGGTGGTCGCACAACTGGAAGAGGTTGCGCAAAAAGTCCTGGAGGCCGTCCCCCTGGCGGAGAAGGCGGGTGTCCGGCTTTGCCTGGAAAACCACACCGAGGCATTTGCGGATGAGGTGCTGTGGATCATCAACCGGGTGAATCACTCCTTTGTGGGTGCCTGCGTGGACACCAATAACTCGCTTATGGTTGGCGAAGACCCGCTCACCGCTATCCAGAAACTGGCACCCTACGCATTCACCAACCATTTTTCAGATCACCGGATCGAGTTTGAGCCGTATGGGTGCAGGATCACGGGGGTGGCCTGCGGGGAAGGGGATGTGCCGGTGCGACGGGCCTTTCAAATTATCAGTTCCCAACCGCAAATGAAGCGGCTCAACCTGGAAGTGGAGTTTGATCCCCGAACGACTGACGCCGAAGAAGCACGTCGCAGGGAGTATGAGGCAGTTCTCAAGAGCATCCGGTTTGCGCGGGAAGTGCTCGGCGTCTGACGAGTCACACTCTTACCCCCATTCGTTTTCGCGGAAGGCGGGCAGGCCGATAAATCATTAATACGATCCTCATTGTCCAGATCACTTTCGACGGCTTCCACGGGACTGAACAAGAGAAGCTTCTCCCTCCTTTGCGGATGTGCTCCCGGAGCCGTGACCAAAAAACTTTTCAGGAGATAAACCTCGAGAAAAAAATGAGGCGGACTCATTTTCTTGTTGACAAAAAGGTATTTGATCCTCTATACAAGAACCGTATACATATACATATACATATACATTTTGTAGCATCCTGACAATTCACCCAGGGTGCTCATAGAGAATTTTTTGATCCCCACCTGAAACTTCTGACTGACTTGACTTATACCTGGGGCGTTTTGGCTCCGGAAAGAAATAGAGATGACAGGGTCATCGGACCAATCCTGTGGTACTTTCAGCTTTCCCGTGTTTTGAAGTTTCCCCGTTATGGAGGAGAGATGCAAAAGAGGCCCCGGGTTCTTAAAAGAATTCACACCATTCGAGATCTCAGGGGTGAGGTCTACAAAATCCTCCGTAACGGTATTACCAGCGGAGAGCTTCAACCTGGGGCACGGTTAAAGGAAAACGATCTTGTTGATGAACTGGCCGTGAGCAGGACCCCCATCCGGGAGGCCCTCAACCAGCTCTCCAAGGAAGGGTTGGTTGAAATCATTCCGCGCAAGGGGACATTTGTCAAGCGATGGACCAAGCATGAGGCGCTGGAGGTGCTGTTTCTCCGGGAGGCCCTGGAGGGTTTGGCCGGGAAGCTTGCCGCCAGCAAGATGACCGGTGAAGACATCAATGAACTGGAATCCTTCATGGCCGATTATGAAAGAGGATCCCTGGAATACGTGGAGGCGGACAAGCGGTTCCATGAAGCGATTGTCAATGCCTGCGGTATGGAACGGCTCAAGGAGCTGATCCGGAATCTCTATGATAGTCTCCAGATGAAAAAAATACTGGGTCTCAGCTTTGACGACGAAGAGAGGATCAGAGAATCGATGGAGGAACACCGAAGGATCATCCAGGCTCTGCGGACCAGGGATGAAGATGGAGTGGAGCAGGCGATCAAGGACAATTTCAGGAAGACCCGCTTTGTTGTGGAACGGATTTGAATATTGACGAATCAAAGAGATCCGCTGTCGACAGCGGAGATATTTTATTGAATGAAGGAGATTGAGAATGACAGAAAAGAAGTACGACGCGATTATTGTCGGTGCTGGTATCCTCGGTGCGGCCACCGCCTTTGAGCTGGCAAAAAAGGAGTACAAAACCCTCAACATAGAAAAACTGCCCACATCTGGTTACGGTTCGACAAGCAATTCATGCGCCATTGTTCGGGCCCATTACTCAACCCATGACGGTGTGGCGTTCGCCTATGAGGGCTTTTATTACTGGCTGAACTGGGCCAAGTACCTGGAAGCGGAAGACGAGATGGGTCTGGCGGAATACCGGAACACCGGTTCCATTCTCCTCAAGAGCAAGGGTCATGATTGGCGAAAGGTCAAGAAACATTATGATGCAGTGGGAGTAGAGTATGAGGAATGGACCATGCAGGATGTGAAGGACCATATCGCCATTTACAGTGATGATTCTTTCTGGCCGGTTACCCGCCCCGAGGAAGACGAGGACTTCAATGAGCCTAAAGGGAAGCTCGAGGGTGCGCTCTATACACCGGGAGGCGGTTACGTAAACGATCCGCAGCTCTCCGTGCACAATCTCCAGCGGGCCGCGGAAGCGAAGGGTGGCGAATTCGTGTTCAATACGGAAGTCACCGATATCCGCTCCAGGGACGGCCGGGTTGTGGGCGTTACCGTCAAGGGTGGAAAAGAGATCGATGCGCCCGTGGTGATCAATGCCGCCGGCCCCCATTCCTTTCTGATCAATGCCATGGCCGAGGGAGTCGTGGAAGGCATGAATATCAAGACCAAGGCGCTCCGTCACGAGGTGCATCACGTTCCCTCGCCGGAAGGGTTTGATTTTTTGAAGAACGGCTACCATACGTCGGACGGGGATAATTCCATATATTTCCGTCCCGAGGTGGGCAACATGATCCTCGTTGGAAGCGAGGACCCCGAATGCGATCCCCAGGAGTGGACTGAAGATCCGGACAACTTCAATCGGAACATCACCGATGGACAGTACAAGGCCCAGATCTACCGCCTGGCCCGCCGAATCCCATCGTTGGGCATTCCCAACAAGCAGTTGGGCGTTGCCGATTTGTATGACTGCTCCACCGACTGGATTCCTATTTATGATAAATCAGATCTGAAAGGGTACTACATGTCCATCGGCACCAGCGGGAATCAGTACAAGACCGCCCCGGTGGTTGGGATACTGATGGCGGAGCTGATCGATTACTGTGAGAAGGGAAACGACCACGATAAGGACCCGCTCCAGTTATTCCTGAAAAACACCGGCATCAGCATTGATGTGGGATTCTTCTCCAGGAAACGGGAGATCAACGAGGACAGCAGCTTCTCGGTAAATGGGTGAACTACCGGCCAGTGGGTCTGCCCGGGGCCCGGCGGCCGGAGAGGCGTATTTCTAGCCTCACTGGTACTATGGTACTTTGAGTATGGGGCCGGGTAGGTCTGCAAAAGAGTGGTCCAGATGCGAGAGTGGTCAGGCCTGATTGAGAAACACTTCATTAATAAGGAGAGAGACATGGCAGGAAAAACGCGTTTGTTGGTGATTATCACAATTATTGCTTCGCTGTTCCTCTTTACCTCTTTTGCCGGGGCAGCGGAGAAGGTCTTGAAGGTAGGAGTGATGGGCCCCTTCACCGGGCCGTCCGCCAAGGCGGGGCAGGAATTCAAAGATTCCGTGAAAATGGCCCTGGACAAGATCGGCGGCAAGATCGGTAACTATAAGATCCAGCCCGTATGGGTTGATTCCCAGTCCGACCCTGCCAAGGCAACCAACGCCCTTGCCGAGGCCATCGAGCGGAAGGGGATCGTAGCAGGCTGCATCAACTGGCACAGCTCCGTAGCAGCGGCCTGTATGGACCTGACCGCACAGTACAAGGTGCAATGGCTGGCGGGCATGGGGGCCGCCCAACTGGTGGTCACAAAGTGGCGCTCCGATCCCGAAAAATACAGCTGGTGGAGTGCAAAATTCTGGCCCGTTCCCGGGAAACTGGAGGCCAGTCAATCGGTGGCGTTCATGGAGTGGGCCATCAAGAAAGGCATCTGGAAACCAAAGGGCAAAAAGGCGGCCATCTTCGGCGAGGACACTGACTGGGGCCGGAACGCCGGTGAAAACCTCAAGAAGGCCCTGAAGGCAGCCGGTTGGGAAATCGTTTTCGAGGATTATTTCGCCCTGACCCAGACTGACTTTTATCCAATGCTTTCCAAATACAAGAAGGCAGGCGTGGCCTTTGTTGGTGGAACAACAACATCAGCCCCGTCCATGACCGGACTGGTCAAGCAGTACCGGGAGGTCGGCCTCAAGGCCCTGCTCTTCGCGAACGGCCTCTCCTGGGTCGGCAATTGGTATAAGATGACCGGCAAGGCCTCCAACGGCGTTATCGACGTCCAGGCCCAGTTCGGGTCCAAGGCTGCCAAGGAATTTGCCAAGGCCAAGGAGGCCCGGTTCGGGTATGCGCCTTCTGCCCCGGCATCGGGCCTCTCCTATGATGGCTTTAATTTCTTCATCAAGGTCCTCAAAAGAACCCTGGACAAATATGGAAAGATCACCAGTGCAGACATTCACAAGGTCGTCGTGGATGAGGTCAACACCGGGAAACTGACCTTCACGGATGCGGACGGCGCCATCCTGATGAAAGAATACAAGTTTACTCCAGAGACCGTGCCCGATCCCGTGGTGGATACGGAACATTACTTCTTCCCTGTCATCCAGTATGAAAACGGGAAAAGTTCCATCATTTTTCCGGAGTCCATGAAGGAAAAGGCCTTCACTCCGCCGATGTAAGAGGCTGATGATGGCCGTACGGGCGGGGAAACCTTCCCGGTGGAAAATGTGAGAAGAGATGGGTGGATGGGATACCGGGCGACTTGACCGGTATCCCCGTTCATCGATCCCCGTGAAAATCTAACCATCGGTGATACCAATGAGCCTACTAGAAACAATCGAAGTGACCAAGCAGTTTGGGGGGCTGACGGCTGTCAACAAGGTGTCCATGCACGTAGATGAGGGAGAGATTGTCGGTCTCATCGGGCCGAACGGCGCCGGAAAGACGACCCTCCTGAATGCCATTGCCGGATTGAATCCCCCCACCTCGGGAAAAGTGGAAGTCTTCGGCGAAGATACAACCGGCCTGACGCCGGAAAAAATGTGTCACCGGGGGCTCTCCCGTACCTTTCAGATCCCCAGGCCTTTCCCCAAGATGACAGCCCTCGAGAATGTCATGACCGCCACTATTTTCGGAAACAGGAAAGGGAAAGTAAACGACCCTGTCGCCCATAGCCGTGAAATGTTGGAATTCGTAGAATTTCCGGAACCTGAAGAGATGGTCTCGGAGAATCTGAACACGGTTCAACTCAAGCGGCTCGACCTGGCCAGGGCACTGGCATCCACGCCTAGACTCCTGTTCCTTGATGAGCTCGCCGCAGGTCTGACCGAAGGAGAGCTGCAGGATATCATAAGAATCATACGAAAAATCCAGGATGCCGGGGTAACGATCCTCATGGTAGAGCACATTATGCAGCTGATCATGAATGTCTGTGAGCGGTTAGTGGTTATTCAGTTCGGATTGAAGATCGCAGAAGGGCCGACAAAGGAAGTGGCACAGGACCCAAAGGTTGCTGAGGCCTATCTCGGGAAGGCTGACTAGGATGGCCCTGCATGGAATTGCAGGAGTCCCATTTCAATGGGGACCTGTGACATTGTTGATCTTCCCGCATAATCGAATGGAGGCAAAAAGTGCTGTTAAAAATAGACAACCTTAATGCAGGGTATGGTTTTCTCCAGGTCTTGAGGGATGTATCTCTCAAGATCGATAAAGCCGAATATGTCTCCCTCATCGGGCCGAACGGCGCCGGGAAGAGCACGACCTTGAAAACGATAGCCGGCATTATCAAGCCCATGAGCGGACAGATACTTTTTGATGGCCAGGATATAGGCGGCCTTTCGGGAAATAAGGTTACGCGTCTCGGTATCAGCTTTATTTCGGAAGAGATGAACCTGTTCACCAATATGACGGTGCGTGAGAATATGATGATGGGAGCCTATACGATACGGGAGAAGACTGCCAAGAACAGGCTCCTCAATTTTGCCTATGCCCTCTTTCCCCGGCTGGAGGAACGGCAAAACCAACTGGCAGGGACCCTGAGCGGCGGAGAGCGAAAAATGCTGGGGATCGGCCGGGCTTTGATGGCGGACCCCAAACTCCTCCTGGTGGATGAACCCTCCTTCGGTCTCGCACCGCAGTTGACGGATCAGGTTTTCGACTCCCTGAATACACTCAGGAAAGAAGGGAAGACCATCCTGGTGGTGGAGCAGAATGTCACCAAGGCCTTATCGATGACGGATCGGGGGTACGTGCTTGAAAACGGGCGCATCGACCTGGAGGGACCGAGTGAAGAATTGGCCGACAACGCCCATGTGCGGAAGGTTTTTCTGGGTGTTTAGCGTTTGGAGAGAGGGAGGACAAATGAGATGCTGAACTCATTTTTCAAAAGTGTCTTTGCATGGTTGAAATCCGCGGGTGGGATAACGGTAACCATCGCCGTAATCCTCATGGTGGTATGCACCTGGGATCGCGGGCCCTATATCCTGGTGAATACCGTTGTTACAGGGGGCATGCTGGGGTTGGTTGCCATGGGCCTTGCCATCATCCTGGGCGTATTGAATATTGCCCAGTTTGCCCACGGCGAGTACTTCATGATCGGCGGTTTAACCGCCTATTACGTGATCAGACCACTGCATGGGTATCTGGACGCCCATCCAAATGCTTTCCTGGCCATGGTAGCGCCGTTTATCGCAATGATCCTTGCGGCCCTTGTGGGCGGTCTGGCAGGGGCAGTCACCGAACGGGTTTGTTTTAATCCCCTGAGAAAGAGAAGCAGGGCGAACTGGGTCATGAATTCCTTTTTGCTGACCGTGGGCATCAGCGTGATCCTGGTGAACGGCCACCAGTTACTCTTCGGCGCGGATTTTAAGGGTATAACGCACTATTGGCCCGGTGTTGTATCCATAGCAAATGTTTTCATGTCCATTGACCGGGTCATGGCGTTTATCCTGGCCCTGGTGATCGTTATCGGTTTCTGGGTATTCATGAAATACAGCCGAACAGGACAGGCCATCCGGGCCGTGGCCCAGGACGAGATGGGTGCCCTGATGGTAGGAATCGGCCTGGACTGGATTATGGTTCTGACCATGGCCATCGGCTGTGCCATGGCCGCAGTGGCAGGAGCCAGCCTGTTGTTCATGTACCCCTCTTATCCCACGGTGGGTCTGGAACCTCTCTACATGGCCTGGTTTGTGGTGATCCTGGTGGGACTGGGAAATGTGATGGGAGCCTTGATCGGTGGATTCATGGTCTCCCTGCTCAAGGTGCTGACCCTTGAATACTTCGGCGCGGGATGGGAGTTCGTGGTCCCCTCGGTCATCATTATTCTGGTACTCATTTTCAAACCGAGCGGCATCTTTGGCTCGGAAGTCCGGGGCGTCCTGGATCAGTAGGAGAGTGCACATGAAAACTGGTGTTTCAAAGCATGAAATGGGCTTTCTGAGCCGAGTGTTGGACTGGCTGTGCCTGACTCCCCTGGGGGCCCTGCTCTTGATATTTCTTGCGGTTCTGCCTTTCATACCGCCTTTCAGCGACCAATATCTGCTTCGCTGGCTGACCATCATCGCCCTCAGTGCTGCCTCGGCCATTGCCTTTGACCTTACCGCGGGCTTCATCAACATCGTGAACTTCGGCTTCGCGGCGATTCTCGGCCTGGGCGCTTATACGTCCGCCATCCTGGCGGTGCGTGCGGGACTGTCGCCATGGGCCGGTATCTTTGTGGGGGCCCTGGCCTCCGGTATCCTGGGTTTTCTGACGGGCCTTTTGACCCTGCGCCTCAGAGGCATCTTCGCGGCGGTCATGGCGTGGTTCATCGGACTTGCCCTCATGGGGCTCTGCATCAAGATGGTTTGGCTGACCCGCGGTCCCCTGGGGCTTCGCGTGCCGAGGATGATTGATACCAGCTCCAACGAACCCTATTACTACATGATGCTGATCATGCTGCTTGTGGTCTATGTCATATGCCGTTGGGTCACCCGGAGCAAAATGGGGCTGGCGTTCAAGGCCATCGGCCAGAATATGGAAGCGGCCCGCACATCAGGGGTGAATCCCACCTATTACCGGATCGTCAATTTTACCATCTCCTGTACCATAGCAGGATGGCTGGGCGGATTTTACGCACACTACTTGGGGATACTGACCCCTGACCTGATGCATACTTCAAAAACGGTCGAGGTGCTGGCCGTGGCCTATATCGGCGGCAGGGGTTCCTTGTGGGGAGGCGCCTTTCTTGCATTTCCTTTCCTGATCGCCATGGAGCTGATCCGCTCCGGTGCTTCCAACCTGCCGGGTCTCCATCTGGTGATCTACGGTATTATCTTAATCGTGGTGATGATCTATTTACCCGGGGGTATTGCATCTCTTTACTACCGGTTTCTGTATAAGCCCTGGGGAAGATTCTGGAGGTTTATGATCGGGTACCGTGAAAATAAGTGACGTTGCATGAGCAGGAAAGAGGAGGAAGCAGCATGTTTTCAAAGATAGTAGTTCCCCTGGACGGTTCTGCCCTGGCTGAAGGGGTCTTTGGCCGGGTGGAGGAACTGGCCCATATCCAGGGAGGGGAGATACAGCTCCTCAGGGTGGCCTTTTTCTCTTCGCTCCCCGGATTGGATGCCGAGGAATATGAATTGAAGGTGGTTCGAGCGGCAGAGGAGTACCTCAATAAAATCTCTGCGGACCTGGAGAGAAAAGGATTGAAGGTCTCTACCCATGTTCGTTACGGGGATGCCGCAGGAGAGATACTGGCCCACGCCGAAAAATATGGGAGCATCATCGTGATGACCACCCATGGCGGGGGAGGCCTAACGCGATGGGCCATGGGAAGCGTGGCCGACAGAGTCATCCGAAGATCGGTCAAACCTGTTCTGCTGATCCGGACGGTTAAAACACCTCGGGATAGCAATTAACCTAACCGTCCCATGAACCCGGCAAAGCAGCTTCTCAGGACACAGGCAGTGATCATCGTCGAATACGGCGTTAAAATAATGAAGGAGGTCTGATTTATGAAGACGCATGCACGTGTAGTGGTGATCGGCGGGGGCGCCATCGGGTGTGGAATTCTCTATCATCTGGCCAGGTTCGGCTGGTCCGATGTGGTCCTTGTGGAGAAAAACGAGTTGACTTCCGGCTCAACGTGGATGGCGGCCGGCAACCTTTCTTATTACCATCCCAATTACTATGCCGCCAAGGTCCAGATATGGTCGGTGGAGCTTTATCAGAAACTGGAGGAAGAAACCGAGCAAGCCACCGGGTGGCATACCACCGGCGCTCTCAGGCTTGGCTCCACTCCGGAGAGGATGAACGAGCTGCAATACAACTGTACCAAGGATAAGTGCCTGGGCCTCAACGTGGAGATGCTTGGACCAAAGGAGATAAAGGAACTCCACCCACTGATCAACACGGACGGGGTTCTGGGTGCCCTGTGGCATCCTGATGACGGTGATGTGGACCCTGCCAGCATGACCCAGGCCATGGCCATCGGAGCCAGGAAATACGGTGCTGAGATCTATCGCTTCACCATGGTGACCGGCATCACCAGGAACAAGAGCAGCGAGTGGGTAGTCCATACCGACAAGGGTGATATTACCTGTGAGCACGTGGTGAACGCCGGCGGCCTGTGGGCACCGGAAGTGGGTGCGATGGTGGGCCTGGAGCTTCCGTCACTGTCCTGTGAGCATCACCATATCCTTTTTGAAGCGATACCCGAGGCTGAAGAGCGGAAGAAACTGGGCAAGCACTTTCCCCTCGTCCGAGATCCTGACCTGTCCATTTATTTTCGCCAGGAAATGGATTCTTTTATCCTGGGGATGTATGAGTCGGCTGCCCACCCGTGGCATCCCGAGGGAGTGCCCTGGGACTATGCCCAGTCCATGCTGCCGACTGATTTGGATCGAATTACCCCGTATGTGGAGAAGTGTATCGAACGGTTCCCCATCATGGAACACGCGGGTCTGAAGCATATCACCTGCGGCCCCATAACCTATACACCCAATGGAGATCCTCTGGTGGGTCCGGCCTATCCGCTGAAAAACTTCTGGTTGTGCTGCGGCTATTCGTTCGGGATTACGCAGGCCGGGGGCATTGGTCGGTACCTGGCGGAGTGGATCATGAATGACCAGCCCGGGATTGATCTCTGGCCGTTGGATTCCCGCCGCTACGGTTCCCACGTGAACAAACAGTATAACTTTGAAAAGGTGGCGGACACCTATCCCAGGCTATATGAAATTCCCTTTCCCTTCCAGGAACGGGATGCGGGCCGGCCCATGAAGGTTTCCCCCATCTATGATCGACAGAAGGCCGGCGGCGCAGTGTTTGGTGAAACGTACGGGTGGGAGCGTCCCCAGTGGTTCTCTGGCAAGGTCGACGACCGGGATGTGGATTCCTGGCGGCGTTCCAACTGGCACGAGTCCGTGGGTCGTGAGTGCAGGATGGTCATGGAAAAGGCCGGTCTCCTGGATCTCACGGGGTTTTCCAAATGGTATGTCTCCGGCCCCGGCGCAGAGGAGTACCTGGACCGGCTGAGCTGCAATAAGGCGCCCACGAAGATGGGGAAGATCGCTGTCTTCCCAGCCCTGACGGAGATGGGAACATTTCTCTGCGACATGACGTGCACGAAGATTGAAGAGAACAAATGGATGATCGTTTCTGCCGCGGTGTCCAAGCGCCATGACCATCACCACCTTCTTCTGAACCTGCCGGATGACGGGTCGGTTGCCCTCGAGGACGTGACCACCAGGATCGGCTGCCTGATTATCGCGGGCCCCAAATCCCGCGACATCCTCCGGAAACTGACAGAGACCGATCTTTCAAACGAGGCGTTTCCCTTTGCCACATCCCAGAATATCCGGGTGGATAAGGTGCCGGTCCAGGCAAACCGGCTCAATTTCGTGGGGGAACTGGGTTGGGAGTTGTTTCACCCCATCGAACGGCAGATCAACCTGTTCGAAAAGCTGATGGAGGCTGGCAAGGAATTCGGCCTCGGCATGTTCGGTATCAGGGCCATGGATTCCATGCGGCTCGAAAAGGGATACTGCACGTGGAAGGGAGAATTGAACATCCACCATACCCCATGGGAAGCAGGACTCGGCTGGCAGGTGAAACTGGAGAAAGGCGATTTCATCGGCAGGGACGCCCTGCTGAAACAGAAGGAGGGAGGGGTGCCGGCAAAACTGGTGCTCATGAGCGTTGAGGCAAAGGATGCCGATGCCTATGGGTACAATGGAATATACAAGGATGGTGAATATGTGGGCATGACCTCCTCCGGCGGCTACGGGCACCGGATGGGTGAGAGCCTGGCCATGGGCTATGTGAAACCGGAGCTGGCAGAAGTCGGGACCGAGCTGGAAGTGGAGATCCTCAATGAGCGATTTCCGGCCAACGTGGTGCCATTGCTGTACTATGATCCCAAAAACGATCGAATGAAGTCCTAAGTAGAGTTATTTATGATTACGGTAACGCATTTTATCTGTAATTTGTTCACCACGGAGCCACAGAGTTCACAGAGAACAGCCTTCCTTGTTTGTTCAGAAAAAACATTCTGAACAAACAAGGAAACAGCACCTTT